>Ga0210391_10000246_pt1 | contig 63002 bp, 54 predicted proteins | sample IncBWC12OmetaG_FD_160573 | JGI IMG/M metagenome (GOLD analysis project Ga0210391, IMG submission 160573) | Forest soil microbial communities from Barre Woods Harvard Forest LTER site, Petersham, Massachusetts, United States - Inc-BW-C-12-O ...
GTTGCTGATCAGCCAGGAGGGGAAAGCGGAACTGGCGCAGCTGGTCGAGAATCTCACGGTCAATGAAACCAGCTTCTTCCGCCACAAGGCGCAGCTCGATTTATTTCAGAAGCACGTGCTGGAAGAAATGCTGAAGCGGAAGCAGGCGCACCGCGAATATTCGGTGCGAGTATGGAGCGCGGGCTGCTCGACCGGGCAGGAAGCATACACGCTGGCGATGCTTTCGGCCGATGCGCTCTCGTATTACTACCTGCGGAATCCGTTGCCGGTGGAAATTTCTTTGCCGAAGCCGCTGGTCCCTCCGCCGTGGCGGGTTGAGATTTTAGCCAGCGATATCAGTTACTCGGTGCTGCGCACCGGACAGGAAGCGATGTACAACGACCACCAGATGTCGACCGTCGATTACAGCTTCCGGCTGCGTTACTTCGATAAAGTCGGCGATAAGTATGCGATCAAGAAGGCGCTGAAAGAGATGGTGCATTTCGACTTTCATAACCTGAAGACCGAATATCTGCCGCAGCGCAACGACGTGATCTTCTGCCGCAACGTGATGATGTACTTCGACGAAGCGGAGCAAAAGCGGCTGATCGAAAAGTTTTACCGCTGCCTGAATCCCGGCGGATATCTGTTTGTGGGGCACGCGGAGAGCCTGCTGGGCTTAACGGAAAAATTCCAGATGGTGCACCGCGACAGTGGAACGGCTTACCAGAGGCTCGAGGTGAAAGAGTGACAGAAACGCCCGACGAGCGCGGAGCGGAACTGCGGGAGTTGTTTTTTGAGACCTCGCAGGAACTGCTGCAGGCGCTGAACGAGGAATCGCTCAAGCTGGAGAAGACTCCCGGCGATGAGGAGATCGTGCGTTCGATCCGGCGGACCGTGCACACGCTGAAGGGAGATTCGGCCGCGTGCGGGCTGCGCGAGCTGAGCGACCTGGCGCACCAGTTTGAGGATGCGCTCTCGCTGGAAGGCGCAGCGGCGCATGGGGCGCTGGCCGAAATCTCTTTTGCCGCCGCTGATGTTTTTACCGCGATGATTGCGGCTTACCACACGAGCGGCGCGATGCCGGAGACGGACGCTCTGCGGAACAAGATCAAGGAACTGACGGCAGCTCCAGCGGCGAAGAAGCCGCGGCGGAAGAAAAAAGCGGCCGAGGGCGCGACTTCCGGCAACGACTGGAGTGCCGCCGAGAAAGTGGCTGTGGGGCGCGCGCAAACCGGCGGACTGGGACTTTACGACGTAATGGTGAAGATCGACCCGCACTGCGCGATGCCGATCGCGGCGCGGCAATTGATTCTGAACGCGGTGGCCGCGATTGGACAGCCGGTGGTGCTGCGTCCGGATGCGAATTCGGCTGCCGCGTCCAAGCACCTGCAAATGGTGCTGGCCAGCATGCAATCGAAAGAGCAGATTGCGGCGAAGTGCCAGATTCCCACGATTGCGGGCGAGGTTAGTGTCGCGGTGATCCAGGAGCCCCGGACGAGCAAGCCCGCCGATAGCCCGGAGAACCCCGCTCCTACAGTTCCGGCGCAGGGTTTGCATTCTGAAGAAACAGTTTCGAAATCATCGAGCGTAGAAGCAGCAGCGGCTCCTGTGAAGAGCGTCGAGGGACAAAGCCCGGCTCCTAATCCTGCACAGGAAACAGTCGCTCCTCCAGCGACGATGGAGAACATTCTGCGGGTTGAGGCCGGGCGCATCGACAACGTGCTTAACCTCGTCGGCGAACTGATCATAGGCAAATCGATGTTGCAGCAGGCGCTGAACGAGTTTGGCAAGCGCTATCCGAAAGAATTGCTGCGCGGCAAGTTCGCCGATGCCATGGCGTTTCAGTCGCGCGTGCTGAACGATCTGCAACGGTCGGTGATGAAGATTCGCATGGTGCCGGTCGACCAGTTGTTCCGGCGCTTTCCCCGCATGGTGCGCGATGTTGCGCGGCAGTTGGGGCGCGAAGTGGATCTCGAACTCAGCGGACAGGAGACCGACCTCGACAAAGGAATTCTTGACGCCATTGCCGAGCCGCTCACACATCTGGTGCGGAACGCCGTGAGTCACGGCATTGAAACCGGTGAAGAACGCCGCGCGAAGGGCAAGTCTCCACGAGGAAAATTGCGGCTGCATGCTTACCACCAGGGCAATCAGGTGGTGGTGGAAGTGAGCGATGACGGACGCGGGATCGATGCGCAAAAGATTCGCAACAAGGCGCTTGAACTTGGCATGACGACGGTGGAGGAAGCCTCCCGCTTGACCGAGGCGGAGACGCTGGAGTTCATTTTTCGTCCGGGTTTCAGCACGGCGGAGCAGGTCACGCAGATTTCCGGGCGCGGCGTGGGCATGGATGTGGTGCAGAGCGTGATTCAACGGCTCAAGGCTACGATCCACGTGGACACGCGTCTGGGACAGGGAACGACATTCCGGCTGAAGCTGCCGTTGACCCTGGCGATCATTAAGGCACTGATGTTCTGGGTGGAGGAGCGGCTGTATGCGATTCCGCTAAACGCGGTGAACCAGATTGCGCGGGCGCGGGAATCGGAAGTGCATCTGGTCGACAACTACGAAGTGCTGCAACTGCGGAACCAGGTGCTCCCGTTGCTGCGGCTGGGGCGGCCTTGCGCGCCCGACGTGGATCGCCAAGCGATCAAGCTATTTGTGCTGGTGATCACGGTGGGAGAGAAAAAATATGGATTGATCGTCGATTCTCTCGAGGGGGAAGAGGAATTGGTGATCAAAGCTCTGGACGATCAGACGTTCTCGACCGATCTGGTGAATGGGGCGTCCATCCTGGGAGATGGGAAGGTTGTGCTGATCATTAATCTTCCGGCGGTGGTGGAGCATGTAGCGCGAACGCGTCCGCAGCAACAAGGGACGACAAATTTTGGATTGTTGCTGAATCATGAGGATCGCGCTCGACTGGCGATGAATGCTGTGGGGGGCCGGGCATGACGCAGGAAGTAAGAAAAGTGCGGGTTCTGGTGGTGGACGATTCCGCGCTGATGCGGAAACTGATTCCGCAGATGCTGGAAACCAGTCCCTTGATCGAAGTAGTTGGAACCGCGATGGATGGCACCTTCTGCCTGAAAAAGATCGAAGAGTTAAAGCCCGATGTGGTGACGCTCGATTTGCAGATGCCGGGCATGAACGGCATCGACACTTTGAAAGAAATTATGCGGAGGAATCCGCTGCCGGTGATTGTGGTCAGCTCTCACAGCACCGAGGGCGCTTCGGTAACGTTCAAAGCGCTGGGATTGGGAGCGTTCGATTTCGTCACCAAGCCGCAGGATTCTTCTCACATGGAAGAAAGTGCGGCGGAACTGATCTCGAAGATTAGAGCCGCAGCGGAGTGCAAAGTGGTTCGCCCGGGACGAATGCTGGGAATGCCAGGCCGTCCGGAAAAGATTTCGGCTGGAAGATCGGCGCCGCAGCCGACAAAGCTGGTGGTGATTGGAGTTTCGACTGGCGGCCCGCAGGCGCTGGAATTTTTGCTGGCGCAATTGCCGCCTGATTTTCCGGGATCGATCGCGATTGTGCAGCATATGCCGGAGGGTTTCACCGACATGTTTGCGCGGCGGTTGGACGAAATCTGTTCGCTGCGCGTGAAAGAGGCGCAGTCGGGAGACACGCTGCAGGCGGGGCGGGTACTGGTGTGCCCGGGAAGCCGGCACATGCGGGTGAAGCGGCTGACCATGGGCGATGTTGCCGTGTTGAGCGACGAACCGAGGGTGAATGGTCACCGTCCGAGCGTTGACGTGCTGTTCAAAAGCGCGGCGGAAGAATTTGGAGCGCATGCGATCGCTGTGCTGATGACCGGAATGGGCGATGACGGGGCCGAGGGGTTAGGTGCGGTCAAGAAGGCTGGGGGATTAACCATTGCGCAGAGCGAAGAATCCTGCGTAGTTTTTGGAATGCCAAAGGCCGCGATCGAGCGTGGTTATGCTACGCGAGTGATCGCGCTGGACGGCCTAGCGGCGGCTTTGCAAGCGGCATGCAGCCGCGACGAAAGCAAGCCGGGCACGGGAAAAGCTGTGCGTGCCGGCTTATAGCCAGAGAGTGCCATGACTGGAGTTATCTGTGCGGCGGGCGACCGCCGTGTTGGAATCTGTTTGAGGAGGTCGTTATGGAGCAGTTCGCACCGGTAAAACGCAGTAAAGACGGCCAGCCGGTCCGTTACTTGATTGTGGACGATTCGGTCTTCGCGCGCAAAAACCTTGCCCGCATGATCGAGAGCTTTGGCGGGCAACTGGCGGCTGAGGCCGGCGACGGCCTGACTGCCATCAGCGAGTTCGAGCGCACGCATCCTGACATCGTGCTCATGGATATCACCATGCCGCAGATGGAAGGGATCGAGGCGGCGGAGAAAATCGTGCAGGCGCATCCGGAAGCGCGCGTCGTCATGGTCTCCTCGGTCGGATACCAGGAAAACATTGTCGCGGCGTTGCAGCGGGGCGCGCGGCATTTCGTGCAGAAGCCGGTGAAGCCGGAAGTGCTGTACGAAGTCATTAAATATGTTCTCGGAGAAGACGGCGCCGTCGCCGGTGCGGCGGGCGCGGGAGCCTAATCTCATGAAGATGGAACTGATTCAGCCTTTCATCAACGCGGCTGACGCCGTGCTGTCACAGGGGCTTCAGGGCACCACCAGAGTCGGCAACCTGTCGATGGAAGAGGCCGCATATCGCCGCAAGGGCGTAGCGGGGATGGTGGCGCTGACCGGCGACATTGAAGGACGGATCGTGCTCGACCTCGAGCCGCAGACCGCGGTGCGCGTCGCCAGCCACTACGCCGGGGCGGAGCTGCCCGAATCCGATGGGCTGGTGAAAGAAACTATCTTCGAGTTGGCCAACCAGGTGGTTGGCAATGCGGTTTGCGCGCTGAACGACCAGGGATTTCATTTCCGGGTACATCCTCCAGTTCTGGTTACCGCCGACGAAGGCGACAAGACCAGCGAAGACGTTGAGGCGCTGATGATGTGCTTTGAAACGGCGATGGGCAATGTGTTCATGAACGTCGCCTTGCGGTATAACAAACAGCGCATGACCGATCACGCCGCAGCGGGACGCTGAACCCCGGACCACGATCTATCCAACCAACGCTGATTTCATTCCGAATACGCGCGAAGCGCGGGTGAGCAACCTTCTTCCAGCCCATACCGAGCGAGTCGAATCGGAACCCGCCTCTACTTCCCAATCTCTGCACCTCTGTTTTCGCCGGTTACGTGTTGGCGGGAAGATGTTCCATTCCTGATCCTCCATAGCCGTGGAAAGGCAGATTCCTCCAGGCTCGCTGTCGCTCGCTGGCGTCGGAATGACGAAGGATGCCCACAGGACGGCGCGGTGGGCAATAAATTTTACAAGGCTCTGACATTCCTGGGCGCGAAGAGCGGTAGGCTGGCGGTTCCCGGTCGACGGCCGGGATTGAATGTCGCTCACAGGAGATCAGATCGATGAATCGCACAAACATCCAGCCGCGCGGTTTCAGAGCCTGTAGTCTGGCCGCGCTTTGCATTTTGTCTTCGCTCGCGTTTTTGCTTTCGGCGGCGGCGCAGTCTCAATCCAAAGCGCCTTCGATCGGGCCGACGGGCGTGCTCGTTCACAGCAAGTTCGGCGGGCAGATTTTCGGCCACGACCTCGACCAGAACGGCACGGAAGGCCTGCTCAGCGAATACGCTACTTTGCCGAACGGAGAGAGTGTGGCGGCGACCGAAACCTTCGATCAGGCGACGGGGAAGATCGTGAACGTGGAAGGGGCGCTTCACAGCGCCGACAACTTCGTGACGATGGGAGTCGTGGGCACGGGCACGGGGATGGTTGAGCGGGAACACGTCACCGGAATCTTCGTGACGAAGCGCATTTACGAAGAGCTGAACCCGCTCAGCCTGAATAAATTTACCGGCACATGGAAAGCGCCGCTGGCAGCGGACCAGATCATCATAGGGATGAGCCGCACGCAGAGCACGCCGACGACCGCAGTACTCGCGTTCGACAACAACAATACGTTTACCACGTTCGTGTTCGGCACCGAGGTTGCTGCGAATACTTTCGGTCCGATGATTACGCTGACCGACGCGACTTTTCAGTTCGCGAATACGCCGCAAGTCGGGTATGACAGCACGACGAATCAGGCTGTAGTGGCGGCTTCGGAGGGAACGGTAGGCGGTCCGGCGCCGCAGATCGCGCTGGTCGATCTGACGACCGGAGTGGTGACGCAGTTCACCGGCATTCTTGGACCGCCGCCGTATCACCAGGGGTTCATCAACGGGATGGCGGTGGATTCGCAAGATGGCATCGCCGTGACCACGACCGAACTCGACTTCCGCGCAGAGTTTTACAATCTGGCGGAGCAGACCGGCTTTGCGGTGGTGCTGCCGGGCGCGAACTCGCAGATCGAGAGCGGGACCGACGTGGAATACGATCCGGTGAACAAGCTGTTTTTTGTGGCGCAGGAGTTTTCGAGCACGGCGCAGGGAAGCAGCATTCAGGTGTATGACATCAAGGGAAATCTGGTCGAGTCGCTGAATGGATTCAGCTTTTCGGACGAGTTCAACGTGATCGGGACGCACATTACTCTGAACCCCACAACCCGGACGGGATACGTCGACGGACCGAACTCAGGGGTGACCGAACTGCAACAGTTCGCTTATTAGCGGAGGAAGGGAGCGGAAGGAAGAACGGCGTGATTTTCCTTCCCTGTCTCCCGAGGGGCTAGCTAAATCGCAGGGTTGGCATTTTTCCTTCTTCGCCTTGTACCGGGTCGGACATGCTCCTTAACTCGGGATATTTCTGAATCAAGGTTTCGGGTGCGAGCACGCGTTTGCCGCCGATCATGGCTTTGAGTTCGAGGGCGTTTACCGCGGCCTTGCTTTCGAAATGATTGTTGGTGATGACGTAGGTGGCCTGGGCTTTTTCGGCTACGTTGATGATGCGCTCTTTCCAACCAGCAAGTTCGCGTTCGTTGTAGAGATAGTTGTAGCGGTCGTTGCGGTTGTCGTAGCCGGAACCCTGATCGGCGAACCAGTGCTCGTAGTTGCGGCCGTGGAGGCGGATGTAGCCGATGGCTCCGGTAACGTGCTCGGTGGGAGCGAGGGATCGTCCGAGAAGAGGTTGATCGATGTTGCAGAAGCCGACATTCTTTTGGGCGAAGGAGGCGAGGGTGGCCGGATCGTTCCAACTGGAGTGGCGCACTTCGACTACGCGGGGATACTCGATGAACTGGCGAAGGAGTTGCGCGAGGTAGTCGCGGTTGAGCGACGTGTTTTTAAATGAGACGGGAAATTGAATTAACAACGCGCCTAGTTTGCCTTCGTCGGCGATAGCGTCGAGGCCTTCGCGGGTTAGCCTTTCGTCATCGTCCGTGGGACGGATAGTTGCGGCGGAAGTAGGCTCCATTACCGCGATTGGCGAGTGGGTGAAGGCGCGGTAGAGCTTGGCTGTGAAGAGAAAGTTCTGGTTTACGGCGGCGACTTTGCGGCACCAGAGTTTGGCGAGTTCGGGCTTGAGCGGTCCGTAGAACGAGGTGTTGATTTCGGTGGTGTCGAAGAAGCGGGCGAGATATTCGAGTGGGTGGATTTTTCGGCGTTGCATGCCGGGCGGGTAGAAAATTCCTTCCCAGTCTTTGTAAGACCAGCCAGCCGTGCCGATGCGGAGCTGAGACAGGGATTCCATGAAACCGCAGACGGAAGGCATGGCCAGCGTAGCACATCATAAGGACTCGACACAGCGGATCCGGTGGTCGGTAGTGGTGCAGTTTGGCTTACGCGAAAAGGCGGTTGCGCAGGAGATCCTTCGCTACGCCTGAAAAACGGCTGCGCTCAGGATGACACCGCATAAGAATTTTGAGGTCTCAACTCAAACTGCACCGCTACCCGGAGGTCAGGAAATGTAGTCGCGGATGTAGGGGTCCTCGGTGCCGGCGAGAGCGGCGACATCGCCGTCGAAGATGACGTGGCCGTCGCGCAGGATCAGGAAGCTCATGAGATCGCCGCTACGTTCTCCATGGGGCACCGGCACCATCTGGTTGGTTTTTTGATCGAAGCGATGGGTGGCCATGGTGAAAGCATCCTGCAGGCGGTGGGTGACGAGGAGCGCGCTGGTGCGGTAGACGTCGCGCTGTTTCACGATCAATTCGATGATGGTGTTTGAGGTGACGGGATCGAGGCCGCCGGTGGGCGAATCGTAGAGCAGCAGTTCCGGTTGCGTGATTATGGCCCGGGCGATGGCGACGCGGCGGCGCATGCCTCCGGAAAGCTCGGAGGGATAGAGATCGAGGGTGTTTTCGAGTTCGACGAAGCGCAGGGCCTCGCGAACTTTCTTGTCGATGGCATCGTCGTAGATGCCGTGATCTCCCATCAGGCGGTAGGCGACATTTTCGCGGACGGTGAGCGAATCGAAGAGAGCGCTTTCCTGGAAAACCATGCCGATTTTTCCGCGCAGGTCGAAGAGCTGCTCCTCGCGCATTTGAGTTACGTCTTCGCCCAACACAATGATGCGGCCGGAGTCGGGCTTGATGAGACCGATGGCAAGTTTCAGGATCAGGCTTTTGCCGGAGCCGGCAACTCCGAACAGTGCTTTGGTGTCGCCGAGCTCGAGTCGAAAGGAAACACCGCGAAGCACCTCGTTTTCGCCGAACGACATGACGACGTCTTCGAAGATAATCGCCGGAGCGGATTTTTCTTTCGTTATTGGGGCGGCGGAATCTAGCGGCAGAGTCGGCACGGAAATATCTTAGTGGAACGAGAGTGTGGCCATGAGCAGGCGAGTCAGGAAAAGATCGAATGCAAGAATCAGCACGGACGCCGCTACCACGGCCTGGGTTGTGGCGCGGCCGACGCCCTGGGTGCCTCCGCGGGCGGTCATTCCGTAGAAGCAGCCGACGGTGGCGATGACGAAGCCGAAGAGCACTGGCTTGAGCAATCCCATGAAGACGTCCTGAAATACCAGGGTCTGCCAGGCGTTGTACCAGTACTGGCGGGCGTCGAGGCGGAGCAGAAGCTTGGCGATGAAGAGGCCACCGGTGAGGCCGACCAGGTCAGAAATGATGGTCAGGAAAAAAAGCATGAAAACGGTGGCGACTACGCGCGGGGTCACCAGCTTCTTCATGGGGTCGGTACCAAGGGCGCGCATGGCGTCGATCTGCTCGGTGACCACCATCGAGCCGAGTTCACTGGCCATGCCGGAGGAGTTGCGGCCGGCCACCATCAGGCTGGTGAGCACGGGGCCCAGCTCGCGCACCATGGAGATAGAAACCAACTGGCCCACGAGCGTGATCGAACCGAAACGCTCGAGGGTGTTGGCGGCTTGCAGGGCGAGAACCGCGCCGGTGAAGAAGCCGGTCAGCACCACGATGGGAAGCGAACCTACGCCGATGGAATCGGCTTGCGTAACCATGTCGCCGAAATAGAAGGGCTTGCGGAATATGTTGGCGACGGCTTGCGCGCAGAACAGAATGTATTCCTGAACCGTAAGGACTGTTTCTTTCGCGAAATCGGTGGGCGAGGTCAGTTCCATGCGTTCGGATGCGCGGCCTTGCAGCGGCTCTCCGCAATATAGCAGAGAATGTTCCGGGACTTCGCGGACTTCGGAAAATTCAACGGGGTGGGCAAACGCTTTTGACGGCAAGGACCGCTAAGATGGCCAAAGACGCTAAGAAAAGCGTCGGTCGGAGCCTAACGGTTCTCCGGCCGGCGTCGGTTTTTCAATCCCCGGTTGTGTTCGCGCAGGGCGGAGCATTCATCACCTGGGCGATCCCGGTTCCGATGCTTCATGGATCCCACCCGTAAGGCTGGTTTCATTGGCCAGGCGTTTCCGCCGGGCATCCAGAAGGCGGTTGATTTCGCTTACCAGCTCCAGCAGTTTCTTCGGATCCTGCTCGACGGCGGCTCGCGCGCACAAAGCGACCCAACCTTCCGCGGTTGGAGCTTTGTGGCTGAGCGGAGGAGTTCGGTTGGATACGAGAGAATCGTCCTGGCCGGAATCAATGGCGGCAAGGGGCTCGATGTTTTTATCGTGATCGATATTTTTGAAGGGCACGGCGTATTGGATGCCGGGTTGAAAAACTGGATGGTGCTGCGAATTCCGGAGAATTCCCGCTGGAAGCATGAGTCAGATGCTCTGCATCCCCTAAGGTCTACTTAGGGGAAATTGCCTATAAATTTTCGGGCGGACGGAAGGCAAATATTACCCGCGCGGCTTCTTCTTGATTTCGATGTTCAAGCGGCGGATTTTCTGATTCAGGGTGGAGAGTGGAACTTTGAAATGCTCGGAAGCCTCAGTCTGATTCCAATTGCACTTTTCGAGCATGTCGATGATGATGCGACGCTCGACATCTTCGACGATTTCAAAGAGCGAAGCGTCGGCAGGGGGCTCTTGCAGGGCAAAAGATGAGCCTCTGCCGAACAGATTGTCGGGCAGCAGGTCGGCAGTAATCTCGGTTCCAGAGGAGAGCACGACGGCGCGCTCGATTACGTTCTCCAGCTCGCGAACGTTGCCGGGCCAGGAGTGGGAGAGCAGCGGACGCAGGGCTTCGGGAGTAATCCGGCGCACCGGGCGATCGTTTTCTTCGGCGTATTTTTTGAGGAAGAAATCCACCAGCAGGGGAATATCTTCCCTGCGCTGGCGCAGCGGCGGAAGCTCGATAGTGATTACATTCAGGCGGTAAAAAAGATCTTCGCGGAAGCGGCCGTCACGAACGGCCTGACGTAAATCGACGTTGGTGGCGGCGATGATGCGGACATCGACTTGAACTTCCTGTACGCCGCCAAGGTGCATGAATTTGCGATCCTGCAAAACGCGGAGAATTTTCGCCTGCGTGTCGAGCCCCATGGAGGCGATCTCGTCGAGAAAGAGCGTGCCTTTGTCGGCCATCTCGAAGAGGCCTTTTTTGGAGGCGATGGCGCTGGTGAAGGCGCCTTTTACGTGGCCGAAGAGGGTCGATTCGAGCAGGTCGGTCGGCATGGAGCCGGTGTTCACCGGAACGAAGGGACGGTCGTGGCGGGGAGAATTCAGGTGCAGGGCTTTGGCGATAACTTCCTTGCCGGTCCCACTTTCGCCTTGCAGGAGCACGGTGGAACGGCTGTTTGCGACCTGGGCGACGAGGTCGAAAATCTTGAGCATCGCCTCGCTTTTGCCGACGATGTTTTCGAAATTATAGCGCTGCTTGAGAGCGCGCTTGAGTTGAACGTTTTCTTCTTCGGCGCGGCGCCATCCTACGGCGGCGCGAACGTCAGCCAGAAGTTTTTCGTTGTCCCAGGGCTTTTGAACGAAGTTGACGGCGCCGGATTGCATGGCGCGGACGGCATTCTCGACCGTGCCGTAGGCAGTGATCATAATGACGGGCAGACGGCTCTCGTGGGCGCGAATATCGGCGAGAATGTCCATGCCATCGCGGCCGGGCAGAGCGAGATCGAGGAGGACAAGGTCGAAGGGATGCTCTCCGATTCGTTGCAGGCCAGCTTCGCCGGTGGGTGCGGTCTCGACGGCGAAGCCTTCCATCTCGAGGAGCGTTTGCAGGGACTCGCGAATCTCAGCCTCATCATCGATGATGAGTACAGCGCCGGCGAGGCCGTGGCTGCCGTTGAGCAAACTGTGCGCGACTACCGCTGAATCAGACATACTCCGCCTTTGAATGCGCTGCCTTCCTACTTAGAGGGAAATCCAGCGTGAAGGTTGTACCGGCACCGGGATTGCTTTCGACGCGGATTTTGCCGGCGTGCTCCTGGATGATGCCGTAGGTGACCGAAAGGCCGAGGCCGGTGCCACGGGGCTGACCTTCGCGCGGAGAATTCTTGGTGGTGAAGAACGGATCGTAGATACGCTGAATGTGCTCAGGGGCGATGCCTGACCCGGTGTCGGAGACCGAGACGCTGACCCGGTCACCGTTGAGCGTGGCTACGCGAAGCGTTCCGCCGCCGGGCATGGCGTCTTTGGCGTTGAGGAACAGATTCAGGAAGACCTGCTGCAACCGGCCGGAATTTCCTTGAATGGCGGGCAGCGCGGCGGTGAGCGTATTTTGCACTTCGATCTTCCCTACTTTGAACTGGTGTTCGAGGAGCGCGAGGGTGTCGGCGATGACTTTGTTTACATCGACGTCGCCGATTTCGGTTCCGCTGGTGCGGGAGAAATTGAGGAGATTGTTGACGATTTCCGAGGCCCGGAAAGTCTGCCGCGTGATCTTCTCCAGCAATCCCGATTTTTGGGGATCGCCCTGCAGTTGCTTGGAGAGCATTTGCGTGTAGGAGGAGATGACCGCCAGCGGAGTGTTGACTTCATGGGCGACTCCGGCGGCGAGCAATCCGATGGAGGAAAGCTTGTCAGACTGCGAGAGCTGGGCTTCGAGTTCGACGCGCTCGGTGATGTCATCCATGATGATGAGGCGGCCGATGACTTCGAATTTTCGGGTAACGAGCGGAGCCAGCGCGACATTGACGGTGCGGACTTCACCGGCAGGGGTCTTGAGGTGGAACTTGTAAAGATTGCGGATGCCGGGCTCGCGGCGCATGCGGGCGAACTCTTCCACGAACTCGGGCGGAAAGACTGACTTCAGTGGCTGGGTGAGAGCCTGCCATCGCGGGAGCGCGTACATCACCTCCATCTGGGCGTTCCAGCTTTCGATACGGTCTTGCATATCGAGCGCCATGACTCCGACGTTGATTGATTCGACAATGTTTTCGTTGAAGTCTTTGAGGCGCTCGTATTCCGCAGCTTTCTTCTGTAATGACGCGTAGAGTTGCGAATTCTGGATGGCGATGCCGAGATAACCCCCGAGGGTTTCGAGCAGCTCCATGTCTTCGCTGGAGAGGAAATCTCCCTTGGTGGTTTTGCCGAGGCCGAGGACGGCGATGGTCTTCTGCTGCGCGTGGCAGGGAATGTAGTAATTCAGATCGAGGCGCGCGATGGCGTGCTGGGCGCTGGGCGACTCGCGCGGCACCTGGTGGGTATTTTCGAAGAACATGTGGCCGGCCTGCTCGGGACGCTGGACATTGAGGAATGCGAGATCGATATTGCCGGAGAGGGAAAGTCCGAACGACTTTTCGAGGGCGAATTTGCCGGGTTCGTCGCCGGCCAGGAAAATCGCCATACGATCGACGGCGAGGGTGTGAGAGAGGCGGTCGATCAGGGACGACAGCAAGGTGTTGAGATTCGTCTCCGAGCCCAGTTCCCTGCCGAATTCGAGCAAGGTACGGCGGTAGTCATAGCGGGTGCGATAGAAGAACTGATCGATACGATCCTGAATCAGCTTGCGGACGGGATCGAAGAGCAACGCGGTAACGACTACGGCGAGGACCAATCCGATTGGGCCGGAACTCGGCTGCCAGTTGTGGACCAGCAAAGCCACGGCCGCTACCAGGCCGAAATACAAGCCTACAACGATGGCCGCCGCGAGAGTATAGACCACGCCACGCTTGAAGATGAGATCGACATCCATCAGACGGTAGCGGAAGATTGCGTAGCCGAAAGTGAGCGGCAACAGGGCGAGGGAGAGCGCCGAGATCTTCATGGCCGCGCCCGGGACTGCGCCCATCAGGTAAGGAATTACATAGAGCAGCGTGTAAGGAACGATTGCGAGAATGGTGCCGCGAGTGACCCACTTCAGCTGCTGCCGGAGAATCGTGGTGCTGGCGCGGCGGTAGCTGTACCAGAGCACGACCGCTGCCGAGAGGAAGAATAACGATCCGTAGAACATTTCTACGCGGTCGAGGTTCCATCGCAGGCGCTCACTGGCCTGCAGCCAGCGCATGGCGATGATGTGTGCGGTCAGCAGAACTGCTGCAGGCAAATAAACCAGGGCGAGCAGCCAGGGATGCTTGCGCACGATCTGGCGCTTCTCGGGAAACGTGAGAACGAAGTGCAAGAATAGTGCCGGCTGCAATACTCCCGCGGCGATGTTGCCCCAGTAAATGGTCCAATCGAAGTCGTTGAACTTGCCGGTGTATTTGAAGGAGTAGGCGACGAACGAGACCAGGCAGAAGATGTAAAAGTGAGTGGAGCCGGGGGCGGTCCAGCGACGGAGAAGTACGTAGAGGCCGATGCCTAAATAAATGAGAGCGATCAGGCGCAACCAGTTATTGAGAGAGCGTTCGGCAGGAACGAGGATAACCGTGGAATCGAGAGGAACGGACTGCCGCGAGAGCGAATATGCCGCCTTTGACCAGACGCCGGTGCGGTAGAGCTGGCGCTCGAGGCCCGACATGCTGCGGATCTCTTGTCCGTTGACGGAGATGAGCTGATCGCCGGGCTTAATGCCACTTTTAGCGCCGGGGCCGCTGTTTTCGACGCGATCTGCCGTAAGCCTGCCGCCGTTTTCGACCCACCATACACCATCGTCTGGGACGAGAAACTTCCATTCCGCATTCAGATTGAAGCCGGCGAAAACGACCGCTGCCACCGTCAGAAGGAACAACAGTACGGCTACGAAGCGGACCTGGCTATCGCGATTCATGGCTTTGGGCGGCGAGACGAGCGCCACACCGACCGGACGAGAATGTGCGTCTGCACGTTCACCGCCCGGCGGAGGTGTTATGAGCAACTTCGCTGCCATGGGAGATAACCAGTCCTGCGAGGGGAGATGCAGGATTTAAAGCACTTGCAACAGTATAGATGGGTTCCGGGAAAGTATGTACGGATTATTGGAGGCTGCTGTGGGATTTTGTATCGAATTCGAGGGTAAAGCGTTAGCGGGATTCCGGAATCGGGAAGCGGAATCTCTAAGGATGAAGGACGACCCCTGTCGTTCCGCGGACTCGGCGGTCCGCGGAGGCGAGTTTTAGGACAATTCCAGCTCCCATCGTTCGAGCCGATTGAACCGCCGTCGGCTTATGAAGGCCAGGGCGCGGGCTGAGATTTGGCCTGACCGAGGCTGACCCGGATTACATTCATCAGTTCGTCGTTATCGGCGGGCTTTTGGAAAAATGCGGCGGCGCCGGCTTTTAGTGCACGCTCCTCGTTGCTTTGAGGGTCGCGGGCGCTGAGCACGATCACGGGAATCCCGGCGAGCTGGTCGCTGCTCTGCAAGCGGTCGAGAACAACGAAGCCATCGCCGACCGGCAAACCCAGGTCGAGAATGATCAAGCTGGGGCGCTCTTTTTGGGCAGAGGCGATGGCGGTGTATCCGTCGGTGGCGGTGGCGACGTCGAAATTGTTGGCACGCAGGCGCAGGCGCATGGCGCGCACTAGATCGGGATCGTCGTCAATCACCAGAATCTTGGGGTTGGACATGGCAAATTTTTCCTCCGTAATTTTTGTTTCCGGTTTTCAGTTGGGCAGTTGCGTCTTTTTCGTGGCAGCCAGGTGTTTCCGTTCCATACTTTTCAAAATCAATTGAGTAACGCAGTTGCTGACGATTTGCACTTGCTGATCCAGCGTTTTACTGGATAGATCGGCATCCGCGGGCGGAAGTTCAATCGGCATGGTGGCGATGGCGAAGGTACATCTTTCCCTTAGATTTTCCACATTTTCGAGCTGCTCGCGGATGCGGGTGGTCATGATGCCGGAACGCTGGAGGTCGGTGGAGGCGACGATGAAAAAAGTCTCAGAGGCGCCGGAGGTGCCCATGGGCGGCAGGACAAGGTCTTTGTCGAGGAAGATGCAGCGGCGCACGATTTCCAGGCATTGCTGCCAGGTCTCCTTCCAGTTGCCGCGCGGAGTATTGGAGAGCGGAGTAAGCTCGACGCGAACCAGCACGAAAGAAGGCCGCAACTTATCCTGGTAAGTGATGACCGGGGCCAGAAGATTCGCAACAGAGTAGACCGGCAGTGTGAAGGTGAAGGTGCTGCCCTGGCCGGGTTCGCTCGAAACCCAGATTCGCCCCTCGTGAAGACGGACAATTTCTTTGCAGATAAAAAGTCCGAGGCCGAGACCGGAGCGGTTGTTATCGACGGAGTCGGGGTCCTGGTAAAGGCGTTCAAAGATAAGATTCTTGGCTTCCGGCCCCATGCCGCGGCCGGTATCGCTGACGGCGATGTAGACGGAGCCAAGATCGGCATCGACGACGTTCGCCTGGATCATTACCGCGCCATCGGGCGGGGTGAACTTGATGGCGTTGTCGACGAGATTGATCAACACTTCGAGGACGCGATCGGGATCGGCGTGAATGAGGGGCAGGCGTTGATCGAGTCCGACTTCGAGGCCAATGTGTTTCTCATCGGCCATGGGACGCAGCATGGCGACGACCTGATGCACTAATTCGGCGAGCGAGATGCAGCGGGGCTCGATGCGCATCTTGCCGCTTTCGGCGCGCGCGGCCTCCAGCAGGTCGCGAATCATGGCATGCAACTGATTCACGCTCTTCAAGATGGTTTTCAGGTGATCACCCTGATCGGGCGCGACTGGCCCGGCAATGCCGTCGAGCAGCAATGTAACGTACTGGTGAATGCAGGTCAGCGGCGTGCGTAACTCATGCGAGACGTGAGAAAGGAATTGGTTCTTGAACTCGATCTTTTGCTTCTGGCTGATTTCGAGGGCGCGAAGCAGGGCTTGCCGCTCAACCGCGTAACGGATGGACCGCTCTAAGTGCTTGCTCGATATGTTGCCTTTCACCAGATAGTCCTGAACGCCCTGGTGAACGGCTTTCATGGCGAGCACTTCGTCATCCTGCCCGGAGAGCACGACGACCGGAACGTTGGGGGCACGCTCCATGACGCGGCGGAAGGTATCGGCGCCGTGGCTGTCGGGAAGGTTGAGATCGAGCAAGACCACGGAGGGAGTTTCGGCATCGAGCGAAAGCAGAGCGTCCGCGAGGCGGCTCACGCAATTGACTTTTACAGGGGACTGGCCTTCGACCAAGCGAAGGCGGACGAGATCGGCATCACCGGGGTTATCTTCAATCAAGAGCACATTGGTAGTTTGATTGTTCATCCTACTTTTCTCCTCGGGGTGGCAGGCTTACCGAGCCAAACCAAAATTCTTCGATTGCTTTCATGGTTGAGAAAAAATCGGCCAGGTTTCCAGGTTTGCTGATGTAGCAGTTGGCGCCCAGTTCGTAACTGCGGGTAATGTCTTTGGTGAGTTGCGAGGTGCTGAAAATTACGACAGGAATGCTGCGAAGTTCTGGCCCTGCCCGCATTGCGGCGAGTACAGCGTGGCCGTCACGTTTGGGAAGGTTGAGGTCCAGGATGACGAGGTCGGGTTTGGGGGCGTTGGCGAAGTTTCCTTTGCGGGTAAGAAAGGCAAGAGCTTCCGCACCGTCGTTGACGCTTTCGATCTTGCCGCGGTGAGCCGCCATGGACAAGCCTTCACGGGCGAGAGCAACATCGGCGGGATTGTCGTCGACGATGAGAAGCTGGAAATTTAGTTTCATGCGTGCGCAGCCTCGGCTTTCTCGGGAATTGCCGCGGGCAAAGTGAAGCGAAACGAGGAGCCGGCGCCGGCTTGCGATTCAACCCAGATTTTGCCGCCGCCGCGCTCGACGATTTTCTTGCAGATGGCCAGCCCGATGCCGTTTCCCGGATACTCGGTGCGGGCGTGCAAACGCTGAAAGACCACAAAAATATTTTCCGCATACTCGGGGGCGATCCCAATTCCGTTATCGCTGACGCTGAACAGCCAGCGGTCATTTTGTTTTTCCACTCGCACCGAAATCTCCGGCGGATGGTTTCCGCGAAACTTAATGGCGTTGCCAATCAGATTCTGGAAGACCTGGACCATTTGAGTACGATCGGCCCAGACGGTGGGCAGGTTTGCAGAAGTAATCACGGCGCCGCTTTCCTGGATGGCTGAGGCGAGGATTTGCCGGACTTCTTCGATCACCGCGTTGCAGTCGACCGAAACCGAGCCATCTTCTTTCCGGCCGACACGTGAAAAGGCGAGCAGGTCCTGAATGAGCACCTGCATGCGTAACGCGCCTTCCCGGGCGTAGCCGATGAACTTGTCGGCGTTTTCATCGAGCCTGCCGGAGTAGCGTTCGGAAAGAAGCTGAGTATAGGCCGCGACCATGCGCAGGGGCTCCTGGAGATCGTGCGAGGCGACGTAGGCGAACTGCTCGAGATCGGCGTTGGAGCGGGCAAGTTCTTCTACTTTCTTGGCCAGATCCTGTTCCATCCGTCGGCGCAGGTTGCGGTCTTCTCCCTCGCGCAAGGCGCGGCGGACCACTTCGGGCAGCCGGGCAAGTCCGTCTTTGAGAACGTAATCGGTAGCGCCTTGCCGGATGCACTCGACGGCGGTCACATCTCCGAGAGCGCCCGATACCAGAACCAGGGGAATATCCAGAGATTCGGAGCGCAGCACCTTCAGGGCGTCCATACCTTTCCAGGTGGGCAGGTTGTAGTCGGCGAGGACGACTTCGGGAGGATTCGAGCGCAGCGAGCGGGTAAAGGCGGCTTCGTCCTGCACCACGTCAGCGGTAACGTCGAAGCCGTCTTTATTCAGCGCGCGTACCACCAAGGTAGCGTCGAGGGCATTGTCTTCCACGAGCAACGCCCGCAGCTTGGTCTGGGGCTGGGCGGAATTCTGATTTTCGAGCTTGGTTCCAATGCCGCTCATGACTACTGACCCGCCGAAAATGACTTGCCGTTGCCCGCGGGAGGCCGATTGGTGACCAGCCAGTAGAGCCCCAGCAACTTCACCGCTTTGCGGAACTCCGCAAAGTCCACCGGCTTCTGGATATAACTGTTGACTCCGAGTTCGTAGCCGTTCGCCATGTCGCACTCCTCGCGGGAAGAAGTCATGAGGACCACGGGGATGGTTTTGGTTCGGGGATCGCTTTTGAGCTGTTTGAGGACTTGCATGCCATCGACCTTGGGCATTTTCAGATCGAGGAGAACCAGCTTTGGAGGATGATCGAAGGAGCGCCCGGCATGCGGCCCGGTGCAGAACAGAAACTCCAATGCTTCCTCCCCATCACGCACGACAAAGACGTGGTTAGCGAGGTTTTCCCCGCGCAGGGCGTGCAGAGTCAGGTCGACGTCGTCTTGACTATCATCGGCCAAAAGAATATCCACTTCATCGGTGTTCATAGTTAGGCTCCTCCCTCAGCGGTGTTCTTAACGCTTCGGAGTTCGTTAATGATCCTGGTGACTTCGGCGAGCATCTGCCCCGTGCCTTTCTCTAATCCGAGCGCGGATTTTTCCAGGTACCCGAATGCGCCATCGGCCTGGAGGCGCGCAGAGTTCTTGGCCGAAAGGCCGGACAGCACCACGACTGGAATGGCATTTGTGGCCGAGTCTTTCTTAAGCGCTCGCAGCACCTCCACGCCAGTCATCTTGGGAAGAAGCATGTCGAGCAAGATCAAATCGGGCTGCCTCTCGCGCGCCATTTGCAGCGCCTGTTCGCCGTCCGCGGCCGTTAGTACTGCGAATCCGGCTTTGGCCAGTGTCTTCTCCGTGGCAACCCTGATAAGCCTGCTGTCTTCGACGAGCAGTATCTTCGTCATCGTCGGCCTCCCTGTTGATGGATACCGTCTGCGAGCGCACGGCCGCCGAGCGCCTCCAAAAATGCCAGCAGGTCCTCTTTTTCCGAAGCCGTCAATTGCAACTTGAAAACCAGCTTGCATTTAGTTCCGCCGCCTCCGCCCTGGTCGTAGAAGTCGATCACCTCGGGCAGGGTGGCAATCGAGCCATCGTGCATGTAAGGAGAACTCAACGTTACGGCGCGGAGGCTGGGTGTCTTGAAGGCGTGGCGATCCGCGGGATTTTTCGTGATGGCGAAGCGGCCCAGGTCCCCTTCTCCAGATTCTCCGGGCAGAAGCCCGAGAGAGTGGAACTTGTTGTCAGTGAAGTTCGGCCCATTGTGACACTCGGTACAGGCAGCTTTGCCGATGAAAAGGATCAGGCCAAGTTTTTGCTGGACCGAAAGGGCGGTTTTGTCGCCGAGAGCATAGCGGTCGAAGGCGGAGTCGGGGGTTACCAGGGTTCGCTCGAAAGCAGCGATCGCCCGTGCAACGTCTTCAAAAGTCATTTCGTGCCCGAATGCCTGTTGAAACCTGCGACGGTATTCGGGAACACTGCGCAAACGATCGAGGAGGGTCTTTTGATCCGGTATGCCCATCTCGTTGGCGGAGAGGATCGGTCCACGGACCTGCTCTTCCAGGCTGTGGGCGCGCCCGTCCCAGAATTGAAGCTGGTTATATGCGGCGTTCAGCAAGCTGGGAGACCGCCGGGGAAGAATTTGCTGGCCGATCCCGACTGCCTTTCTCCTCCCATCAGAGAATCCTTTGTCTGGAGCGTGGCAGGTGGCGCAGCTGATCGAGTAATCGCGGGCAAGCCTTCTATCCTGAAACAGCAGCCTGCCGAGATCGATCTTCACCTGAGTCTGGGGATTCCCGCGTGGCTCGGGTGGCTCGGGCAGCGCGGCGAGCCCGCCGGGGAGCTGTGACATGCTGTCCAGAACTTCTATCGTGAAGGCGGGCGGCATTGCGGGGGCGGACTGCTCCTGTGAACCCGATGTGGCCGCGGCCACTCCGAGGATGAAGGCGAGGCTCAAAAACGATCGAGGCCGGGCTATCATCTGTCTGCCTCACCTGCCGCGAAATCTAGGTGCGTTCTGCCGGCCGGCGGCACGGCTATCTCCAGGCTGAAGGCCGTCTTTCCATCAGCCCAAAATCGAAGGGTGTAATTTCCCGCTGGAACGTTGGGTATTGCGTAGCTTCCATCGGGGCTGACAGTGGCGTAGAGCGCACTGGGCACGACTAAAATTCTTGCCCGCATAAAACGATGGATGGAGCATGCCACCTCCACCAATCCCGGCCGGTCAAAAGTTACCTCTTTGCGCTCGCCCATGGCGTACAGTCCAAGGTTGAATTCATGAAGCGGCGTGGCCGAAAACACGTTGTGGGCGACCTCGTCCAGGTTTGGCATTTCCACGATTTGCCCGACAGCGGCGACAAGAAATGCCGGGACAAAGCGCCCGTCATGCTGCGCCATAACCAGATACGCGTTGGGCGCCGACCTGACTCGAACGCTTTCTAGCCAGACCACAGCGGGGCCCCCCGCCCCCTGCGGCGGCCAGCCGATCACCCTCCCGCTGACTCCGGCCGCCGAGGCCACAGGAATCAGGTAAAGGGCGCCGACCGCGCTTAACAGAAGCGACAGCAGGGCGCTCCGTTTCAATCGACCTCGCGGAGCGCATCCGCTTCGATAAAAGAATGCGACTGCCTTCATGCTTGGGCCCCAGCCGCAAGAGCTTTGCTTTCCGCATCTAGCGTGAAGAAAAAACTTGCACCTTTGTCCGGCTCGGCTTCCGCCCAGATGCGGCCTCCATGTTTGCGCACGATGCGTTGCACCGTGGCCAGGCCGATGCCGGTGCCTTCGAAATCTTCCGCGCGGTGAAGGCGCTGGAAGACGCCGAAGAGCTTGTCTTTGTATTTCATGTTGAAGCCGACTCCGTTGTCGGAAACGGCGATGACGGTCTGTCCGTTTTCGTGGCGTTCGGTGATCTCGATGACGGCGCGCTCGCGAGTGCGGGTAAATTTGAGTGCGTTGGCGATCAGGTTCTGAAAGACCTGCTTGATCAGGATAGGATCGCATTGCGCCGTTGAGAGTTTTGCGATCTTCCAGGTGACGGCGCGGCCGTTGATTTCCGGCTGCAGCAGGGAGATGACATCCTCAACGATCGAGTTCAAAGGGGTGGGGTGCAGTTGGAGGGCGTGGCGGCCCACCCGCGCGAGAGCAAGCAGTTCGTCGACCAGCAGCCCCATGCGGCGGGCGCCATCTTCGATGCGGTGCAGGTGGGTTTGTGCCTCGGCGGGCAAGGTGGGACCAAAATCTTCCATCAGGATTTTGGAGAAACCGCCGATGTGGCGCAGGGGCGCACGCAGATCGTGCGAGACGGAGTAGGTAAAGGCTTCCAGTTCGTGGTTTGCGGCTTCGAGTTCGGCGGTGCGCTGCAGGACTCGCTCTTCGAGTTCTTCATTGAGCTTGCGGATTTCCTGCTCGTCGATTCGCCGTTGGGTGACGTCACGGAATGCCACCACGCCGCCGCGCGCCGAGCCGTCGGTCCCTTTCAGAGGGCCGCCACTAATCTCGAGCCAAACCCCTTCCTCGAGTTCGGGATTGCGTACAAAGATCTCGGCCGTACTGACATCGCCGTGCATGGCACGGGACAGGGGATTTTGGTCGTGCGGCAGGGGAGTAACGGTATCGGGCAAGTAGACGCCGTAGTGGGAATTCCATTCGCCGGGGGCAACATTGGCCGCGCCCATGCCGACCATCCTGGTGGCGGCGGGATTCCACATGATAAATTTCCCGTTTTCGTCGGCGGCGACCAACCCCTCCTGCATGCTGTCGAGAACGGATTGCAGCACCAGGGTCTGGGATTCCAGGGCGTGGCGCGAACGCCGCAACTCATCGGCTTGTCGCGAAAGCTCCTCCGCTTGTCCTGCGAGTTGACGTTCTGCCTGTTTGCGGGCCGTGATGTCTACGTTTGCCTCCAGGATTCGCGCGGGGTTGCCTTGGGCATCGCGATGCGAAACCCAGAGGCTGGAGACCACGATGGCGCTGCCGTCTTGCTTGCGGTGCACCAGTTCGCCTTCCCAGGTTCCAGTACGCGCGACTTTTGCTTCGATTTGCTCCAACGGCTCGGGAAATTCGGTGTGAAGCAATTCGTGAGAAATCCGTCCGACCGCTTCCCGGCGAGTGTAGCCATACAGTTTTTCCGCGCCCGCATTCCAGAGGACAATACGGCCCTTCGTATCCCGCACCATGACCTGAGCGAGGTCCAGAACCTGGGTCTGCTCGCGCAGAACTTCTTCCGCACGCTTGCGATCGGTGATGTCGCGGGCGATGGTGGAGGCACCCACAATCGCACCACTGGCGTCCCGAATGGGAGAGATGGTCACCGACACGTCGATGGATACGCCGTCTTTGCGTACGCGCACAGTTTCGAAGTGCTCCACGCTCTCGCCGCGGCGGATGCGGGCCAGAATGGCGGGCTCATCGTTGACCCGATCCACAGGGAAAAGCATCAGCATGGGCTTGCCAACGGCCTGCGACGCCGAGTAACCGAAGATTTTTTCCGCGCCGCGATTCCAAGCGCTGATGGTGCCGTTGAGATCTTTGCCGATGATGGCGTCGTCGGAAGAGTCGACTACCGCGGCCAGGCGTTCGCGTACTTCCTCGGCGCGTTTGCGCTCGGTAATATCGGCGCGGATTGCCATGTACTGGCGGGGCTTTCCGCTAGCGTCGAGGAATGGAACGATGGTGGTATCGACCCAGTAAAGAGAGCCGTCTTTGGCGCGGTTGCGGATTTCGCCCCGCCACACTTCTCCCTTGGCAATGGTGCGGTACATCCGCTGGAAGAATTCCGGGGGATGGTGATTGGAATTGAGCAGGCGGTGATTGTTGCCCAGCAATTCGCCGCGCGAATATTTGCTGATGGCACAGAACTTGTCATTTACATATGTGATTGTTCCCTGAACGTCAGTGGTGGCTACGATGGCGTGCTGGTCGAGGGCGAATTTCTGATCGGCCAGCTCCTTGAGCGCCTGCTCGCGGGTGGCCAGGCTTTTCTTCAGCGCTTCCGCGTCTCGTTCGCGCCGGGCGATTTCAGACTCCAATGCCGCGGTACGCTGCTCCACACGCCGCTCCAGTTGGGCGTTCAGGGCGCCGAGTTGGGTTCGAATCCGCGCATTGACGTTAATCTCACGGGTGACGGCCAGTTTGGCAAGAACCCACAAACTCACGCCGAGAAAGCTGCCGATGATCGCGATGATCCTCATCGAACGTTGTCCGGAGGCGGCTCTTTGGAAACGCTGAATCAGCAAGCGTGATTCCTCGGAGTACATCTCCCGTGTGGTCGTGCGGACCACATCGAGAAGCCTCTCGGTTTCGATAGCGTCGCTCCCGCCGGAATAGTCGCCCAACTTCCGGCGTTTGGCGATGAGGGCGTCGGCAGATTCGAGGGCGGTGTTTATCTGTGGCGCGAGGACGTCGAGCCGCCTCTGCTGGCTGAGATTGTCCGCGGTCAGATGGCGTAACGTGTCCTGGTCTTCGCGGACCGCGTTCCTCGCCATCTGGTAGTTCGCCAGTAACGGCTCTTGCCCGGTCAGGGCGAAGGCGCGCGCGCTGGTTTCGGCTTCGATAGCGTGCCGGGTGCAGCGCTGGATCGACTCCATTACTTCATGAGTGTGGGACACCCAATAGGCATCCCGCTCAGCCCGTCTAGTGCCCCGCCAAGCCGAGAACGCGATAAAGAGGGTCAGCAGCACGGCCACGATGAAGCCAATCGTGACTCTGCGCCGTAGCGAAACCTCGATCGGCGCGTCGAACTGCCGGCGCTCGGCGATTTCCCGTTCCAGTTTTCGATTCTGTTCCTGCAAGTGCACTCGCGCAGGCAGCGAGGCAACCTTCGGTACCAAGGGGATGAGCATCGCGGCTGTCACTACGGATATGGCTGCCGTCGCCGCCTTAATCACGCCCGCCAGCAGGTATGTGCCGTGCCAGACGTTCCAGATTTCCATCAGGTGGGTGGTGCCGCAGGCGAGGATGAAGCTGCCGAACATCCAGAAAATATGGTTGAAAGGAATCTCCCGGTTCCTGCGAAGGAAGTAGATGAGGATCAGGGGAATGGCGTAGTACGAGAGTGTGATCAAGGCATCGGAGATGACGTGCAGCCAGACGATGCGCGCGTCCCACAAGTAGCAGTAGCCGTGCGGCATGAAGTCGGGGAAAGCGACGAGGGCAGCAGCACTCGCTTTTGCGGGCAGCCAGAGCGGTCCTGCGGCGAGAGCGGTCGCGATTCCTGTTTTGCCGCGGCGAGATGCAGCACGCTTCACGATGCAGATGACTCCTGATGGCTTCGCTTGCCTGAGAAGTGGTTGAACTGGTGGCTGCCATCGCGGAGAGCGATGCAGCTTCGCCAATTAAGTTATCGGCGACTGGGAGGGAGGCTTTACCCACGCTGGCTGTGGATCGCAGAGCAGAAGTGCTATGCCGTTGGAGGCGATGACGTAATGAGAATCTACTTAGATTGGTGGTTCCCGAGTCTGTGACCGGATTGCGGGACTGTTTTCTATCCGGCTTTTCGTTCGCCGTCTTCCGATTCTGAAGGAAGATCTTCGTCCCATTCAAACGAGAGCGCGCGGGCGGTGGTTTCGATGGGCTCGAGTTCGGGGATGTCATCGGCAACGGATGTGCCGAGTTCCGCGAACTTGCGGGCGGAGACGAGCACGCGGCTTTCGAGCGAGCCGACGGCTTTGTTGTAGGAGTCGACGGCGCGGTCGAGTCCGGTGCCGACCGAGCTGATGTGCTGGGCGAGGAGCCGCAGGCGATCGTGGAGTTCTTTGCCGAGCGCGCTGATCTGCTGGGCGTTGCGGGCCAGCTTTTCCTGATTCCATCCGTAGTTGATGGCTTTGAGCAGGGCGATCAGCGTGGTGGGCGAGGCGGGGATTACCCGGCTTAGGACTCCGTGTTCGATCAGGCTGGAGTCCTGCTCGAGCGCGGCGCTGAAAAAAGTTTCGCCGGGAAGGAACATTACGACGAATTCGGGTGTGGACTCGAACTGCTCCCAGTATTTTTTGCCGCTGAGCGTGTTCATGTGGTCGCGAACCTGCCGGGCGTGGTTGGCGAGGCAGGCGCGGCGGGCTTCTTCGTCGGTGGTTTCGAAGGCGTCGAGGAAGGCCTGAAGCGGAGTTTTAGCATCGACGACGACGTTTTTTCCTCCCGGGAGCTTGACGACCAGATCGGGGCGCAGCCTGCCGCTTTCGGTGTTCACGGTTTCCTGCTCGGCAAAATCGCAATAAGAAACCATGCCGGCGATTTCGACGACGCGGCGGAGCTGAATCTCTCCCCAGCGGCCGCGAACGTTGGGAGTGCGCAGGGCGCGAACAAGATTTCCGGTTTGCGACTGCAATTCTTTTTGCGTGGAGATCAGCGATTGCACCTGGGCGCGAAGTTCGCCGTAGGCGTCGCCGCGGGCGACTTCGATGCGCTGAATCTGCTCGTCGACTTTACTCAGCGAATCGCGCACCGGGGCGACGAGTTCGGCTACCGCTTTCTGGCGGGCATCGAGGTCTCCGCGAGCTTCGCTTTGGAAGCGTTGGAGGCTTTCTTTGGCCAGGGTGAGGAATGACAAATTGTTGCTCTTCAACGCATCCGAGGCCATCGCTTTGAAGGCATTCTGCAAGCCTTCTCCGGCGTGCGTGATCAGTTCGATCTTTTCGTTGCTGGTCTTTCGTTCATTTTCGAGGGTGGATTCGAGGCGGGCTTTGGCCGCGATCAACTCGGTCTGAGCCTGTAGAAGCCGCGCCAGAGTGGCCTTTTCGGCCGCTAATTCCTTCTCTGTCAGGGACAAACGGGCGCTCAGAGCGGCGCTGCGAGAGCGCAGCGCGAGCCAAGCAATCAAGCTGCCAAACAACAGGCCGATGAACCCTATGGCACCTGGTCCCATAGCGAAAGTAACTTCTCTGTGTGGATTTCAGCCTCTAGCGTAGCACCAACGGCAAGTTTTGAGCCCGAGTTTGGATCCTTCCCAGGGTCGAGATGGTGGGCGCAAGCGATGCCACAACGCCACCGAGTTGAAGGAAAACTGGTCACGGGAGACTTTGCCGGAGATGTTGCCGGCGGGAATCGGCCTCTCGCCGCGCGGCTGCGACTCGCGGGAAGGCAGGCCGTGGCGCTTTTTGCCCTGATGGGCGCGACGTCGATCCGGCCGTCGGCGCGGCTGATGGCTTCGGAAGGACAATCGGGCGCCGCGGAAAACCCGAAACAACAGGCATTGTTGAGTCCAGCGGCGGCAAAGGCTGCGGACATTCCCTTCTTCTCTAACGATTCGCGGGCCGAAGAAACGCTGCTGGAGTTGGCGAATGAAGCCCGGGCAGAGGCTGGGGCTCCGGCGCTGAAACTCGATGCCGGACTTTGCCGGGCGGCGCGAGCGCATGCCGAGGCAATGCTGGCGGCGCATCAACTGTCGCATCAATTTGACGGTGAGCCCTCCCTGCCTGAACGACTTGCTGCCGCGACGAGCACACAACTCGATCAGGAAGGCGAGAACGTCGCTTACGACTTCGACGCCGAGAATGGACACAAGCATCTGATGCTTTCTGCGCCGCACCGCGCGAATCTATTGAACGCTGGATACAACGTAGTTGGACTCGCAGTGATTCGCGGCGACGGCCGGCTTTATATCGTTCAGGATTTCGGACACGCCCTCCCCACCTATTCGATTGCGCAGGTTAAAGAGCGAATTGCGATTACTCTCGCGCAGGCGCGGCATCAGGCGAAGCTGACTGAACTTGTGCGGCACGATTCAGCTGAGATGGATGATGCGGCCTGCTCGATGGCTAACGCGGACAAGCTTGGCACCTCCCCCATTCAACAGCTTGGTCAGAGATATACGGTGCTCACTTACACGAGCCTGCATCCGGAAGTGTTGCCGGCAAATGCCGGGCCGGCGGTGAGCGCCGCGGGCTTGCGTAATTTTTCGGTTGGCGCTTGCCACGCGCGGACGGCTAGTTATCCCACCGGCGTTTATTGGGTAGTGGTGGCGTTGGAATGAACCATCCGCGCGGGCGCTAGAGGTACTCGACAGGAAATTCCCGCGTGAAAAAGTTACCTCAGGCGCTGAAGCGCTGACTCATCTTCACGACTTAACGGCACGGTTGAAATCGTGCCCTTCCCGGTTCTTGGGCGTTGTTACCGCTATTTCTGTTCCATCTGCTTCTCTACGTCTTCCGCTTTTGAGGGGAGCGCTTCGCTGAGTTTTATCAGCTTGCCATCCTGGCCGACCAGAAAATCATCTTCGATTCGCACGCCGAGATTTTCTTCCGGAATATAAATTCCCGGTTCGATCGTGAATGCCATGCCCGGGCCGAGCGGAACTGTGTAGTCGCCGGGGTCGTGCACGTTCAGGCCGATGTAGTGGCCGAGGCCGTGAATAAAATATTGCCCGAGTGGCTGGCCGTGAAGATCTTTGCCGTGAGTGTTGATGTAGTCGTAGGCGACCTGATAAAGCGAGTCTGGGCTGCCTTTGCGCAACGTCGATTTGCCGGACTGAAACGCCGCCATGGCTGCCTGTTGAGCACCGAGAACGATGTCGTAGATTTCCCGCTGCCGCGCGGTGAAGTGTCCATTGATGGGCATCGTGCGAGTGATGTCGGCGGCATACATGGAATATTCTCCGGCGGCATCGATGACGACTACGTCCCCGGATTTCATGATGTTGTCGTCGTCGGAATAATGCAGAACGGTGGAGTAGAAGCCGGAGCCGACGATGGGCGCGTAGGCGACGCGTTCGCAGCCGCGCTTATCCCATTCGTATTGCATGAGTGCTGAGATTTCGCGCTCGTTCACATTCGGCTTGACGGCTTTGAATGCGGCGAAATGAGCCGCGACTGAGGCGTCGACGGCTTTGCGGATCAGGGCAATCTCTCCTGCATCTTTCGCAGTGCGCAGCGAGGAGAGCATGGGTTTCACATCCTGAAAAGCCAGATACGCATTCAGGCGCTTCAGAAAAGCGATCGGCTTTGTGGATGGAGAAGGATCGTCGCCCAAAGCGACGTCGGTGTAGAGGGCGGGGCGCGTGCCGTTAGTGAAGCGGGCGACTTCGCTCGGTAACTGTCCCATGTCTTCGACGCGATCGAAGCCGGTGATCTGAGGGGCTTCGGGATTCTCAGGGCCGAGTTTGGGGCCGGTCCATTTTTCCTGCGTGGAGTTGCGCGGAGGGAGAAAGAGAATTTCGGTGTAGGCGCGGGCTGGCGCGTCGTCTTTGGCTTCGGCGGCTGAGGCGATCAGCAGGGCGGCGCCGGGTGTGTTCATTCCGGAGAGATAGTAAAAATTGTCGTCCTGGCGGAAACCGTAGAGATCGTTGGGGCCGTCGTTTTCGGTGGCGGCGAAGAGAACTACTACGCCTTGCACTTTTTTCGCCAGGGCTTCGCGGCGGGCGCGGTAGTCGGAGTTCGGCTGGCGATCGAGCGAGAGAGCGTCGGTCGCCGCAAATAAGATCGCGAAGAGCGCGAAAATTGTGATTCGAATCCAGAGCTTCGATCTTTGCATGTAGTTTCCTTTGGAGACGGGATTCTAATCGAGCGGCAGCCCGAAGAAAAGCTGGAGAACTCGAAATCACACCCCCACGGGGAACGGTTTTGTATGCGCTTCGCCGCTGAGCGCGACTCCGGCGAAGCGGCCTTGCAATAAGGACATTAAACCTGTAACCCAATAGCCGAAAACGAAAAGCAACAGGAACGGGATGGTGACGTAGTTTTCGTTTTCGAAGGCGTAGAAGACGGTTAGTGCGAAGTAGGTGCCGACTAACAGTTCGACCCACGGGATCCAGCCGAGGCGCTTGCGGTATTTTGTGGCGTTGACTTTGTCTTTTTTCGATTCGACACGGTATTTCGGGGTGCGGGCGAAGGCGCTTTGTTTTCCGATCAGGGCCTCGATCACGGCTTTGGTGTTGGTGATGGTGAGGCCTATGCCCAGGGCCATCAACAGCGGCAGATAGAGAAAGGCGCGGCCCCAGCTTTTCGGGAAAAGTTCTCGCTGCGAGACGAGATAGAAGCTCGAGATCGAAAACGTCGAAGCTAAGAAGAGCGGAAGATCGATGAAGAGCATCTGAAACCATCCCTGATAGAAGCGGATGATCATGGCTGGGAGCATCAGCACTGACAGGACAATCATCAACGGGTAACTGAGGTTGGCCGTGAGGTGATACCAGGCTTCGAGTTTAGTGTGAAATGGGGTGTCGCTGCGGAGAACGCGCGGGAGGATTTTCTTTCCGGTTTGAATTAGTCCCTTCGCCCAGCGGGCTTGTTGCGTTTTAAATGCGGTCATTTCGACGGGCAATTCTGCGGGACACTCTACATCCTGCAGGTAGATAAATTTCCATCCTTTGAGCTGGGCGCGATAAGAGAGATCGGTATCTTCGGTGAGCGTGTCGTGCTGCCAGCCGCCGGCTTCGTCGATGGCGGTGCGGCGCCAAACCCCTGCGGTGCCGTTGAAGTTGAAGAAGACGCCGCTGCGGGCGCGCCCGGAGTGCTCGAGGACGAAGTGGCCGTCGAGCAGCATCGCCTCGACCTGCGTGAGGAATGAATAGTTGCGGTTGATGTGGGTCCAGCGGGTTTGGACCATGCCGACCTGGGGATCGGTGAAGTGGTGGATGGTGCGCAGCAGAAAATCTTCCGGCGGAGTGAAGTCGGCGTCGAAGATGGCGATGAATTCGCCCTTGGCAGTTTTCAGCCCTTCGGCTAAGGCTCCGGCTTTGAAACCTTCGCGGTTGGTGCGGTGATGATAGGTGATGGGATTTCCCAGTGCGGCGGAGCGCTCGACGAGGTTTCTGGCGACCTCGACGGTTTCGTCCGTCGAATCGTCGAGCACCTGGATGTCGAGCTTTTCGCGCGGGTACTGGAGTTTGCAGATCGCTTCAAGCAGGCGCTCGACCACGTATTGCTCGTTGAAGATTGGGAGTTGCACAGTGACGCGCGGCAGGTCTTCGAAGAAGGCCGGCGGCTCGGTGGTGCGCTTGTCTTTGTGCTTGTAATAAAGGTAGACGAGGATGTAGCGGTGAATGCCGTAGCCGGCCAACATTACCAACACGATGAAATACGGAATGAGCAGGGCGCGATCGAAGGCATCGGTGTGGTAGAGGCCCTGAAAAGTCTTATCGAGCAGGTGTTGGCGGAGATATGGACCGATGCCTTTGGGGCTGGCCCATAGCGCGAGGGCGGATGCGAACTGGTTGGCGTCAGAACGAAGCAAGCGTGGAGGCCGAAACCTTTATTCTAGCGGATTCGGTGGTGTGAGGTGCTCTCGCGCGGGATTGGCCTATCTCCGCCAAGAATCAAGCTGGTTGAGAACGTAGCTGCCATAGAGATCTCTCGACTGCAGTTTTGCTTCGCATTCACGAGGCAAAATCCTCGCTCAGGATGACAGCCTAGATGATTCTTGTGCGGGCGACCCCGAATAACTCTCAGCTTTTTCCAGCAGAATCATCAACTCCATGGCGAAGTTGCGGCGCGATTGAGCTTGCAGCCTCCATTGATCCTGAATCGGGGCACTGAGATGTGGAACTAACTCCTCGAAGGCTTCGACGATGCGTTCAAAACAGTTGATGTCTTTTTTGAGCAGACGAAGGAATTCTGTCTCGGCAACGAGGGACATGGAATACCTCCTTTAACTTCTTGGTCGGGATGAATAAGTGCAATTGCGGTGCCAGCCGGGGTAATTGTCTGTGAATAACCAAAAGCCAGTGTTTTCAGGTTGCTACCTTAGGCTGTTTTGTTGAGGCGAGCGGGTTGGTAACGATTACGTGCGTTCGGACGTGTAAGAATTTCGCGGCGCGAGATTTTCGCGGGTCGATTCCGGATTGAAAAATTTCCAGATTAACGCCGCTAAACCTATGGTAACGAAGGAGTTGCGGCCTGGAGAGCACCGCTTGATCCGGCTAAAATCCTGAGTGCAAAGAATTTAAATCCAAAAGCTTGCGTTTGATCGTGAGGACTTGCGGAGAAATTTTAGCTGTCTTTTCGATAGAGCAAATTGCGCATGGCCTGGCGGCGGGCTTCGTTCGCTTCCTTATCGACCTTGCGTTGTTCGGCATCGGTTGTGCGCTTCGATTTGGGATCAGCCAGGTTTGGATCGGCGGTTTCGTCCTCGCTGCATGAGGGGCAGCGGTTAGCGAATCCTGGCTTGCCCGGTTTGAGTTCGAATTCTTCGCCGCAGACGACGCAGGTTTTGATGGGATAGGCCATCGCCTTGTGTGTTTTCAATTTTATCGCATGTCACAGCTTCGCTCGTTGATCCCCCAAACTAATCACACAAAAGTGATGTCATCTTTCGACAATCACCCAAAAGTGATGTCATTCCGAATCGAACTGAAGGCTCGGTGAGGAACCTGCTCTTGCGACAACGGACGCGAGCGGCCTCGGGCTTCCGGGGCCGTTTGCATTTCTGTTGGGACGACATTCCTGAAACGAAACTTGTGTTGACAAATTTTTCGCAATGAGCATCGCGAGCAGGCCGCGCAGACCTATGCTTTCGGCGTGGGCCTGTGGTGTAACGGCAGCACACGACCCCGTCAAGGTCAGAGGTGAGGGTTCGAATCCCTTCAGGTCCACTTTCTCTAGGGTTAGAGGAGTTGTCTCTCAGGGGACATGTGGAAGGGCCGCAGGACGGGGTGCGGCTCTCCTAAAGTAACTTGATTTCGGCAGGGAACGTCTTGATAATGGTAGCTGACCTTGACGGGGTACCAGATTATCGGTTCTCGCAAACGGCCCCGGGCTTCCGGGGCCGTTTGCATTTTGCCTGGACATTTTTCCACCGGGATTCGCGTGAGGGATATCACAGCTTGAAATCTACTCTTCGGTCCAAAGTAAGGGATGTCATTCCGAATCGCCGCGAAGCGGCGGTGAGGGACCTGTTTTTGCTGGATGGGCGCGAATGCCGGAAGACAAGCTCTACTACGTCTACATCGTTGCCAGCAAAAGCCGAGCCATCTATGTCGGCATGACTGCGTTCCTGATGGCTCGTGTTTTAAAGCACCGAGCCGGTGAAGGCAGCGAGTTCACGCGAAAGTACAGAATTCATCGACTGGTTTACTACGAAGTATTTCATAGCGTAGCGGCGGCGATTGCGCGTGAAACGGAAATCAAGAAATGGAGACGCGAAAAGAAAGTCGCTTTAGTTGTTCAGAGGAATCCGACCTGGGAGGATTTAGCGGCTGAGTGGGGAAGGCCGGCTGTCATGAGGGTGCCAGAGAAAGCAGGTTCCTCACCGGCGCTTCGCGCCGATTCGGAATGACATCGTTGTAGCAAGCCCTTTTTCTGTCCGATCACACGAAAACTGATGTCATTCCGAATCGAGCCGACAGGCTCGGTGAGGAACCTGCTTTTGGCGGCTCGGAAATCCGCGGCGTGACCGCCTCACTTCTTGGCTTTAGCGCGCCCGACCGCGGCGCAGATATCTTTTACTGCGTTCCCAAGAGTATGAGTCTTAGTGCTGGAAATTGCGTCGCCATCCTTATTGAATAGCGTGAATTTATAACCCCTAGACTCGCCTCGCGGCGTGCAGCACCAAGCGTAACCAGCCTCCAAGCGATAGTCTGCCTTTTCTTGAGTATCCGTTAAAACGACTCCGACGCATCTTCCGTTCAACTCTTTCATTAGGTCGCCGCTCGGGATGCTGCCCTGAGTGCTCTTGACCTGCTTATCCTCAACCCACACCCGGACTGTAGGTGGCGTCTCGCCTGACTGCGAAGGAAGAGCTTGCCCCACTGAGAACATGGCCAGCAGTCCGAGCATAGCGCTAATCGTTTGGAGTCGCGACATAATCCGTTTAGCTTTCAGGGCCAGAAGCTGTGGACCGCACCAAATAAGTCAATCCCAGACCATACAATGTGGGGCTAGGCTGTGCAAGAGGCAATACAGATGAAACATCCTGCCGAGCTATTCAAAATAATGGTTTCAATGCTAAACGGTCAGTTCAGAGGCATCATGAGATTCGAATTGGTCGGGTCATTAGCTGGAAAGGCGATCAGCGACCATGACGCAGACATCGTTGTTCACACCAGCATCCCCATTCATCTCCGCGAGTTGGCCCGAGGCTTCAGGGACGGACGCGTCGTTGAAGTGGATAGAAACTCGACGACGCCGTTTCCGGGAAGAGACAACGGACAGGATCGAGTTCGGATCGCATGGGAGCAGGGTTTAGCTCTTGATTTGTTTTTTGCAAAGGGTGTGCTCGTCGCATAGCTCGGCGCTCCTCGAACTCCTAGTTCAAGAAATACTGCCGATAGAGCGTATCTCTTTGCGCGGGGCGGAAGCCGGCGTCGCGGATGATGCGGCGGAGTTCTTCTTCTGTGGTGCAGTTGGTTACACCCGCCGCCCGCACAACATTCTCTTCCAGCATCACCGAGCCCACATCGTTGCCGCCGAAGCGCAAGCCCATCTGGCAAACTTTTAAGCCTTGGGTGACCCAGCTCGATTGCACATTCAGGAAGTTCGAGAGAAAGATGCGCGAGATGGCTAAGACTTTCAGGTATTCGACGGCGGTGGCTTCGTCCCAGTGGCGGCCGCCGAGGGCGGTGTTGTGGGGCTGGAAGCTCCAGGGGATGAAGGCGGTGAAGCCTCCGGTTTCTTCCTGCAGGTTGTAGATTTCCTGGAGATGATTGATGCGGTGCTCTTCGTTTTCGCCGACGCCGAACATCATGGTCGCCGTGGTCCTCATGCCGATCTGGTGGGCGGTGCGATGGACGTTGATCCAATCCTGCGTGAGGCATTTGAGGCGGGCGATTTTGTAGCGCACTTCGTCGTCGAGAATTTCCGCGCCGCCGCCGGGGATGGAATCGAGTCCGGCGTCGCGCAGGCGAAGAATCGTGTCGCGAATGGAGAGGCTGCTGTATTCGGCGATGGCGATGACCTCCGACGCGGAGTAGCAGTGCAGATGAATCTGCGGAAAGCGCTGCTTGATGCCGCGCAGCATCTGCTCGTGCCAGTCGATTTTGAGGTCGGGATGTAGGCCTCCCTGCATGAGCACGCCAGTTCCGCCAAGTTCGACGGTCTCGCGAATTTTTTCGTAAATGGTGTCGAAGTCGAGTATGTATCCCTCTTTGGCGGCGGGGCCTTTGAGCGGGCGATAGAAGGCGCAGAAGGTGCAGTATTCGGTGCAGAAGTTGGTGTAATTAATGTTGCGGTCGATGATGTAGGTGACGACGCCCTCGGGATGCTTGGCGCGGCGGACAGCGTCGGCCTCCATGCCGATGCCGATGAGATCGTCGGATTGGAAGAGGTCGAGGGCTTGGGGCTTGGTTAGGGACATGAATCTCTATTTTAGCTTGTACTTCGGCTTGCGGAAAGGGAGCAGGTTCCTCACCGCCGCTGCGCGCCGGTTCGGAATGACATCCGTCAAGAGGTATGGCCTGAACACTCTGATCTCGAGGGTATGCCGAAAATTGCCCCGTCATGCTTGGTGACGCGCATTTTCCCGCATCCACCTTGCAAACGCCGCTTCCGATAACTTGCCCGCCGCGAGCTGGAAGATTGCTTCCGTTGCATCTGCCTCGCTGGCGTTGAACCGATATCCGTTCAGTTCGAGAAACAGCACACCGATAACAAAACCAGTGCGTTTGTTTCCATCGACGAAGGGATGATTGCGGACGATGCCGAATATGTAGGCCGCTGCCAGATCGATGATGTCAGGCGAGTTGCCATAGGCATAAAGTTGTTGCGGTCGCGCTAACGCAGACTCTAGAAGCGGCTGGCTTCGTACGCCTGACGCACCGCCGTCGAGCGCGAGCAGGCGGTCGTGTAGCGCTAAGGCGTCACGCAGGTCAATCCAAAGCGGTTCTTTCTTAGGGCGATCACGCATTGTAGAAACGCTCGAAACGAACCGTTTCGCAGCAGACTACGTGGAAAGCGCGTGCAACGTGTTGCGGTAACGGCGCATGATGCTTTCGGCCTTCTTCATTTTTTTTTCGAATGCAGGATCGTACGGCGTGAGGCGATAAGCGCCATCTGGCCCTTCTACCAGGAAAAGGCGATCTCCCTCTTGAGCCTGAAGGCCGCTGATCGCCTCTTTCGGCAGCACTACTCCCAGAGAATTTCCGATTCTACGGACCTTGAGTTCGAACATTTCCGCCTCCGTTATAACAATTGTAGCAACGCGGCAATGAGAAGAAAAGGGAATTAATTAAGCGCGCGCCCGCACCGTCGAGGGATGTTGTCTCCGATATCGCAGGTATTGGATCAGCGTCAGCAGCGAGCCCAACACAGCCAGCCCGATCAGGATTGACAGGGCTGGCGCGTAGTACTGGCTGAAGAAACGGAGGATGTGGCGGCCGTAGTGGTAGCCGAGGTAAGACTCGATTGAATAGCGGACTCCACGGCCCAGGAGTAGCGATCCGAGGAATTTTTTGGGCGAGTATTGTCCGGCGCCCGCGGCTATCAGAAACGGCACAAAGGGAAACGGAGGAGGCAAAAGGGCGGGAAGCGCTACCGCTAGAAATCCCCAGCGCTCGAAGGCCCTCGAAACCTTTTTTGCCCGCTTCTTTGACAACTTGCGCTCCATGGCCTCCTGGCCGCCTTTGCGGGCAATGGCATAAGTAATGTAGCCACCGATCATCGCTCCCAGGGTTGCCATGACGGCATAGTAGGGCCAGGGTTCGTGATGGCGAGCGGCGAGCCAGATGGTGAGGACGTCCATGCTGCCGGTTAGCGGGATGATGGAGTTATCGGCGATGCCGAGAATGACCAGACCGGGGCCTCCCAGGTTGCGCAGCCGGTGCCATATTGGAACCGCGAGCAGAAGATGGTGGGCGAGTGGCATTTAGGTTTGGCAAACTCTGCGCGTGTCCGACTCGTCATCCATGTTGAAAGAGTCGCTTAGATGCGGGCGCCGGTTTCGGCGTCTACGAACCGAATTGCGCGCGGTTGAGGCAGAGCGCCGACTTCGGACGCGTAACGGTAGAACAACAGCAAACCCTCCAGGCAGGGCTGATCCAAATAATAATAGATGTTGCCGGTGAGGTAGGAACGAACATCATCTTCTTTTAGGTTGAGACGCGGGGCCCATTCGCGGCTGATCTGATCGAGGCTCGACGGTTCCAGGCCATGGTCGCGGGAACGCTGAAAGATTGCGGCGAGATCTGATACATCGATGCCCGCGCCGCTTCTCGTTCCGGACCGGGGGCGGCTCTCCCTGCGTGGCGTTTCTTGCTCTATTTCATTTTGTTGCAGGGCATCCTGGCGAACCGCCCAGAAGGCGAAGACGAAAGGCTTGCCGGTGCGGCGAATCCACTCTTCGGCTAGATCGAGCGTGTAGTAGCGGGAACGGTCGATTTGCAGCGCGGGATCGCCGATGAGCAGGCCGGCGTCGTGCGTGGCGAGCATATCGTCGATATCCGGCGCCATTGGAGTGAAGGTTCTTCCGCCGCCAAGCCATTTTTCGAAGATAACTTTGGTCAACGCGACGGAAGTCATCGACGAGGTGTCGAGAGCAACGGTGCGAACTTCGTCGATGGGCAGGCGGCTTACCAGGAGGATGGAACGCACGTCGCGCTTTGAGGCAATGGCGACGTCGGGCAGGATTTCGAGGCCAGGAATCTGCGTGTAGGCGGCCGCGGGGATGATTCCGATATCTGCCTTACCAGCCTGGAGTTCCCGGGCGCAGGACGACGGCAGGGTGTAACCGATTTCGAACAGTTCTTTGATTCCGGGAGCGCTGGATTTGGCAGCTCTGCCGTGCTCGAAATCCCACATGAGAGGCGCAGTATTGAGGTACGAAATCGCCGAGATGCGCAGCCGTCTCATTCCTGTTTTGATTCTAGCAGAGCAAGGTTGGACGCTTTCGGTGACCACTTTCCTTGACACCGCTTTCTGCGAGTGATTACAGTCCGCCAATCGACTGAGTCTGACGACGAGGAGTATCCAGTGTCGAATGCCGTGGCTGCACCTGCGACGCATATTCTCGAGTGGCTTGCGATTTCTTTGACGCCGGGACTGGGACCGACGAAAGCGCGAAAACTGGTGGAGCGCTTTGGCGGGCCGGAGGCAGTATTTCGGGCTTCGCTTACGGAACTGGAGGGCGCAGGAATTCAGGCGGTCTCGGCGCAATCGATTGCCACGGGAAAATCGGCGGAACTGGCGCGGGAAGAAGTGGCGCGGGCCGCGGCTTTGGGAGTGACGGTGATTTCGTCGGAGGATGCCTGCTACCCTGCGCGGCTGAAGGAAATTTACGATCCACCGGTGGTCTTGTATGTGCGCGGCAGCGCTGAGTTGCTCATTCGACCGGGCATTGCAATGGTGGGCACGCGGCATCCGACGCCGTATGGCTCGGGGATGGCGGAGCGGCTCGCTTGTGATTTGGCGGCGCAGGGACTGGTCATTGTCAGCGGCATGGCGCGGGGAGTCGATACGGCGAGCCATCGCGGCGCCATCTCAGCGAAGGGCAAGACCATTGCCGTGTTTGGCACGGGTGTGGATGTGATTTATCCGAAAGAAAATTCGCGATTGTCGGAGCAGATTCTGGCTCTGGGCGGAGCGTTCATTTCGGAGTTTCCGCTGGGGACGTTTGCGGCGCCGCAGAATTTTCCGATCCGCAACCGGATTCTCAGTGGCATGTCTGTGGGGGTGCTGGTGGTAGAAGCGGCGGAATATTCCGGAACGCGCATTACAGCACGCTGCGCGCTGGAGCAGAATCGCGATGTTTTCGCTGTGCCCGGGAACGTGACCAATAAGAATTCCTGGGGCCCGAACACGTTGATAAAGCAGGGCGCACGGCTGGTGGCGACGTGGGAAGACGTTTGGGAAGATCTGCCTCCGGAAGTGAAGTTGGCTTTGACGCCTGCGGCCTCGAATGAATCCGAAGGTCACTCATCGGCATCTCTATTTCCGGATGAAGGGCTTCCTCCTCACGAAAAGAAAATCCTCAGCCTGTTGAAAGCGGACGAACCCACGCATATTGATGAGTTGGTCGAGCGGCTGGAGACGGAAATGTCGTCTTCGGAGATCTTTGCCGCGCTATTTGAACTGGAGCTGGGCGGCAAAGTGCGCCAGATGGCGGGGAAGAATTTCGTGAAGAGCTTTTAGCAGTGAGCTATGAGCGATGAGGAAACGAGTCGTCGGGAGAATCTGTGAAGAATTACAAAGAGCTTGTCGTCTGGAGGAAAGCTCACCGAATGACTCTGGATATCTATGGAGTCACGCGCACGTTTCCGAAAGAGGAACTTTACGGGTTGACGAGTCAGATGCGTCGTCCCGCAGCGTCGATTGGGGCGAATATGGCTGAAGGATCCGGCCGACGGTCAAACAACGAGATCTGCCGCTTTCTGCAAATCGCGAGAGGTTCTGCGAGTGAAGCGGAATATCACATCCTTCTGGCTCGCGGCCTGGAACTGCTGGGGAAAGAGGAATTTCGAAGGCTATCGCGTCAGGCTGATGAGGTGCAGAGGATGCTAACGGCACTGATCCAAAGCCTTCACACCAAAGGGAATGCGGCATAGGAGAGGAAGGCCCGGGGATATGGCATTTTCCCTGCTTGCTCACGGCTCATCGCTGACCGCTTCCTGCCCGTAACTTGTTGCTTTTGTACCATTCGTGCTAGTTTCGAGACAATTCTTGGGAATCGGGGGAGCGTTGCTGAAAAGTTTAGTGATTGTCGAGTCGCCGGCGAAGGCGAAAACCATCCAAAAATATTTGGGGAAGGGATTCTCGGTCGAAGCTTCGCTTGGCCATGTGAAGGATCTGCCGAAGAGCACGCTTGGCGTCGATACGGACGACGAGTTTGCGACCGATTACGTCGTCATCCCCGGCAAAGAGAAAGTTCTTACCAAGCTAAAAAAGATGGCGGGGGGGATGGATGCGATCTATCTCGCTCCTGACCCGGACCGCGAAGGCGAGGCGATTGCCGCGCATCTTGCCGATGAGCTCGATGAGAACGGCGCGCAGGGGAAAAAGAAAAAGAAGAAGAAAAAAGAGGATGGGGACGCACCGCCGCGCATTCAGCGGGTCACATTCAATGAAATTACGAAACGGGCGGTGCAGGCGGCGTTTGAACATCCGCGAGCGATTGATCAGAATCTGGTGGACGCTCAGCAGGCCCGGCGCGTGCTAGACCGGTTGGTGGGATATCAGGTTTCGCCTTTATTGTGGGATAAAGTTCGGCGCGGGCTTTCCGCCGGGCGCGTGCAGACGGTTGCTTTGCGGTTGATTGTCGAGCGCGAACGCGAAATCAAGGCGTTCGAGAAAAAAGAATATTGGACGATTGACGCGCACCTGGCTGCCAGCAAACCTCCGGCGTTCGACGCACGCTTTCTTGGCAAAGGCGAAGAGAAAATTGAAGTCACCAACGGCGAAGACGCCGAAAAGATTCGCGCTGCACTGGAAACGGCTGACTGGATTGTTCGCTCGGTCGATAAGAAAGAGCGGCGGCGGAATGCTGCACCTCCGTTTACCACCAGCAAATTGCAGCAGGATTCTTCGCGCAAGCTGCGCTTCAGCGTGAAGCGCACCATGATGATCGCGCAGCGCCTCTATGAAGGCGTGGAGATGGGCGAGGAAGGCTCGGTCGGTCTAATTACTTATATGCGTACCGATTCAACCCGGGTTGCGCCCGAGGCAATTACCGAAGTTCGGGAGTACATCGGCACGGAATATGGCGCGCAGTACCTCCCCGAGCAGCCCAACACATATAAAGAGAAGAAAGATTCGCAGGGTGCGCACGAAGCGATTCGTCCAACCTCGGCAATGCGGCATCCCGATCAAATCAAGCAATACCTAAAAGAAGATGAGTTCAAGGTCTACAAGCTGATCTGGCAGCGCTTTGTGGCTTCGCAGATCAACCCCGCCGTCTTCGACCAGACGACGGTCGACATCGATGCCAGGACGAAGAATGGCAATGAAGTTTATTGGTTCCGGGTCACCGGATCGGTGCTGAAATTCGACGGCTTCCTGAAAGTCTACGAAGAAGCCAAGGACGGCAAGGACGAAGAGGACGAGGAACTCAAACACAAGCTTCCGCCGATGGAAGCCGGGCAGAAGCTCACGCTGAAAGAACTCAAGCCCGAGCAACACTTCACCGAGCCGCCGCCGCGATTCAACGAAGCCTCATTGGTAAAGGAACTGGAAGAACGCGGAATCGGCCGTCCCTCGACCTACGCGGCGATTCTTACCACCATTCAGGAGCGGCAGTACGCACAAAAAATCGGCGGCAAGTTCACTCCGACTGAGATTGGGTTCGTGGTCACCGATCTGCTGGTTGAAAACTTCCGCGATATTTTCGATTTGCAGTACACCGCGAAACTGGAAGAAGAACTCGACGAGATTGAAGACGGCAAAGAGAAGTGGACCGACGCGCTCGCCGAGTTCTACAAGAAGTTCCAGAAAGATCTCAAATATGCCGAAAAGCATATGGAGAACATCAAGCGGATGGAAAAGCCCACGGACGAGAAGTGCGAGCGCTGTGGCGCGCCGCTGGTGATCAAGTGGGGCAAGCACGGTTCGTTCTATGCGTGCAGCACCTACGATAAGGAAGACCCGAACACCTGCACGTTTACGAAAGAAAATCCGATCAATCTGCCCGATCTCGATTCGGCCGACGTGCAGGAGACTACGCAGGAAGAATATTGCGAGAACTGCGGGCGGGTGATGGTGCTGAAGCGCGGACGCTTCGGTCAATTCATGGCCTGCACCGGCTATCCGGATTGCAAGACCACGCGGCGGCTGGATCAAGGCAAAAAAGTTCCAGACATTCCGCTCGATGAGCCGTGCCCGAAATGCGGGCGGAACATGATGATTCGCCACGGACGTTTCGGCGAGTTCACGGCTTGCAGCGGATACCCGGAATGCAAGTATGTGAAGCAGAATTTTATTGGAGTGAAATGCCCAGAGTGTAAAGACGGAGAACTGGTCGAGAAGCGGGCGCGCAAGGGCAACACGTTTTATGGCTGCGGAAATTATCCGAAGTGTAAATTCACTTCGGCGCATAAGCCAATCGCGGAGAAGTGCCCGAGCTGCGGCAGCGAATATTTAGTTGAAAAAAATCTGAAGGCTGGGCCGGTGATTGCGTGCCCAAATAAAGAGTGCGAGTACGAGCGAGCCGCACCCGCGGTGGAGGCGGCCTCAACCAGCGCCTGAAATCACCGGGTAATTGGGTAGTTTGGTAGTTGAGTAATCTAACAAGCATCAATTGCTCCGCTCGGTTTACAATTTCTCAATCACTAAATTTCCCAATTACTCAATTCTTCGAGGTTCGAATGGCTAAAAAAGCGACTGCTTCGGATGCTCAACTGATAATGCAACTTTACGATCTGCGCCGCGAGGCGGAGATGCGCAAGGCGCGCAACTGGTGGTTTACGACTTTCTGGCCGCGTAATGCCGACGACTTCATGAAGATCGCCTTCACGCCCGGATCGCCGGAGAACAACTGGCTGCGGCAGGTAAGTGGCTACTGGAGCATGGCGGCGGGATTCGTTCAGCACGGTGCGTTGAATGCCGACCTATTTCTGCAGCCGGCGGTGAGCGGAGAGATGTTTATCGTCTTCGCAAAGGTTTACCCATTTCTAAAGGAATTGAGGGAAAAGGCTGGCGACCCGCATATGTTCAAGGTCATCGAGCAGGTCATTCACAGCACCAAGTTCGGACGCGAGCGCATGAAGTTCATGCTTGAGCGGGTAGAGAAAATGCGCGAGCGGATGGCTCCCAAGGGCAATTAGAACAATCGATGTGCACCGCGCGCGATTTGACGGATTCGCGCGGCGGTCGATCTGTTATCCTACTCCGTCGTGCGGATGATCTGGTGGTTCTTTATCCTGGGTGTCAGTACGCTGGTCGTGGTGTGCGTGGCGATCGCCCTGTTCATGCGTCTGCGGCGACACTTGAGAGCGGCGCACACGGCCCCCGATCTCGCCTCCAGCGAATTAAAGTTCGAGGGTAAAGCGGACAATATTGACCGGTAGCGATTGATCGTCAAACGAAGTGAGGCTCGGTTCGGAGAACTCTTCCATGGAAAAATCTGCTATTCCCGCGCAAGAGGTTTTTCGGCAGCGGGCGCTCGTCCCTGAGATGGCGCGGCAACTCGCAATCGCGATCGCTGCGAGCTTGTTTGTGGCTCTCTGCGCACATATCACGATTCCGTTGCCATTCACCCCGGTGCCGCTGACAGTGCAGAATTTTGGAGTGTTGCTGGTGGGGCTGATGCTGGGCAGCCGGCGCGGCTTTGCGGCACTCGCCCTCTACCTGGCTGAGGGCGCGATGGGAATGCCGGTGTTCAGTCCAACTGGCCCTGGCGGGATCGCACAGTTGATGGGGGCAACCGGCGGATTCTTGCTGACTTATCCGCTGGTGGCGTGGCTCGCGGGATATGTGATGGAGCACGGACGCAGGAGCTTTGCCCGGGCCGCCCTCGGCGGCTTGCTTGGCGAAGGGGTGCTTTTCACCGGAGGCTTGAGCTGGCTCGCATTCTTGACGCATTCGGTCGCGCAAGCTTTTCGGTGGGGGCTTTACTGGTTTGTGTTTGCGGAAGTAATCAAGGTGATGGCGGCTGCGGGAATCGCGTCCCGCTGGCCCGGCCGCAAGGCTGAATAGCGGCGATACAGTAGTCGCAAGAATTTGGAGTTCACGATGACGGTAGTTTCAGAACAAGAAGCGAAGCGTTCCGGCGGCGGAGTTGCGCAGGAGACTCGCGAGATCACGATCGCTCACAGCCCGGATTCCGACGATGCTTTCATGTTTTACGGACTTGCCACTAATAAGGTGCGCGTGCCGGGGTTGCGCTTTACGCACACGTTGTGCGACATCGAGACTCTGAATCAGAAGGCCCGGGACGGCGTTTACGATGTGACCGCGATTTCGTTTCACGCATATCCATATATTCAGGATTTGTACGCGCTGATGTCTTGCGGCGGCAGTGTAGGCGAGGGTTATGGGCCGATGGTGGTTTCGCCGCGTCCGTTTACGCAGAGTGAAATCAAGGAGAAGCTCATCGCGGTTCCGGGGACGCTTACGACGGCGTACCTTGCGCTGCAACTATTTGCTCCCGGGGTGCAGACGGAAGTTGTGCCGTTCGATCAGATCATTCAGCAGGTGCTCGAGAGCAAGTATGAGGCCGGCTTGATTATTCACGAAGGGCAACTCACCTACGATAAAGCCGGATTGCACCGCATTGTCGATCTCGGCCGATGGTGGCAGAAGATGACTGGCCTGCCGCTGCCTTTGGGCGGAAATGCGATCCGACGGGCTTTGGGGCCGGAGCTTATGTCTGCGGTGACTGGCGCGTTGAAGCAAAGTATTCAGTACGCACTGGATCATCGCGAAGAAGCGTTGTCTTATGCGATGCAGTTTGCACGGGATCTCGATGCGCAAACTGCCGACCGTTTCGTGGGCATGTATGTAAATGAGCGCACGATTGATTATGGTCCGGAGGGGCGCGAGGCGGTTGCGCGATTACTCGATATGGGACACACTGCTGGGATTATTGGGCCTGAGGCGAGAATAGAGTGGGTGTAGAAGTGGCTTCCAGCCGCTGCCTCCTAGCCTCTAGCTAAACCGAAGCCCACAAACCAAAACCAACAGATCACGATGGCTAATCGCCGTCAGAATTCCGTGCCTAGCTGGAAGCTAGCAGCCAGGAGCTAGCAGCTGAATCCCCAAACTCTGCTCATCGACGCTGACGATACGCTCTGGGAAAATAACATCTACTTTGAGCGGGCGATCGCCAAGTTTATTTCGTTTCTCAATCACCACGACTTTTCTGCCGAGCAGGTGCGCGAGGTGCTCAACGATGTGGAGCGCGAATGCATCGTGAAGCATGGCTACGGGCTGCACAGCTTCGCACATGCGCTGGTACAGACGTTTGAGCGGCTCAGCGTGAATCCGGTCACTACTGAATTGCGCGAGCAGATTCGGAGTTTCACGCACGCGATTTCCGATCATGACATCGAACTGCTGCCTGAGGTTGCCGAGACACTGCAATATCTTTCTAAGAAGCACCGGCTGCTGTTGGTGACTAAAGGCGCCTTGGCGGAACAGTCGGGGAAGATTGAGCGCTCGGGATTGAAGCGATATTTCGCCGCCGCCGAAATTGTGGCGGAGAAGAACTTCGCTACCTACGAAGCCTTGGTTGAGAAATATGAGCTGATTCGCGGAAACACGTGGATGATCGGCAATAGCCCGAAGTCAGACATCAATCCCGCGCTGGCGGTGGGGTTGAACGCGGTCTTCGTGCCGCATGGCGATACCTGGATTCTGGAGCACGAGGAATTGAATGCCGCGCCGGAGGGGCAGCGGTTCTTAATCGCCGCCGGATTCGCCGAGCTGCGCGAGCATTTCTGAAGCTCGATTCCGAGGGCCACGGAGGGCCTCGGACCTCGCTTTTACCCGCGCCAGCACTGCACCAAACTAACCAACAAGCCACTCTCGCGGCGGCCTTGGCTGCATGGTACGCTCATTCTGGTCCGTGTCGCAGCGCCGCTCATCGTGACTGTTGAGACCAACAATTTCCGCCGTCTTCTGCGCACAGTGGAGGCTCTCTCCGAACTGGGGCCCGAACTCACGGCTGAACGCGAGTTCTCCGAGACGGCACGCCGCATGCTGGCCGCTGTGATGGAAGCGGCGGGCGCCATGGAAGGCGCACTTTTCGTTTTTAACGAAAAGCCCACGATGCTTACATCAGTGGTGGCCAGCGGATTCGCAATGCTGCCGGAGCCCGCATTTATTCCTCTTTTGCCGAAACATGCGCACGCGATCGCAGCCGTGCGCGGGCCGATTGTGCTGAATGCTTCCACCTATTCGGTGTTCCTGAGCTCGAATGGAAATGTTGCCCCGGAACTTTTCAAGTGCCTGGCGCCACTGAAAGCGGCGGGAAAGCTGGCTGGGGTAATCGCGTTGGGGCGGCGTCCGGGCGACGCGCTTTACGATCGCGCGGAACTCGACGCGATGGATTTGCTTTGCAGCTATATTGGACTCGCCGTGCAAAACCATGCGCTAACCCAAACCCTGGCACAGCGCGTGACTGAGAACTTGCGGCTGATGGCTTCACTGCATGGCTTTTATGACACCGCTCTCGAGGCCTTTGCGACCGCGATCGACGTAAAACACGTCAACATTCATGGGCATTCTTTGCGCGTTGGGCGCTACGCCGCTGCGATTGGAGAGGCGATGGGCGCCGATGCGGGCGAAGTTGCGGCGTTGCGCAGCGCCGGATATCTGCACGACATCGGCAAGGTTGCGGTCGATCGGCGGCTGTTCAGCAAGGCGGCGGCGTTGAATCCCGAAGAATTTCGCGAGATGGCGGACCACACCGTGGTAGGCCATCAGATTGTCAGTAGCGTGCAATTCCCGTGGCCGAAGATTCATGAAGCGGTGCGGTGGCATCATGAGCGCAGCGATGGATCGGGTTATCCGGATGCGCTGGCGGGCGCGGATCTGCCGATGCCGGTGCGCATAATGGCGCTGGCCGACACTTTCGATGCGATGACGAGCACGCGTCCTTATCGCGAATCGCTTTCACTGGGGAATGCCTTGAGCGACCTGGTCCGGATGACACCGCTGAAGTACGACGCCGATGCGGTGCAGGCTCTGCTGATTCAAGTGCGGCGCGAGGCGGTGGGGAGCAATCGAGCTCCGTTGCTGGCCGAACACATGACGGTGAACATCGCTCCGACGGACGTCGATCAGCTGGCGGCGACCCTGCAGCACAAAGTTTCGAATGGGAAAATGTATTTGACGTAGCTTGCTGCCAGCAATGGCGTTAGGCTCTGCCGGTTGGTGATCCCTTCTTGTTGTCTCTCAAGCCTATTTTTCGCCTTCCGCGCTTTTCTGCTCAGTAAGGGTTGGTCGTTCTCTGGTAACCGGAGGAATAACAACTTTTTCTGCCGTTTAGGGTTCATAATTCAAGGTAGTCCTTCGTTTTCCGCACTGGGAGTTCTCATGCATCTGGGCCGCACGAAGATCGCCTTGTCCCTGCTTTTTTTGTGCCTGGCGTGTACTGCCCCGCGATTGCTGGCTAAGAAGAAGAGCGACGCGACGCCGGAACCGGACCAGCCGAAACGCGCTCTGCATGCGCTCAACCGTCTGACTTTCGGGCCGCGTCCGGGGGACTTGCAGCAGGTAATGGCGATAGGCGTCGATCGCTGGATTGAACTGCAACTTCATCCTGAAAAGATTGACGACGACGCTCTCAATTCCCGCCTCGATCCGTTGCGCACCCTGCGGATGAATTCTCGAGAACTCGCCGAGAATTTTCCCGACCCGCAAGAGATCAATCAGGTGATGAATGGCAAACGGCCGATGCCTTCCGATCCCGGGCGGCGCGCGATCTATCAGGTGCAATTGACCCGGCTTGAAGCGCGCAAAGAGCGAAAGACGGAGGCAACCGGGGCGGCTCAAAATGCCGAGGTCAAAAATGCGAACGCCGCGAGGCCTACGATGGCTTCTACCGGGACTGAGGCGACGGATGCGGCACCGAGCGGAGCAGCGAGCGATGCCGCCGTCGCAACCAGCGAAATAATGGCGGCTACCGATGCGCCGGCGAAGCCAAGCGCGGGGGACGAAGAGCAGGAGCGGATTCGCGAGGAGCAGCTTTATGCGGATCTCGAGATTCAGCAACTGCCGAGCTTGCCGCCGGACCAACGCTACAGGAAAATCCTGGCGCTGCCGCTCGATCAACTGATCGGGTTTGCTGACTCGCTGCGGGGCGGCAAAGGTCAGGATTTTATTCAGGGAATGACGCCGCAGCAGAAGGAAACCGTACTCGCGCTCAACAATCCTCCAGCCGTCCCCGATAGCGAACTGGCTCAGGCCAAACTTTTACGGGCGATCTACAGCCAACGGCAGCTTGATGAAGTGATGACCGATTTCTGGTTCAATCACTTCAATGTTTTCGTGAACAAGGGGCTCGACCGGCTCATGGTGACGAGTTACGAGCGAGAAGTGATCCGTCCGCATGCGCTGGGAAAGTTTGAAGAGTTGCTGGTCGCTACGGCGAAGAGCCCGGCGATGCTGTTTTATCTTGATAACTGGTTGAGCGTGGGGCCTGACTCGCCGCAGGCGATGGGCATCCCGATGCATCCGTATGGGCCGTATGGGCGACGCCTTCCACCGCGGCCGAATCCGGGCAAGCGGCCTAGCGGGTTGAATGAAAATTACGGGCGCGAATTACTCGAACTGCACACGCTCAGCGTGAACGGCGGCTATTCGCAACACGACGTGACCGAAGTTGCGAAGGTTTTTACGGGGTGGACCATCGACAAACCGGCGCAAGGCGGCGAGTTTAAATTTGATCCGCGCATGCACGAGCCCGGGCCCAAGTTTGTGCTCGGCCATCGGATCAAGCAGAAGGGCGAAGGCGAAGGTCTGGAGGTGTTGCACTTGTTAGCGACCAGTCCGCAGACGGCACATTTTATTTCGCTGAAGCTGGCCGAAAGATTTGTGTCGGACGACCCGCCACCTGCGTTGGTCGACCGCATGGCGAAAACTTTTCTGAAAAAGAAGGGTGACATTCGCGAAGTGTTGAGCGTGCTGTTCCATGCGCCTGAATTTTGGGATGACTCGGCTTATCGTGCGAAGGTGAAGACGCCTTTTGAATTCGTGGCGTCGACCATTCGAGCGACGGGCGCCGAAGTTGAAGATGCCATGCCGCTCGCCGGACAATTGAACAAAATGGGGATGCCACTTTACGGCGCGCAGCCGCCTACCGGTTATTCGATGAAAGCGGAAGCGTGGGTGAGTTCTTCGGCGCTGCTCAACCGCATGAATTTTGCGCTGGCGCTGACAAGCGGAAAAATCCGAGGGGTGAAGGTCGATACGGCGCAACTGGCTGGGAATGATGCGACGGATTCGTCGGCAATCGTTTCTACGCTGGAAGCGAATCTGGTTGCGGGCGGCGTTTCGCAGCAGACGCATGACTCAATCGTTGCGCAGGTCGAATCTGGCAAGAACACTGCGCAGCAGATGCAAAACGGAAAGCCTGGAGTACCGAAGGTTACGGCGACCGCTCCGCAGGCCAGCACGATTGCCGGTTTGCTTTTGGGTTCGCCGGAGTTTCAGAGGAGATAGCCGGAGTTTTTATGTCGATCACTCGTCGCGTCTTTCTTCGCAACAGCGGCCTGGCTATTGTTGGAACGGCGGCGGTGCCGAGCTTTCTGGCGCGGGCGGCCTGGGGCGCGATTGATCAGGGTACACGCAACAAAAGGCTGGTCGTGATCTTCCAGCGTGGCGCGGCTGATGGCTTGAATATCGTCGTGCCGCATGCCGAGGCGCAGTATTATGTGATGCGGCCGAGCATCAACATTCCACGACAATCGGTGATCGAACTCGATGGATTTTTTGGGCTGCATCCGGCTCTCGCTCCGTTTCAGCCGTTGTGGCAGCAGCAGCATTTGGCGATTGTCCACGCGGCGGGATCGCCTGACCCAAACCGCTCGCATTTTGATGCGCAGGATTTTATGGAGTCGGGCACTCCCGGCATCAAGTCGACCGACGATGGATGGCTCAATCGATCGTTGCGCTCGTTGCCGCATCCGGCGCAGAAGTCTCCCTTTGAGGCGATTGCGATGGGGCCGTCGATTCCGCGCATCCTGAGCGGAGTCGAGCCCGCGATTGCCATGAATAACATCAACGATTTTTCGGTCGGCGGGCGCAATGCGAAAGCTTCGCCGGTGGCAACTGCCTTCGAGGCGATGTACGACCACTCTGTCGATACGGTACTGCATGGCACCGGTGAGGAGACTTTCGATGCGGTGAAGATGCTGAAAGCGGCCGACCCTGCCAAGTACAAACCTGCGCCGGGCGCGGATTATCCCAAAGGGCGCTTCGGCGACAGCCTGCGGCAGCTAGCCCAACTTATCAAGGCGAATCTGGGCGTGCAGGTGGCGTTCGCCGACATTGGCGGCTGGGATCATCACGTGAACGAGGGCGCCGCCGAAGGCCAGCTTGCGAACGTATTGCGCGAGTTCTCGCAATCGCTGGCGGCGTTTTGGACCGATCTCGGCGACCTTGGCGAGGACACGGTGGTTGTGACGATGTCGGAGTTCGGGCGAACCGCGCGAGAGAATGGCAATCGCGGAACCGATCATGGACACGCAAATGTGATGTTCGTTATGGGCGGCCCGGTGAAAGGTGGCAAAGTTTACGGACGCTGGCCGGGGCTTGATCAGTCGCAGCTTTACGAGGGGCGCGATCTGGCGTTAACTACGGATTTTCGGCAGGTGGTTGGAGAGGCTGTGACGCGGCACATGGGGAATAAGAATCTGGGGGAAGTGTTTCCGGGGTTTGAGAATCAGCCGGGAAAGTTTCTGCGATTGTTAGGATAGCGCCGCAAGAAACAAACTACAGCTCGATTAGTACATCCCCATTTTCACTCTTCAGCGGATACACCGCAACCTTCACGTTGGCATCTTGTTCGGCTACACCGGTCTTCACATCCCACGCCCAGCCGTGCCACGGGCAGACTACTTTGTTGCCTTCGATCATTCCCTGCCCCAGCGGGCCGCCGCGGTGGGGGCAGATGTTGTCCATGGCGCTATAGGCTCCGTTTATGTTGGCTATGCAGATAGTCTTATTGCCGCAGGGAAATTCTTTGGCTTCGTCGGCAGGCGGGAGTTCGGATTCAGTCGTGAGCTTGGTGAAGTTGGGCACTTGGGACTCCGGTTTTAATGGAAGAAATGCTTCGCTGCACTCGGCCGACGGGCGAGGGCACTCGTCCCCGCATGAGTCTACCTGTCTTCACACGAGTCTACTTGGGCTGCAGGGTTTGCGCGATCATTACCTGGCACTTAAAATTTTCCATCATGTTTGCGTCGAGCCGCACTTCCGTGGGCTTCCTGGCCAGCGTCATGGTATCGATTTTGTCTTGCAGCTTGAGCAGCGCGTAGAAAAGATTTTCCGGCCGCGGCGGGCAGCCGGTGACATAGACATCGGTGGGGACGATTTTGTCGACGCCCTGCAGCACAGCGTAGGTATTGAACGGGCCTCCGACCGATGAGCAGGCCCCCATCGAGATTACCCACTTGGGGTCGGGCATCTGATCGTAGATACGCTTCACGACCGGCGCCATTTTCAGCGTGACCGTGCCGGCGACGATCATGAGATCACTTTGCCGCGGGCTGGGACGGAACACTTCGGAGCCGAAGCGGGCGATGTCGAAACGGGCGGTCGAGGACGCGATCATTTCGATGGCGCAGCAGGCGAGGCCGAAGGTCATCGGCCAGACGGCGGATTTGCGCGCCCAGTTGAAAACATAATCGACCGTGCTGATCATGAAATTCTTTTCGAACTTATTTTGCAGCCAGCCCATAGATACCCTCAGGCGAGTATTATAGCCCCGACTGGCGGATTGAACGTGCAGCTTCGGCGACCTGCTTTCTTCGATCTGCCGAGATGGTAACGGTGATTGTCTCGAGGAGAGGAATCATGGCCAACAAATTCGGGACCGATATTCTGATTCAGTGGCCGGACACAAAGCAGGCGGCGCAGTTTTACGTCGAGCGTCTTGGATTCGAGATCTCGGACCCTAACCCTAAAATGGTCGGCCTGCATGGCAAGCACATCAATTTGTTTATCGAACTCGGCCCGCCGCTGGGGCCTGTTTTTGAAGTGAGCGTGGACGACATCGAGAAAGCCAAGGCGCGGCTCGTGAAAGCCGGCTGTGAGATCGTCAAGGACGAGCCTCATTGGCCAAGGTGCTATGTGAAAGATCCTTACGGCTTGATTTACAACCTGACGACTTAGTTCGGTGATATGCGGCGAAGGGGTTGCCCGCTCTTCATTCAGTCAGCTACAAATAGATATTCATGGATGCACAATCCGCGCTGGCTGCGCGCCGTAGCGCCACTCTGAACCGGCTCTTGGATAAATGGGCGCGCGTTCGGACCTCATTCTTCTGGCTAGTCGCGATCTCGCTCTTCCTTCGCGTGGGCTGGATCGTCGTGGGGCACACCTATAAGTTCAAGGCGGCGGAGAATAATTTTGGTTTCGGCTGGGAGATGGGGCGGATCGGCGCGGCCATTGCGTCGGGTCGAGGATTCAGCGATCCCTTCGGTGCGGCAACCGGGCCGACCGCGTGGGAGCCTCCGCTTTATCCTTATCTGACGGCCGGTGTCTTTCACTTCTTCGGAATTTACTCGCGAGCGTCGGCTTTCGTTCTGCTTTCGATCAACAGCGTGTTTTCGGCACTCACCTGCATTCCCATTTTTCTGGTCGCGAGGAGAATTTTTTCGGAGAAAGTTGCCGTTGGCTCGGCGTGGACCTGGGCGCTTTTGCCTTATGTGATGTATTGGTGCACGCGGTGGGTTTGGGAGACGAGTCTTTCGGCGCTGCTGCTGGCCGCGATTCTTTGGCTAACGCTGACCCTGGAAGAACGCGACGGATTGAACCCCTGGCTTGCGTTCGGATTGCTGTGGGGTATCGCGGCGCTCAACAGCACCGTGCTGATCGCGTTCCTGCCCGCGTCGGGATTGTGGGCATGGTATCAGCGTGCGAAGCGGGGCAAGCGGTCGGTAGTTGGAATTGCAGCCTCTGCGCTGATTTTCATTGCGTGCGTGGCGCCCTGGACTGCGCGCAATTATCAAACCTTCGGCAAGTTTATTTTTATTCGCGACAATTTTGGCGCGGAGCTTCGCCTGGGCAACGGCCGCGGCGCCGATGGAACGTGGATGCAGTATTTGCATCCCACACAGGATCTTTACGCGATGCGGCAGTACATCCAGATGGGTGAACTGGCTTACATCGATATGCGCAAGCGGCAGGCGCTTGATTATATCGAAGCGGATTATCCGCGCTTCGCCGTGCTTTGCCTAAAGCGCTTTATTTATTTTTGGGCGGGGCCGCCGCGGCTGGCGCAAGTCTGGTGGCTGGCGCAGGTGAAGAATTCGCTGTTTCTGGCGTCTTCGTTGCTGATGTTTTGGGGCCTGGGGCGTGCTTTGCGGCAGCGCTGGCCTGGGACCTGGTTGCTATTCTGGCTGATCCTGTTATATCCAGCGATCTACTACATCGTTTTTCCAGGGCAGCGTTACCGTCATCCGATTGAGCCGGTGATGACAATCCTGGGAGTATTCCTGCTCACCGAAGCGAATAAGCAAAATCGGAATGAGAGCTAGTAAATCGTATATCCCGGCGCGGGCGTGCGCAGGTCTGGCTTCGACGCCATGAGCAGCAACGCGCCTTCGCGCTTGAAAGCCCGTAAGTCTTCCAGACTGTTAAAGGATTTTGTTTTGTAATCGTCCGGGGTGGGCGTGTCGTCGGGAACTCGGATTGCCTCGACCTTTTCGAAGGCGTGTTTCTTCAGGAGTTCGACGTATTCTGCCGCCGAGCGCACGTGCACCGGAACTTTCAACTTGTCGACCCACTGCAGCGAATACCGGTTGTCTTTGTAGAGATTGATGAGAATAAATAATCTGGCGCGCGGCGCCATCACGCGAAACAGTTCCATCAGAGCGCGATCCTGATCGGCATAGTAGTAGAACGACTCGACTGACAAAACTTTGTCGAAGAAGTTTTCTTCCCAGGGGATTCGCTGCGCCGAGCCCCAGACGTACAGAAGGTTGTCGAAATCTTTCGATGCAGTGCGGGCTTCGCGAATCATTTCGTCGGAGACATCGAGTCCGACGACCTGGCCGAACCCGTCGGGACCTTCGCCGACCAGCCGGGCTAACAGCCGCGTGGCCCAGCCTGATCCGCAGCCCAGATCGAGCACGCGCTCGCCGGGACGAAGGCCCATGTGGCGGATGGTTTTCGACGTGATGTCGAAGTGGTGTTGTTCCATCTTCGGGCCTTCGCCGGCCGTGGCCCAGCGGTTGAATTCCTGTTGCAGCTTTTCGTCGGGGGTTAGGGATTTTTCAGGCATAGGTCTTCGTTTCTGTGGGTAGTGTCCTAAGGCAAGTTTAGGGCGCCGCCGCCCGCGTGATGCGCGTCAGCTTCGCACAGTTTATGTTACAGTTTCCTTCCGCATGGCAACAGACCCTCAAGGCTCTCCGCCGAAGCCTGGCCCCGGTCTTCTTTACTGTCCAAACTGTGCCAAAGAAGTGAACGATCCGCTCACCTGCGGCGACTGCTCGGCTGTGATCTGCCGGGTTTGCGGGACGCCGCTCGAGTCTGCCGACGAACTGGGGATCGGATAATGGATTCGACTCTGGCTCCGCCGACTACCGAGAAAGCTCCCGCAGATTCACAGCCGACGCTTGTTCGCGGCCTCGGCCTGCTCGATTCTGTCTTGCTGCTGGTGAGTGGCATTATCGGCTCTTCGATTTTTCTTACGGCAAAAGATATTGCCGGGCCTTTGCCGCAACCCATGCTGTTTTTAGGCGTGTGGGTGATCGGCGGGGTGATTTCGCTTTTCGGCTGCGTGGCTTTCGCGGAGTTGGGGTCGATGTTTCCGGAGTCCGGTGGGCAGTATGTTTATCTGCGTGAGGCTTACGGCGATCTCGTCGCTTTTCTTTATGGATGGATGCTGTTCTCCGTCGCCAATGGCGGATCGATCGCGGCCCTGGCGGTTGCAGCAGCGGCTTATACGGGCGAGGTTTTTCCGATCGTTTCTCAGGATCATCTTGTTCTGTCGATTGCGGGAATCGCGATTACGCGTGCGCATCTGTTTGGATTGTTTCTGATTGCTGTGCTCACTTATGTGAATGTGGTCGGCCTGCGCTGGGGCACGCTGCTGCAGAATGTTTCAACGTGGACGAAGTTCGCGGCGATGGCTGCGTTTGTGGTCCTGGGATTTGCCATCGGCAAGGGCGACTGGTCGCATTTCAATCCGCATGGGGCGACCCTTACCCTGGGGCTGCATCCGGCTCAGTTGATTTCGGCGATGGGGGTGGCGCTAATCGCGGTGTTCTGGGCTTATGACGGATGGGTTTACATCACATGGGTTGCGGGTGAAGTGAAGGAGCCCCGGCGAAATGTGCCGCTAGGCATGGTGTTCGGCGTGCTCGTCGTCGGCGCGATTTACATGGCGATGAATTTCACTTACCTGTATGCGCTGCCGCTGAGTGAGATCGCACAGCATGAAACTATCGCTCATGCCGCGGCGACTGCGCTGTTTTCTCCGCGCGCGGCGGTGTGGCTGTCGCTCATGATTGCGGTTTCGTGCTTCAGCGCAGCGGCTACTTGCACGCTCTCTGGCGCGCGGGTTTATCTTGCGATGGCTCAGGATGGAGTTTTCTTCAAGCGCATGGCGGTGATTCATCCCAAGTGGCGGACGCCGGCTTTCAGCTTGATTGGGCAAGGCGTGTGGGCGGCGCTGCTCACCGTCAGCGGGCGCTACGATCAGCTCTATACTTACGTGATTTATGGCATGGTGCTCTCCTACACGTTGACCGTGATTGGAATGTTCCTGCTGCGCTGGCGCCGGCCGGAGATTCCGCGCCCTTACCGCTGCACGGGATATCCCTGGCTGCCTGCGATCTACGTGCTGGTAGGCGCGGCGTGGACTTTGAATACAATCATCACGCGACCTTCCGAGGCGTTCTGGGGAACGGCGATTGTGCTGGTTGGCGTGCCGGGGTATGTTTACTGGAAGTGGAGTAATCGCAAGGCGGCGCTTGGATAGGAAATCCCCCGCAAGCCTAGAGATGGCTTGAGTGAGCCACCTGTGATCACTCCGCATTCTTCCGCGCCGAGCGTATGACTGCAGTAGCTTTATTTGCATCCGCTTCTTGCAGTACCTTGGTGTGTTGACCATTCGTTCGCCGTGGTCCGTGCGTTCGCACCTTTCCTTGAGAAACCTGGAGAAACATCATCCAGGATAATTTGGAGAAACAATGAGCCGTTCGGTTTCGCTCCGCTTGCTGGCTGTCGTGTTCGTCATCTCTGCCTCGTTCACTGGTTGCACGCGCGACCCGAATGTTCGCAAGCAGAAATTTCTGGAGAGCGGCAACCGCTATGCCAAGCAGGGGAAGCTGCGCGAGGCGGCGATTCAATATGCGAATGCGCTGCAGATCGATCCGCGATTTGCCGAGGCGCATTATCAACTGGGCGAGACTTCTCTCAAGCTGAAAGATTACAACCGGGCCTATGCTGAGCTTGCACGAGCGGTTGAGCTTGCTCCGGGCAATTACAGCGCGCAGGCCGATCTGGCGAATCTGCTGATTTCCGCACGCGATTTGAAGCAGGCGCAGCCGCATCTGGATGTGCTGCGCGAGAAGCAGCCGGACAGCTCCGATACGCATTTGGCGTGGGCAAATCTGTATGCCGCGCAAGGCGATTTGAAGGCGGCTTTAGACGAGACGCAGAAGGCGGTTGCCGCCGACCCGAACCACGCCGATTCGTATTTGAATCTGGCGATTCTGCAACTGCGCACGAACCAGTTCGACCAGGCCGAGGCCAGTTTGAAGAAGGCGGCGGCGCTTGGCCCCAAGCAGATGAATCTACAACTCGCTCTGGGGGGCTTTTATCAGGGGCGCAACCGCTTTCCGGAAGCGGAGGCGCAATTCAAGCATGCGATCGATGTCGATCCGAAGGATCCGGCCCCTTACGCGTCGTATGTTCGTTTGCTAATGACTGAGGGGAAAAAAGCGGATGCCGAGAATTTCTTAAAGCAGACCAAGAGCGGCTTCCCGGATAACTCCGAGGGCTACCGCATGCTGGGTGACTTTTATTTCGCCGACAACGAACTCGATAAAGCCACTGCGGAGTATGGCGCTCTTTATCATGATCATCCCAAAGATCCGCAGGTGAAGAAGAATTACATTCAGTTGCTGATTCTGAAGAATCGCATCGACGAAGCGACGAAGCTGGATGACGAGATTTTGAAAGTGAATCCGCATGAGGCGGATGCTCTGGTGTTTCGCGGCGAAATACAACTGCACAACCGCGATGCCAACGGCTCCGTAGATTCGTTACAGCAGGCGATCAAGAACGATCCTAATAACGGAGTGGCACACTACCAGCTTGGGTTGGCGCTGGAAGCGCAGAACAACAGCGCACAGGCGGAATCGGAACTGAGGCAGGCGGTGGCGCTGCGTCCGGATATCTCGGATGCGCAACGAGCCCTGGCCGGCTTGCAGATGCAGCAAAAAGATTTCGACGGCTTGGCGCAGACGGCGGAGCAGATCATCCACATGGCGCCGAACTCTCCGGATGGCTACCTGATGCGAGCGCTGGCCGATATGAACCGGCAACAGTTTGCTCCGGCGGACCAGGATCTGCGCAAGGCGGCCGATCTGGCGCCGGCGAGCCCGGCTGCTTATGTGCAGATGGGAAATCTGCATTCCTTGCAGAAGCAATATGCAGCGGCGATCAAGTTTTATCAGCAGGCGCTGGAACATGATCCAGCGTCGACCGACGCGCTGCAAGGGATGATGAACACCTACCTTGCACAGAAGCAGGTCGATCAAGCCATTGCGGCGGCGAAGGCGCAGATTGCGAAGACGCCGAACAGCAGCGGGTTTTACGATCTGCTGGGCACGGCACTGTTCCAGAAAAAAGACTTTGCCGCTGCCGATGCGGCACTTCACAAATCGATTGAGCTGGATGGGAACAATTCCGACGCGCTGGTGAAACTGGCTCAAACGCAGGCCGCGGAGGGTTCAACCAGAGACGCGCTCGCCACTTATCAGCAGTCGATCAAAGATCATCCGAAGGAAATTTCCTTCTATATTCTTGCGGGAATGTTGTATGAATCGCAGGGCAATTGGGATCAGGCAAAGAACCTGTACCAGCAGGCGCTGAACCTTGAGCCGAACAATCCGCTGGCCTCAAACAATCTGGCGTACGTGATGCTGCAGCACGGCGGCAACGTGGATGTGGCCCTGGCGATGGCGCAGACGGCGCGGCGCGGCATGCCGGATTCTCCAAATGCCGCCGACACGCTGGGATGGGCCTATTACCAGAAGGGCGTGTATCAATCGGCGATTGATATGTTCCAGGAGTCGCTGCGCTTGAACGAGAAGAAAGGCGGCGCCGACGACGCCATGGTTCACTATCACCTCGCGCTGGCTTATCAGAAACTAAACCAGGTTTCGCAAGCGAGGCAGCAGTTGGAGCGCGTGCTGAAGATTAATCCTAACAATGGGGATGCTAAGAAGGCGCTGTCGGAACTGAGGGGCTGAACGTGGCCTGGGCGGGTTGCGATCAGTCGGCGGCGGCGGTTTCTTTTACTTCATCTTTGGAAGGATGCTTGGGCGTGCGGTTCGAGGGCAGACCGGCGTCGCGGATTTTGTAAAGCAGGGCGCGGTAGCTGATGTTCAGGGCCTTGGCGGCTTGCTTGCGGTTCCAGTGATGGTGCTGCAGAACCTTCAGGATGATCTTGCGCTCTAGTTCATGCACCGCCTGGCGCGTGATTTTTTTGAGTGAGATCGGTCCATCGACGGGAATGTCAGCGGTGAAATAATCCGGCTCGCGGGGGCGCAGATCGACGGAGATGGAATCTTCGGTGCCGAGAATCACATACCGCTTCATCAGATTTTCCAGCTCGCGGATGTTTCCCGGCCAGTGATATTTTTTCAAGGCCTTCATCAATTCTGCTGAAGGAGCCGCGGCGCGCGCGTTGAACTTGCGGTTGTAATATTCGAGAAAATACTCGACCAGTTGCGGAATGTCGGAAGAGCGCTCGCGCAGGGCCGGCACGTATACATTCACCACGTTGATGCGGTAAAACAAATCGGCGCGGAAGCTGCCGTTGATGATCTCTTCTTCTAGCTTGCGATTGGTCGCGCAAACCACGCGGACCTCGACCTTCTTATCTTCCTGCGCTCCGATGCGGCAGAACTGGCCGTCCTGCAAGAGCTGAAGAAGTTTCGATTGCAGCGCCATGTCGAGTTCGGAAATCTCGTCAAGAAAAAGCGTGCCGCGGTGCGCCATCTCGACGCGGCCGGGCTTGGCGCCGTAGGCGCCGGTGAACGCTCCTTTTTCGTAACCGAAGAGTTCGCTTTCCAGCAGCGTGCCGGGAATCGCGGGGCAATTTACCTTTACCCACGGACCCGTCTTCCATGGCGAACCGGCGTGAATCATGCGCGCGATGATATCTTTGCCCGTGCCGCTCTCACCGTGAATCAGAACCGGTACATTGGCGCCCGCGATCTTCTCCAGGCGTTCGCGCAGCGCACGCATAGCTTCGGTCGAGCCGAAGACGACGGCCTCGGGGGGCATTTCGCCCAAGGGTTGGATCAAGGCGCTGACTGGATTCGAAGCACTCATAAGACTTTCCGCTAACGTAAGGCTACGCCATTCAGTGCATCTGGAGAGCCAAATCCCGCAGCGAAAAACAGCTGTTCCGGAGGGTATTCTATGTTCTTGAGTCGAAGCAACTTACTAAAGATAGAGGGATGCGATGCAGAGTAATTGGCGGCACTGGCGGCATTCCGGCAAGAGGGTGGAAACAAGGGAAAAGATTTTCACGCGGGAGAACTGATCTTCCGACGGCGGGTCGTGGAGGCAGGTAAAGACCTGGTCAGCGGCCGCGAGAAACGCAGCGCGATCAAATTGTAGCCCTGGCCGTGGAGGGTGCGTAGAACGCGGGCGCGGAGGTTGCGAGTGGCCTTGGGCAGCGCCGCCAGGGCCGCTAATGGCGCGCTGGGAATCTCCAGGGAAACCTGAGCGGAGAGCGCGATTGAGCGGCGGACGGCTAGCAGCATCCCGCCGGCGCAGACGTTCAGAGCGGTGGCGAACTCCAGGAATTCTTTATCGTCCTCGGCCTGGCTTCTAACGAAGACCGGGATGGCTAAGGGCAAACGCGGCCACCGCCTACGCTCTGCAACAGCGGTTCGACTTTTCACCCACACTCCTTCCGAGGCCATTAATCCACAATACACAGCATCCCACGGGCCAAAGCCTATGTTGTGGGGCTAAAACCGGCGAAAGAGGGCGAAACCCGGCGTAAGCCGCCAACGTGTGCTACAGCCAGTCTTAAGACCTTTGAAGCGGGGTTATTTCGTCAAGTAAAGCTTTAGTAAATTTTTGTTGCACGGCGAACGTAACCAGGCCCACGGTTACGGAAGGAGTGCAAGCTTTTGCGACACTTGGGTAATCCGCTTTCATTTTTCGTTGACATCGAAAAGTAGCGCATCATACGATGCAATCACAGCATTCTTCCTTATCAGTCGAGTGCATCCCCCCGAATCAGACCAGCACTTTCCACTATGGCCTCGGTGCAAAAGAATGTGCGCGCTCCGGAGACCGGAGCAAAGGCAAGTCCGCCTGCCAATGCATCAACCGAGGGAATTCCGAACCCGGTTGACCTGCCGCAGGCTTATTCCGAATTGCAGGAACGATTTCAGCGCACGACGAATGCGCTCAGTTCTGCCGCGCACGATTTGAAAACTCCGCTGGCGATTCTGAATGGATACGTGGAACTGCTGCACAGCGAGAAACTGGGACCGTTGAATTCACGGCAGCGCGAAGTGCTGAGCGACATGCAGAGCAGCGGGAAGCGCTTGCAGCAGTTTATTCAGGATTTTCTAACCTACAGCGCGCTCGAAACCGGCGGGCTGACGATGACATTCGAGGATGGCGATCTTAACGATTGCCTTTCCGGCGTGTGCCGCTTGTGGTCGATGCGTTTTCAGGAAAAAGGTCTGGCGCTCTATTTTTTGCCGAATGAAAAGTTGCCGGATTTTTCTTTCGATTCGGCGAAGCTCGAGCGCGTGATTTCAAATCTTCTCGAAAATTCCTTTAAGTTTGTTCCGCAGGGCGGAACGGTCTGGCTGCATGCAGAACCCTACATGTGGGAACGGCGGGCGGCGGCGCAACCAGCTTCCTCCGGTGAGCGGCGGCGGCAGGAAACATCGCAACCGAATTCGGTGAAGGTCAGCGTGTCGGATACGGGGCCGGGGATTCCGGCGGAGTTTCATCAGGAAGTGTTCGACGACTTCTTCCGGTTACCGGGCAGCGAAAATCAGGAAGGCATGGGATTGGGACTGGCGATTGTGCGGCGGCTGGTGCAAGGCATGGGCGGAAAAGTTTGGGTGGAAAGCGATCCAGGAGCCGGATGCAAGTTTTCATTTCTCATCCCGTTCAAGCCGCCTGCGACTTCGAGCGGTAAAGGAAAGGGTCGATGAGCGAAAGACCGAAGATTCTTCTGGTCGATGACGAACCGGCGATGCTGCGTTATATCAAGACGCTGCTGGAGGTCGACGACTATAAAGTTGAAACGGCCTCGACTGGCGAAGAAGCACTACAGCGCATAGAGAAAGGCATGGAGCCGGATCTGGTATTGCTCGATGTGCTGATGCCCGGCATCGATGGCCTGGAGACGCTGGAGCAACTACGCCTGAAGCGGCCGGGAACGAAAGTTGTGATGCTCTCCTGCGTAAATGACACAAAGAAGGTCGTGCAGGCGATGAGGCTGGGTGCGCACGACTATTTGACCAAGCCTTTTCAGAAAGCCGAACTGGATGCGGTGATCGATCAGTGCCTGGGGCAGGGCAAAGCGCCGGTCGGGGGCGAAGTCGAGGAAGTTGGCGACGATGTGTTCTTCATCGCTGCCAGCCCGGCGATGCGGAAGATTCGTTCACAGGCCGCGCTGGTAGCGCATGTGGATATTCCGGTTTTGTTGCTCGGCGAGAGTGGCACCGGCAAAGAAGTTTTAGGAAAGCTGATTCACAAGCTTTCTCCGCGGGCGCACCGCACTTTCTTGAAGGTGAATTGCGCGGCAGTTCCGGCGGATTTGCTCGAGAGTGAATTGTTCGGGTATGAACCCGGTGCGTTCACCGGAGCAACACATGCCAAGCCGGGAAAGTTCGAACTGTGCAACAAGGGCACGATTCTGCTGGACGAAATCGGCGAGATGCCTCCGATGCTGCAGGCCAAACTGCTGCACGTTTTGCAGGACAATAGCTTTTCGCGGCTGGGCAGCCGGAGCGTTATCAAAGTCGACGTGCGGATTCTTGCGGCGACGAACATCGACATTCCGCAAGCCATCGCCACGAAGCGGCTGCGCGAGGATCTTTATTACCGGCTCAACGCTTTCACGCTGCAACTGCCCCCGCTGCGCGAGCGCAAGGAAGAAATTCCAATCCTGCTAAAACAATTTATGACGCGCATGGCCGAACGCTACGCGCGGCCTCCGCTGCCGTTATCGCCGCAACTGCTGGAGGCATGCCAGGCTTATAGCTGGCCGGGTAACCTGCGCGAGTTAAACAATTTTTTGAAGCGTTACCTGATTCTGGGAGACGAACATCTGGCCGCTGCCGAGTTGCAGCCGCGCATCGATGGGAACGGCGGAGCCGCGCATGCGGATTCGGCAAAGAGTGGAGACGCCGGCGGAGGCTTGAAATCGCTGGCGCGCTCCGCAAAAGATGAGGCTGAAGGCGAAGCCATCCGGCAGGCGCTGGAGCAGACAAACTGGAACCGCAAGCAGGCTGCGGCGCTTCTGCAGATCAGCTACAAAGCTTTACTCTATAAGATCCGGCAATACGGCATCGCCGAGGCCAAGAGCCACCACAAGCTCTCCGCGGGCGCCTAGGAGCAGGCTCCGTGCCCGGTTCACTCTTCTGACGTCTGACCACCAGCGCATTTGACAGCCCGCGACAGCTTACGGCGTTACCGTCACGCTGAAGGGCGCTGTCTTGGTGTAGGTGCCTGAGGTTGCAGTGACGGTCATGGGATATGTTCCCGATGGCGTGCCGCTTACCGTAGGCTGAGTCTTATTGCTGCTGCATGCCGGCAGCAACAAAGTCAGGGCGAAGAAGGCCGTGAGAGTGAACAGGCTTAACAACCAATTTCGACGCCGCTTTCTGTTGGCTCCCAGGCTTAAGAAAGCCATTCCCGGAACAGTTAGCCAAAGAGCTAAGAGCGGCCCGCGCCACCGAGTGGACGCGGTGTTGACCGGTTGGGCCGTCGTCGTCAAGTTCAAAATCGTTGAACCGCTGCCCTGACCGTTGCTCAAAGTAATGGTGCTGCTGGTGAAGTTGCAGGATGTCCCGGTAGGCAGCGAGCTGCAGGCAAGAGAGACGTTCGCTCCAAAGACTCCCTGCGTGGGCGCCACTACGACGCTGTATTGAGCGGCTTGGCCAGCGGCGACGGTCTGGGCCGAGGGCGCGACCGAAAGCGTAAAGCCGGTAGCAGTGAATGCGGCTGTGGTCGTGCTATTGGTGTTGGTATTGTTGGGGCTGGAGGCGATCGCCGTCATCTCATAGGTGCCGGGGAGGGTCGCGCTTATGTTAAAGACGACGTTAGCCAAAGAGCCTGCCTGCAACGTAGGAATCTGGCAAATGATATCGACTCCATTGGTGCCGCTTGGGGCGCTGCACGTGCCCGAACCGGATTGCACGCTGCCGCTCGCGATGGCTACGCCGTTGGGAACCTGACCGACGACTGTAATGCTCGTGGCCACGTCTGGGCCGTTATTCACCACGGTGAACGTCACGGTCACGGGGCTGCCCGCACCCACCGATCCGGTTGGTGAAACGACCGGGGCTACGCAAGTGATGCACAACTGCGCGGCCGTTCCCAGCTTGACGACGAAATCGTCAGTGGTTCCGTTCAACGTGGTTCCACCCGCTCCGGGCAGAGGATCGTCGACTTGCAGGTTGGTTGAAGTGGTATCGCCCGCGAAGTATGTGTTCAGGCTGGGGTCGACGGCGATGCTGGTTCCGCGATCTACGCCGTTGCCGCCGAAGTACGTCACATAGTTGCCGATTTGAGTGGTCGCTGTCGCGGCGGTGTTGAGATGAGCGAAGAAGGCGTTCTGCGTGCCGTTGAGCGCGGTTTGAATCGCTCCGGTGGTGGTCGGAAGGGTT
>Ga0210391_10000247_pt1 | contig 62975 bp, 30 predicted proteins | sample IncBWC12OmetaG_FD_160573 | JGI IMG/M metagenome (GOLD analysis project Ga0210391, IMG submission 160573) | Forest soil microbial communities from Barre Woods Harvard Forest LTER site, Petersham, Massachusetts, United States - Inc-BW-C-12-O ...
AACTCCAATCACTTGCATCCATTTATCTTCCACTTGGATTCGTTTGCCAACGGGATCCATGCCATGCCAATACTTATCCACCAGCTTCTGGGTCACTATAACTGCCGGATAGGTTGCGACGGTGTCGTTCCGAGTAAACTCACGGCCCGAAAGAATCGGAATTCCCATGGTCTTGAAGTAATCCGGGCTAATTAGATTGTATTCAGCCATAGGACGTTCGTCGGGTCCGGGGTGATAGGTGTCGATTGCGATTGGCGCGACGAGCGGAGAAGCATAGCTCATGGGTTCGTTCTTGACCCAAGCCGCTGATTCGATGCCGGGCATCGCCTTAACGCGATCAACCAGATAGTCTCTAAACTGCGCAGATCGGATAGAATTGTAGCCCAATGTGGTCAGATCGACGTATGAACTCAGCACATTGTCCGCGGCAAATCCTGGGTCGGCAATGCTAAGCCGGCGCAAACTCTGGAACAGCAAAACGCACCCCACCAACAGTATGAAACTGGCCGCAACCTGGCCGCCGACCATCAGCGAACGCAGCCAGATCCTTCTGCGTGTTCCTGAAGATCCGCCCGACTCCGCTTTCAGAGCGTTGGCAATATCTATGTTGCCGGCCTGAAAGGCGGGAACAAGCCCGCACATCAGAGTTGCGATGAGGCAAATGCCAATGTTGAATGCGACTACACGCCAGTCGATTTCGCCGGAGAGATTCGTGGCCATGACAGAGGTGTCTGGAAAAAAGAGTACGAGCAGATTGCGGCACAGATAGGCGACCAGAAGTCCACCCGCGGCACCTATCGTGGAAATGATTAAGCCTTCCGTGAGAAGTTGCCGCAACAAGCGACCACGCTTGCAGCCGATGGCGAGCCGGATGGTAATTTCGTTCCGACGAGCCAGAGATCTTACAAGTAAAAGGCTGCTGACATTTGAACAGGCGATAAGGAGCACACCAAAGGTCACCACCAGAACTATTTCCAGGGTAGGTCCCAACTCACCAGCCTGATTGAAGGGGTTCTTCCAAAGCGGAAGCAGCTGTGCCCCACGGCCGCGGTTGGTTGCGGGATATTGAAGTTCTAACCGTTTCGCCTCGGCCGAAATCTCTGCCTCCGCCTGATCAATGCTCACGCCAGCCTTCAGCCGCGCGTAGCCTTCAATCCATGGTTGGCCGCGGTCTTCGAGCTTGTATCCGCCGGAAGTGAACGTCTCCTGCATTGATACGGGGACCCATAATTGCATGCGCCAGCCCACAAATGTGCCGTAAAAACCCTTCGGCGCTACGCCGATAATCGTATGAGGCACGCCGTTGAGTAGTTGTTTCTTCCCGATGATGTTGGGATCGCCATCGAATCTCTCTTTCCAGAGTTGATAGCTGATCACGGTCACAGGGTGGCCATTGCGGCCAGAGTCTTCCTCTGGACGAAATCCCCGCCCTAGAATTAGATGGATTCCTAGCGCATCGAAATAGTTCGAGGAAACGACGTCGTCAGGCACCGACTCGGCGCGCTCGCCGATGTTCAGTGTAGTAGCACTGATGCGGTCCACCAAGAACCAGTCGAAGAGCTTACAATCGCGCCTGAAATCCAGAAAATCGGGGTACGCGATAGGGATATAGTCCTCGTTACTAAACTGACCTGCCTGCGTAGCAGCAACCGCGACCATTCTCTCTTGATGAGCGACTAACGGAAACGGGCGAAACATCAATCCTTCCATCCAACTGGACACCGCAGTGTTAGCGCCGATTCCCAACGTCAAACATAGGATAGCCAGGATAGAAAACATTGGACTACGGCGAAGCATGCGAAGTCCAAAGCGCACATCTTGCAGGAAATCGCTAAACATTGGGTACCTCCATTCTTGGGTGTAGGGTGATATCGCTTTGGGCGGTTCCTGCAATCACAGGCCGCAAACGGGTCCATTGCGCACTTCGAGCCAGGCGCCAAGCACCGTTTCAACAATGAATTTCTTATGGGAAGCGCAAGCTCACACGATGAACTCTTCCGTGTCCAAATCCCGCTCTACACTTAGCTGTGACTCACTGGCCCACATTGCAGTCTCGACTGCCTCGGCCAGCCCCATCAGAGTTGGGGCCTCTATGAACTCCCGAGTCGGGAGCGAAACATGATACTGTTCGCGAATGCGTGAAATAAGTTGGGTGGCCAGCGGCAAGTTGCCGCCGAGTCCGAAGAAGTTGTCCTCACGCCTGACCCGCGGCACGACCAAAACCTTCTGCCACAAGGCAGCCAACTCGGCTTCCAGTGCTGTTAGAGGTGGTGCATAGAGGCGGTCATCCTGATATTCTTCGACCGCTAGCAACGCGTCATAATCGATTTTTCCACTTGTCTTGAGTGGGATCTTATCCAGAACCACAACAGATGGGACCATGAAGTCCGGCAGCCTGCTTTGTAGAAATTGCTTTAGCTCATCAGATTGAATCTCGCGGTGCTGTTGCGGAACGACATAGGCTACTACGCGTTTAGCAGCGCCACTTCCACGGACAGCAACCGCAACTTCACGTACGTCAGGGTGCTCGTGCACGATCGATGAGATTTTGCCGAGGTCAACGCGGAACCCACGAATCCTGACCTGATTATGAATCGGACAGATGAATTCGACCTCGCCATCGCTGGCATAGCGAACCAGGTCACCGGTGCAAAAGAGACGATCGCCCGGACTGGCGCCGAACGGATTAGGAATGAACTTCTCTGCAGTCAAATCGGGCCGATTGAAGTATCCACGGGCAAGGCTGTCGCCTCCAATGAAAAGCTCTCCGGCTATGCCCGGAGGAAGCAGTTCCAGTTCTTCGCTCAACACATATGTTTGGGAATTGGCAATGGGCCGGCCGATAGGGACGGCGGTGGCAATCTCATCTCCCCTGTGAATCGGATGACAAGAGGCAAATGTCGTAGTCTCAGTCACGCGGTATACGTTGACGAGAGTGCTATGTTCGAGATAGTTCAACGCTTTGGTGACGTGGGCTGGTGAAAGAACGTCGCCGCCCACAAGTAGAGTTTTGAGTGGCTTCAGAATATGCGGGGCATGATCAACCATCTGATGGAACACTGGAGCGCTAAGCCAAAGGACAGAAATGTGATGCCTGTGGATCGCCGTGTCCAGGTCTTCAAGCGACACAGCACCGGAAGGATAGATTGCAAGCCGAGCCCCGTTCAAAAGAGCACCCCAAATCTCCCATGCGGAGACATCAAAGGAAAGATCCGCAATCTGAAGAAGAGTTTGCGTTCCGGATAAATCGATAAACTGGTTGTTCTTGACCAGCCGAACCAGTCCACGATGATGCACGGCAACGCCCTTAGGCACCCCAGTTGAGCCTGACGTATACATTAAATACAGCAGATTTTCGGCGGTGGCGATAACTTCAGGATTGACGTCCTTCTCGGCTGAAATTTCCTTCCGGAACTGATCGAGAGGAATGACTCTCGCCCGTGAGATGGGCAAACGCCCTTGCAGCCTCTCAGTAGTAAGGACAAAGGACACTCCACTGTCCTCTATTAGGAATTCCAATCGCGCCACTGGATCCGCGGGATCAAGAGGCACGTATGCGGCGCCGGCCTTCACGATTCCAAGTATCACAACACAGGCTTCAAGTGAACGCTCCATGCACAGGCCAACGAGCGTTTCTGGTCCTGCGCCCTGGCGAGCCAGCCAGTGCGCTACATGATTGGCCTGGCGATTCAGTTCTTCGTAAGTCAGGGTCCCCTCTTCGGAAACCAAAGCCGTGGCAAATGGAGTTGCCCGGACTTGCTGCTCGAAAAGCTGGGCGATCGTTTCATTGCGCGGATACTCGCGCCGGGTATTGTTCCAGACGGCGAGCGCCGAATGGCGCTGCTCGGATGACAATGTGGGCGATGAAGTCACAAAAGCCTCAGGATCTGTGGTGAGACTGATCAAGGCCTGCTCATACCATGACGCCATGAGCTCAGCATAGGTCTGACTCACTTGGGTGCGGTCACAACACAACTGCGCGGTGACTCGATGAGTGAACGGATCCACGCTGAACATCGAGACCAGCGTAAAGCTGCTTTCCTCGTAGGGCTTGTCTTCGAGCACCTGCAATTCCCCGAACCGCCGGAGACGGTCATAAATGTGGTAGTGGGTGAAGTAAAATACTGTCTCAGAAAGACGCTGGCGCTTCAATAGCTTCTGGAGTTGGGAGAGTGGATAGCGACGGTACGGGAGGATTTCCCTTTCGCCGGTAAATGTATTTTTGATCAGATCCGTCCAGCGTGTAGATCCAACCGCGATGCGGAACGGGGTGCTGTTTAGAAACAATCCCAGCACACGATCGCCGTCTGATGTTTCAGGTCGTCCGTTCGCAATGATAGAGGTCAGCACGTCGCTGCGTCCAGAGATCCACTGCATGACAGCGAGATGTGCAGCGAATAAAACGGTTTTCACTGGTACGGCCGCCGCCAGGGCGAGCTTTTGCAGTCGCTCTGATAAATCCGCAGATATGGGTACATTGATGCGGAAGACACCGCGTTTTTCCGACGGATCGCTTACCGGCTGGTTTGGCCGGGGCAACACGATGGGCTCCGCTCCTTCCAGCTTTCTCAGCCAGAAATCTCGCGCTTCAGATGATCTGAGGACTTCCTGCTCGAGTGCAATGAATTCGCGATACTGGGTTTTTGGGGCAGTAAATGGAGGGGCTTCTCCATAGAGCATAAACATATAGCTCTGAGCAAGTTCCGTCTGAAGGCTTGCGTCACTCCACCCATCGAGAATGGCGTGGTGGAAGCAAAGCGTAAACTGGAGGGTCTCATCCGAGCGCCTGTGTACCTGAAACCTTAGAAGCGGAGCTTGCGAGATATCAAAACCTCGCGCCTTCTCTTGTTCAATCCATGCGGTAATAGCCGCCTCCTGCGCGCCCCGGTCAAGGCCGCGCAGGTCATCAATCGCGAGCGGTAGAGGAACCGATGAATGAACGAGTTGAAGAGGAACACTATAGCGGGAGAGATTAAACGAGTTGCGCAAAACAGGATGACGGGAACACAACTGAGCGATAGCCTGCTCCAGAAGATCCTGACGGAACGGCACCTTCACGTGGGCACTCATAACGTCATGGTAAATAGCCGCCTCGGGGTGAAGCTCGCGATGGTAGATCATGCCAGCCTGCATCCGGCTCAGCGGGTAAGCATCTTCTACTTCGCCAGGCAGCAATGCGCGATCCGAGTCCGAAATCAAGCCGAAGGGCGTAGTCGCCGAAGGCTCAGAAGAGCCAACTTGCTCTGTGTGCAAGGCTTCGGCAAGCCGACGAATTGTCGGATTCTGGAAAAGCTGATGCAATGCAAACAGCAGCCCGCGCTCACGAGAAAGCGCGACGATCTGGATGCTCCGAATCGAATCTCCACCGAGGGCAAAATAGTTGTCATTAATTCCTACCCGCTCAGCCTTCAGGACTTTTGCCCATACACCCGCTAATATCTGCTCTTCTGGAGTGCGTGGAGGGAGAAACTCAGGCAAGCCGGCTGCACGAGAGGCTTCCGGATCAGGCAAGGCTGCATGGTCAATCTTGCCATTTCGAGTAAGTGGAAGTTTCTCCAAAACCACAATGATTGCAGGGACCATGTAGTCCGGCAGTTTTTTCTGCAGATATGAGCGCAACTCGTCGGTGTTGATGTCGGATCGAGCCGGGACAACATATGCGACAAGTTGCTGCTCGGCATTTTTGAAGGTTCTGGCCAGCACAACAGCCTGGGCGACAGATTCATGCCCGTTCACCAACGACTCAATCTCCCCCAGCTCAATGCGGAAACCACGAATCTTAATCTGGTTGTCCCGGCGGCCGAGAAAGTCGAAATTGCCGTCAGTAAGACGCCTTGCGAGGTCGCCTGTGTAATACAAACGGGCACCTTCGACGGATGAAAAAGGATCAGGAATGAATCTTTCTGCCGTGAGGTCCGGCCGGTTGAGATAACCGCGTGCCAAGCCGAAGCCGCCAATAAAAAGTTCACCTCGGGTCATTACGGGGGCAGGTTGCAGAAACTCATCCAGAACATAAAGTGTGGCGTTCGTGATTGGTTGGCCGATGGGCACATCGCCGGCATTTGCCGTTCTCTCGTCGACAAAAAACACGGAGCAACCGACTGTGGCTTCAGTCGGGCCGTATTCGTTGATGATGCGGCATTCGGGTGTGGCGGCACGCCAATGCTGAATGTCCTCCCAGCGAAGAGCTTCTCCACCGATAATCAAAGACTCTGTGCGTCCGGTCAGATCGGCGTCAGGAAGTTGCTCTCGCAACAAGCGCAAATGGCTGGGAGTAAGCTTCAGGAAACTGAGATCAGAAGTTTGACGTAACGCATCTCCAAGCGCCTCGATGCCAGTTCCGCCGGCCACCATCGACACTGTTTGTCCGGCCGCCAGGGGACTCAACAAGGAAGTTACGGTCAAATCAAAAGAAATAGAGGAATGCACCAGCGAGCCCTTGCCGCGCGGTGGCAAGTAGTTGGCTTTGCACCAAGAGATATAATTCGCGAGGTTACCGTGGGTGATCATCGCTCCCTTCGGCTGGCCAGTCGAGCCGGAAGTGTAGATGACGTAAGCCAGAGTTGCAGGAGACGTAAGCGTTTGGGGTGGTTCCTGGATGGGATACGGTAGCGATCCGCGCTCGATATCGATATAGAAGGTGTTGACCGAAAAATCCGCAACCATGGCCTTGAATATGTGCTCCGTAATCAAAACCCGTACGCCTGCATCGCGAAGTATGAAGTCGAGGCGCTCACGAGGATACTCAGGATCCAGTGGGAGATAGGCCCCGCCTGCCTTCAGTACGCCGAGCACAGAGACAGCTAGATCCACAGACCTCTTCAGAAGAAGTCCAACGACGACGTCCGATTGCACGCCAACTGAACGAAGATAATGAGCAAGTTGATTGGATCGCTCATCGAGTTGTTTGTAAGTCAAATATCCGCTAGCATCCGAGACAGCCACGGCATCAGGAATCAAGTTAGCCTGACGGGAAACTTGTTCATGAATCCAGATTTGGGTTTGCGGTTGAGCTTCGCAATGGCCGGCCGCCGTCATGGCGGATTCATATTCCGGATGGGAAAGAAAACTGAGTGTATCGTAACGGCCATCGGGATTCGTGGCCATATTAATCAGGATGTGATGGTAGTACTCGGCATAGGCAGCCAGTTGCTGCGGACCGATTTCGGTTTGATCGCAGGTAAGAAAGAACACAACTTTGTCAGTGAATGCCTCGACGGCAAAGTTGGCCAGCAGAGTGATATTCGTTTCCTCATAGTAATAATGATCGAGCAATTGGAAATCCTGGTACTGATCAAGGCCGTGATAGATATGAAAATGGGTAAAGTAAAATCCAATCTCAGATATCTGGTCGCGATCAAGCAAGTTTTGGATCTCCACCATCGGAAAGCGCCGGAACGGAACGGCTTCCATTTCAAGGGCAAAAGTCTCACTCACAAGCTGACGCCAATTTCCGCCGGATAGTTTCATCCGAAATGGCGTGCTATTGAGGAAAAGGCCAAAGACGCGGTCTCCATCGCGTGTTTCGGGCCGCCCAACTGAAGTAAGCAAGGTTGTGACATCGGTGTTTCCGCTCAGCATCGCCAAGGCGCGCATGTGTGCGGCCAGAAGAACGTTCTTGATTGGAACTGCGGCAGCTAAAGCGAGACGTTTCAGCGCATTCGATAGATCGTCAGAGATTTCGACCTGATGGAAGCCAATTCCGCGATCCCGGGTGACTGGAGTAGGTTTCCACCGTGGCGCCCGAATGAATTCACTGCCTTCCAGCCGCTCCCGCCAGAAGCCGCGGTGTTCCTCAGAATCAATCGCCCGCAGTTCCAGCAGCACAAAATCACGAAATTGCGTCTGCAGCACGGACAGATCGAAAGTTTCGCCCCGCAGTTCATGGAAATATGTCTGCGCGATTTCAGTGAGCATGCTCGCATCACTCCAGCCATCGAGAATCGCATGATGGAAAGAGAGCGAGAACTGAAATGTTTCTGCGGAACGCTTGTGAACGTGGAAGCGAATCAGCGGATATTGTGTGATGTCAAAGGCGCAGCGCTTTTCGGCCTCAAGCCAGTCTTCAAGAGCCGATTTTTGGGCTTCCTCATCGAGATGAGTTAAATCACTCACGGTGAATGGGGCTGGCGCTTCGCGATGAACAATCTGTAAGGGCTGGCTGTAACTCGCGAGATCAAAAGAGGTGCGCAGGGTCGGATGCCTGACGACGACGCGTCGTATTGCTTCCCTAAGAAGTTCCTCGCGCAGAGGCATGCGCAAATGGAAGGTACCAATGTCGTGGTACACAGCCGACTCCGGATGCAATTCACTATGGAAGACCATTCCCGCCTGAAGCCGGGTAAGCGGATAGGCAGCTTCAGCATCCTCGGGAAGCAAACTCCGGTCTTTCGGCGTGATCAGAGAGAAGGGCTCGGCTTTTACTTCGGGTGAGACTTTTAGATCCTCAAGGTTCTGAGCAAGAGAGCGCACCGTCTGGTAACGAAAGATATCGCCCACCGTAAATTTCAGGCCACGCTCTGCCGCGCGGGTGATGATTTGCAGGCTGCGGATGGAATCGCCGCCCAGCGCGAAGTAATTGTCGTCAATGCCGATGCGCTCCAGGGAAAGAACCTGGCTCCAGATTCCGCAAAGGACTTGCTCTTCCAGGGTTCGTGGCTCCGTGTATTTTCCGATTTCCATTCCCGCCTCATCAGGTGATGGCAGGGCCTTGCGATCAACCTTGCCGTTCGCAGTGAGCGGAAGCTCTTTGAGCCACACATATGCAGATGGAACCATGTACTCAGGGAGATATCTGGAAAGATGTTCCCGAAGTTCACCCACGGGGATGGATTTATATCCTTCATCGATTGCAGCAACCAGATAGGCGACAAGCCATGTACCGCGATTTGTATTGCGAGAGATCACACAGGCCTGCCCTACTTCCGGAATCCTTTCCAACGCCGACTGAACTTCGCCCAGTTCGACACGATAGCCGCGAATCTTCACCTGGTCGTCGGTGCGGCCCAGGCAGTCGAGATTTCCATCGGCAAGATAGCGTCCAAGGTCACCGGTGCGATAGATGCGTGCTCCCGGGACAGCACTGCAAGGATGGGGTAAAAAGCGCTCTGCGGTGAGGTCAGGCCTATTTTGATAACCCCGAGCCAATCCCTCTCCTGCAACATAGATCTCACCGGTAACACCAACAGGAACAGGACGAAGCTGCCGGTTGAGGATATACATTTGAGTGTTCGCTATCGGCTTACCAATTGGAACCGCGTCGCCGTCCGGTAAAGTATCGGCCACCTGATACACGCAGCAGCCGACCACAGTTTCTGTGGGGCCGTACTCGTTGATCAGTACAGTATCCGGCGCATGTTGATGCCAGAACGCGATATTACCGGGCCGGAGCGCTTCACCGCCGAGAATCAAATGGCGAACTTTGCCAGGCACTTCAGCCGCAGGCAGTTGCGTCCCAAGGATGCGCGCATGTGCCGGCGTGACCTTCAACAGACTAAAATTCTCATGTGCTCGCAGGCAGTCAGACAGACCCTCCATGCTGCTGAGCACAATCTTTTTTCCGGTCATTAGCGGCGCAAAGACGCTGGTAACCGTGAGGTCAAATCCAATGGATGAGTGCAGCGGAGCTCCTGTTCCCTGCTCGATACTGTAGGCTTCGATTGCCCATTGCATGTAATTGGACAGACCACGATGGGTGATCATGCTCGCTTTGGGCGTGCCGGTTGATCCGGAAGTGTAGATCAAGTAAGCGAGATTCTCGGGGGCAAGATTTGGGCGCTGATGGCCGTGGATGTGATCTTCCCCTGCCGGCGATTGCCAATCAGGTTGCACCAGCAGCAATTCAGGGCGTCGCTCAGGTAATGATGGAACAAAAGACTTTTTCGTAAGCAGAAGACGAGCGTGACTGTCTTCCAGCATGTAAGAGATCCGTTCCTGTGGCAGGGTCGGATCAATCGGTAAATACGCAGCTCCCGAGCGCAAAACACCGAGGATGGCCACAATCAGTTCGGGGCAATGCTCCATCAGGATTGCCACTATAGATTCGGGACCGATACCCAAATCGCGGAGGTATTGCGCCAGACCGTCAGCCTCGGTGAGCATTTTGCTATAACTGACGGCAACGCCTTCACCCTCAAGTGCTATCTGATGCGGCTGACTCTGCGCAACCTGGGCAATGACCTCGTCAACAAAAGTGATATCGGCCAACGGCTTTTGGAGACCGTTGATGCCATCCACCCAACTCATGAACTTGTATTCATTAAGTAGCGGGAGTTCTGTCAAAATCGTGTCTGGATCTTGTGCCGCTGCCTCGATCAGAATCCAGTAGCTCTCGCTGATCCTCTCGACATACGAAGAGTCATATGCGTCCGGATCAAAACGGATGAAAAGCCGCACATCAGTATCATTCTGGGTACAGGAAAGAACCAAGTCAGGCAGGGCTACTTCGGAGTCTACGTTTTCAAGCTTGAAGGTGACATCGCCAATGACGTGAGCGTGTGGAAGCGTGTAGCTTTCGAACACAACTGGCACAGCTGAGGCGATATTGTCTTCTGAGGCAGGGCCCGTTGCCGGGAAACCTTCCTGATATTGATAGGTCTCTCTTTTTCCGATTGTGCTCCGCTTCAGAGCATCTCTGAAGCTCAAGTTGTCGCCCATTTCGCAGGCTACAGGCAAATATGTGGAGGTCAGCCCCGGCATACCATCAAGTTCTTCATACTTCCGTCCATCTGTCAGGAAACCAAGAACTACGGGAGATTGACCGGTGAATCGGTACAAGAGAACTTGCCAAGCCGCGAACAGGAAGTCCGATATTGTTGATGCAAGATTCTGCGCGGCACGATCTAACAGACGTTGCAGGTCCCGCGGCAACGGAATCGCCACTCTTGAGACAGGATTGGACGCAGAATCTCTTTTGCGTTTGAGAGGAAAATCCGTGGCGGCCAGTTCTCCGCGGCTCTCCCAGTAGGAACGGCTTTCGGCAATGTCACTACCAGCGAGTAGATCGCTGTACCACTCGGAGAACTGAGCATACTGTATGGTTTCCGTTTGTTCTGCATCGCTCGACTGATAACACCGGCACATCTCCTGAAAGATGATCCGGGCCGTCTCACCGTCGGCTAATAGCGCCGGCAGGCTGAAGGCCAGAATATGATGATTGTCATTGACCTTATTTAGAGCAGCAAATACCTGATTGCCTGTTGCCGCGCTATTGCCGGACTCCATCTTTGCAAACAGTTCAGGTTGGAATGGACCGTCGTCGTTCGGCAGCGCGTCAGAGAACTGCAAGCTGTTGCCGTACAGTTGAACAACCTGCAAGGGATCCTTGAAGCCAGGCAGGTATTCGAAAGAGGTGCGCAGAATCTGGTGGCGCGCTGCCACTTGATGCCACGCAGCCTCCAGCCGGGCTCGATCCATTGGCCCTAGTATGGTGATTGTGAAGCGAGTGCGCAGGTTCCGGTGCGTTTCCTGCTGGAGCCGCCAGACGCGATTCTGCTGGGGGGAGAGAGCTACGCCTTCCAGCACTGGTACGGCAATATTTGACATAGGATTATTTCCTGCAAGGTTGATCTAGTTGTGTTTGTTGTGAGGAGTCGCCATTCCTACGAGAATCTTGCGGGGGCCGACGTAGGGCGTTCGTCCGTGAGCGACAAGCATATTATCCAGAGCCAGCACATCTCCCGGCTGCCACGGAAACGTTACCGTCTCTGCGCGGTAGGCCTCACGAATCGCATCCAGGACAGCGTCTTCGATGGGAGAGTTGTCACCGTAATACGTTTGATTGGGCAGGTCTTCATCGGCGAACTGCGCGCGCAAGGCATCACGGACAGCCGGTTCCAAAGTCGAAACATGGAAGAAAGCCGCATGGTTAAACCATACCCAGTCACCCGTGTGCGGATGCCTAGCCACGGCAGGAGCAACGCGACGGGTGCGGAGTCGATTCGAGTCGCACCATTCGAATTCGTAGCCCGCATTCTGGCAATACTGTTCGACTTTAGCGCGATCTCCCGTCTGAAAGACCGTTCTCCAGGAAAGCCCGATGTGATCTGAGAAGTTGCGGACATACATGACACCCTTTTGCTCGAACCGCTCCCGGACACCAGCCGGAATGCGCTGGTAGACACGCCGCACATCGCAGATTGGTGTTTCGCCGCCCTGCTGGGCTGCAGTCACACAGCAGAAAAAGATCTTCATCGGCCACGTGCCTGCATAGGAGTTCTCGTTATGCAGAAAGATGTGCTGGTCAGGCGGATGCTCGGTGGAAGTATAGATATTTCCGGCTACCGCGCTGCGCGGAGATGAACGTTCCCGGTATTCCAGCGCCTCACCCGAAACAACGTTAATGAACGCTTCGAAAGAAGCAGGAGATTGGAGTCCGAACCCGCGGAAAAGAATGCCGCCGCGTTCCAACAGGCTCTGCTCGATGAATCCCTGGCTCTCGCGCGCCCAGGCCAACAAATCAACTCCCGGTGTCCAGGGCTCAAGAACCATCGGAAGCTTTTGTCCCGGCCATGGCGAGGACTCACTCACAAGTGACTGTCCTGCCATAACTTTGCGCGGCTGAATGGCGCCTATTCTTCCCAGAGAAGGTTTGCTGGTGGAGGCTGTCATGGCTTTTCCTAGTGCTTTGGGATCATTCCAAGGCTTTCCTGGATTTTTGAACGAGTTTTTCTCGCAATCTGCGGTTGCGTTTCTGCTCTGCCTTTTCCCGGATACTCTGGTCCGTTTTTTGTACAACCGCCACCGCGGCATGCAATCGCAGCTCGGGGTCCAAAACAATGTTCTCCAGCAGCGCTAAGTAGCAATCCGCCATCCGCTGCACGGTGGACTCACGGAAGATTTCAGAGCTATATTCCCAAAGCATGTGCAAAGCTCCGTCCTTCTGGAGGACGTTGATCAGCAAGTCGAATTTTGCGGTGCCACTACCCAGTTCGAGTTCGACCAAGCGAAGGTTCTCCACTTCCAGTTTGGGACGGGGAACATTCTGAAGAACAAATTTCACTTGGAAAAGTGGCGTGCGATTTATCTCGCGCTGCGGATTGACCGCTTCCACCACGCGGTCAAACGGGACATCCTGATGAACGTAAGCTTCTGTCGTCATGGTGCGCACCCTGGAGAGCAAATCGGTGAATCCGGGATCTCCGGACAAGTCCGCGCGCAGCGCGGCTTGATTGACAAAAAAACCGATCATCTTTTCGGTTTCGATGGAACTGCGATTGGCCAAGTCGGTTCCGACGATCAGATCTTCCTGCCGAGTCTTGGCATGGAGCAGAACATAGAAGGCGCTCAGGAGGGTCATGAACAGGGTGCACCCTTCACGATTGCTGAGCAGTCGCAGTTGCTGCACCAGTTCCGGCGGCACGGAAGTTGCGAGTAGGCTTCCGTCTCCACGCGGCGACTTAGGGCGCGGAAAATCTTCGGGCAAACCCAACACCGGGAGCGGCCCTTTGAGCTTGTTACGCCAATAAGTGATTTGCTGCTCAAACAATGGTCCGTGGAGCCACCCCTGCTGCCAGGCCGCGAAATCGGCATACTGCACTGTTAACTCCGGCAATGGAGAGGGTTGGCCCGTCACGAAGGCCTCATACAAGGGGACCATTTCCGCTATGAGAACTCCTGCGGACCAGCCATCGGAAATAATGTGGTGCAGAATCGCGAGCAGTACGTTCTCTTCCTCAGACATGCGAACAACGGAGACACACATGAGCGGCCCAGTTTCCAGATTGAAAGGCCGCCGTACTTCGGTCTGAATGAATCGCTTTAATTCCGCTTCTCTCTCCTGCGCAGCAGACGAAGAAAGATCAACAACCGGAATGCTAATCTCCAGCGACTTGGCGATGCGCTGGACGGGTTCCGTGTCCACCAGGTGGAAGGTCGTGCGCAGACCCTCATGCCGGCGGACGATTTCGTTAAAGCTGCGCTCCAATGCTTGATGATTTAGCGGCCCCTTAACCCGGATTGCGGCTGGCATATGGTAGACGGCAGGTTCGAGGTGCTCGATAAACCAAAGCCGCCGTTGTGCAAATGAGAGTGCAGGCGCCTGAAAGCGCGGGACAGGTTCAATTGGAGGTCGAGAGAGGCCTGCTTCTCGGCGCAGTGCCGCATCTACTTTGCCTGCGAACGTTCTCAGGGTCGGAGCTTCTTCAAACAGAATTCGCAACGGCAGATCAATTTTCAATCTAGCGCGTATGTATAACATGAGCTGAGTGGCTAAGAGTGAATCACCGCCGCTAGTGAAGAAATTTTCGTCTGGATCGATCTGGTCTTTTTTGAGCACATGACTCCACATGCTCGCAAGCAACTCCTGCATCGGGCTGAAATTTGCGGACTCGGTTGTTTTGGGCAGCACGACAGATTGTGTTTTCAGTTCCGCTTCAATAGGAGTTGGTTCTGCTGCCGATGGCTCAACAACATCGGTCGTTTGGCGCGGCACAATTCCAAGCTCAAAGGGCGACACAAGAGTCTCAACTTCATGGCTCACCGTTGGATGTTCCGCCATTTCGTGAAAGACGCGGGTGTAGCAATTGGCAATCTGTCGCACTTGCTCAATTGGGATTACAGAGCCATTGAAGTTCAGATCGAATCGCAGCTCTCTCGTGAGGGGATTGCGACTGAATTCTGCGCGCAGCGTGTAATGCGATCTCTCCATGCCCCATGCTCCCAAAACCTCGACACCGCAAAGTGCCGAGAGACTCTGGAAAGCATGCAAGTGCGTGTAGTTGAATACCGTGTCGAACAATTGCTGGCGCCTTCGAGTTCTCTGTAACTCGACGAGAGGATAACGCCGATGCGGCAGGAGGTCGCATTCCGCCTCAAAAGCCTGATGCACGAGATCCAGCCACGTGCCGCCAGACAATTTCACGCGAAACGGAAGAATCATATTGTGCATTCCCAAAACCTGATCTCCATCCAGCCTCTCCAGCCTGCCGTTGGTCTGAAAACCAAGGATTAGGTCTTGTTGCTCAAAAACGAGACTCAGCACTTTGATGTGCCCAGCCAGAAGGACGTGCTTGGGTGACGCACCCGCCATAGCGGCAAGGGTGTCCAGGCGACTCAACAATCCAGCCGGGAGCCTGACTTCCAGCGTGCCAATCTGGTTCGCACCCGCATCCATTTGACGTGCTGATGTTGAGAGAGATTGAACTACACAATCATGCAGGGCTTCTTCCCAGTAGGCGAGAGCTTCCCCGGAAAGCATGGTTGCACGTTCGAGCGCAATAAAGTCGCGATACTTGATTGAAAGGCCAGGGAGAGGAAGGCTTAAGGGATCCTTCAGAAGCGACGAATACCTCTTCAGCAGCTCGGTGATAAGTGAGGCCTCACTCCAGCCATCGAACAGGATGTTGTTATAGCTGGAGACAATTTGAAAAACATCGTCCTCAAGATGATGCACGAACAATCTCAGGAGGCTGGTGTCCTGCAAATGAAGAACGCGACGCCTTTCCTCATCCGTCCATTCCCGGATGGACTTCTGTTGCTCGGCAGCTGAGAGATGCCTCCAGTCAAGTCTTTCTACATGGGCAGTAGCATACCTGTGCACAATTTGCAGAGGCTCGCTGAACTCGCCTAAGTGAAATGATGTCCGCAGGATTGGATGGCGGTCCACACTTTCCTGGACGGCTTGTCTGAACAGATCAAAATTCAGCGGTGACCGTACCTGGTAAAAGAAAATCTCGTGGTAAAGGTCCGAGCTGGGATCATAGAGCACGTGATACAGCAGCCCGGTCTGTACTTTGGATAGGGGATAGGCATCTTCCGCATCTGCAGGCATATGACTGCAGTCCGCCTTCGATAACAGCTCAAATGGCTCAAGCGAAAGCTGCTGTTCCGGGCCGGCTATTCCCGCGTGCTGCGCCAGGTCACGGATGGTTTGAAAACGCATTATGTCCTGCACCGTGAACTCGAGCCCGCGCTGGAGGGCCCGCGCGCGCACCTGTAAGCTACGGATGGAATCGCCTCCCAGCTCAAAGAAATTGTCATCCACTCCAATTTCTGGACGGCCAAGAACTCCCGACCAGATCTCAGCCAACAGAACTTCAGTCGGGGTTACGGGAGCAACGTACTCCGCTTGGGAATTCCGAACAGTCACATCCGGTTCGGGAAGCGCCCGCTGATCCACCTTCCCGCTCGGAGAGACTGGTAACGCATCCAGAAATACAAATTCCGCCGGGATCATGTATTCCGGCAAACTATTGCGCAAGAAACTACGCAGATCGTGAATGGCGGGCCGTGGATTTGAGCACACGAGATATGCCACAAGACGAACTACAGATGAACCGAGCGGCTCATCGTCGCTTGCAACTTCCGGTTGCATGAGCGTAATGGATTCTGATGCAGTCTCCTGATGTCGTTCATTTCGGAGTCGTTCATATGGCATTTGCTCGTGGGCCGGACGTCGAGCCACAGCCGCCGCCTGCTGCGCGATTACGACTGCCTGCGACACGGCCGAATGCCGGATTAACGTTGCCTCAATTTCTCCCAGCTCGACGCGGAACCCTCGAATCTTTACCTGGTGATCGTTGCGGCCTACGAACTCGATATTTCCGTCCGGCAAGTAGCGCGCCAAGTCGCCAGTTTTATAGATTCTGGCCCCAGGGTGTCTGCCGAACAGATCGGGAACGAATCTCTCCGCTGTCAACTCAGGGTGGTGATGATAGCCTCGTCCGACTCCCGCGCCGCCAATGTAGAGTTCCCCGACCGCGCCGATAGGACGTAATCCATAATGTGAATCAAGGACGTAAGTCTGGACGTTACCGTGGGGAGTGCCAATCGGAATCGAACGCCGCGAGTCAACCGCAGAGCACACAAAGGATGTCGCTTCCACCCCAGCTTCGCTGGGACCATAGCAATTGTGTAATTCTGCATTCAAGCGCGCGAAGAAACGGCGGACCAAATCAGCCGGTAAAGCTTCTCCGCCGGCAAACACATGGCGGAGAGAAACGCACAGTTCGATGCCCGGTTCATCCAGAAATACCGATAGCATGGAAGGATTGAAATACATCGTCGTGATCTGGCGCTCGTTGATCAAATCCCGAAGATAAGTGCTATCGAAATGCCTGCCGGGACTCGCGAGCACAATTGAAGCGCCAGCCGTCAAAGGCCAGAAAAATTCCCAGACTGAAGCGTCAAAGCTGAACGAAAGCCGTTGGAGCACACGATCATTCGCATCGAGCGGACGTGCCTCCTGCGCCCATTGCAGGAGATTGCAAACGGCGCGATGCGAATTCATCGCGCCTTTGGGATTCCCAGTTGATCCGGAGGTGTAAATCATGTACGCAAGATTGTCCGGGGAGACAGAGGTTGTTGGATTCGCCGTGTTCTCATTTTGCAAAGTGGAGCATTCGGAATCAAGAGTCACGATCAGGCGCCGCGAATCGAATCTGGCGCGGAGCGGCTCCTCCACGAGAAGCACGGGAACATCGGCATCCCTTAAAAGGAAATCGAGCCGCTCAGCAGGGTAAGAAGGATCGAAAGGAACGTAGGCTGCACCTGCCTTCAATATGCCCAGAATCCCGATTACCAAGGCAAAGGAACGTTCCATGCAGATGCCCACCAGCGATTCGGGCTGCACTCCCAACGATTGGAGATGATGCGCGAGTTGGTTAGCCTTAATATTCAGCTCTGCATAAGTGAGGATCTGCCCTTCAAACCAGACCGCACCGGCATCGGGAGTACGCTCCACTTGCGCTTCGATCATCTGGTGAAGACTCAAGGCCTTCGGGTAACTCGTTTTTGTGAGATTCCAGCTTTCAAGCATTAGCCGATCTTCCGGCGAAAGCAGGGGGAGTTCGGAGACGCGCAGTGAACTGTCAAGGGCTCCCAGTAAGGTGCGAAGATTGCCCGCCATGCGTTCGATTGTCTGCGGTCCGAATAGGTCTGCGTTGTATTGGAGGCCAAGGACAAGTTCGTCTTTGGCCTCGCACGCTTGCAGAACGATGTCGAATTGGCACGCATCTTCTCCAAGCGGAACCGATTCAAATCTCAGTACGTTGGTTTCGAACACCGCCCCGGATTCACCAAGCGCAAACTGTCCCAGGGCCGTCCCTGCGATCTCACTCTGGAACGCGAATAGTGCCTGAAATAGTGGAGAGCGGCTCGGATCACGCTGCGGCCTGAGCTTCTCAACCAGTAACGGAAACGGAAAATCCTGGTGTGCCAATGCGCCCAGAACTTTTCCTCGCACCTGAGCCAGAAGCGTCTCAAACACCGGATCGTCGGCAATGTTCACTCGAATCACGACGGGGTTAACGAAATACCCAGCCACTGAACGGAACGCAGAATGAGTGCGTCCCGCAGTCGGTGATCCAATGAGTACCTCCGATTGGCCGGAATAACGATGTAGCAGTACCGCCCATGCCGATAACAACACGTTGAATAAGGTTGTGGAATTTTTAGAAGCAAGCCTCCGCAACCGGCTCCTCGAGTCAACATCGCATCTGAAGTGGTGTGCAGCACCGCGATAGGTCTGCACCGAGGCGCGCGGATGGTCCGCAGGTAAATTGAGTACGGGCAATTCCCCGGCCAGTTCTTCGCGCCAATACGCCCAGTGCCGTTCGCCTTCTACCCCGGCCAGCATATCCGCCTGCCAGCTGACATAATCTCCATACTCAAGCTCGGACGGGGGCAGAGATGCAAGGTTGTTGCTGCCCGCCTCCGATTCATACAGGGCCGCCAATTCCTTTATGAAGAGCGAGAGCGACCATAAATCAGAAATAATGTGGTGTATGGCAAACAACAGATAGTTTTCTGGCTCCGATGTGCGAAAGAGAATGCACCGGACAGGCGGAACAGACTCCAGATCAAACGGAGCTCGCGCTTCTCGGGCCATCTGTTTCAGCAGCTGATCCTTGGTCTCGTGCCACGGCCGCACTTCCAACATGGGACCATCGCCGGTCGACTGGAGCTCCTGCACTGGATTTCCGTTCTCTAGTTTGAACACAGTTCGCAACGCAGGATGTCGGCGGACCAAACGCTCGAATGCGCGCGCCACGGCCTGCTCATCCAGCGGCGATGCAATTCGCAGCGCTTGGTAAATGTGATAAGCCGAATTCTGGGAGTCCAGCTGACAAAGGAAGAACAACGCGCGCTGCCCATGCGAGAGGGGGTACCTGGCAGCGTTATGCCGCCGCGGCGCGGCAGTCACGGTAGCACCCATGGCTGCCAGCTGCTTTTGCCAGCTCAGTGCAGCTGCCAATTCTGTAATGCTAAGTCCTGAAATCAGATCGGCAAAAGGTAATAAGATCCCTGCTCTTTGCTCAATTTCGTGCGCCAACTCCACTGCGGCAAGCGAATCCAGTCCATAGCGAGACGGCGGTTGGTCTGCCTCAATCATCTCGAGCGGGATACGCAGCCGGTGCGCGAGCTGGAGAATCAACCACGTCTGCCAGTCATCAATTTGAGGCTTCCCATCTCCCGTTCTCTCGAAATCTGGCGCGGTGAACGTCGCCCGCCATTCGCTGAGGATTCCCAAATCGCCTGCCAAAAACGCTTTGCGGCAGAGAAAGCGTTGAATTTTTCCACTCGTGGTCCGTGGAATTTCTCCGGGACGCGTGAGCGTAACCGCATAAAGCTGCAGCTCGTGTTCCTCTGCAATAGCCTGACGAAGCGCCGCGATCACTGTGCCGGTCTCGGCCTGAGTCTGGGGATTGATCTCCTGCACGAGCACCAGCCGCTCTTCGCCTTCGGCTTCAACGGAAAATGCCGCTCCAATACAACTCCGCAGCGCAGGATGAGCTTTTTCCGCAGTCGCTTCCAGATCATGCGGATAGTGGTTGCGGCCACGAATGATGATGAGATCCTTGCGCCGGCCGGTGATAAAGAGTTCTCCATCCAGCAGAAATCCCAGATCGCCCGTGCGCAGGTACGGCCCTTCGCCGGTATTGGCAAGCCGCGCTTCAAATGTGTTCGCCGTCTCTTGCCGACGATTCCAATAACCGTTGGCGACACTCGGGCCACAAGCCCATATTTCTCCGACTGTGCCGGGTTTGCAATGCGTCAATCGTTCGGGATCAACAATGGAAACTTCGTGACCGGCACCTGCCCTTCCGCATCCCACCAGCACGCGCCCACCCGCTTCTTCTGTGGAAGTTGGTATCACCTGGTTTCTTTCCAGGGCGTCGGCTTGCACAGCTTGCATGACCGGACCAACCGAGCTAATTCCGCCGGTTACGAAGAGCGTTGATTCTGCCAATCCATAACACGGCACAAAAGCGCTGGCGCGAAATCCGCAATCGCGAAACTCAGTGGCGAAATGCTCCAAGCTCTGCGCCCGGACGGGTTCAGCACCACTGAATGCAACCCGCCAGCTTGAGAGATCCAGATTTGCCTTTTGCTCTGCAGTGATCCGGTTACAGCAAAATTCATAGGCAAAGTTTGGGCCGCCGCTGGTGGTGGCGCGATAGCGGGAAATTGCGGCAAGCCAGCGTGCCGGATTTTGCAGGAACGAAGTCGGCGGCATCAGGATGGATTCCGCCCCGCAGTAGAGCGGTTGCAGCACATTTCCAATCAATCCCATATCGTGGTAAAGGGGCAGCCATCCCACGACAATGTCATGCTCAGTTTGGCCGAAGGCTTTCTGAATTAGCTCCTCATTGTGCATGAGGTTTGCATGAGTAACCTGCACCCCTTTGGGAATTGAGGTTGAGCCAGAGGTGTACTGAAGCAAGGCCAGCATGCCAGAATCAAGGTTGACTGGTTCCCATTCCTCGGATGCATCCGCTGAAGCGGAGTCAGTCGTCACTACCGCAAGCCGCTGGAATGCCTTATCGTTCACGAAGTGGTGCAGGGCTTTTGTCTTGACCTCCGAACTGGTGAGCGCCGCTGCTGGGGCCGCATCCTGAATGATGCCAATCAGGCGATCAGTGCCGCGGTTCGGGCGTGGTGGATATGCAGGGACAGCAACGCGCCCACTATAGAAACAAGCGCAAAGAGCGATAATAAAATCCAGCCCTTGCGGAAACAGGAGCAGTACTCTGTCACCAATCGCGGAGTGTTGTTCCAGAAGGGCAGCCACGCTGCGCGCCGCGCGATCAAGCTCGCAGTATGTGAGCCGCCGACCTTCGACTTCACCATCCCTCAAAAAACGATACGCGGTCTTTTGTGGCTGCCGCTCCGCATGCAGCCGCAGGCAGGCCGCCAGCGTGGACGCTGTGATTGGATCTTGGGCGGATGACTGGTGCGCCGAAACGCTCATGAGAGTTACCTACGTCCTTCGGTACTCATTTATGCTGCTCGATCCAGATCAATGGGAGCTAGTCGGAGCATGCGCGCTGTTTAGGGTTCATTCCGATTGCGTGAAGGACTTTTCACTGAGGTTTGAGGAGCAACAAGCCCGCCCGCGTCCAGATTGGTGATTTCACAATTCCACTTTTCCAGTTCCGGTTGGTTTTTGTTCCATGCTGACCTAAACTTTAAACATGGGCGGCAGCCCGATGGACCAATTCCTGCAGTTCTCGAATTTTAACTTTATTAGTAGAGGTCCTCGGAATACAAGCGCTGAAAATCACCGCATCAGGAATCCTCGAGCTACCCAATTTTTGACCTATGTAGCTTATGACCTGATCAGACGCCAACTGTATGCCTTCGCGTGGCACCACAAAGGCCGCAATTTTTTCTGTTCCCTCCTCTTCAAAACGGACTGTGGCGCTATCAGCAATGGCATTCATTGCCATCAGGCAGGTGTCCACATCTTCGAGATAAATCTTCTCTCCGCCGCGAATGATCATGTTCTTCTTTCTGCCGGTGATGTAGATGTAACTCTCTTCATCGCGGTATCCCAGATCACCACTTTTTAACCACTTATTGTCCGGGCCGCCAAGACAGTCCACAGAACTTTTGAAGTATCCCCGTGGCATAACACTTTCGCCGGCCAGGAACAACTCCCCGATTTCGTGCGGCCCAGCTTCCTGGCCATCTGAGCGAGTCACCCTGACGGTCACCGCTGCAGGAATCCCGGCAGACTTGGCCCTGATTCTTTCCGGCGGAGAGATCGTGGCAAAACAAGTGGTTTCCGTCAGCCCGTAAGCTGGAACTATTGGGAAGTTGTATCTTTGGAAGAATTCCGCAGCCGTACTCTCTCGCAGCGGAGCCGCCCCGGACACGCAGTATTTCATGTGCTTGCCTGAAAGGTCACAATTCAGCCGGACAAACAGATCGAACATCAGCGGAACAGCACTGAAAGAATTTATGGGGTATTGGTGAATTGCTGCTTCGACGAAAGACAGCTTTGTAATATCAAACGTATCCAGGATTACAGTAGTTCCTCCCGACAACGCCATGGTCGAGAGATCGCTGATTAAGCCAAAGGTATGGAACAGAGGCAAAATGCAAATTTTTGCGTGAGTATGGTCCAACGTGAAAAACCGAATCGCCGTAACCGTGTTGTGGATGATGTTCCGATGGCTCAGGAGAACTCCTTTAGGCTGGCTCGTTGTGCCTGAAGTGTAGATGAGCAGGCCCGGATCGTCTTCCTTGTCAAGCGAGATGAGAAACTCCTCGCCATGACTTTGACGATAAGCGTCGATGTCGAGATACTTTCCAATAAATCCCGGAATACTTATACTATGGTCTAAGCAGACCAATGAAGAACCTGAATGAATCAGAAGGTTCTGCAGTTCAACAGGCGTCACTTGTGGATTTAGAGGCTTAGCAATCGCGCCGTACGTCATGACTCCATAAAGCATGACCACAAGATCAATCGAATTGCCCGCAATCAGCGTAACCACATCTCCGGCGGAGACTCCGTGTTCCCGCAAAAGGCGCTGGACCCCCCCTAGTGCTGAGCCGAACTCCGCAAAGGTAAGAGTTTCACCTGTAGAAGGTTCTATTAGAAACACTTTGTCTTTATATGCACGTAGCGACGGGGCTAGATAACGACTTAGCGTCTTCATAGTGGTCAAAGTAGTTTTTATCTAGGTTAGAAATGAAAGTTCCGTGGCGTATCCATTCCAGATCCTGGGGCCAACTCTGAACTTGCAAAGAGTCAGTTTGCCCAAGATCTTGCCACAAGCGGGCAGAGAAGCCAGGCATGATGGGCGCTGACAACAAAGAAAAAGCTTTTGCGGCCAACAACTCAAGTGCTATGGCACAGTTGCGCGTTGGACGACGATCGGAAACGCGTTTCCAATGGTTTTCGCTGTGATGGAAGGAGCGTGCTTCCCGCGCTAACTCAAGCAGTAGACGCGTGACTCGCTGCGTGGAAAATTCTTTTGTGCTGTAGGCCGCGCCAGCGTTTCTGAAGATATCTTTCAGCCGGCCGTAGAAATTGTGCATTGCATCGGTCCATGCGCCCGGCGACGGAGCGATCCCGCCGTACTCACTCGAAATTACGTTCCCCAACTGCCGTAACCATCCTTGCGCGCCGTCAAGCAGTTCCCTTCTGACGGTTTGCTCGTATTCCACCAGAGTGAAGCTGGTTTGCTCGGTCTCTGGTCCGCTATAGGCCAAATAGAAACGCACCAGGTCAGCATTTTCATCTCGCAGTAGGTCTCTTCCCCATATAGCATGGTTGCGACTGGTGGAGAACTTCAGCCCTTCCAATCGATAAAACTCATTGGCAAGAAGGACGTGGGGCAGGCGAATCTCCGGGTCCCATGCTTGAAAAATGGCCGAAAAGAACAACGAATAGAAAAAAGCATTGTCAAAACCGAGAAATTTTACGATCTCCACGTCTGCGCTCTTCCAAAAGCGCTCCCAGCCACCTAACTCATCAATCGCTTCTGATAGGGCTTGGGTTGCTGAAAGGAGACCCGCGGCCATTTCGAACCAGACGTACATCTTCTGGGTACTTAACCCCGGCGCAGAAAGGCCCCAATTGGCTGGGTGGGTGACGGCAATTTCAGGGAGACCGTCTTTGATCAACTGTTCGCCCAAGGCCCTTACGTTTGAACTCATGGTTGCCGTATCGAAGTACTCTTGAAGTTGCTTCTTGTAAGGACCGAGCGGCAAGACGAAACGCGTGACATTACGAAGGACAGCACTTGTGCCGCATATATTGCAGACGGGATGTCGCAAATCGCTGCAGTTATTTGGCAGTCCGCATGCTTCACAGGAATTGCCCCCTGCAGGTTCGTCACAATGTGGGCACAATCCGCGGACATACGCCTCGAAGAGGTACAGTCGACATGCCTCGCAAAAGAGACATGGCTCTGTTTTCTCCACGAGTCGCCCTTCACTCTGCAGTTGGTTAAAACATTTTTCCACCAGCGGCCTGTGATGAGGAAGGCGGCTGGGACGCGCCATCAAATCGATTTGTATGTGGGCAGCTGCCAGCGTCTGCTCAATTTCCGCCGCGAACTTATCCGCGGTCGCCTGGGGCCCTAACCCAATCTGGCGGCCCTTGAAAGCGACATAACTCTGATGTTCATCGATACCACAAAGATAATAGGTCCGGTTGCCCAGCATCCGGGAGTGACGAGCATAGATATCTGCCCGGAGATAGGGACCCGAAAGATGACCAACGTGCAGGTCGCCGTTAGGAGTGGGCGGGGGCGCTAGCACTAATACTGTCTTCATAACCAGTTTTTCTTTGTGACATAGAGTCGTCGAATAAATGGAGTGCTTCTAAGGCAATTGCGGGCGCCAAGCGTACTCCCGACCCAGAACAAGCACCAGCAACTATCAGGCTATGCGAAGTGGAGATTCGGGCCACAAAGGGTGACCGGTCTTGGCTATATGCATCACAGAACACCCGTCCACCAGAACAATCTTCCATAAGATCGGGGCAGTAGCGGTTTAGGATGGATAGAGCAAGTGCGCGATCATCCGGATCATTCTCAGTCTGGAAATTTCGGCCGAACAATCCCATTCTTGAGCGGTAAAACTCACGAGCAGCTTTCTCTGCTCCCGTAAAGGCAGCAGAAAAGCATCTGCCTCCGCAAAATAAAGCACTGGAGCATCTGGTGGAGGACAATAGTCAATGTGCATGGCGGCAACTTTCTTGATTCTGATCCCAGCTGCTTGACTGAAGGCTCCTCCTGGTCCAGTTGTCGTCCACGGACCGGTTGCAATAACTACGCGTTTTGCAAGTATTCTTTGCCCGTCTCCAAGCATTAACATATGGCCCTGCGGGATATCCTCAACCTGGAGAACCTCAGTACCTTCCCAACATTCGACATTGCGATCGTTGCGCGCTTTACAAACTAAAGCTGAAGTCAGCCCTGCTGCAGAGCTATGACGAGCATTGCCTCCCACCATAACCAGGTACTCTTGAGGTAAGGTGAAGGCCGGATACTTCAGATGAAGATGATGCAATTCTTGCGCGCTTGCCAGGTGCAAATCCGCATCAATGAAAGCCGCAGCGACGTCTGTAATAACCTTCGCATGGGCCACCAGAACAAAAGGAATTTCTCTGATAGGCAACTCCGGATAGCGGGCCTTCAGATCACGATAAAAGCTCACACTTCGGGCCACCATGGCACGCTGTCGGGGGTTCCGCCCAAACGGGAGGTCGAGGGCAGCCGAGTAACGAGTTGCTCCGTCACCTACGAATGACCGATCCAGAAGAGCGATATGCCACTCTGGCATGCGCAGGTGGGCAATATAGGCGGTTGTCGCACCTATAATTCCAGCGCCGATGATAGCCAGGTCAAAGTCCTTCACGTTCTCTATTTCCACCAGATCGAGAAAATAACCAGTGGCCCTGAACCGACATTCTTGACTTGGTGTTTTTTAGGTGGTTCGAGATAGAGGAAATCCAGTGGACGGAGCGAAGAGCATTCACCGTCATAAATCAATTCACCCTCTCCCTGAGCTAGCATCCATATCTCATGCACAGAATGGGTATCGACCGGCGAGAGACAACCGGGTTCAACAACAAAATAGGAAGCCTTGAAAGGGGTAGCCGTCGTGCCGACTGAATCAAACTGAACTTCGTGCACTGACATGCCTGCGTCGGATTCCTCCGGCGGCAGAAAGCTCAGCCTCGGAGAAATCGTCATGGGATTCGTTATCATCTTCCAAACTCCTTTGTGTATTTGCGGTTCTTGCGAAATCAAAGACAGAGTTGCTTTCTGCAATGTCATAGATACATTCTGCTGCCAGACTATTAATGATTTTGGCGCTGCGCCACGCCATAAGGCTTAAATTGGGATCGGCAACTCCACGGCAATGTTTTGCGCCGTTCTGTATATAAATCTTTAGGGCCGGTGGTCCGTCCCACTGAATGGAATAGTCATCCCGAACCATAAAGCCGTGATCTCCACGGGCCAGGCGGTGCATGATGGGGCTAAGCGCCGGTAGCGGCATATACATTGAACCGGTAGCAAAAATTACGACATCAGCCTCGACGTTTGCCGTTACACAATTGAATCCATCGCGCAATGTAAGAGCCCATCCGCCGGCCGTCGACTGTTTGAGATCCACTAATTCGGAGCGAGGATAAAGAGAACAACAACGTCCCGAAGCATTCAGGAATTCTGCCTGGTAAAGTAACTGGTAGATCCGCTCGAGCAAGCCGTTGCTAATTCCATCACTCGCCAACCTTTGCTCAGCAAGTATCGACACTCTGTCCTGCGCAGATAATCCATAGAAATAATCGCTATAATTAGGCGTAAACAGCTCATTGGTAAAGGGTGACTCATCCAGGGGCAGAAAATTGGAACGCCTGGATATCCAAAGTAATGTCTTAGGTACTTTGGCCGCGTTCGAAAGTAGATGCTGTACGATCTCCGCTCCTGTCTGCCCCCCGCCAACAACCGCGACTCTTATCCCGCCGGTTTGTGGATCCTGGTGCAGGTATCTGGAAGCGTGCAACAAAGTTCTTTGGGTTTTTGCATTCATAAGCTCCACCGCACATTGAGGGATTGATGGTTGCAACCCGGCGCCCAAAATGATATTCCGGGCCTTGACTTGCTTGCGTGAAGTACAGACTATGAATGACTCATTTTCGAGAGAGATTGAATGAACTTCTTGTCCAAATTCCAGGTTCGGCAGCCGGTTAGCAACCCAACGGAAATACTGGTTGAATTCCACACGCGACACACGTGAGAAATTGGCATTAATGAACCGGTAGAGGCGGCGATTGACATACAGAAAGACCAGAAAGGAGTAACGGCTCTGAGGGTCGGCCAGAGTGACCAGATCCTTAAGATATGAGACCTGAATGGTAGCGTCTGGAAACAGCAGGCCTGGATGCCACTGGAATTCCTTCTCCCGCTCAAAGAAGCGTGTGTTCAGTTTGTTCACCGGCTCCAGCAGCGCTGCTGTGCTCAAATTGAACGGGCCCAAACCCACACCTACAGCGTCAAAGCAAGTCGTATCTAATGTCAATGGAATATCCTCTGGCTCGAAATTTCAGAATGTTGGCGCCTGAATGAGGAGCGGTGACAGGTGCCGATGAACGGCGAAAAGCAACTCTTTGCAGATGCCAGGAATGGCGGTGACCGCTGACGTACATTACCTATGAGCGCTGTTGTAAATGACCTATAAGTAAGGAGGGCTAGGCGTTCGTTTTTACTTCTGTGCGATGGATAGCTTCCTGAAATGCTCCAAATGTTCCGTTATCGCTTTTGTTCTCCTGTGAGTCGCTTAGCACCTGTCCATCTTCAAAGCGTATGAGACGATCGGCCAGATGGTAATACCGGTCATCGTGACTAATTACAAACACGGTTTTGCCTCGAGTCTTCAGCTCCGGCAGAAGCTGAACGTAGAATACTTCCTTGAAATGAGGGTCTTGGTCGGCAGCCCACTCGTCAAAGACGTAGATAGCCCGGTCTTCCAAGTAAGCTGTGAGCAGTGCCAGACGCTTGCGCTGTCCCTGCGACAAATCCACGGTAGAGAGCCTGCCGTCTTCAATCGTGACCTTTGTGTCCAGTTTCAGACGGCGCAGGTAGTGCTGCGCTGTTCCGCCGGTCTTCGATTCGGACAACCCCAGCAGTTGCTCGAAGAGAAAACAATCCGAGAAAACCACCGAAAAGTTACTGCGATAAGACTCCATCATACCTTCGGTCGGGATGCTGTCGAGAAAGATAGTTCCGCGCTCCGGTAGGTATAACCCCGTAAGCAGTTTGATGAACGTCGTCTTGCCACTTCCGTTTCCTCCTGTGACAAACACGGTCTCACCCCGCCGGAAGACCAGGCTCACCGGACCCAGCGTGAAGTCCATGGAGTCTCCCTCCCGCCAGTAGCGATGCACTACAGAATCAAAAACCAGATGCCGCCAATCGAAGGCGGTGCCCTGCTCCTCTGCTTCCATCTCTTTGCTGTTCAGGTTCAACTGAACGCCGACATAGGTGACTCGGTCGAAAGCCGCTTTGGCGCGTGCCAGATTCGGCAACATGTTCATGATGACTTCGAGCGGAGTCATTAGATACAGCACCGTCAAGACATAGCCTGTCAGTACTCCGGAATTCGTGTTGTGCATGCGCGGGAATGCCAGCAGAATCAGCCCGATCACCACGAAGACGAGGACCTGGCCCCAGCTCGCGGCGAACGTATATGTCCTCATACCGCGCAGATTGTAGTTCTTTACCAAAACCGCCGTGGGATCCACAACCTCCTCAAGAAACGCCCGACGACGACCATGGTGCAGTTTTAGCTCCTTCGTTCCTTCAGTGACAGCCCGAAAATGTTTGATGAGCTTATCACCCTCGATTCGAGCATCACGAAAAACCTGCGCGGCCCGCAGTACGGGTATTTGATATGTGGCTATTCCCAGCAGAATAAAGCCAAATACCATTGCGAAAAGCGAAAGTGACATGCTGGCCATATAGACTAGACAGCCGATCACAACTGTGATGGTGATGCACAGGACAGGAAAAAACAGGATGCTATTAGTGATCAGGGGAATGTCTTCCGTAAATACTGCAAGGAACCGGTGCGCTCCCATCTCTTCCAATTGTCGCAGTGGAGCGGAAAGTATCTGCTCAATCAGCTCCCGCCGCAGCACATACATCGCATTCTGGCCCAGTGAGTTGAGCAGGATCTCGCATAGACAGCGTGACAGAAGCAGCACGGCACACAGGCTAATGAATCCTGCAACCAGACGAGAATCGGCGACTCCCTGCCTTTTGAGCAGGTCATTGATGACTTTCAGTACGGCAGCATTGCAGGCTCCACTCAGAATGCTGCCGAGCAAACTGAGAACCATAATCAGTGGAGACCGTTTAAGAAAGAATCGGAAGAGACTCACGCGTCACTCCGGCTGAATCAAGATATTTCCGAATGCGGTTAGACATCACACAGCCGGAGTGAACGTCCCAGTTGATAGACCAGATCATCACTCCACCGAGGCTGGGATAGCCATTGAAATTCTGCAACCGGTATGCGCCGCCAAATCCCCTGCCGGTCGCAATATAGTCCAGTACATCCTGCATCGCTTCGGCATCGAGGAATCCGGCCCCGGCCTCTCTGCATGCAGGAATTCCAATCAGCAGACGCTCCGGTTCGAGTGGCTCAAAGAACGATCCTGCAGCTCCTGATGCAACCGCAAATCCGCGGAGCAGCATGTCCGCCATGGCGACATGAAATTCACGATGCCCACAAGCATAGATATTGCCGTCGAGGGCCTTCATCGGGCCTGAATTGTATTGCTGCACGCACAACCAGCTCAGGATGTCTCGAAGTGAGGCAATCACGGGTAATGCGCATCCAGACCTGCAGTCCGCCAGCGGGTCATACTGTCCGTAGCGTGTAAATCCCTGCTGCACAAAGAGAGTCTCAGGCGCCAGACTGACGGCAAAATCGGGCCCGAACCGTGAATGAAGCGATCTCAGCGCGGTGATCAGATTGATCACGACCTCGCTGACTGGCTCAAAAAGATTGCAGTCACCTTCCGTCAGGTACAGTGACTGATTCTCGAAGTCAATATCAATCCCGTCGAAGCCATACTTTTCCACCAGACCTGCCACGGAGGTCACAAATAGTGCGGTGTCTTCACGACTCTTCAGTTGAACCGTTGCGTCAGCTCCTCCGATGGACAGCAAAACCTTCTTGCCTCTCTTCTGCAGCATCCGGATTCCGTTAGCGAAGTCGATTTCGCTGATGGGATCGACAAGGGTGAGCCTGATGTCAGATGTCGAACCTGGCGCTGGAACTGCAAATGCGATATTCACGACATCATATGCGTCGGGAACGTCCGCCAAAGGGACGACTCCGGCGGCGTTCGCGAAATTGTGCCAGTATCCCCCCAGAAGTTTTGCAGGAGCGTTTTGCTTCAATAACGGTGTCATGGTCTTTCCAGTCTAAGCTTCTGCCGCCTCCGGCGCTGTGCTCAAGCTCATGGCTAACTCACGGGAGGATTCGACAACCTCGAGAAACGCTGGCCGCGCTGCATCGGGTACGTGCTCAGGATTCTGTGCAAGCCATAACCTTGCACGTGACCCGAGCAATGCGGGATCTCCGGACCAGTTCAGTGCGGAAATGTGTTCGGCAAGAGTCTTCAGTCTGGGATCGTCGCCCCGACGGCTCAACTGATAAATCTGTCCATACGAGTAGCTCAGATCGGCACCGAGATTAAAGACCTGCTCTTCTGCATCCACATGGACCGGCAGCGAGGGGACAATATCGATCGTATCCATCACCGCAACAATGCTTGTCCCGCAGACAAATGCTCGCTCAAATGCACTCGCGGGAACCAGTTGCTCCGGACGTATACAATGATTCACTCCCGCCCCGGGCATATACACGATGTTTGGAGATTGCCCCGTTAACCGCAGAAGAAGGTCCGTATCCTCCCCCATAATCGGCCTCGGTGGCCCCAGATTTTCGTTGAGCCTCATTCCCTGGAGAGACCTGCTCCGAACGGCAAAGTTCCCACCAAAGGGCAGCCAGCCAGGAGTAAGAAATCCCTCTGCTGACTGGGGCTCAAAGCGGCCAAATAGGGGAGAAGCATGGGGACAATTGGCCAGCCAGTCAGGTGCCTCTGTGGGAAATACGCACCTGATGGGGCCACAAAAGATATTCACGCTAGGGTGCTCGTGATACGCGCGCTCATATTCCAACAACCAGCTGCGTGCTGGCCTTACATCATCATCGGTAAAGATGACCAGTCTGCCTCTCGTCGATCCCAGAGCGTAATTGATCGCACGCGATTTGCCCGGGTGTGCCTCATACAGGGCGACAAGCGGGAGCCGCGCCTGCACGGATACCAGCACACTGGCGGTGTGATCCGTGCTTGCATTGTCAACCACGATCAACTCCCAGCCTTCCCGTGGTAAGAGATCTTGCATAGCCGCCAGCGTGCTGCGGAGTGTTTCGGCACGATTCCGTGTTGCGACTACCACCGAAATCAGCGGCTGCCTGGTTTTCCATGTTCGCGGATCGTTCATGGCGGGAATCTCTCTTTGATCCCTTTTTGGAACAGTCAGAATGCAGGGGCGGCGAATCGCTGGGTCGGGCTGGATGCCGCATCGCCCCGATGCAGGGCAGCAAACCGCCGGAGGATGTCAAACCACGCGTCTGCCAAACTGCGGACCTCGTTCTCCCCCAGAAATCGGGCAGCCCATCCTATGTCCGCTTTCAGTTTCAGCCCTTCCTTCATTTCTACCGCCGCGACTGTGATAAACAAAAAATGCTCCAAAGGCCATGGTTCTTTGGGTAATGAGTGGACCTCTGAACCGTTCTCGCGCGGGCTGGCAGCAAACACATCAGGAGATAGCATGGACCAGTCATCACCAGGCATTTCATCACCAGGCCTTACTCCCCAGACGCCCATATAGTTGAATGAAACCTGCGGCCTCCCGAGAGCCCTGAGCTTAGGGGCTGTTTCGGGATTCAAATAACGTAGAAGCCCGTACCCAATGCCGTGATCAGGTGCCGTTCGCAACTGGCTTCGGATTGCGTTCACAGCCCTTGCCAGATCGATCGCATTCACTGCTCCCGGATCAAGCCGAACTGGATACAGAGTGGTGAACCAGCCCACGGTGCTGGACAGAGTGACTCCGGGGAACATCTCTTCCCTCCCATGACCGTTCACGTCAACGACCAGGGCCCGGTCGTTAACGCCTCTCTGTGCTCTCCAGTCATTTGCAGCAAGAGCCAGGGCAGCGAGTAGAATGTCGTTGGAACTTGTCCCAAATATCGCCGGGACCGCAGTCAACAGAGGTGTGGCCACACTCGCCGGGAGGTGTATCGTTAGCCGTCCTGACTCGTTCGTCGTGTCTCCGTTCAGCCTGCACTCCGGAAGCAGTTCTCCTCCCTTTGCCAGCACCTGCTCCCAATAGCTCAGTTCTCTAGCCCTCTCCGGACGGTTGGCTTCAACCGACAGAAGTTCGGACCACTGTCGATATGAGGTCCCCTTCACACTCAGATTTGGTATGGCTTCATCGCCAAGGGACTCGTAAGCTGCTTTCAGGTCGGCGGTCAGAACTGGCCAGGACATTCCGTCCATTGCCAGATGGTTGATTATGAGCGCCAGCGCTCCCGGAGCCGTTCGCCCCGAATCGAACCAGATCGCTCGCACGATTCTGCCAGCGAACGGATCCAGCCAGCTCTGCGCTTTGTCAGATTCCGCCAGGAGAACGCGCGCACGGTCCGCCCCGGTGACGCCAGCAATTTCGACGCGTCTGAGACTCTCCGCGGCCGCGACCGACTTTTTTGCCCGAACCCGCAGTTTCCAAGCACCGTTCTCGTCCGTAACCTGAAGCCTGAGCATATCGTGATGGTCCAGAACCGTTTGCAGCACAGCCAGCAGGACATCCTGCGTAAGTCCCGCCGGAACCTGAAAAAGCAGCGCAGAATCATAGTTCCTGACCGGCCACAGTATTTCCTGAACCCGGGCAATGGTCGGCGTCAGACCAAACGACTCTTCTGATTCCGGATGGGTGCTGTCCTCGCTTTGCTGGGAAGGCGGATACCCCGCCCGTGGCGCTTCTTCCGGTTGTCCACGCAGCAGAGCCCGCCTGATTTCCTCGCGATATTTACCGATCCGGAATCGCAGTTCGTCGGGAAACCGGCCCTCCTCCGCCACGAATGCAAGCTGACCATCCCGGATGTACAGCATGACCCGATTCGCCCTGGCCTCGTTGATAATGTTGCTGATCACATCCATAGATCACCGTGTTTGCGTATTGACAGATTCGCCGAGCATCAGACTGCCGGATTGCAAACTGAGTTCTCTGATCGTGCTGGAACTTCAGAGGATTTGAAGAATGGGAAGTCTTGCTCTTTTCAGATACAAAATGGCATGGCTGGCTTTGGTCCGGCAGTCATCTCGGTAAAGAATTTTATGAAAACACACCTTCTTCAATGTTCTTTCCGGTTTGCGCCAGCATCTCTCTCTCCTCTGCCGCGCTTTCCAGGAGCTTTGCATTTACAGCATTGACACGTTGAATGGCTCGATTCGCCAGGTGCTGAACCGTTTGGCATTCAGGAAAGTCCCGCACCTCTAGCGCGATTCCGCGTTGCTTCAGGATGGCAACGGCGCGAAGCGAAAGGATCGAATCTCCCCCCAGGCTAAAGAAGTTATCGTGGATGCTTATGCTGGAGATCTTGAATATCTCCTCGAATACCGCGCACAATGCACATTCGACCTCATTGCTGGGAGCCACATAGGAACTCTGCGGGCCCTGGCTCAGTGGCCGCGGTAGCGCCTTGCGGTCCAGCTTTCCATTGGCTGTCAGCGGCATATTTTCCAGCACCACCAACGCCCCAGGCACCATATATTCGGGCAAGCGGGTCTGCAGATAGTCCCGCATCCGGCTCAGATCCAGTTCTCCGCCGCCTTGCTCAATAACTACATAGGCCACCAACCGCTTTTGGCCAGGCTGATCTTCGCGAACCACAACTACAGCCTGCTTCACCGCGCGGTCCTGCGTCAGTACCTCCTCGATCTCTCCCAATTCGATGCGGTGCCCCCGGATTTTCACCTGATTGTCAAAGCGCCCCAGGTATTCGACATTGCCATCTGCGCGCCAGCGGGCCCGATCCCCAGTCTGGTATAACCGCGTCCCACTTCTTCCGCTAACGTGGTCCGGCACAAAACGCTCTGCTGTCAAGTCCGGACGATCTACATAGCCCCGCGCAAGTCCAGCGCCACCTATATACAGTTCACCAGCCACGAGAACCGGTACGGGATGACCAAAGCCGTCGAGAATGTGAATCTCAGTGTTCGCGATCGGCTTACCAATAGGCATCCCATTCTTGATGTCATCGGCGGTGCAGTGGTAAGAGGTGACATCAATGGAAGCTTCCGTGGGTCCGTAGAGATTGTGCAACTCCGCCGTCATCTCTTCCATACACCTTCGGGCCAATTCCGAGCTGAGGGCTTCACCGCTGCATATCACTTGCCGCACACTCTGGCACTGCCTCGCAGCACCGGCGTCCAGAAAAGCCGCCAGCATCGAAGGCACAAAATGAAGTATGCTCACCTTCTTTTGCATGATCAGCGTTCCCAGATATTCTGGATCGCGATGCCCTCCAGGCTTTGCGACTATCAACACTGCTCCCGACATCAATGGCCAGAAGAACTCCCAGACGGAAACGTCAAAGCTGTATGGGGTCTTCTGCAGGACCCGGTCATCTGGAGACAGGTGGCCGTTCTCCTGCATCCACAGGATGCGGTTTCTCAAACCTTGATGGGTATTCATAGCGCCCTTGGGGCGCCCCGTGGATCCGGATGTGTAGATCACATATGCCAGGTTCTCTGATACGACCACGGTCTTCAAGTTGTCGGCAGACTCCTGGCTGATTTTTTCCCATTCCTGTTTTACCTTCACCAGCGTCGCTGTGCTGTTCAAGAGCCCCGTGACAAACTTCTCTTGTGTCAAGATCACCGGGACCTTCGCCTCTTGCGCCATGAACAACAGGCGATCCGCAGGATATTCAGGATCGAGCGGTACAAATGCCGCGCCTGCTTTCAAGATGGCCAGCAACCCTACCACAAGGTCAACGCTTCGCTCCATGCAAATCCCCACCCGCACGTCAGGCCCGGCGCCTAGCTTCTTCAAGTATCGGCCTAACTGGTTTGCCCGGCGATTTAGCTGCTCATAGGTAAGCTGCTGGTCTTCAAAATCAACTGCCAGCGCGGCTGGGGTTTCTGCCGCGTGTTCCTCGAACAATTCATGCACAAACTTTTGCGGGTAATCTGTGGCTGTCTGGTTCCACTTCAGCAGTTGGGAGAGTTCAGCTTCCGTGAATAACGATAGTTCGGCAGCCGGCTGTTCCGGCTCCTCCACGATTCTTTGCAGTAGCGTGCAATAGTGGCCGATCATTCGGTCGATCGTCGATGGCTCAAACAATTCGGCGTTGTAATTCAGCCATCCTTGCAGTTCCCCGCATTCTTCCGCGAGGCTGAGAGTGAGATCGAACTTGCCCGTAGGGTTTTCGACGTGAAATGGCCGCAGCTTGATCCCTCCCAGATGCAGTTCGGGGTGTGGAGCATCCTGAAGGGTGAACATGACTTGGAAGAGAGGATTACGATTTAAATTGCGCTCCGGCTGGAGTGCATCCACGAGTTCTTCAAAGGGAAGATCCTGATTCTCGAATGCATCCAACGCTGTCTTCCTGATCTGGCCCAGGAGCTGACGGAACGTGGACGTGCGTTCCAACTGGAGACATAGCACCAGGGTGTTAGCAAAGAATCCAATGAGACCTTCAGTCTCTTTTCTCCGACGGTTGGCAACTGGAGTGCCCACTGCGATTTGCTGCTGGCCGCTATACCGGCTTAGAAGAATTTGAAATGTGCCGAGGAGGACCATAAAGACAGTCGACTCCTGTTGCAACCCCAGGGAACGGAGACGTTCTACCAACTGGCTGGGAATTACGAATGCAGAAGACCCAGCCCGCGGATTGCGATCATCCTGACGCGGATGGTCTGTCGGCAATGCCAATGGAACCAGGTCGGCCAACTGCTTTTCCCAGTATGCAACCTGGCGGGTTTGTGCACTGCTGTCATTCCAACGGTGTTGCCATGCGGCATAGTCGGCAAACCGCACCGGCAGTGTGGGAAGATCTGCAGCTGTGCCGTTCTGAGAAGCAGCATAAAAAACTGACAGTTCCCGCACCAGAATTGGAATTGACCAGCGATCAGCCACCATGTAATGCAAAGCTAGGAATGCCACGTGTTCCTGCTCCCCGAGTTGCAAAATCACAGCTCGCAGCAGCGGCCCCTTAGACAGATCAAAGGGCTTATTCATCTCGCCGCGTACGTGCTCCTCCAGTTTTGTTCTTTGCTCGGCCAGTGAGTTGTGTCTCAGGTCAATAAACAAAAAAGGCACAGCCATTTCGTTCAAAATCACCTGCCTCAGCTTGCCGTCTTCAGATCTGAAGACGGTACGCAACACTTCATGCCGATCAACAATTCTGTTGAGCGCCTGATTTAACAACGAACGTTGTAGAGGACCATAGATGCGAACTGCTGCAGGGATCACATAGTCCGAAGATGCGGGTTCAAGTTGAGCCCCAGACCACAGCCGCTCCTGGCTAGGAGAAAGTGGCAGATCTAAACTGCGGTCAACAACCTCAATCTCGCCGGCTTCCTTCTGCTCCAGCCGCCGGAGGTAGCTCATGATGCTCCCCTTATGGTTCGCCAGGATCGTCATGGTTTCCGGAGACAAAACACCCTTCTCAGCAACAACGGAGAGATCGTTTCCTTTGACACGAACGATGATGTCTCGTTTGCGGAGATCGGTAAGAATGTTTGTGATGTTCATGAAAGAATCACCCAGACGCTCCAGCGTGGCCACCAGAGCAATCATTTTGTTGAATGGTATTTGCGGAAGAGTTACTTCGGCCGGTTTAGACCCCTAAAATCTTCTTGGCAAAGTGAAAGCAGGTAATATCCATTCTTTCGCGCAGATAAAACCGGTGTGCCGCATGACGTTGTACACCTGAGTCGAGATGAAACTCCTGGCAGCCATTCTTGTTGGCCTCATCTGCGAGCCAAGCCAGCATCTGTTTCCCGTAACTCTTTGATCGGCCATTCTGATCGCTGACTAGATCGTCAACATACATGAATTTTCCCCAAGCCAGGCACTCGGAGATTCGATATCCCGCAACACAGCCCACCTGCCCATCGTCAAAAAGAGCGGCAACCTGATACCCGCTGCTCAATTGTCTTTTCACCCGACTGAGATATTCACCCTCTGGCACATGAGAGCGAAGCTGACTCATTACGCGATACGTAAGTTGGATGTCATTGTCAGACAATACTTTTTTGATCATCTCTTGCTGCCTCGCGGTCCTAGGTTCCTGATTACACTCAGCGATTTGCATAGGGTGCGCTAAATTCACGCTTACCGCCTGTGTTTACAACTTGCCCGATAACATCGGCCAGTAGATCCCACCGATCATAATGAAGATAATGACTCCCGCCTTTAATTTCCAGATACTTTGCCTTCGGCATCATTCCCGCCACAAGTTTGGCAATAGCTTGTGACGCAATTCGATCGCAATCGCCACCGACAAAGAGGACCGGCACTTTAACCTTATCAAGTGCGGTAACTACGTCATGATTCCAGAAATCGCGCATTTGTTTGGCATACGCCACAACGCTCGAAGCATGGAAAGGATGCAGAACGAGTTCCTGCAGGCTGACGTTGACCGCTGATAGCGCTTGCTGTAGTTCGCAGTCAGACATTGCTGCTCCTACATCACTGCTGCGGGCCTGATTGCCCTGGGGCAGCAATGTTCCTTTGAGATACTCGAGAGCTACATCGGCCGTTTCCGGATATTTCTCAATCGCTTCCAGCAACGATTCCAGGTGTTTCTCGTATTCTGTTTCCAATGACCTGTGCTGCCGGAGACCTTTGAACGATGCGGCTACAAAGACCATGGAAGCAACGCGATCGGGATATCGTCGACAATATTCCAGCGCAAGTTTTGGTCCAGTACACCAAGCCAGCAGCGTGCAGTTCTCAATTTTCTCCTGGCCCAGCACCTTCTCCAGATCATCCGCATGTGCCGCCTGCGAGCTGGCAACTTTGAGACCAATCGTATCGCCGTCATTACCACGGGGCGTCCACAAAATGATTCGAAACCACCGAGAGATTGCTGGAATAAGCCTCTCCCAATATCTGAAGCTCTGGCCATAAGCATTGAGCAGGACAAGCATCTCTTGCCCCTCTCCTCCGATGTAATAGTTCAGAACACCTCCGTCGGAGAGCACAACTTGTTTTTGGTCGACTCCAGATTTCCAATCAACCGGCGCACTCGAGGCACTCTGCAATTTGGGGCACGCAGCAACGAACTCCTGCGGCGAAATTGGTGGAACACTAAACCAGACTTGCCCTGCCGATGACTTATTTGGAATCGCTGCGGTTGTGACCTGAGCTGCCCGCTCGAGATATCTCAGAAAGTCTTCTATTCTCGCGTCAAATAGTCGGTCAACATAATTTTGTTGTTCGTGACTGGCCACACTCTGCAAATGAACCCCGGTAGACTCGGCCAACACGCAGAGACACTCGTTCAGGAACGACGGTTGTGCCGTGCGAATATGAAAATAAGCCGCATCTATATCGTTCTTGAGAATCTGCTCCATCGCCTGCACTATATCGTTAACGCGAGCGATGTCAATTGTGGCATCCGGTGGCAAATAAAAGTGAAGCGGCTGGGCAGTGAAGTACCCGGGGATACGATCTTCTATTTCAGCTTTGAAACGGGTTAGGTGCTGAACAAACTGTGTCCATGCTGAAGCAGGATGAAACAATATCTGAGGGCTCAATGGAAGTCGATAGATCCGAAATTTGCAGCCCTGCTGCTCCACTGCAATCTCGTTTACCAGGTGCTTCTGCTCTTCGGTGCTGCACTGTGCTCTATCTGAGGATGGTTGAGCCCTAAGCACGGCGACTGTGGAGACGCTCAGATAATGAAAAGTCGGCGTTTTTTTCCCGTACGCAAACATTAATGCTCTTTCCATTTTGTGCTTGCATCCCTCAATCGAATCAGCCGGGTTCGCAGTGTGCCAGATTTCATCCACAGAAATTTCCTCGTAATCCCTCAACCCGGGGTATCCGTGTTCTGTGGTAAGGACCATCTGCTGCAAATGCTCTTCAACACCGCCTGCACCTTTGTCTAAACAAACTATGCGCAACTCTGGTTTGTGCAGAAACTCCATTACCAGTCGGCGTAGTACAGGGTCTGTGGGCTCAGTAATGAGGATGTGCTTGACAGGCATTGCACCAAACTCTTCACTCGGAGGCGGTTTGTACTTTCGTCTGTCAGATTAACCCCAGTAGTTCACGAATAGCCGCTCTAGAGAGCTGCATGATGACTTTCAGCGAGCTCTGCCGTGCTGGAGTTCCCAAATATGCTTCGCTGTTCGATCCAGTAAAGGCCCTAAAAAGTCATCGGGGGAAAACGAGCGATGACCGGCCCGACCGCTGCCTGAAGCCGCACTACATCATCTCTAAGTCCGCTCATTCGCACTTTGACTCTGTCATGCCGCCGTTGATCGCAGCACACAGGTCCTTGAACGTCTTGATCTGGGCAATCATCTGAACGTTGAAGATCCGTGTCGATGACTTTCTCTCCAGTTCAAGGATCAAGCGGATGAACAACAGTGAATCGATCCCCAAGTCCTGCTTTAAGGCCATTTCATCCCGGATCTCTCCTGGCCTCAAGCCTTTGTTGCCCAGCTTCGCAACCATCTGCCGGGCGAATTCCAGGTCCGGTCTAAGTTCCGTGTTTTGCACGTTTCCTTTCAGCTCGTGGCAGTATGCCCAGCAAATTGTTTCCTAACACATCGTCGATCTGCTCTTTCGACATCAGTGATTCAGGCTCAAGCGCGGTCACTTTTTCCACCCAGTCTCGCTGTTTCCCCCAGAATCTGTGGATGGGCCAGTCGCTTCCAAACAGGAGCTTTCTCCCTAGCCCTCGGCTGAGGTGCCAATTGATGACATTCCTGAACTCATCGCGGTTAATGGCTGTCTGGAACCCCGAAAGATCAAGAAAAATGTTTGGCCGATACTGTGCCAGCAATGCTGCATCCTGATAATGGGTAACAGCTGCGTGCCCCAAAATGAAATTGACGTCGGGAAAGTGAAAGGCTGCATCGTCCACGTATTGCGGCTGCGTGTGACGGAAAGGTAACGTCGCCGTGGTTGGACCGATGTGGGTCAGGACGGGCAGATGCAGTTCACGGCATATCTCGTAATACGGAAACACGCTCCTGTCATCCGGCGAGTATCCGCAGGGTGGATATAACTTCATCCCGGAGAACCCCCACTCCCGTACCGCTTTCTCAAACAAATCCAATCCTTCTCGCCCGCGGCGCGGATCTACGTTCGAAAACGCCAAAAAGCGGTCCGACTGATCCAATAGCTTCTTGTGAGCGAGGTGAATCTCCTCAATCGTCAGCTCAATGTTTTTGTAGGCGAGACCAAAATCAATGACCAGCAGGACGGCCTGATCAATGCCTGCGGCATCCATCTCCCTGAGCAGGCTGATGCATTCAGGATCTTCATTTAATTCGAAGAGCAGTTCATCAAGGCGCTGCTCCTGAGCCGGAACCGGCCGGAAAGGCAGATTAGACTTTATTGTCTGTAACCAGCCATCGAAGAACTCCTGCGGCATGATCCGATGGCTGGCAATGTGGCAATGACAATCAAGAATCACAAATGAGTCGCAGCCCAGAAAAGTCAGTCAGGAAACAGCCTTTGGCGTCAGCCGCCAAAAGTTACAAAACAAATCGACGAGGGACCACCGCCATCGAGTTCCCCTCGGGCACCGGTTTCAAAAATCCGATATGCGGAATCGCTGGGTCCATTGCTCCGATTTGCGATTCATCAACTTCGACACAGATTGATCGGCTTATGAGTTCTATGGAAACGATTATGGAAGCTCGGTCTTTGGTCTTTCTGATGATCCCAATAATTCCGGCAAACGGTCCATCCCTGATCTCCACCCGTTGGCCGATTCGGAGATAGGGCACGGGGAGCGCCTTGCCTAAGAACGTAAGTCTGCGAACCACATCAATTTCAGAATCAGGGATCGCGCTCGGTCGTCCGCCAAACCCTACAACGCGTTTTACACCGGGTGTTGAGCAGACCAGACCGCCGACCCCCATCTCGAGTGCTCGAACAAACACATAGCCAGGGAAGAGCGGCAATTCCACAGTCTTGAGCCTATCACTCCAACGCTTGCGTGATAGGTACCTTGGAACAAACGGCTCATAGCCCTTGTATTGTAGTAACGACTCGACGGTCTTCTCTGATTTGCATGTAACGTGGATGGCATACCATGCATCTGTTGGCCAGAAAGACATTGCTCTTTCCTCCCTAGCACTATCAGTTCTGCACGAAGCACGCAGACTGCCGTCACAGCGAGTCACAGAAGGGGTCCTGTAACACTCACGACAAGAGATCCAACACGAGAAACTTAAATTGTCAGATTGGAATCTGACAATACATAGGAAGCAATCTACCAATGACTAAGTTGTACTTATCAATAGTCTATCGTTTGATAAGTTAGACTTAGCAACAACCTACTGCTTAATAAGTTCCAGTGATTCAACACCTATCATTTAGTAATTGTTTACTAGATGTCAAAATCACCGGCAACCGCAGGTGGGGATAGCGAACACCTCCCCGAAAAGTGCAACCGGCCCATAGATTTAAAGCACTGATTGGATGATGGTCGGGGCGGCTCCGGAGGAGATTAACGGCCTAGCCCGACTGCGCTGGCGCTCGCTATCGGCGACTGATGTCTCGCAATTTGCTTGCAAACTACAGACGTTGGGGCAAGAATACTCTCAGTTAATTTCTTTTCAGCCATGCACGCCTTGCTTCCCCATAACGTTTGAAACGTGGAAGTTTATGGCATTTATGAACTGCCAAGTAACTTAGCCAATAACCTACTGTTGAATAAGTCGGATTTAGCAACAACCTATTCACAAAATGGTGTTAGAACGTATTTTATAAATAGCCTCATGAAGTGCCCCCCCCGTTTGCTGTACCAATCCCAATGTGAGTGCTCAGTTGAATTGAGCCGCACCCATTTTCTGTCACAAAGGAAACTGGAGATTCGGGGCAGTCGAGGTCCTTTCTCCCTCATTTGACGCTGGTTTCGCGCCCCATCGACGGACTAGCTCTTCCTCTGTGTAACGCCGCGAACGCTGCCGATTGTAATGCTCGCGGAACGCGGGACACGATGGGCTCGCCACTCACATTGATGCGCACAGTTTCTTCCTCAGTCTCACTTTCTGAGCCGAGCGCTCCATTTGGCCACAACAAGACCGGTGTGTTCTCAGCAAGAACCGACGCTACACAAAATAAAGCAGGAGTGTGGCGAGCCAAGTTTTAGCTCCCACACGATCTGTTGTTCGCACTCTCACAATTTCTCTCCAATGTAGGCGGCGATTCCATATGCGGATTCAGGCAGCAGAGTTTTTTTGCCGAACGCCTCACGCCCAACCCGCACGGCCATCTCGCGCGCGGCGCGCAATTGTGTGACCGGATCGCCGCTGGGGTGGAACTCCATCGCAACCACACCGGTATAATTCAACTCGGCTAATTTGCGAAAAATATTTTGATAGTTGATCTCGCCTGTTCCCGGCTCATGACGGCCGGGAACATCCGCAACGTGCACGAGCCCCAGATGCGGGAGGCTTTTCTCTAGCTTCTCAATTAGATTGCCCGCGGCGATCTGCTCGTGGTAAAGGTCGTACAGCAAACGTACTTGCGGGTGGCCGGTCGCTTGCACAACCTCCAGAGCTTCAGAGATTCCCGTCAAAAAGTATCGCGAGTTTTCCTCAGGATCGATAGTCTCGAGCAGCAACCGCACTGGCTCGCCGTTGATCGATTTCCCCTGCACGAAATCCGCGGCGGCTTTCAGCGTGTCTATACAACATTGATGTTGCACTTCGCGAGGCATTCCCGGGACGCGGTCGCCAGAGAGCAAAATCAGGTTCGGGCAATCAATTTGCTCCATGATTGGCAGCACATGCCGCAGTTCGTCGAGCAGCGGTTGCCGATGGTCGGGGATGCTTACGCCGTGCTTCAACCCGGCCGTACAGTCGAAGTTGATGCCGAGTTCTTTGCGTTTGACGCTGGCTCGCTTAAAATCCGCTTCCGTCCAAATGTCGTATTCACCTACCAATTCCACATTTTTATAGCCAGCTTCCGCCACTTTTTCCAGGCGCTGTTCGAAAGGGAGATTGGTGAAAACAGTCCACAGCATGACCGACAGCTTGAAAGGCACTCCAGTCTCTTCGCTCTTGTTTGTCGCCAGTATTGACGCTTCGCCGGCCAAGGTGGAAATGCGACTCATTCCATAAGCCCCGGCTACGGTTCGAGCAAGAGTTTGAGCAAAGGCTCGTCGATTCATCATTCACCTTTACGAACAGCTGAAAATTCAGCCGCTTCTTCTAATGACTGCGTGAAATTAACACAACTCGCATTCGAGCGGAGACTGATCGAATAAACTTCCACGCTCCTCCTTATGGAGGATGCGGAAGCAACGCTCTTCCACATAGAATTGCTGATTTGTTTGCGCAACTGACTGGCTACGCGGAAATTCGAGGTAGGCAGCAATCATGGAAAGACGAGAGTTCATAAAAACAACCGGCGCGCTGGTAGCCGGAATGCTGGCGGGGAGCACGTTCGCCGATACTCCCAGTTCTCCTGGCCAGCCCGTGGCGGGCGGGCGATTGGTCCTTCCGATGAATCGGAACTGGTTGTTCAACCGCTCTGCGGTTGATGAGGCGCGCGCAAAAGTCTTTGACGATTCTAAGTTTGAGCGCGTGGTGATTCCTCACGCCAATGTTCGTGTGCCTTGGCACAGCTTTGACGACAAAGACTACGAATTTGTGTCAGCCTATCGCCGTCATTTCAGGTTACCTCCGGAGGCGCGGGACCGGCATGTCTTCCTTGACTTCGAAGGGGTGATGACCGCCTCAACCGTTTGGCTCAACGGAACTCGCCTGGGCGAGTACAAGGGCGGGTACACACCTTTTTCTTTTGAACTGACGCCGCATCTCGACTTTGACGCCGACAACGTACTCACCATTGAAGTTGACTCCACCGAGCGAACGGACGTTCCTCCCTTCGGAAATCAAATCGACTACCTCACCTTCGGGGGCATCTACCGCGAAGTTGCGCTGCGCATTGTTCCCTCAACCTTCATCGAAAACATCATCGCGAAAACAAAAGATGTGCTCGCCTCAAATCCCAGCCTGGAAGTGGAGTGTTTTTTGCAGCATCTGGAACCATCACGCGACGCGCTTTCGCTTGAAGTCACGCTGCGCGGTGGAGATCGTGTACTCGCCATCGGTACACAGCGAGTTGTGCCCGCCCCGGCCTCAAGTGATCCCGTACCTTACTCCATGCGCCTGGAGAGTCTTGGACCGGTCGTGCTCTGGGATCTGGCGCAACCAAAGCTCTACTCTGTGCAAGTTCGGCTGCTGAATGGGTCGCATGTGGTAGATGAGGATTCCCGCACAATTGGTTTTCGCGAAGCACGATTTACCGAACACGGCTTCGAGCTAAACGGTAAGGTCGTCAAGCTGCGCGGACTCGATCGTCATCAAACCTTCCCCTTCGTGGGGCAAGCTATGCCAGGACGCGTGCAACGGCGCGACGCACAAGTCCTGCGCAACAATTTCAAATGCAACGTCGTGCGCACCTCGCACTATCCGCAATCGCGGCATTTTCTGGACGCTTGCGACGAGCTCGGTCTTCTGGTTCTGGAAGAAATTCCAGGCTGGCAGCACATCGGCGATGCAGCGTGGAAAGATATTTCCGTGGACAACGTGCGTCGCATGATTCGCCGCGACTGGAACCATCCCTCGATCATTCTCTGGGGAGTCCGCATCAACGAATCCAGCGACGATCACGACTTCTACACTCGCACCAATGCCTTGGCCCATCAACTCGACCCGACTCGGCAAACGGGAGGCATCCGGAATTTCGAGAACTCGGAACTTCTCGAGGACGTGTTTACCATCAACGATTTCGGATTTCCGCTCCGAGCGCCGAACCACCCCCTGTATTTAAATACGGAATTTATTGGTCACACCTATCCAACCAAGAGCTTCGACAACACGGAACGGCTAACGGAGCACACTCTGCGCCACGCCCGTGTCCACAACCAGCTCGCGTCGAATCCTCAATACGCTGGCGGCATTGGATGGTGTGCCTTCGACTACAACACGCATTTCGACTTCGGCTCCGGCGACCGGATCTGTTACCACGGTATTGCCGACATCTTCCGTGAGCCCAAGCCTGCCGCGGGTTTCTACAAATCGCAGTGCGATCCAGAAGAAGAAGTCGTTCTGGAACCCGCCTTCCGCTGGGCGCGCGGCGATGAATCGATCGGATTCAGTACCGCCGTAGTCTGCTCCAACTGCGATCATCTCAAATTTTATATCGATGACAAGCTGATTGCAGAGATTGATCCCGATCGGAACGAGTTCGGCAACCTTCGTTATCCGCCCTTCGTTCTTCACACGCGGCCGTTCCGCGATACCTGGGGAGACCTGCGGATCGAGGGCTACATTCGCGGCAAGCAGGTGATTGTGAAGCAATGCTCAGGCAAGGGGATTGACCAGCAGTTTTCGATTTTGCCCGATGACACAAAGCTGCTTGCCGACGGCGCCGATACAACGCGGATCGTCCTGCGCGTCACCGATGAATTTGGTACGATCCGCTCGTTCGCCAATGATGCCATTCAGTTGAACGTCGAAGGTCCAGCGGAAATCATTGGTGCCAACCCTTTTGCGCTGGTAGGTGGGACCGGCGCTGTGTGGTTACGAGCGAAGGAACAAGCGGGAAGAGTGAGGTTGACCGCGTTACATCCGGCGCTGGGCAAACGGCAGGTCGATTTCGAGATTGCTCCTGTGCCGCCGGAAGGCGTGTAGGCTTTTTTCTAGCCCCAAAACACATGGTCATGAAAATCCGCCGCTGCATCTATTTGCTCGCTGCAGGATTGTTGCTTTTGCATTATCGAGTGCCCGCTCAGACAGACCCTGCTTTGCAGCCATTTACCATTGACCATCGCAAGGCACTGCTCGCGTACTCGCCAGTGGATATCTCATTCCTGCTCGATGCGCCAGCAGGCAAGCACGGGTTTGTCCGCGCCCAGGGCAGGCATCTTGTGACCGGCGACAATAAACGCATTCGTTTTTGGGGAGTGAACATCACCGACTGGAGCAAAGGTTCGGTAATGATTCCCTCCAAGGAGGATGCTCCACTCTGGGCGGCGACGGTGGCCCGGTTTGGAGTGAACTGCGTCCGTCTACAATTTCTCGATCTGCCTACGCCGCGTGGACTGATCGACGGAAAACGCGACGACACACGCGCTCTCGATCCTGAGGCGTTTGACCGCGAAGACTTCTTCATCGCAGAGCTGGAAAAACGGGGAATCTACATTAATTTCAATTTGCTGGTCGGTCGCCCATTCAAAGCTGACGATGGCGTACCGGACTACCAGAAAATACGCGAGGGCGCCAAGGAAATTAGTTTGTACGATCCGCGCATCATCGAACTGCAAAAGGAGTACGCGCAGCAACTGCTGGCTCACTACAATCCATACACCAAAATCGAATACCGCAATGACCCCGCGGTCGCGATGGTCGAGATCAACAACGAGAACTCACTCTGGGTCGGCGCTCACGGCCCCACGCCGTATTACGACCACGAACTTTCCGATCTCTACAATACGTGGCTCAAGAAGAATCTCAGCACGGAAGATCTGAAGAAGTTGAAAACAATCGCCGGAGTCTCCGGGGATGACCTCGTCCCTCTGCTGCAAGGTAGGAAAGAGATCGAGACCGCGCCGAAGCCGCGATTCTATGCGGAGTCCCGCTTCTTCATCGACACCCAGCACAGCTACTGGGAAGACATGCGCGACTATCTGACAAGAGCTCTCGGGGTGAAGTCATTGATTATGACCACTGCCGATCACGGCCACACCAGCAGCGGATATCCCTTGCTGCTCGCGACGTCATCGTTCGACACCAACGACGGTCACACTTACTGGCAACATGATTGGGAAGATAAGATCAAGGCTCCCATGGTGAACGACCCGTTCAATTCGACCGTGGTCGAACTGTCCCGCACTCCTGTGGCCGGCAAACCTTATACCGTGAGTGAAGTGAACAATCCCTTTCCCAGTGATTGGGCCAGCGAAGGCATTCCGATTCTCGCCGCGTATGGCGATTTCCAGGATTGGGATGCCATCATTTGGTACACGTTCGAGCTTAAAGCATCGCCCGATCGGAAACCTTATATAGGCGACGCGTTTGACATTTCACTCGATCCGGTCAAAATGCCACAGCTTGCTGCGGGAGCCCTGATGTTCTTGCGGGCGGACGTAAGCCCCGCCAACTCTACCGTTCTGCGTTCCTACGCACGCGACCAAGTGTTCGACAGTGCGCTACTGATACCAGCAACAGACCGCCCTTACTTCACGCCCAGATTCCCGCTCGCAATACCGCTGGAACACGAGTCGCGTATCGAATCGCTGGACGGCGCACCAGTACCTCCTTTTGTGGCACCCAAGGCCACAAATCCAATTGTCTCCGATACCAATCAGTTGGCGTGGTACAACTCGTCGGCAATGGCCGGGCTGGTGACCGTGGAAACTCCGCGATCGCAGGCGCTGATTGGATTTGTGAAGGCGAACGGCAAGTCTGTCACGAATCTTTCGGCGGACGTGCAGAACCGATTCTGCACAATCTGGATTACCTCTCTGGAATTCGAGCCGATTTCTCGCGCTTCCAGATTGCTGCTCACTCTCGGGTCGCGCGTTGAAAACGAAGGCATGCGGTGGAACGACCGGCGGAGCAAACTCGCCGAATGGGGTGGGTCGCCTACGCTGATTGAGCCCGTGATTGGCCGCATCACTCTTCGTAACTTGGATCATGCCAAGACGGTCTCCGCTCAAGCCTTGGACGGTTCTGGGCGACCCATGGGCGAACCGATCCACGCCGAGAAGAAAGCTTTAGGATGGGATATTCCCTTAGGAAAGATTGTTACGACTTGGTACGAAGTGCTAGTAACGCGCTGACAGTCTGGACGGCGAGCTCGATATTGAGGAAAGTCATTGCCAGACTATATCGTGCTCGCAATGTGATCCCGCGATATAATGCACATCCCGAAGGGCAAGTGGGCCCCATGTCTTGCGTGCGGATCATCGGTTTGACGTTAAGCTTGTTAGTACTGGCGACAAGCGCCCACTCCCTTACCGACGCGCCGATCAACTACACTTCTCGAACTTGGCAGATGCAGGATGGTCTTCCCGAGGAGACCGTTCAGGCCTTTGCGCAAACCAGCAACCGATATCTCTGGATCGGAACCACGGGCGGCCTGCTCCGCTTTGATGGCGAGCACCTGGTTTTGTTTGATCGCGATAACACTTCTGCTTTTACTGATAACAATGTTTTCAGCCTGACCGTCACCACCGACGATGCCCTTTGGATTGCCACCGAAGGCGGTGGCCTTATCCGCTATAAGGATGGTGTGTTTCGTCACTTCTCTGGAAAAGATGGCCTGCTGAATGATTTTGTGCGGGCGGTTTACCAGGACAGTAAAGGACTGATATGGATTGGAACTGATAACGGACTGTTTCGATTCCTGGGAGATCGGATCGAGCGTGTGGACAATTCCAATGGCGTCCCTCCGATCGCCGTGCACGCCATTCACGAGGACAATCAAGGGCGCCTCTGGGCCGGCGGTTCGAAATTGTTCTGCCTCAATGGAACCAATTACCAGGAATATCGGCTCGCAGGAGAAGGAAGTCAGAATCGCGTTAAGTCCATAACCCAAACTCGAGACGGCACCATGTGGGTGGGCACCATCGGGGGTCTGTATAGCAAAGCATCGGGCTCGGATTATTTTCGCAGGGTGCAGGAAACCAGCGGTACCGTCCGTTTTCTCCAGGAAACTTCCGACGGCACTCTCTGGATTGGTACCATCGGGCACGGAATCTACAAATACTGGAAACACACATTTTCTCAGATGACGGCGCCGGGAAGTCTGCCCAGCAACACCGCCTTGAGTCTGTTCGAAGATATCGAGAACAACATCTGGGTCGGAACGCAGGCAGGAATGATGCGCCTGAGCAAGACCCCAATCCGGACCGTCGTCCTGCCTGACGCTGGCGACTACGACGCCGAAACCGTCTATGAAGATCACAACGATGACCTTTGGATCGCGGCAGCCAATCTTTTTCGATTCCACAATGGCCAGGCGACAAGAGTGCGCTTTTCTGGAATTACCGGTGTGCGTGTCCGCAACGTATTCCGCGACAATCAAGGCGTGCTTTGGATTGGAACCGAAGGCCGAGGTGTGTTCCGGCAGAGCGGTAGCAAGTTGGACCACTACATGGTCAAGGATGGCCTGGTAAACAATTTTGTTCGCGCCTTTCTGCAGGGTCGTGACAGCAGCATATGGATTGCTACGGATGAGGGAGTGAGCCGTTGGCACGACGGCCGCTTCACCAACTACCAGGAGCACGATGGGCTTTGTTATTTCAGCACTCGTACTCTGGCGGAAGATCGTAATGGAGACATCTGGATCGGGACCGACCGCGGCGTAAGCCATTTGCGCGGCGCGAGCTTTGCCAAAGATGCGGTCACCGAGGCGCTTAGGCACGAAAAGATCTGGGCGATTCGTGAAGACTCCGAAGGCGGCCTATGGTTCGGGACCAGAACCGGCGGCCTCTACCGCTGGCGTTTTGGAAAACTGACTCACTTTACAACGGCACAGGGCCTGGCCAGCAACAGTATCTATGAACTCCTTGAAGACCGCCGGGGAAACTTCTGGATCAGCGGTCCCAATGGCATCTCCGTGATCAGCCGCCGGGAACTAGACGCAATCGTGGAGGACCCGTCGCATCCGCTTTCTTTGACCCTGTACGGCATCTCCGACGGTTTGGAAACAACCCAGATGTACGGAGCAGAAAAGCCCGGCGGGGTTGTCACGTCACTGGACGAAGTCTGGTTCGCCAGCAACAAGGGCCCGGTCCGCGTCTCTTTCAATCCCACTCCGCCGGTGGGTCCGGCGCCGGTGGTGATTGATTTCGTGCTGGCCGATGGCATCCAGGCGCAGGATCTACGAAAAATTTCTCTCACTCCCGACAACGCCAAGATCGAAATGCACTACAGCGTCATTCAACTTCGCTCGCAGGAGCAGGTTCGGTTTCGATACATGCTGGAGGGCTTCGACAAGACCTGGACCGACGCATCCTCACGCCGTGTGGCTTATTACACAAATCTTCCGCCGGGACGTTATCAATTCCGCGTAACTGCATTTGAGATGAGCGACCCGCGGCAGATCGCGGAAACTTCCGTCGAAATTATTCAAAAGCCGCATTTCTATCGCACTGCATGGTTCCTGGGCTGTTGTTTGTTATCTCTTGCAGCCACCGTTTGGGGAGGCTACAAATTCCGCATGCGCCAGGTGCACTCCCGTTTTAAGGCTGTCTTGAACGAACGCAACCGGCTGGCGCGGGAAATGCACGACACTCTCATTCAAGGCTGCGCCGGGGTTTCCGCACTGCTTGAGGCGCATTCGAGTCTCGGCGACAGCGAAGCCTCCGCCAAAGAAGATTTATTGAGCTGTGTGCGCACCCAGTTGCGCACTACCATCAACGAGGCTCGCGAAGCCGTTTGGGATCTCCGCCACGCCGATGGTTCCGCTACCGCGATCGGTCCCATACTCGGCGATATGACTCAGCAAGTCAGTCACGAGTTCGGAGTACCCGTGGAATATCGCATCTCGGGCAGGCCCTTCGATCTGGATCAGTCCACTGCTCACGAACTGCTCATGGTAGTGCGGGAAGCCCTGCACAATGCGATTCGTCATGGGCAGCCTAAAACCGTGCACGTAGACGTCGGCTTTGAGAATAGAGAATTCAACGTGCAGGTGCGCGACGACGGATGTGGTTTCGATCCGGAGGCAGCGTCCTCGCAACCGAACGGCCACTACGGCCTAGTTGGTATCCAGGAGCGCGCAAAGCGAATTGGTGGAATACTCATTTTGAATAGTTGGCCGGGAATTGGAACGGAGTTGACGCTCTCGGTTCCGCGCAAGGCCCCAGCCGCAGAAGACGGAGTCCCGCGCATATGAACACGATCAACAACGAGAAGATAAAAGTAATGGTTGTGGATGATCATCCTCTCATGCGCGTGGGCGTTGCTTCGATTGTGAATGCCCGCATCGACATGACGGTTGTGGCCCAGGCCGGCACCGGCGAAGAAGCGGTCAGGTTATTTTTCAAGCACAAACCGGACGTCACCCTCATGGATTTGCGGCTGCCCGGAATGAGCGGAGTGGATTCCATTCGCTCGATTCGCGAAACTCAACCGGGCGCCCGATTTGTAGTCCTCACAACCTACGAGGGCGATGCCGACATTCACCGCGCTCTGGAGGCAGGGGCGCAGGGCTATGTCATCAAAGGCATGCCCTATCAAACCCTGGTAGAGGCGCTGCAGCGCGTGCACAAGGGCGGACGTTTCCTGCCGCCGCCGGTTGCGCGCGCCCTGGCATCGCGCATGCCGGACTCGGAGCTTAGCGCGAGAGAACAGGAAGTACTCTCTCTGCTCGCGGGCGGAAAAAGCAATAAGGACATCGCCGCCAGCTTGCACATCACCGAGGCCACGGTGAAGTGCCACGTCAGTGCGATTCTGCTGCGGCTCAACGTCAGCGACCGCACCGAGGCCGTGGTTACGGCCCTGCAGCGCGGCCTAGTGCACCTGGAGTGAAATCCTATCCCCAATTCACATCCCTGTTGTCAAGATAAATACTTATTTTCTACTATCCAACTTTTGGCGGATTCGCGGATCGTCGCGTCGTCATAGGATTCCTCGTCGGTGATATAGGCATCGTTTCAAACTCTGCATCGACGGTGGTTGTGCGCCCGAGGCTCCCTGACGACTTCGGCCGCACTGGCGAGCAGATTCAACTCTAGGAGGCTCCGCGATGAGGCTAGGGATGGTTCGCCACCTTGTGCGTATTTGTGCCCTGTTGCTCACAGGCTTAGCAGCCACGCTCGCTCTCGGACAGAATGCGAACACCGGAGAAATCAAAGGCACAGCTCAGGACTCGACGGGCGCGATGTTGGAAGGCGTCAAAGTCACAATCACCAACGTGCAGACCGGCGTGAGCATCATCTCGGTCACGAATTCGGCCGGTATCTATGATGTGCCTTCGGTCCCAACCGGCGAATACACGATCACGTTCTCGAAGGCCGGATTCAAGGAATTCGTGCGTCAGGGCTTGAGCCTGGAGATCCAAACTATCGCGGTGGATGGCACGCTGCAAGTAGGCTCCATCAACGAACACGTCGTAGTGACGGCCGAAACTCCATTGGTCGAAACGGAGACGTCCGATCAACGCGTGGACCTTAACACCGCCGCGATTCGCTCGGCACCCATCGTTGGCGCGGATTGGCGTGCAGACATGATTCAGCTTATCCCCGGTGTAAATACCGGCGGAGGCGCAGGCGAAGCCAACGGCCAGGCAGCCGGAGTCAACGGTACGCAGTCCTACAATATTATGTTTCTATCGGACGGCGGGCCGGCCACCGCTCCCAGAGATTTCAACGGCAGCAATTACTACATGCCCGTTGATGCCATCGGCGAGGTAAGCGTCAATTCAGCCAACGCACCCCCGCAGTACGGAGGAGGTCTCACTTCCGTCAATGTGATTACCAAGAGTGGCACGAACCAGTGGCATGGCAGCGGTTATGAATACATTCAGAACACCGCATTCAACTCTAGAAATTATTTAGATCCCGCGCCCGACGTGAAATCCGTAGAGCATTGGAATACCTATGGCGGCAGCGTAGGTGGCCCGATCATCAAGAACAAGCTGTTCTTCTTTTTTCTCTACCAGCGCAACCCTTCGTCCTCGCCAACTTCGGGACTCTATACCTACCCGACCGCTGCCATGGCAGCCGGGGATTTTTACGGGGTCAGCGGCTACAACGCAAACCCAGCGTTCTTCAACCCCGCCACCGGCGCGCTGCTGGCCCCCATGGATCCCGTAGCCTTGAAGCTTCAGTCCTACTTCCCCGCAGCAACTGCCAAGGGATGGGTTGCTGGCTGCCCCGGTCCTGTGAATGTATCGGCAAGCACTCCACAAACCTGCCCCACTACTAACAACTTTGTATTTAACGGAAGCAGTCCGAACACGGATACCTGGTATACAGGCAAGGTGGACTACGATCTTTCCTCCAAACAAAGGCTCTCGTTCAGCTTCAACTATTTCCCCACTACGACGTCCTATGTCCCGGCGGATCCTCTATTTCCCAACGACGCAACAGCTTATGAACAAGGGAAGACTGACAATCTTACCGGGCAGCTCTCGCATGTCTATACGATTAGCCCGACCATGCTGAATGAGTTTCGTGTGGCCGCAAGCCGTGAGCTTGATAAGTACGTCCCCCCGTCATTTGGCAAGAACGATCCCACGACGCTTGGCCTTGAGCCGGCCTACGGCACCAATTCACCTGCCAATGTCTTCCCCCATGTTGGGATCGATGAGGGAGCGGGCGTTGGACAAATGAATCTGGGTGCTGGAATCTGCAGCACTTGTAACGGCAACATCGAAGCGACGCTGGGCGAAGGAATCTACGCCGTCTCCGATGTCCTTACCCTCATTCGCGGTAAGCACACCATCAAGGTGGGCGGCGAGTACGACAGACTTTATCAGAACTACACCAGCTGGGGCGATATCGACTCCGGCCACTTCGAGTTCAACGGAAGCGTCAGCGGAATCCCGTATGCCGACTTCCTCTCTGGGAACGTTTATGGTTGGTTCGTCTTCGAGGCCGACCCCACCAGCGCTCACACCAAGGGCGGGGCCTTGTTTGCCAGCGACGACTTCAAAGTCTCCCAGCACCTCACGCTAAACTTGGGCCTGCGCTGGCAGATGCAGAGTGGCTGGGCCGTGAGCAACAACCTGTTCGGTAATTACGACCCGGTTATCCCCGATCCCACCCAATACAACGGTGCCTATCCCGGCGGCATTCTCTTCGGCGGGCAGAGCGACAAAGCCTTCGGAGGTAAGATTAACAATCTGTCTGCAATTCAAAACGGGGATTATAAAGAGTTCGCGCCCCGCGTCGGTTTCGCCTGGTCACCCCGCGACAAGTGGGTCGTCCGCGGAAGCTTTGGTATCTTCGACGCCCCGCGCGACGCTGAGAATTACACCGACGGCGCGCTCGGTTTGGGCTTCAATCCGCACAACCAGGGCAACGGCGGGTACACCAACGGCAGCGCCGCATTCCCGTTGTCTGTGGGACCGTCTGCCGGCACAGTCATTTTTCCCACCGTGCAAACTCTTTCGTCGACCTTCGCGAACTATAGCAGCGCGGAATACTACCCGCGGAGTATGCCGACTGTTTACGTCGAGCAGTTCCTCCTGGGGGTTCAGCGTGAACTCGGGCGCGGCCTCATGTTGGATACAAGCTATGTTTATACTCGCGGCAATAACCTGAACTTTGCCACCGATATCAATCAGGCTACGACGCCCGGTTCGACTGCGGTCGGCGGTTTTGAGTGCACCAGCTTTTATCACTGCGGCAACCCGAACCCTGTCTTCAACAGCATCTCCGCTCAATACTACGATGGATATTCGAATTACAACGCGCTGCAATTGCGCCTGCTCAAGCGGATGTCGTACGGCTTGAGCTTCCAGGTCAATTACGCCTGGTCGAAATCGCTCGATACCGGCACCGGAAATGGTCACGGATCGGGTATCGACGTCTACCAGAACGCCTATACGCCGTCCGCCAATTATGGTCTGTCTGACTTCAACTCGGCCAATACCTTGGTTGGCCAGATCACCTACGAGGTGCCCTTCGGTCGCGGGCGCCAATTTACCCTTCACGGGCCGCTCGATCAGATCGCGGGTGGCTGGCGCGTCTCCAGTCTTTTCCAGTGGCATGGAGGAGTTCCGTTCACCCCGGTGATCCAGAGTTCTGTTGCAGGAGGTATCGATCCCGGACTAACCCCAGCCTTCAACGCCGGTTCCACTCTGTATCCCGAGCAGGTTGGCGACCCAAGCGTGTCGAATCGTTCCCATGCCATGTGGTTCAACCCTGCGGCCTTCGCCAACCCGGCGGATGGAACCTTTGGCAATACTCATCGCAACACCCTGATCGGACCGGGCTTCGCAAATGTCAACCTCAGTATTGCCAAAGAGTTTCCTCTGCACGAGGCGATCGCCCTCGAAATCAGGGCCGACATGTTTGATGTGTTCAATCACATTAACTGGAGCAATCCGGATGCAAACGTTGGCTACAGCGGGGGCACTTTGGCTGATTCCACCGCCGGCCAGGTCACCACGCCCATCAATTTTGGAACCGACGCACGCATAATTCAACTCGGGGCTCACGTTAGATTCTGAGCTCGACCTGCTTATTCCTGAAGGAGCGGAAGCAGCTTCCGCTTCCGCACCCTCAATGGTTAGTGCCTCGCCGAAGTAGCGGATTTCGCGGTATCGTTCCTTCATGAAACAGTCTCGCGCCAACAAGTTTCACGAATTCACATCTCCCTTTACTGCTTTTCCGGCTGTGGCCGCCCTTCTCACGCTTCTTGCCGGCGCCATAACACTCATGGCCGCGCAAACGGGACCTTCCCACGCCGCAGAAATTCACGATCACCTACGGAAAGCGGCAGAGTACCTTAAGGCAAAAGATCCCGACTCCGCAGTTAAGGAGTTCGACACCGTCCTCGCACTCGATCCCAAAAATGCAGAAGCCTACGCAAACCTCGGCGTGGTTGCTTTCTTCCGGCGCGATTACCGGAGCGCGTCCGAATATTTGCGCAAAGCCGTCGCGATCGATCCCTCTCTGGTGAAATCGCAAGCTCTTCTGGGCATTTGCGAAAGAAGGTTGGGAGATCCGTCGGCTCGCGCTCAGTTGGAGAAATCTTTTTCAAATCTGGAAGACAAGTCATCTCCAAAACCGAAAAACAAATCCTTCTCAAAGCCTAAAGATAAGTCACTGCGTCTGCAGGTGGGTCTGGAGTTAGCGTCCCTCTACGATCAACAAGGCGATCCCGGCGCCACGGCCACCGTGATGCGATCGCTGGTGGATCTTGATCCTGACGATGTGGACGTGCTGTTTACGGCACAACGCGTTTACTCCGAGTTGGCGGATGACACGCTTGATAAGCTGGCGGTGCTCGCTCCCGGCTCTGCCCGCATGCAACAGGTGATCGCCGAGCGCCTGGTCAACGGCGGAGATCTTCCACGCGCAATCGAGCACTACAGAAAAGCTTTGCAGATCGACCCGCATCTGCCGGGCGTTCACTTTGAGCTGGGTGAAGCCATCCTTCAATCATCCCCTCACGATCCCGCAACTCAGGCGGAAACGGAAAAAGAGTTTGAAGCCGCCGAGGCGATTGACGGTGACGTCGCCAAAGCCGAGTGCGGACTGGGCGCAATTGCATTCTCGCAGTCCGACTTGGATCGCGCATTCGCCCACTACCAGCGAGCCTACAAACTCAACCCAAACGAAGTAGAAGCGCAGTTAGGTTTGGCAAGGCTCCTGATGATGCAGCAGAAACCGCAAGAAGCTATCAAGTATCTACAGGCCACAATTCAAGGCGATCCGCTGAATAGTGAAGCGCACTATCGCCTCGCATCGGCGTACAAGCGTCTGCAAATGGACGATCAGGCACAAAAGGAAATGCACCTTTTTCAGGAGATCAAGAAAACCAAGGACCAGGTCAAAGACTTATATCGCCAGATGAATATCAAGCCAAAGGTGCAAGACGATGAACCGCCGGATAGTGACCAACAATAAGAAGGAGGACCGGAGGGCCCCGAAGTTCTGGATGAAAGCGCATTCGGTATTGTCGTCTCTTGCAATAGCTCTGAGTTTACTTGGAACCATGGCCTGCGGTGGTGGATCATCTGCATCCGGCAATCCGCCTCCTCAAACCAAACTGCCGCCGGCGATCTCAAAAGCCTTTGGAGCCGCGAGCGTGGCCCTGAACGGCAGTACATCACTGACCTTCAACCTTTCAAATCCCAATACGGCAAGTTCTCTTAGCGGCATCGGCTTCACCGACACATTGCCCTCAGGGCAGGTCGTCAGCACACCCAATGGTTTGACGGGGAACTGTGGCGGCGGAACGATCACGGCGGCTGCCGGGTCGAATAGTGTCAGCCTCTCCAGCGCGGCCCTCGCCGCCGGCGCTTCATGCATTTTTGCCGCAAATGTGACCGGCACAATCTCCGGCACACAGAAGAACACGACAAGCGCCGTAACCTCCACGGAAGCCGGCAGCGGCGGAACCGCCTCCGCCAGCCTCATCGTTGCTGGACCGAGCCAGCAGCCGCCGCAGCCCGTCGACATTACTCCGATTAGCGGCCAGTCTTACTATGTTCTCGATCAACTCAGCCGATTACAGGTTGACCTCAGCAACAACTCCACGACCGCCGGAGACCACCTCGTCCAACAACCACGCACGTTCACCAACACGAGCCAACGATGGACCTTTACCGCACAGTCGGGGAACTTCTGGCAGATCCGCAACGTTCAAAACGGCCTGTGCTTCGACAGCGCGAACATTTCCGGAGTGATGTACGTGGTGCAAAATCCCTGCGGCAGCGCCACCACGCAGCAATGGACCCTCACCGCAACCACCAACGGCTACTACACGATTTCAAACAGCAGCACCGGCCTTTTGCTGGATGTGCCTTCATCTGCCAGTGGCGCGTTTCTCGATCAGACCGCGTTATCGGGAAGCGCAACGCAGAGCCAGCAGTGGTTGCTGCGCCCGGTTTTTTTCCGCGGCGTGGATAATGCTCTCCTGGAAAAGCAGGAATCTGTGCGCATCTCAACCGGCTTGGTGTGGTGGAAAGACGCGGGCGTTCAGACCGACGTTCTCCAAATCCTGAAGAATCACGGCGTAAACCTGGTGCGGGTCAGACCCAGTTCGGCACCTCCTTACTCCGACCCGTCGCAGACTGGATGTACCGGCAACGCTTGCTTTGCCGAGACCGATGCGCAGGATCTCGACTTGGCGAAACGAACTAAAAATCTCGGCATGAGCCTCGAATTGACTTTGTTTTTCGATGGCGGTGGCTCGGCCAGCATTCCGTCCGCATGGACCGGCCAGACTCTCGCTCAGTTGCAGACCGATGTCTACAACTACGTCAAAGCCAAGATCATGTCGTACCGCCAGGCCGGCACTATGCCCGACCTGGTGTCGATTGGCAACGAGGTAGACACCGGTTTCCTCGGCCCTACCGGCAGTCCGACAGGCGCTGACTTCAGCGGATTTGCGGCCTTGCAGATTCAGGCCATGCAAGCCGTTGCCGATGCCGCCTCCGGTACTTCAATCGGCCCCGCGATTCCCGCGCCGCTCACTTGCATCCACATTACTCCAGCATGGAATCTCACTCAGTTCTTCACGCTGGCCAATCAAAATAGCATTCCCTACGACGCCATCTGCCAGAGCTACTATCCTTTCTTTCACGGCCCCTTGACCGACGCGCAAGCGGCTCAAGCCAATCCCAGCAACCAACCCGTGGAGCAGGATGTACTTGTAGCCGCCGCCAATACCATCGGCAAGCCCATCTTCATCATCGAAGCGGGAGAGCATTACGAAAATGGATTCGACTCCAATGATCCCTGGTACAGCCCGCCGACTACGGCGACGCAGGCGCAATTCCTTACGGATCTTCAGAGCTTGCAGCAAGGGCTGCCCAACAACTTAGGAATGGGCCTCGCATATTGGGATCCCGAGGGCGTAAACATACCCAGGTTGAACGGCGGTTATTTCAACGGCGGCACCAACCTGCCCGATGCAATCTACGTGTGGAACGGCCTGACCATTTTTGACAATGCCGACACGTCAGGCGCCACCAACGTGAACGATCCAAACTACTCCACGCCGCTTCCGGCGTTGGATGCGCTCGGTGGCCGATGATCTGTCTTTCTGTATTCAAACGAACGCTTCTCAGCGCTTTAAGGAGCAGACGATGAAAAAACCCGGCATGTTGCAGAGTTTCCTGAGTCGCCGACAACTGCTCAAGGGAGCGGTCAGCACGGCTGCAGTTGTTTCCGCGTCTTCACTCATCGATGCTGGCTACGTGCAGTCTGGGTCTGAAACGATTGCGCAAAGAATCCGGGAGAGTTTCGACTTCGGTTGGAAGTTCCACAGAAGTGATTTTTCTGGCGCTGAAACACCCGGGTTTTCCGACGCAGACTGGCGAACTCTCGATCTGCCGCACGATTGGAGCATTGAAGGCGGCTTCGACGAGAACGCCCCCTCGAGTTACTGCGGCGCCTATCTTCCCGCCGGCATCGGTTGGTATCGCAGGCAATTCCTCATCCCAGATTCCTACAACGATAAAAAGCTCACCATCGAGTTCGACGGCATTTACCAACTCAGTGAAGTGTGGATCAACGGCACTTTCTCGGCAAGCGGGAGGGCAATAGCCAGACAGATCTACAGGGGCTTTTGATACCGAAGTTGGAACCACAGTAGACTGTCCGTCTGTACCTTCATCACGCTGCTTGCGTGTACCTGCTCTTGAGCGAAGCACATGAGTGCGGATGTTTCGCTCGATTCGTGAACATAGCGAACTAGTTTGATGACCAAGTCCCGTAGGTTTGTCGTGGCGGTTCGACGCCATGTACTCCCATTCGACGTGCCTGTCGATTTCGCCATTTCACCGAGCATCTGCTTATTCCCTGTCCTGTGCGCAAAATCGCTTACCGGCGTCAATCATGCGCATTGAGGATTTCGGCTCAAAACCATCCGGCTCGTTTGGTGACATAAAACCGCCAGATTTCTGTCTCCAAAGGCGATCTGCGCGACATTCGGCCTGGCGAATCGCGACCGCTAAATATAGTCGGAGTAAGCACATAAAACCAATCTCACGGGTATTGCCGTATTCTGGCACTTCACCTGCGACCTCCCTTGGTGGCCGGGACTCTTTTTAAGAGTGCCTCGCTAAACAAAAGCAGCACCCTGAAGGCAGTCAGTTAAATCAAATGGTATGAAGCTCTTGAGAGTAAAACGCGCGAATACAAAAAGGAGTATGCATATGGCAGCACAGGTCCAACCATTGACGAAGCCGCCAAGGACCAGACAGACAGCGTGGAGCGCACTGGCGTCACATTACAAAACGGTTTCAAAGCTCCATCTGCAGCAGCTTTTTGCGGATGATCCGAAGCGCGGTGAGCGTTTGGCGGTCGAGGCCGTTGGTCTTTACCTGGATTATTCCAAGAACCGCGTCACCGATGAAACGATGCATCTCCTTCTTCAACTGGCGGAACAGTCTGGCCTGCGGGCGCGAATCGATGCCATGTTCCACGGGGAGAAGATCAACATTACCGAGAAGCGCGCAGTGTTGCACGTTGCCCTACGCGCGCCGCGCGACGCATCCATTGCCGTTGACGGAAAAAACGTGGTCCCTGAAGTTCATGCCGTGCTCGACCGGATGGCGGATTTCTCCAACCGCGTGCGAAGCGGTGAATGGAAAGGACACACCGGCAAGCGCATTCGTAACGTAATCAACGTCGGTATCGGCGGTTCGGACCTTGGGCCAGTCATGGCCTTTGAGGCGCTGAAGCACTACAGCGATCGAGCTATGACGTTCCGCTTCGTATCGAACGTCGACGGTACTGATTTCGCCGAAGCGGTACAAGACCTCGATTCGTCGGAGACACTTTTCATCATCTCTTCGAAAACCTTCACAACACTGGAAACGATGACGAACGCTCACACGGCTCGCGACTGGTCTCTTGCTGGACTAGAGGGCGACGAAAAGTCGGTAGCGAAGCATTTTGTCGCGGTTTCGACGAATGCGGCCGAGGTTGCCAAGTTCGGGATCGATACCACCAACATGTTCGAGTTCTGGGACTGGGTTGGCGGCCGCTACTCGATGGATTCCGCCATCGGCCTGTCGACCATGGTCGCGATTGGTCCTGAAAATTTTCAGGCGATGTTGAATGGTTTCCATCAGATGGACGAACATTTTCGCACTGCGCCATTTCAGCAGAACCTACCTGTGCTGATGGGTCTTCTAGCGATCTGGTACAACGACTTCTTCGGGGCGCAGACGGTCGCGGTCTTGCCTTACGAACAATACCTGAAACGTTTCCCAGCCTACCTTCAGCAACTGACGATGGAAAGCAACGGCAAGCACGTCACGCTTGACGGGAAAAAGGTTAAGCACGACACGAGTCCAATTTATTGGGGAGAACCCGGAACCAATGGTCAACACTCTTTCTACCAACTGATTCATCAGGGAACGAGGCTCATACCCTGCGACTTTATCGCTTTTTCGAAGCCGCTCAATCCACTTGGGCGGCACCATGACATGCTGATTGCCAATGTTTGCGCACAAACCGAGGCGCTGGCCTTCGGCAAGACGCCTTCGCAAGTCGAGGCGGAAGGCACTCCGAAGTGGCTTGTTCCGCACCGGGTTTTCGAAGGCAACCGTCCGTCGAATACGATCCTGGCTGAAAAACTCACGCCGGAAACTCTCGGAAAGCTAGTTGCGCTGTACGAACACGCTGTGTTTACCCAGGGCGCAATCTGGAATATCGATTCGTTCGACCAATGGGGCGTCGAACTGGGAAAGGTCCTCGCGCAACGCATCATCCCTGAACTGGAGAGCACAACAGAACCGCAGCTTGCCCACGACAGTTCCACCAACAACCTGATCAGGTATTACCGTAACTCCAAGCAGTCATAGTGAGCGTATGACCCTCAACATCAACTCATCACCGTCCAGAAGCGAAGACCGCGTGCAACGGCCCAAGCCGCTGACCGATTTTTATGGAGAGGATCGTCATGAACTGGTGCAAAAACTCGCGTACCAGCTCTGGGAAAAAAGAGGCAGTCCGCTTTGGTCACCGGAAATCGATTGGTTTGCAGCTGAAAAGGCCGTGCGCGCCTACCTGTTGGCTTCAGGACTGGAGCTTGGTCGAGACAAAGATATGTACTCTTGAGTGGCGCAGCTTTCAACATTGAACACGAACGGTTCCACAACCTAGGAAACTAAGGACTATCTTACTTATGAGCACCAATCGCGTGGCGCGCCCGAGTTCCGCAAAAATCGTTTCCATGACCACCAGCGCAACTAACGTTTCAGATGTTCTGCAACAGTACGGATACGGCGCGATGCCATTTATCGGGACGGAAAACGCTTTTTATGAACGGCACCTGGTTTTTGACAGAGCGATCGATCCCAAAGTAGCGAGTGCGCGTGAGCGCTTTGAGGCGTTCTCCAATTCCGTGCGAGACATTCTCGCTCAGCGTTGGGTGCTAACCAAGAACACTTATGAACGGCAAAATGCCAAACGGATCTATTACCTCTCTATGGAGTTTCTCATCGGACGTTCGTTGGCCAACAACATCACCAACCTGTTACTGGATCCGCTTTTGCCGGAGGCAGCTCGAGAACATGGTATCGACTGGCTGGAATTAATTGAGCAGGAACCAGATGCTGGGCTGGGCAACGGCGGCTTGGGCCGCCTTGCGGCGTGCTTCCTCGACTCGATGGCGACCATGCAACTCCCCGGCACCGGGTATGGTTTGCGCTATGAATACGGCATGTTCAAGCAATCGATCGTAGATGGCTGGCAAAAGGAGGATCCTGACAACTGGCTCCGCTATGGCGATCCCTGGGAGATTGCCCGGCTTCACGAGAATGTGGAAATCAGGCTGAACGTCTCATTCAAGTTGGAAGAGGGTAATTTTCAAGTCATCCCCGACCGGCCGTCAAGCCTGATCGGTATCCCGTTTGATCGTCCCGTGGTGGGCTATGGTGGAAAAACAATCAACACGCTCCGGCTCTGGGCCGCGGCGGCGCCCGATTATTTCGATTTTGAGAAGTTTGGCACCGGAGACTTCGTGGGCGCGCTCGGCGAAACTCTCCAAGCAGAGTCGCTTACTCGCGTGCTGTATCCCGACGATTCTACGACGAAGGGGCAGGGGCTGCGCTTTCTGCAGGAGTATTTCCTGGTCGCATGTTCGATGGCCGATCTGGTGCGCCGTTTCCAGCGCCACAACTCGGATTGGGAAAAATTTCCGGAGAAAGCCGCAATTCAACTCAACGACACGCATCCTTCCATGTCGGTCCCTGAACTGATGCGAATCTTGCTCGACGATGTGCACTTGGGATGGGACCAGG
>Ga0210391_10000248_pt1 | contig 62713 bp, 57 predicted proteins | sample IncBWC12OmetaG_FD_160573 | JGI IMG/M metagenome (GOLD analysis project Ga0210391, IMG submission 160573) | Forest soil microbial communities from Barre Woods Harvard Forest LTER site, Petersham, Massachusetts, United States - Inc-BW-C-12-O ...
AACACGGGCAAGCCAGAGCCCTTCAGTAACCGGCAATTCACCCTTAGAGCGCGCTTCGATGGTAAAGAGCCACTAAGCATGAAGGCGCTCAGAATGCGGGCGAAGGCGAGGTCCAATGGGCGGTCACGGCCGCGCTGGAGAGCGCGGGCGTCGAGGTCCCGCGCCCGGTCGGGATCGTGGTCGACGTCACGTGCACGAGCGTGAGCATGGCCAAAGTCGCGGATGAGCAGGCCGCGGTCGAGAGCGCTATCGAGGTCGCGGTTGCGTGTGCGGGCGAGGATGCAAGCGAGCAATAGCAGGGATTCCCCGGAAAGAGAGTAAAAATTGCACGCTATGCGGTGCAGCCGCGGATAACTCCATTATTTTCCGTCGCCGGGTTTGGAACTCCCCTTGCTCTCTAGGTGAAACGTTCGAAGGAGATTTACCTGGATGTTGGCTGGCACAATCCACAAAGAGAGAGTGGCCGACGAGGACGGCTCAATAAATATGCGGAAATCATTGGTGGCGATTGAGAATTGGGCGGTGGTAGAAAGCGTCATCTCGCCGAGTTATGAAGAATTGCAGCCGGGCAGGCACCTCATGGGCAACGTCCTGGGGCATGCGAGCCTGCAGAATACGAAGCTCATTTACACCTCCCGCATCCTGAACGTCTATCAGGGAGTGGTCGAAACGCTCAATACGCTGTATCAGCTCGGAGAGCCCAGCGAGGAATACAAGGAATGGGAGCGCAGGCGAGAGGCGAACGCGCTGTCCGCCGCGGGGCTTCGCTCAAAGACAAAGGAGTTTCCGCGCGCAAACGACGACAGCCGCAAGTCACAGGTTGCTTAAGGTCAGGTAGCTCGCGCGTTCTTCCGAACCCGCTGGGATTGTCCCGGCGGGTTTTTCTTGCGTTCATGAAACCCCGTAACACCCGAAGGAGCCAGCCGATGTGCTAGCGCTTTTGTGCACCGGAACGCGAAGCCACATCCGAGCGACAAAGGTACCCTTATATCTTCGAACATGACGTAATTCTTGTTTGTCATAGATTTAGCGATGTATATGTCATGTTTTACTGCGAGGAAGTTGCGAGGCGGCAGAATGGTTCGAGGGCAGGAACGGCTTGTTCAATCTTTCTGACGGACACCTGGGAGCGCACTAACCATCCGTGCGTGTGAGGGTGGAATCTCTGTGGAAATTCTGTGGAAAATTCACAGTTACTACCCTGATGCCTTCAAGTTACGCTTTAAGAAGATTGAGGAAATGATTGTTTTGTAATTGCGCCCCAGGGAACACGATCTCCAGATTCCTGGCCCCGAGGGTTTTGAACGCTGTCTCACCCAGAACCTGCCGGAAGTCGGTTGTAATGGCGAGATCCCGCTCTTCGTAGAGCTGGCCCTTATCCATCCCGGGCCATTTCCCGTAGACCTTGCCCCCCGCCACAGCTCCGCCCAGCACAAACATGACATTGGCATGACCGTGATCCGTTCCGCCTGTCCCGTTCTGGTGAACGGTGCGCCCGAATTCCGACATCGATACCAGAGTGATGTTCTCGGCGTCGTCGCCCATGTCCGTCCAGAAGGCGGCAATTGATTCGCTGAATTCCTTCAGCCGGTTGGAGAGCTGGCCATTTACGCTTCCTTGATTCTGGTGCGTATCCCACCCGCCGATATCCGCGAATGCCGCCTCGACTCCCAGGTTCGCCTTCATCAGCTGAGCCACCTGTTTCAGGCTGTTGCCGAACGCGCCATTGGGATATCTCGCCCCTGCCGCGGGAACATATTTATCCGGATCCGTGGCCTTCAGCATTTTCACGGCCTCGAAAGTCTCCGTCGCCGTCCCATGCAGCACCGCGTTGACCGACTGGTCATACATCGACTCAAAGCTGTTTGAGATCGGCACTACCGCCGGATTCTGCCCGCCCACGTTAAAGTCCTTCAGGTTGCCGATCGCGACCGCCGGAACCTTGCCCTCCAGGGTCCGCGGAAGCTGCGTTCCCAGCGCGACCGCGCGAAAAGCCGATTTCTCATGCCCGGGCCGGGCCGCATCTTCGGCCTGCAGCGCCCGGTTCAGCCAGCCATCGGGAGTCGCCTTGAACCCCGGCGTCCCCGACTCCATAAAGTCCTGCGCGTCGAAATGCGACCGGCTCGGATCCGGCGATCCGCACGCATGCACCATCGCCAGATACCCTTGGTCCCATAGCGGCTTGAGCGGCTGCATCGAAGGGTGCAGCCCGAAAAATCCATTCAGGTCGATCACCTGGTTCTGCGGAATCGCGATCGTCGGGCGCAGCTCATAATAGGTCTTCTCGCGATGAGGAACGACGATGTTCAGCCCATCCGCCGCTCCCCGCTGGAAGATGACCACCAGCTTTTTCCCCTGGGCCTGTGCTGTTGTCGCCTGCGCCAGAACGCTGCGTGTAAGAAACGTGGGGACAGCGGAAGCGCCAACCACCGCCATCGCTCCGCCCTTCATAAACGCACGCCGAGTCAGAGACATGGGAATACTCCCGTTGATAGCAATGACGCGGAACCAGCCGGAAAGTCGCGCAGGATCCTCATTTTACGAAGGGATCCGGTTTTCAGGTAGCCGATTCGGCTGACAACGCCTCCATACCAGGCTCTCGGACAGTCGAATGATGGATAATTTCCCACGTTAGTCAGTGGAGCGAGAACGATGCCTGTGCAGTAACAGGGGGGAAAATGAAGAATACCGCGGTGCTGCTGCTGAGCGTCCCTATGTGCCTCGCACGTAAAGGTGTCGTGGCAGCAATCTCGCAGTTCCTGGTTGCGCACAGGGGCAGCGTCCTGCACAGCGACGACCACCTCGACTGTGGCCGCGATCTCTTCCTGTCGAGGCTGGAGTGGGATCTGGACGGCTTCGATATTCCGATTTCGGATTTCGAACATCACTTCAGGCCGTTGGCCGACCGTTTTCTCATCAACTACCACCTGGCTTTGACGGACTATCGCCCCAGGATGGCCATCCTCGTTTCTGGCTACGACCACTGCCTCGCTGACCTGCTGTACCGGCAGAACACCGGGGAACTAGCGTGTGATATTGCCATTGTCATCAGCAATCATCCGGCTGCCAGGCCGCTCGCCGAGTTTTATCAGGTCCCCTTCCATCTGCTGACCCGCCCTCAGGACAAGCGCGAATCCGAACGGGAAATGCTTGAGCTGTTCGGGCAGGATGTGGATCTGATCGTGCTCGCGCGCTACATGCAGATACTGGGACCGGAATTCGTGGCCCAGTACCTGCTGCGCATGATCAACATCCACCATTCCTTCCTGCCCGCCTTTGTTGGCGCGAAACCCTATCATCGGGCATTCGAACGTGGGGTGAAGTTGATCGGAGCCACCAGTCATTACGTGACCGCCGCCCTGGACGAAGGGCCGATTATCGAGCAGGATGTCGCCCGCGTCTCCCATCGCGACACTGTCGAGGAGATGTTGCGCAAGGGTCGGGACCTCGAAAAAGTCGTGCTCTCGCGTGCCGTTCGCTGGCATCTGGAAAATCGCATCCTGGTCTGCCAGAACAAGACGGTCGTCTTCGTTTAGCCCTCCTAAAAAATCTATGCAGACATTCATACGTATAGAGGTCTATACTGCGCCCGTCCCAACTTTCACCCGAAAGGCGTCTTCAATGACAAAAAGGTTTTCCGTTCGCACTTCCCTCGCTGTGTTTGTGAGCTTATTCACTCTTGCCGTAACCAGCGCTCCCGCATTCGCGCAGACCCAGACCAGCCAAGGCAAAATTCTGGCCGGATTCTTCGAAGAATGGAGCATCTACTACGCGAACTACAATCTCGCCAATCTTGAAAGCAACGGCTCGGCCGCAAAGCTGTCGCACCTCGTCTACGCCTTTGGAGACGTCTCGGCCAGCGCCACTGACCCCTCCACCAACACCTGCGTCATCGCCGATGCCTGGGCCGACTTCGAAGACAACAATCTCCCACCCGTTGGCGGCATCGCCGACACCTGGCCGCTCTACGGCAACTTCGCCGAGATACTCAAGCTGAAGCAGCTTCACCCCAAACTCAAGACCCTCATCTCTCTTGGTGGAGCCAGCGCAGCCGAAGCGCAGGCCTTTTCGACCGCTGCCAGCACTGAGGCTGGACGCCAGGCGCTGGCCTCCGCCTGCATCAACATGTTCATCGTTGGCAACGTGGGCAGCGACTGGAACGGCAACATCACCGCGCCCGGCCTCTTCGACGGCTTTAACATCGACTGGGAATTCCCCGCCGCCACCGACAAGCAGAACTTCACCCTTCTGCTCGAGGAGTTCCGAAACCAACTCAACACCCTGAGCGCGCAGACCGGCAAGCAGTATCTCCTCACCTTCGACGGACCCGCCGGCTCACAGAACTACACCAATATCGACCTGAAGAACGCGGCAAAGCTGGTCGACTTCATCACGATCGACGGCTACAACTACGCTGGAACTTGGGAGTCCGTCACCAACGACGCCTCGCCCTTATTCGATGCTCCGCAGGACCCCGCCTTCGGCCAGCACCTCGACATCGACGACACCGTAACCGCCTACCTCAAGGCCGGCGTGCCTTCGCAAAAGTACGTCATGGGCGTGCCCCTCTACGGTGCGGGCTGGACCGGCGTTCCCAACAAGAACCACGGCCTCTATCAGACCTCCACCGGTCCCTCTACCGTTCTGCTTTCCAACGGAACCGGACCTTGCACCGATCTCAGCGGCAACACGCCCGGGTGCGACACGCTGCTCACGGCCGGCACCGCCACCTATGCCACGCTCTCCACCCTCACCGCCAACGGTTACAAGAGCTACTTCGATCCCACCCGCATCGCCGTCTCTCTCTACAGCCCCACCAGCGAGACCTTCTACACCTATGACGACCCGGACACGGCTTTTCTCAAAGCGCTCTACATCGATTTCCGCGTGCCTGGAGGCCTCGGCGGCGCATTCGTCTGGGCTGTCAAGGACGACGACGCCAACGGCACCATGGTAAAGACTCTGGCCACCGGCCTCGGACGCTAGCTTTCCCAACCTAGACTTCCCTAACCACGCGGTCCGGCCATCTGCCTCGGTCGGACCGCTCTTTTTTCCCGCGTTCCGATCCACTCGCCATGTACGTACTCGGAGGCCTTGGTGGATAATGGATCGTCTAAGGAGATCCCCCACATGGGCAGTGTCGCTCTTCTGCAATCGCTGAGAGAAAGCATTCTCGGTCACGCCGGCGTAAAGACCGTCTACGGCGAACCGATCACCGCACAGGGCAAGACCGTCATTCCTGTTGCAAAAATCGTCTATGGATTCGGCGCAGGCGCGGGTACCGGCGGAGTAGGCAATTCCAGCGCAACGGGCGAAGGCGGTGGAGGCGGCGCAGGCGTACGGACTATTCCTGTCGGCGTCATCGAGATCAGCGACCAGCCGACCCGCTTCATTCCCATCACAAGTCGAAAGAAGCTCGCCGCGGCTGTTGTCGGAGGTATTCTTTTCGGCCTGCTGTTCGCCCGCCGCAAGCGCCGCTGACACGAGCGGTCGTAACTGACCCGTCACTGGCACGAATCACCTGTTGCGTGGAACGATTCATGTCCGATACGGGACTCTCGCAGGCCTTGTCTTTCCTCGATGAGTCCATTGGCGATTTATAACCTAAGTCGTGAGTCCTTCGATTCTGCCCGTAACCTCAAAAGGTCAGTTTGAGGGCGAATTGCACCAGGCGCGGATTGTTCACGGTGGAGTTCACGGCGCCGAAGCCGACTGCGTTTATATCGTTGACCGGCAGACCGAACTGTGCGTGATTCCAGAGGTTGAAGAACTCTGCGCGGAAGTTCAAACCCATTTCTCTCGGTAGCGGAAACGTCTTGATAACAGAGAAGTCCGTATTGACGAAGTCTGGACCTATGACCGGGACACGAGATGCATCTCCAAGTTGCCCGATGGGAGGCGCAACGAAGCAAGAGGGATTAATGAACTGGATTCGGCTGTTTTGCGCTCCGCGGACGTTGCATCCTACGACCTGATCGGGGCGATTCCAGTTGTTCCCGTTGCCACCATTCTGGAAGTAGGAGCCCGACTGGTTGTTGCTGTCGATCAAGGGATCGGGGAAACCCGAAGAGATCCTTTGGATAACCGTCACCTGGTAGCCGCCGAGCAGAATGTTGGTGAGATTATTCCAATCGCTGCCGAATCGCTTGCCCTGGCCGAAAGGAAGATCGTAGATCACGCTGGCTACGAAGCTGTTATTGAGATTAATCTGAGATAGGGCCCAATCCAGCGTTCGCCAGTTGGGGAGCGGGAAAAAAGGCGCGCTCAACAGAGAGCCAAGACCATCGGATAGGCCGTTGTCAGCGGTATGGGACCAGGAATAAGCGATCAGGGCATAAAGGCCATGCTTCGATGTTTTGGTCTCTGCTTTGACCTGAAGGGAATCGTAGCTTGTGTCACCCACATCGCCGAAGAGCGAAATCGTGTCGCCGGTCGTATAGGGGGGGATATAAGGCAGTCCTCCGGGCAGGCAGCCAATCGTGTAGGAGGGGGATCCGACACAAGCGGATGGGCTTGAGGTATTGAGGTCATTGCCCGCGACTAGAATATGGTTGCTGCGCGATCCAGCGTAACCCATACTGAGCACAACGTTGCCGGGCAACGCCTGTTCGACATTCAGGTTATATTGGCGCACCGTGCCTAACTTGAAGTTGGTGGGCTGCGTATAAAACGAGCCGGTAAATGTTCCAACGGTAGGTGGCGCTGGAATGGCTTGAAATCCACTGGAGAGACTGATAGCGGAGGGCGTCTGTCCAAGCACGGTGGCACAGTACGACGTCGGGAAGGCACAGCCTGCACCGGTGAACGCATCGGATTCACCGAGAAAAGGCGGGTTCTGCCAAAGACCCTGCGCTCCCTGGCTCCACGCCGAGTCGTGAAAGATCGCGAAGCCGCCTCGAAGCACGGTCTGATCGCTGCCAAAGACCTTCCAGGCAGCACCGATGCGAGGCTCGAGAGCTGTCCAATCCATTTGCACTCCGGCCGATGAACTGACTCCATTTTGATTGGCAATCAGAAGCTGTCCGGTATTGGGAATATAGTTTGCCAGGCGCCCGTGAGCCTCAGAGATTGGAGTGGTCATGTCCCAGGCAAGACCCAGATTGAGGGTCAGGGAAGGAGCGATTCTCCAATCGTCCTCACCAAAGGGACGATAAATCTTCCAGCGGCGTCCAGTAACAGGGCCGTCGAAGGTCTGATCGTGAATGGCCCCTCCGGTGATGCCGAGAAGGAAATCGGCCTCGGGATTGCCGCTGACGCCTGCAGTGCTGAGACCGGTAAAGTTGCCGCCATTGCCGATGAGCCAGAAACCATCCTGAAAAGCCTCTGTGCCAACATTCATCTGATTGGCCCGGAAGTCGAGCCCTACATGGATATTATGTTTGCCACGGATAATGTCGAGCGAATCCCGGAACGAGAAGATATTCGTTCCGCCCTGAAAGGGAGAGTACCCGCGATCGCCGAGCGCCCAATAGCCGGCCGTGAACTGCGTAGAGACCAGGCCGCAGCTATAGAAGTTCAGGCATTTCGAGGAACCGCCGGGGCATCCCAGGTTGGCATTGGGAATGCCACCGGGCACGATGGTGGCGGAGGCGCAAGTTCCAGTGCCTTGTGAGGCGATGTAGTCGAAGATGCGGTTGTAGCCGAAGGTAGCCTGGTTGACCATCGAGGCCGAGAAGACGTGGGTCTCGCCAAGAGCTACGTTGCGACCGTGATTGATGATGCGCTGATTGGTGCCGAAGGCGTTAGCTGAAGCAAAGGCTGGCGGAGTCGATCCGCCCGGCACATAGGAAAACGCCTGATCGTAGCTGAAGCGGCCGAAGAGAGTATCGGCTTGGGAGAGGGTGTAGTCGAGACGGCCATCAAACTTCGTCTCGTTGAGTTGGCGGACGGGAACGTTGACGAAGTTGTATCCCGCGGCGGCGTTGTTCGCCTTTGGTGTCGGGTACAGGTTAATCATGGCCTGCCCAATGTTGTTGAAAAGGCCGGATGGAATCTTCGCGCAGGGAGTTCCCTGGGCCTGGCTTCCGTCAGGATTGGCCGCCAGGGGCTGGCCTGCCGGATTGCACTGGAAATAGACATTTGGATAGACAGTAGGATCGGTTGAGGCACCAATCATATTGGGATTGACGATGCCAGGCGCCTGGACGGTGCCGGAGGGGGTAGTAACGCTGCTGAAGACCGGATTGCCGAAAGGGTCTGCTGAGAAGTCACCCGAACGCATGGCCAGCGAAGGAATGAGACCCGTAAAGGTAATGCCCTCCCGCTGATACTTTTGTTCGCCGTCGACAAAGAAAAACAGCTTATTCTTCTTGATCGGTCCCCCGATCGAACCTCCGAACTGATTCAGGTTGAACTTCCCTGTCGTGTTTGCGAAGTAACTCCGGGCATCCAGCGCCGTGTTGCGGAAAAACTCGTACAACGAACCGTGGAAGTCGTTGGTTCCCGACTTTGTTGTCAGAAGAACGGTGGGGCCGGCACGAGTTCCGTACTCGGCGGAGTAGGTGTAGGTCAGAACCTTGAACTCCTGAATGTCATCGATCGAGGTCAAGATGGCGATACCGCCTGCTGTCAATTCGTTATTGTCGACGCCGTCCAGCAGCCAATCCGTACTGTTTGGGCGGGAGCCACCGACTGACAACGAGAAAGGGCCGCGTGCCGCCACCTCACTGCTGGCCGCAGAGGTAAAGAAGCTGTTGGGATTGGTCTCTGCCGTAGCGCCCGCCGTGAGCGTGGCGAGCTGCACGAAGTCGCGGCCATTCAAGGGCAACTGCGAAACTTGCTGCGAGGTGATGACCTGGCCGAGAGAGGCATTGGCCGTCTCGACGGCAACGGCGTTGCCGGCAACCGTGATCGTACTGGACACGCTCGCGGGAGCGAGACTGAAATCCAGTTCGCGGGCCTGATTAACGTCAAGATTGAGATCCTTGGATTCGCTGCTTTGGAAGCCGGTGGAGTCGACGCGCACCGTGTATGTACCAACGGGGAGCAACGGGATCAGGTAGTGCCCTACGCCGTCGGTCTTCGTTTCACGAGCAAGACCGGTGGTCTGCGAGGTAGCGGTAACCGTGGCTCCGGAGACGTTCGCTCCGGATTTATCGGTGATTGTGCCGGAGAAGCTTCCCGTAGCCTGAGCGTACATGGCCGGACAGACGGCTAGCGCAAGAGCACAGGCAATCATGAGAAGCAATATTCTGTGCGGTGTTTTATTGGCCAGGACTTCCGTCGATTTCGGGCGCATTGCACCCATCAGTGTGCGTTTCATCGTCAAACCCCTTTCGATGAAATTCAGCTAAGGAGGTTCTTGCATTGAAATTCGCGGGACGACTGAATCTAAGAAATTCGCAGGATGAGTAACTGTATGTATTTGTCCGTTGAACGTCAAATGAAATTCGGGTGACATTTCGATGCGACGCATCCCGTTGGAGAGGATCGATCGCGGATGCATTTCGAATGCAAAAAGAGAGACTCTACTTCGGCAAGATTTGTATCGAGTACCGAATTCTACATGCCTCTACAGTGCACGGGCAGAGGTCGAAAGTCGAGATTGGAAAGAACAGGTCACCACCTTTTTTTGAGTTTGAGCCAGGAATGAGGGCTGTTCTTCGAATGGCGATAAGAGCCGAGTCACTCATCGAACTCCGGTCGAGACTTGCGTACTAAGCGACGATTGTTGCCAAGGTCTCTGGCCGTCGTTCACCAGTATGCCGAATCTGTATAAAACGTTGCTCGCTGAAGAAATAATTTACTTGCTAACTTGTTCGTTCTTTGGGCGTCGCATCGCGCATCCCAGCTTATGAAATACAGCGCAGTTACCCCAAGGAGCGGTAAAAATATGGAACCCACCCAGTATCATCACAAGCAGTTCTTCATTGGATCGGTTGTTGTCCTTGCAGGCGCCCTGGCCATCGCGGGATGTCAGAACAAGCCGGCTCATCCGGACGAGAAATCGGCCGTCAACAGTTCTCTCAACAACAGCAACCTCAAGGACGTGAGCGTCTCGCAGGATCAGGACAAGGGTGTTATGACCCTTACCGGCAACGTGGACTCGCAGGACCAGAAAAACCAGGCAGAAACTCTGGCGAAGCAGGCTGCTCCTGACTACACCATTGCCGACGAGATAGGCGTGCGGCCTCCGGGAGCCGAGAGCCAGGCGAAGTCCGTAGATTCCAACCTCGACAGCGCCATCGAGAGCAACTACAAGGCGGCGATCAAGGCCCACAAGAACCTCGATGATCAGAGCATCGACTATTCCGCCAAGAACGGCACGCTCATGCTCAAGGGTTCGGTGAAGACCGAGGCGCAGAAGAGGGAAGCCGCGAAACTCGCCAAGGAGGTACCCAATGTCCAGCAGGTCGTGAACGAAATCGAAGTCAAGCCGGGTAAACACTCCTCGCCCAATGCCTGAAGAAACTTGGCCGGCAATAACCGTCCGCAAGCTATAATGGAGTTAGAGAAAAAAAAGCCCGCCACACGGCGGGCTTTTCTTGTTCCTAAGAATGAGAGGGCTTTGAAGGTCTTCGAGTAACGCCTTTCTTATCTATTACTTGGGTAAAAGTAATTTGTTATGAAATTAGTTGCAGATCAACCACTTCATGAACCCGAATGGAATGAATGAATTAGAGAAAAACGAGGCGGTAACGGGTAAAGGGGGGAGGGGGTACCCCCCAAGGAAGGAGCTAGAAATCAGTACTTACGCATTACTCCCAGAACCCGACCCTGAATCGCAACCTGCGCCGCCGGAACATATATCGGATCCATCTCCATATTCGAAGGCTGCAAGCGGACAAGCGAGCCCTCTAAGTAATACCGTTTGAGAGTAGTCTCCGCCCCGCGCACCAGCGCCACCACAATATCCCCTTCGTGCGCTGCCGCAACCCGCTCGACAAATACATAATCGCCGTCGACTATATGCTCGTCGCGCATCGAGTCGCCCCGCACTTGCAGCGCAAACACCTCCCGACTCCCGACGATATCGCTCAGGGAAATGCTCTCCGAAGTCTCAACTCCCTCCAGCGGCAACCCCGCGGCAATCCTGCCCACCAGCGGAAGCCGGTCCACGGGCCGCGCCTTCGCCCGGGGCGGGAGTATATCGATCGACCGGCTCCGGTTGTGCGCCCGCTGCAGCAGACCCTTCTGCTGCAAGTTGGTGATGTGCTTATGTACGGTGGCCAGCGACCGCAGGTTAAGGCCATGGGCTATCTCCTCAAAGGAGGGGGAGTACCCATTGCGTTGCACAAAGCCCGAAATAAAATCGAGTACCTCTTTTTGACGGCGGGTCACGGCCATGCGCGGATTATAGCGAATAAAAAGCGAATCGCGGAAGTTTTATTTTTACCTCAGAGTTTCGCGCGATCTTACTTGGTCAACAACCAAATCTAGATTTTCCAAATCACCTCCCATTTTGATACTCAACTGGTTACGAATTCCCATCTCCGAACGCAGCACAATTCCGCAGTCAATCTCTTCTTGTGTCTGATTCCGAGACAGGAGATGTTGTTCATGCGAGCGGCGAATTGCGCAGGCTCGGGGGACATAAGCATGAGGTTTCTCGTCGCGGAAGACGATCGAGCATTAGGTCTGTTCCTGACTCGCGGCCTCGAAGTCGACGGCCACCACGTCAACCTGGCGAGCGACGGCCAAGCGGCAGTCGACGCCTTTCTCCAGCAGGCACCCGACCTTGCCATCCTCGATCTGAACCTGCCACGCAAGGACGGAGCCGAGGTATTGCGCTTTCTCCGTTCTGTGACCGATGACCTTCCCATTCTCATCCTGACAGCGCGTAATGAGATGGAGACACGCGTGAAGTGCCTCGACATGGGCGCGGACGACTGCATGTTGAAGCCGTTCTCGTTGGCCGAGCTCCGGGCGCGTTGCCGCGCGCTTCTACGCCGGAGCCGCGACACGAACCTGGTATTAAGGCAGGACGATCTCGAAGTGAACCGAGTAGAACGAACGGTTATCCGGGGCGGCATGATGATTTCCCTTACCAACAAGGAGTTTGCCCTGCTCGAATACCTGCTGCTCAATCGGGGCCATGCCATATCGCGTGCAACCTTGCTGGAGAGGATTTGGAACATGCATGGCACAGCCAGCACAAATGTAGTCGACGTGTATGTGAACTACCTGCGGCGAAAACTGGCCGATTATGGATCCCATGCTCTGATCCAAACAGTCCGCGGAGAAGGATATGCCGTCGGGCTGCGCAATGATGGGCAGAAAACAATGCCAGCCGGGAACTGAGCAATTTCTACGTCAGGAGGATACGGATGGCGACTTCGACAACAAGATCCATCACGGCGGCGCCAAGAACTGCAGTGCTGGCCAGCGCGGACATCTCCTTTCGTCAGCGAGTGCGCGATGCTTTGACAGGACTTCGCTGGCAGGTGCGCGAGGCTGCCGGAGGGGCCGAGGCATTGGCCCATCTCGATGCCTCTCCCGCGGAGACCGTCATACTCGATTCCTGGCTGCCCGATCTGGAGATTCAGGAGTTCATTGCCGAGTTCGAGAAGCTTCATCCGGGTGTGGACCTGGTGACGATAGATGACTCTTCTGCAGGACGAAGCGCGGCCCGCAGTCCGAGACGGAATGAGGTTCTCTTTGCACTGCGGCGCGGTCAGGATGCAGACGGTGCAGCCTGGAACTCGGCTCCTGTGATCGAGAGAGACACAAGACCTGGATTGGCTGTGGGCAATGGGAAGCAATCGATGCCTGCTGAGCTCGATGGGCAGACGGCGATGTCCTCACCAGCGGACAAAAGGAAGGATCCAGCGATTGAAGGCAGAAACAATGCTGTGATTGCTGCGGCCTGTCGTTTGCCGGAGTTCATCGGTGAACACCCGACGATGCTGGAGGTCAGCCGCCGCATCCGTCTGGTCGCGCCGCATGCTACAGCGGTCCTGATCCAAGGCCCGACTGGAACGGGCAAAGAACTTGTGGCGCGAGCGCTGCATCGGCTAAGCCCGCGGTGCTCTCGACCATTTGTCGCGCTCAATTGTGCAGCGATCCCCGAATCGCTCCTCGAAGCGGAACTGTTTGGACATACCCGTGGCGCTTTTACCGGCGCGGTGCAAGGCCGGGTGGGCCGGGTCGAAGCAGCTCATGGCGGTACGCTGTTTCTCGACGAGATCGGCGAAATGCCTTTAGCCCTGCAAGCCAAGTTGTTGCGCTTTGTTGAAAGCGGCGAGCTGCAACGCGTGGGCGAGAACGACGCGAACAATCTGCAGGCAGTCTCGACCGAGCTGACCGGCATCCGTGATGAAGTTTTGTCGCTGGCGAACTCGTCTTACCTCGGCCAGTACATATTTTCCGGGAGCCAAGGGGGCACCCAGCCGTTCACGCTCAACACCGCAACCTCGCCGGCGACCGTCACCTATCAGGGCGACAGCGACGTGAGCCACGTCCAGACGCCGGCGGGACAGAACATCCAGACCAATATTCCTGGCGACCAGATCTTCACAGTCGCAGGCGGCAACGTGCTGGGCTCGCTCAATAATCTGATCGCCGACTTTTTTTCGGGGGCGCCGTCAGCCACCTCCACCGCCGACCTGGCTCAGCTGAGCCAGTCGCTCGGATATGTGGATCAGCAGCGCGCGGTAATCGACAACTCCATCAACCGGCTGACCGCATCAAGCAATTACGCCTCGAGCGAGTCCGTGCAGCTGCTCTCGGCGCAGGACGACCTCATCCAGACGGACACGGCAAGCGTCGCGACCCAGTTGAGTTCGGCGGAGACCCAGCAGACAGCCCTGACGCAGGTGATCGCCGCCATCGAGCAGCAGGAGACGCTTTTCCAGGCGCTATAGGCATGTTTTCTCAACCAGGGGGTACCCCTCCCCCTCCCCCGGTATACCGGGTTGATTGAGGTAAGTAATACATTCCGGGTGGGTTAATGTAAGGATCAAGACACATCTAACAGATTTCAAGGTACTTAGGCCTGAATCATAGAAGGCAAAGGACTTACAAGCCGGTTATGGCGCGGTTGCTGTAATCGATTCATAACAAAGGATGATCCTGTAACCGTTTCATGCAGAAGGACATGTGTTTCGATATCCGGATTTCCGTTCCCCCGCCCGGAAATGACGAAGCCCGGCTTACGAGCCGGGCTTTTCTCTCTATTTCTATTGTAGCGGGTTCAGAGAAATAGTCGGCCAAAAAAGGCAGGATTAGGGAACAGGGATTAGGGATTAGTACAAGGCAGCCATTAGCCATTAGCGATCAGACTCCGCTCAGAATGACATCCTCTTTTTACGGTAGAAGCGATCGAAACTGCGATAGGCTTGGGGCGGAGGCGGGTGATGGCTAAGGTGACGGGGATTGGCGGGGCGTTTCTGCGGGCGGACGACCCGAAAGCGCTGTATGCGTGGTACGAGAAACACCTGGGGCTGACGTTGCAGAGCGGCTGCTTCATGTTCGAGGCGGCGGAGCAGCGAGGTCCGGTTGTGGTGTCGTTCTTCAAGCGCGGGTCGGACTACTTTCCTGTGAGCCAGCCGGCGATGCTCAATTTTCAGGTGGACGATCTGGACGCGTTGCTCGATGCGCTCATCGCCGCCGGAGCCGAGGTCGATCCCAAAAGGCAACGGGAGGACTACGGCAGCTTCGGCTGGTTCACCGATCCGGAAGGGAACCGGGTAGAGTTATGGCAGCCGGCGTGAACGGGCAGGGGGTAGGGGATAGGGTGTGTAGCGATCAGACGCCTTCCTGATTCTTCGGATAATAGAAGACGTTCAGTGTTTCGCTGAGGCCGCGGTAGAAAGCCTCGGCAATGGCTTCGTCTTTGGCCAGAAAAGAAATAGCTACATCGTATTCCGGATTATCAAGGGACATAAATTTCTTGAAAGTGGAGCTTCGCAGCGCGAGTGCCTCGGATACTTGCTCGATCCCTCTACTCCGGACCAATTGTCGATAGCGACGATCATTGTGCAAATTGCATGTCAAACGTATTGTGGATGTATCCTCCGCACATGTGTTGTGTACTTCTGCGCTTATACAAGGACCGATACGAATGGTGTCTGCTCCCACCGCTCCGGCGAGACCTCAACGTGCCATACCCTGGGTCATCTCCTTTTTAGCAGCGATCGCAATGCTGCTTCTTTTCCTCAGCTGCGTATACACTGCCAAGTCAGATTCCGTGACGTGGGATGAATCACAGCATCTCTACTCAGGATGGCTCTCCTGGGTGCGTGGGGACTTCGGTTACAACCCAGAGGTTCCCCCGCTGGTGAAGATGTGGGACGCCATTCCGCTCCTGCACCGGGACATCAAACAGCCGGCGTTCACGGGTGACCCCTTCAAGAAAGAGGGTTTCGTCCTGGGACAGCGTTTCCTCGTTGCCAATGGCATCGACCAAACCCTGATACCCGCACGGTTGATGGCTTCGGTGCTGACCGTCTTCCTCGCTGCGCTGCTCTTCTTCTGCGCAAGAGAAATGTTCGGTGACAAGCCGGCCATCTTCGCCCTGCTGCTGTTTTGCCTGGACCCGAATTTCGTCGCGCATGGCGCCTACGTGACCACGGATATCGGTGCCTCATTCACGATGCTGGCCGCGGTATATGCGTTCTACAGATACGTGAAGCATCCAACGGTCGCGCGAATGATTATGGTCGGGTTCGCTGTTGGCCTGGCGATGACTGCGAAATTCACCGGGGTCTTCATCGTCCCGGTCCTGTGCCTGATCGCCGCGCTCGACTACTGGCTGTCAAGAGATAAGGCAACGAGTGCCCGGTCGGCTTCGCCCCGGCAGTTGATCACTGCGATGGCAGTTGCTTCGGTGATCGGCATCGGATGCATCTGGGCGATCTATCACTTTCGCTATGCAGCTCGTCCTGCCCCGCTCCAGTTGAATCCGGCAACCGGGGACTATCTGCAGAAGCTTGCTTCGCCGCTGAGCCGTTGGGCGCTGATGACGGCCAGCAAACTTCACCTGCTCCCTGAGGCCTATATTTATGGGCTGGCCGACACGAAAATCTCAGCGGGTGATCTTCCGAGTTATCTCTTCGGGCGGGACTACCCCGGCGCCCCGCACTGGTATTTCCCGGCTGCTTTCATCATCAAAAGCACATTGCCGTTCCTGATCATGCTCGGATTGACTGTCGCTGTTGTGTTTTTTGGCAGGTGGCAAATGCGCCGCGAGATTATCTTTCTGACGGTGCCTCCCGTCTTTATTTTTCTGCTATCGACAGCTTCCAACCTGGGCATCGGCTACAGACATCTGTTTCCGATGTTCCCCATGCTCTACATCCTGATCGCGGGCTGTGCTGCGCACGTCGTCTCAAAAAATCCGAAATTCGCCTATGGATTCGCTGTTCTGTTGCTCTGGCAGTGCATCACGACGGTGGCTGCACGCCCGGGATTGCTGGCCTACGCAAATGAGGCCTGGGGCGGCCCATCGAAGACGCATCTTTATCTCTCCGACTCCAATACGGACTGGGGCCAGCAACTCAGAGCCGTCAAAGCCTACCTCGACGCGCACCCATCGCAACCCTGCTACTTTGCCTACTTCGCACAGGGGCCTGTCGATTTTAGGGATTATGGAGTCAACTGCCATGTGTTGCCGACAGGATCGGCACTGTGGACTGGCCTCGATACCATGCGCTTCGGTGAAAATCCGAATGTTTCGGGTACGGTGTTGATTAGCGATGGAGTACTAGCTGGTGCCGACATACCCGGCAGGAGCAATCTCTATGCGCAGTTCGTGCCGCTGCAGCCCGCAGCGGCCATTGACCGAGGTGTGTACGTCTATCAGGGACAGTTCCGGCTTGGAGCTGCAGCGGCGCTGGAACACATCGCGGCGGCTGGAGATTTTGCAAGGCTGCATGATACCGCAGGTGTAATCCGCGAGGCTCGAATTGCTCTGAATCTCGACCCGGATAATCCCGAGGCTCACATGATGCTGGGAAATGCCCTGGCCGCGACCGGCGACGCAGCCGCGGCTCAAACAGAGTATGCAGCCGCGCTTCACTCGCCGAAGCTCGATCCTACCTTCCAGAGACAGCTACTGGAGGAACTCCGCGCAAAGATCAAACAGTGAACAGGCTTGTCACTCCGCAGAAGCGAAAAGCTGTGAACCTCGCGAGCGCATAAGTACTTAGAAACGCACTTGCAGCGACCAATAAGTGGCGCTCGCTCCGCCTTCGGCTGCGCTCAAGTCTGCGGAAAGTCTGTTATCGTCCATTCTGACCAGGCCATGCCTCTCCCTGCCAAACTGAAGCAGAAGCCTCCGCACGCATTCGTCCTGGAGGCGCTTGCCCCCTTGAATCCCGAGGTACGCCGGATGTTTTCCGGTTTCGCCGTCTACCTGGGCGACCGGATCGTCTGCATGCTGCGAGACCACAAGAAATCTCCCAAGGACAATGGTGTCTGGCTGGTTCTCTCGGAGAGCACCAACCCGGCGGACCCAGATCTCCGCCGAGAATTCCCTTCGATCCGTTCTATCGGTCTACTGGATAACAAAATTCGTCATTGGCTTCTTATTCCAAGTGATAGTCCCGGCTTTGAGATCGAGGCTCTCCATGCATGTGATCTGCTGCTCCAACACGATTCACGCCTCGGCCGAATTCCTCAATCAAGACGGTAAGAGTCGGAAAAATCCGATCCGGAATGCTCGCTTCGGCTTCGCCGGCGCTCAAGCCTACGGCAGTAAGGTAGGCGCTTCGCGCCAATTTCTAAGCTGGATGTTGGCTAGTATTGGGCCTGGGGAGTGATTTGGCGATGATGTTTCAATTGAGAGTTGCAGCGAGCCACGCCTCTCTCAATCGATCCGGGGATTCTGAGGATTCATCCGGGCCCAGGAGTGCATTTGGGAGCAACGGAGATCGTACTGCCGTTCGCTAAGATAGTTGAGTATGGGCCCTTTGAACCCAGTATTGATTGACGTACCGATGCCAATTCGCACTCCTCGCCTGCTCATCAGGCCCAAACAGGTTGGCGACGGGGCAACGACGTCTGCTGCGGTTGCTGAGACCTGGGACGAACTGCACAAATGGATGCGATGGGCTGAAAATCCGGATGCGTTCACAGCCGAATCATTGGAAATCAGAAATCGGCAGGTAATGGCTGGCTTCATCCTGCGTGAAGGCATAGAGCTGATTGGGGTCGAGGCTGCAACCGGCACAGCGGTCATCTGGTGCGGCCTTCATGACATCGACTGGCAAGGTCGCCAATGCGACACCGGGTTCTGGGTCCGCAGGAGCGCCCAACGCCGAGGGTTTGCAACCGAGGCAGCCAACGCCTTGGTTCGTTATGCCTTCGGGGCGCTGGGAATGCGGCGCATCGGGCTCACCCACTCAAACGGCAATGAGGCTAGTCGCCGCGTTGCTGAAAAACTTGGTTTTTCTTTTGAGGGGATTCAGAGGGGTGCGAACATACTTTCAGGTGGCAGGTACGCGGACAGGCATTGCTATGCGCGATTCGACATCGCTGGTCTGCCCGACCTGGAGGTGCAGTGGCAGAGCGAAACGGGAAGATAACGGGTCCGACCAGGCCCCTGCGAAAATCGGCTTTGTATCCGGCCTTGGCAATCCTCAATTGGTGCAGACGGGCCAGTCACTCATCCACGTTCACTCGATGAGTAGGTCGTCGATCATGAGGCTGGGAGTGACGGAGATTGGAGCCTGCGGCCTCTGCTTACGAGAGGTCTTGTCTGAAAACCGAGGCTGCGGATCAGGGCATATTCGATGGAGCCGCCGTACCATCGGACCACTTGTCTGCCAGGACGAACAGAATCGTAACACGTTCCTCCGGGTCAACCGCCAGCATGACAGGTGAGTTGGGATCATTCGCCGCCCAGCTCTTCGTCATGTCGCCGGGGGAATAAAACATCACGTGCGGGTGCCAGCTCTTACCCCTGTCGTTCAGATACTGCTGCTTCGACATCATGTAAGCCATCGCGCCAGGTTCCAGCGCGGGCAGCTCCTTCGTGTCCAGTCCCGATTTGATTGCCTGCGCGATTTCAGCCTTCGATTTTCCCGCCAGCACAAGCCTGGTCTTCATCAGATAGATGGGCGCAAAGCTACTCGCGGCTTGCGCGTTGAAGCAATGGGGCGCACGCATCTTCGGATTCCAGAACTCCGAATCATCCTCGCTCTGGGCCCACGACCGCTCCACGATGCAGAGGAAACCATTCGTGCCCTTCACGGCGGTCTTATATCCCTCGCGTCCCAGCACCATCACTTCGGCTCCATCAGAAATGGAACCCGGTGCAGCACTGCGAGCCAGCGCGATCTCGGATTTCTCGTCAGAGATCAGGTACTGATCCAGGGGAGCCATCGCCGGATAGGCGGCTTTTCCGGCCTGTGCTACTGCCTGCCGGCCTGCGTGAGGTAAAACAAGCTGCAGAGCAAATGCCAAAGCGATCAACTTGACGTGATTCTTGCGCATCCGATCCTTCCAATCCGCGCATTTCGCGCCGGTGAGCATCGACCCCTGGATCGATTCGCAGATTAAATAGGGCAGAATGGGCGGCGTCAAGCCGATCTGGTACAACTCACGATTCAATTAATCCGAATCGGTCAAAACCAGACTGCCTGGGGCCCAATCCATTGCGCTTGGGCGATACTTGCGTTCGTTGCCTCAGGCAGACGATTGGATCGTAAGGACTGCCAGGACAATTAATATGGCTACGGTCACAACATCAAAGATCACGTGCAGAGTATTCGGCCTGATGCCATTGCGTTCGGGCAAAAATGCGTGCGTGGCTCTGTACATGACCCGGTCGCGCGCGGCACGTTTCGGATCGGGGCGAAAAAGATACGGAATCCACCAGGCCTTCAGCGAGCCGTAACAGGCAAGCCCATAGGTGATCCACAGAAACCAAAGGAGCCAGTCGGGAAAGCCTCTTCCAAAGTAAAAGACGCTGGCGGCGAGTCCGATTGCAACCGGAATGAAGTTTATGAATGTAGTGACCAGGAGCTTGCCGGTGGGAAAGACGGAGCGAACCGCTTTCACATCATTCAGCGATCCAAGGGGAATCCAATTATGCAGAGCCACGAACAACACAACAAAACACTGGAGCACAATCAAGGCGCTCATGGCGACGGGATTCATCGGAGTGCCGATTATAAGACACTGACCTTCTTTCTGATTCCATCGCTTTTCGCGGCTCAGGACCGAATTCCTCAATCAAGGCGATAGGGTCGCTGGCCATTGCGCTTTGGCGATTTTTGCGTTTGCTGCCTCAGGGGCCTCCTGAGCAACCAGGCGTGGGAACAGCAAAGGCGACGGCTGAAGGATCTGAAACAATTTTCCTTGCGGTGTCCCGTTTCGATATGCAAGATTTTGGATGTGGAACAATTGGCGCCCGGCACCCTCCTTGGCCACTACAAGATCGTTTGCAAACTCGGCCAGGGCGGAATGGGCGTCGTTTATGAGGCGGTCGATCAGAAGCTTGGCCGCCATGTCGCCGTCAAGCTGCTCGCCGAGACGATCGGTGAGGACACGGCCGCCCTCGAACGCTTCTGGCTTGAGGCTCGAGCAGCTTCGTCCTTGAATCATCCCGGCATCTGCATCATCCATGAGCTGAATGAATCGGCGGAAGCGCCTTTCATCGTGATGGAGCTGCTCGAGGGCAGCAGTCTGGAGAAGGCGTATCACGGTCACCCGATGCCGTATCAGCGGCTCCTCGAGATGGGCACGCAACTGGCCGATGCGCTCGACGCCGCTCACCGAAAAGGCATTCTGCATCGTGACATCAAGCCGGCGAATATCTTTCTGACCAGCCCGGGGCAGGCGAAGCTGCTGGATTTCGGCGTGGCGAAGCTTGAGGGCGCGAGTGATGGTGATGCAACCAGCCTCGGTCCGGGGGCCCCCACCTTTCTAAAGCCGATAACCAGGGATGGTCTGTCGGTAGGCACGGTTGCCTATATGTCTCCGGAACAGGCGCGGGGCGACGGGCTGGACTCGCGCAGCGATCTTTTCTCGCTCGGCGTCGTGCTCTATGAGATGGCCACGGGGCAGCATCCCTTTCAGGGAGGCACGACCGCGGTCGTCTTCGACCACATCCTGAACCATGCACCCGCAGCGCCGGTTTCGCTCAACGCTCAGCTTCCGGCGGAGTTTGAGCAGATGCTGAACCGGGCACTGGAAAAGGATCGCGAACTGCGCTATCAGTCTGCCGCCGACCTTCGCGCCGACCTGAAGCGTCTGCAGCGGAAGAGCAGTTCGGGCAACGTAAGCGCTGCTTCATCGACGGCGACACCTGCTGAGCCGGGCGCGGGCGGGCCGGTCACACCGATAACAGGGGTAAGAGCTTCCGGAGCGATGCCGGCGAGCGGGCAATCGGGGGCAGTGAGCGCAACAGGGGTGCCCATTGCTGAACAGTCTTCCGGAAAATGGCGCCGGCTGGTGTACGCCTTGGCGGCGCTGCTGGTGCTGGCTGCCGCGGGAGTTGCGGCGTGGTGTTTCTGGCCTCGCTCCGCGCCCTTTGCCGCGATTTCAGTCAGCCAGATCACCAATGCCGGCAACATCGAGGACATCGCGTTCTCCGCCGATGGACGCTTTCTTGCCGAGGTGAAGAACGACAGCAGCCAGCGAACTCTCTGGGTGAGGAATGCCGCCACCAATACCGACGCCCAAATACTGGGCGCATTCGGCAACAATTACGTCGGGCTCACTTTTTCGCCCGACGGCAATTATCTCTACTTCACGCGGGGAACGCCGCAGAATAACTCTCTGAGCGCCCTTTACGTCATGCCGGTGTTTGGCGGCACTCCGAAAGAGCTGCTCGTTGACATTGACAGCGCCATCAGCTTTGCGCCGGACGGTAACCGCTTCACATATCTCAAATGGACTCCGGACCGTAAAGACCAGTATTCCGAAATTCATCTTTCAAGCAAGGACGGAAGCAACAATCAGGTCATTTACACAACGCAGGAATATCTCGGTCCGCCGGTGTGGTCACCTGATGGCAGCCGGATCGCGTGGACGGGCACTGTTCCACCCGCAATTACGGCTGCGATTCAGATTTTCGACCTCTCTTCGAAGACGTTGAAGACGATTGCGGCCCCGCCTGGCGTCCTTTTTCAGGGCTCGTCCGGAGGAGAGACGAACCTTGTGTGGACATCCGACGGCCGGCACCTGCTGGTCTTCTACAAGAAGGCACACACTGACCACTCCCAGATCGGGATCGTTACCGTTCCATCCGGGGAATTTCATGCGGTAACCAATGATGTCAACGCCTACAATCAGCTTGCGCTATCCGGAGATGGACGCACTCTGGCAACAGTGCTTAGCAACATAGATTCCAGCATTTCCTATTACAAGGCTGAAGGGGGAGCGCCGCTTTCGACGACGTCCCTGAGAATTGCCCCAAGCATGATTGCGTGGGCGAAGGATGACCGTCTGGTTTTTATCATCTCGGAGATCGCGGTCGGGTGGATCGATCGCACCAGCGGCAGGGTGCAAACATTTGATACCGGGGACATCGATCCCGGGACTACCATCGCTGCCTGCCCAGACGGCCATATCCTGTTTGCGGGTTTCCCCAAAGGGGGCGGAGAGGCGCGAATTTTCCGGATGAATGCGGATGGAGGAGAGGTCGCGCAGCTCACAACGACGGGAGTCGCGCGCGCACCATTTTGCACTCCGGACAGCCGGCAGGTCTATTACTCGGTCAGGGAAAGTGGATTCGCCTCTTCGCTGTGGACCGTTCCCATTGCCGGCGGGACACCGAAACAACTCCTCCCCTCGAACACGACGCAAGCTTACAAGATTTCGAGCGACGGAAGGCTCGCCGGCTACGAAGCAGCCGTTGCTAACACGAGTTTCGAATACAAATCGATCGACGTTGACTCGCAGCGTGTGGTTTCCGTCGTTCCCATGAACATCAGCGACATCGTCTTCACTGATACGGATTATTCGCATGACAACCGTGCGGTGATCTACTCCATCCTTCAAAACGGCGGGCGCGTGCTCCTGTATCAGCCGCTTGATGGCACGGCCCCTCACACGCTGACCGATCCGGTGCAGGAGATCATCTGGAGTTTTGCCTCCTCGCCCTCCAATGAATTGGCGACCGCCCGACGGAAATCAAGCTCCGACGTGGTGCTGATCACCGACCAGAACGCCAACGGCAAAAACTGAGGCTTCATCGTTCATGATCCGGAAGGGAATCGGGTGGAGTTGTGGCAGCCAACAGTATCTTCCTGATATGACTTCGGCAGTGGGATTTTTTCGGCGAATCGCCTTGATCGTTGCTGTTGTGACCCTAAAATTCGGGTGCTGCTGAGGATCAGTAGCTCGCGCGTTTCCGATTGGCGGCCATTGAGCGCTCCGTCCTCGCTGTGCTAGACTCACCCAACTCCCCGATTCATCCAAGCATCGCCTCGCTCGCGCCCAAAGAGAGCGAAGATCGAGACTAGACATGGCCTCTGTGCCGCAAGACGTCGTCGCGCGTCCCTTCAATCCGGCATCCGGAAGAAACGGCCTGCTGGAGAAGTATTTCTATTTTTTGATGTCGCTGCTCATCGCCGCGATCGTGGTGTGGGGCTTCAGCCACACCGTGAATGCCAGCCTGTTTCATCCTGCTGTGCCGCGGCCCTTCCTTCTCTGGATTCATGCCACGGCGTTCTCCGGGTGGGTGGTCTTCTACATCCTTCAGTCGACGCTGGTGCGCACCCACAACGTGCGCGTGCACCGCTCGCTGGGCTGGTTCGGCGTGGCGCTGGGCACGGTGATGGTTCCGCTGGGCATTTCCACGGCTATCGTGATGGGCCGCTTCGACACGTACCAGCTGCACCAGAAGGGCGGGGATGCCTTTCTGATCGTCCCGTTCTATGACATGCTGGCCTTCGCGGTGTTCCTGGCGCTCGCTATCTTTTGGCGCAGAAAGCCTGAGCTGCATCGCCGGCTCATGTTCATCGCTACCTGTGGGCTGCTCGACGCAGCTTTCGGCCGCTCGGACTATATTTTTAACCACAGCCTCTACTTTCTTTGTCTGGACGCGGTGATCCTTCTGGGCGTGGGGCGCGATCTGGTCGTGACCCGGCGCGTCCACAAGGTGTATCTCATTGCACTGCCGGTGCTGATGGTTTGTCAGGGCTTTGTGGTCTACACATTGCGCAGCGGGTCTCACTGGTGGATCCGCAGCGCCGACGCGATTCTGGGCTAGCGAATACCTGCTCAGCTCCCGGCTTCGGCCATGCCTGACAGACTCAGTCACCCGTTAGTGACGGGGTCCAGCCGCCGAGGACAAAGGCAGGGTTGCTATAGTCGGCGATGATCTGAGCATCCTGTGGCATGGTGAGCTGTCTGGACACAGGGTGACGTTGGGAAGTGTCGACAGGGTGGCCGTCAAGATCGGTGCTGTTGAACTCCCAGAGGTGCAGGTGTGAGGTGTCGTCTTCGATCGGCCCCCAGCCGACGTTGGGTATGCCCTTGAGGCGGCAGTTAATGAGCACCGCCTCGGCGTAAGGGTAGTTCAGTCCGTGGTTATTTGGGAGTCGAGCGAGCACAGCGGGTATCGGGGGACGAGCCGGCGATAAAGCGGAACTTTGGGGTCGGGGAGCGGGGCGCTCACGGGCGATGAAGGTGCAGTTGACGAAAACGTTGCCGTGGTTCGCCTCGGTGTTGCGGATCCACATGAAGGGCCCGATGGATTGCAGCTCGCAGTGGTTGAAGAAGGCGGGACCAACACCGAGTATGGTGTCGCCGTCGCCGATAATCCTGCTCTCTGTAAGGTAGACCGAGCCGCGCAGGTTGAGAGCGTCGCCGGAGCCCTTGATGTTCATGTGGCTGACGATGTTCTTCGAGCCGTAGATGAGCAAGCCTTCGGCCTGGCCTGTGAAGTAATTGCTGATGGAGAAGTTGACGAACTCGATGCCAGTCGAGTCATAGGCGGAAAAGGCGCAGCGGCGGGATGGTCCAGGCATGGGCGGGTTGAATGCGCTGTTGTTGCCATAGCCCACCTGCACCTTGTCCCGATCCTCGCCCCGGAAGGTGAGATTGGCCTTGTCGCAGAAGAAGACGATCTCTTCGTAGTTGCCATTCCTAATGAAAATGGTGACGCGCCGGGGCGGGTTGGCGGGTACGAAGTCCACGGCGCCCTGGACGGTGTTGAAGTCGCCGCTCCCGTCAGCTGCGACGACGACGCGAGTTGCACTGACTGAGGGAGGGTTCGCCTTAATGGTAAAGGTCCAACCGCGGTTGCTGGTGAACCCTGCGAAGACTCCGGAAGAGGGGATGAGGACGCCGGGGTCGATCTGGACGATGTATTTGTGGCCGTAGCGCAGCACGTGGTTGTGGGGATAAATGGTAGCCACGTTGCCGTGAAGGATAACCGGGTAGAAGTGAAAGTCGGCCAGACCGCCGATGGTGGTGAGTTGGTAATCATGCAGGTCGGCAGGCGTGGTCCTGACTGCCGGGGTGGTGGTGGTGGGTGCGGCTGGGTTCGGGTCGATTACCTGTGCGGGTGGAGGGGTGATGCGTCGGGAAGGGTCGGGACCTGCCGGGATGCTGAGATCAAGCGTGTCGACCAAGCTATGGTCCGCGGCATCAAAGATGCGAATCTGGCCCGATCTGCCGAGTGTGGGAGCGCTGGAGAAGGTGAGGATCAGATGCGTGTCAGGATTCACGGCGACGGCCTTATTCGCCGGGAAACATGTAACGCCGGCCGTTTCCGCCAGACCAGGCAACGCAGAGGAGAAAACCAGGATGGGAAGCAGGCAGGACGGGCGGATGAGAGAACGAGGTCTGATAGGAAATGCTCCTGAAGCTGTAATCAGAGAGAAGACAACTATACCGCCGCGTGTCGTTGATAATGAATCCGATTGATTCTCGCAGTCCGATGAAGGTAAGGAGAACCCCTGCAGTGAAGAGCCACACCGAGTATCTCGTTTTCGAAACCAGGAAGCGCAAAGAGATGGTGCACATCACCGATCGAGTGGAGGAGATCGTTCGGCGAAGCGGGGTGAGGGACGGGCTGTGCTTTGTGTCTCCGATGCACATTACGGCTGCAATTTACGTGAACGACCTGGAGAGCGGTCTCATCGAGGATATTGGCAAGTGGCTGGAGGAGCTTGCTCCGGAGCGGTCGGACTATAAGCATCACCAGACCGGCGAGGATAACGGAGATGCGCACTTGAAGGCTCTGCTGCTGCATCATGAGACGACTCTGCCGGTAACGGACGGCAAGCTCGACCTGGGAACCTGGCAGAGAGTGTTCTACGCGGAGTTTGACGGGCAACGTCGCAAGCGGGTGATTGTGAAGGTGCTGGGCCTGGAGTAACGAAGGCAGTGGTCCGAAAGCCGCACCGGAGTGCGAGCGTTCCGGAACATTGAAGCGATGGCTTGTTACTTGACGCCGTTGCTGGGATTCCAGGAGCCTTGCAGCTTGCGCACATAGATGATCTGGCCGGTGTGATAGGCGTTGTGCGTGCTGATGTTCGCGATAGTCGGCGCGATCTTCTGCAAGGTCGTGTCATCGGCGTGGGCGACCAGGTCTTCGAGCGCGGTGAGGACGGCGTCGAGGTCGCTTACAGTTTTGGCCCAGGTGCCAGGATCGAAGTCGTTGAAGGTTTCGTCATTGTTGCTGGGCACCGGTGGAGGCTTCTCGCCCTTGAGCCGGGCGAGGGAATTGGTATTCCAGAAGAGCAGATGATACGTCAACATTCCCACGGAGTGGTTGGCGTTGGGATCGAGCTTGCCGGCTGCGTTGGTCGGAATCCACTTTGCCTGGTCTGCGGTGAGGCCGGCTACGGCGGTGTTGACCGGGACGAACCAGTCGGCCTGGTTGTGCGTCGAGCGGAGTTGCTGGAGCAGGATGCTGCGCAGTGTCGGCGGAGGCTGGGGCGTTTTGGCTGCCTGAGTTAGCGCAAGCGGGCCTACCAGGGTTGCCGCGAAAAGAACTATCGGGATACGGAGCAGCGAAGGAGCAAGTGGGCGCGCCATGCGGGAATTGTAGCTCGCGGGCTGCGAGTCGTGCTCAGCTTGCCGCACGTGCGAAATCGGACCAATGTGAAGCGCCTCGTCCAGCTGAACAGCGTGGACGAGGCAATGGGTTTTAGCGAATGGTGGGTGAGGCTGTAGCCTGTGTTTCTGCTACAGGCTTCTTAGTCTGAGTGCGTTGGAATTTTGCTGTTGAGCAATGAAGCAAAGGACGCGCCCGCAGAGGTAGCTGTAACGGAGCCAGTGCGAACGATATCGTCTGCGCTGACCGATTTATCGTAAAGGCGCTGGTTGGCGTCAGAGTCGGGTGACAGACTGGCTCCATTCAGGGACACGCCGGCGAAAAGGCCCGAGGTCCTGGAGTAGGTCAAAATGTCAGACCCGCCTATAGAACCGGCGCCAGCGGAAGCACCAGGTCCAGCTGCCGCGCTAACATCGCTGCCGACCTTGACTTTGCCACTCAGCACCTTGGCTACAGCACCTTTAGTCATAATCGCGAGGACATAATCCGTCGACGTTCCGCCGAGTTGAAAACCGGCGCTGGCGCCACCGATGCTATACATGGCGGGCTGCGACCATTTGCCTTTGAAGTTGCTGCCTGTGCGGCAACTCATTGGCCCGCGACCGCCGCTTCCTCCAATGCCTACAGCGAACTTCTTCACGCTGGGCAGAACCATGATGCAATCGGCTTTCTCCAGCACGCCGCGTGGAACGTCTTGGCTACTGACCATCGCCTGTAACACCGTAGCGGCATTCCGGATGGTCTCTTCGTCCTTGGTTTTGTCGGCCCCGAACACGGGCAGGCTCGAGCTAACCAGGAGCGCGGATGTGAGCAAACTGAGCACAACTGTCTTGTTACGTGGCATAGAGATAGCACCACCTTTCGTGAGCGCAAGCATACCAGATGTGACCGATCTTGGCTCCCTGAAACATCGCGAAAGCGCCTTGGAGGTCCCTGAGGGAGGCGCGACGAATCGCCCTCACTTGCCTGGTAGCCGGTCCGTGATGAAGTCCGAGATACGGGTCGCGGCTGGTGGGTCCATGTTTGACAGCACGGCGACGACATAGCCTGGCCCGGGACATATCTTCAGGTCGCCGTTCATCCCGGGAGCGCCGCCTCCATGGCCGAAGCATCGCGTGCCATTGATCGTGCGATCCTCGAAGCCGTAGGCGTAGCTGCCTGTCGGTCCAGGCACCTTTCCTGCGGTCAGCAGTTCGGTGTAGTGCGCGTCGAGCAGTTTGTTCTGCTGCAGGGCGTTTGCGAACCTCAGCAAGTCCCCGACGGTCGTGTAGCCGCCGCCGGCTGAAGTTCCGCGCCAGGGCAGCGTGTCCGTGTTGGGATGTACACTGCCGCCACCCATGGCTGTATATCCGACACTGCGATCCGTTACCGGCTGGTTTTCGGGCTCGGAGCCGGTTGAGGTCATGCCGGCGGGCTCGTAGATGTGCTCGCGCACGTAGTCGTAATAGCTCTCGCCGCTCACTTTTTCGATCACCACGCCGAGTAGAATGAAGCCGTAATTGCTGTACTCCCAGCGTCCGCTGGATGGCGCGAATCCGAGTCCGCGGTTGCCGTAGAGCTTCACATAGTCCTGCAGTGTACGCAGTTCCTGTCGATGCGCGTCAAATTCGGGACCGAAGATGTCGCCGGTGCCGCCGGTGTGCGTCAACAGGTGATGGATCGTTACCTGTGAGGTGACATCCTTGTTGGGATAGTCGGTGAGATACTTCCCCAGCGGATCGTTGAGTCCAAGCTTGCCTGCCTGAGCCAGCTGCAGAATCGCCGTCGCAGTGAACATCTTGTTCATGGAGCCGATGCGGAAGCGCGTATTGAGCGTGTTCGGAAGTTTGTGCTCGCGGTCAGCGAGACCGTAGGCTTCGGCGAATACCGGCTTGCCGTCTTTTGCCACGAGTGCGGCTCCGGCAAAGCTGCCGTCGGCTGAGTCCTTCTCAAGTTTCTTTTGCAAGGCGGTGATTAATTCGCTCTCACTCAGATGGGGCTGCGGAAAGTCGGCCGGAGTGGGAATTGCCCGCAGCTCGAAGCGAATGATGGCGTGAGGTTCGGCGGCGTCTTCTTGCACGGTCAATCGAGCAAACTGATCGGAGCCGCGCTCCTTCAGGAGAACGACCAGTGTTGTAGGCGAGGACGCTTCGACCTTTTTGAGCTCAAAGCCGCCGGTGCGCTGGCGGAAGTCCCACTCCTGATCGAGGTGCGCTGCTCTCCATGGAATATTCTTTTCGAGGAATGCTCCGTATGCTTCGCGGTCGGTGCCGTTGAAAAGTTTAAGCCAGGCGGCGAACTGTTGTGCGGCGGGTGTGTCGGGAAGGGTATTGGCGAGCTGCGCCTGCTGGGCACAGGCCACGAAAACAAACAGCGTCAGAGCGAACAGTCTGGCGAGCCGCATGAGGGATTAGACGACAAGGTCCTTTGTTCGTGAGGCGCGCGATTCCGGGGATTCAGCAAACCGGGGCGATTTGTCTTCCGGCAGGGCATAGGCGAGCAGCAGGATGGCTCCCGCGAAAAGCGCAGTGTCGAAGATATAGTTGACGGCCTCGATGAGCTGCATGCCGTCTTTTGCGGGAATGAGCATCGGCGCATAGACGACGACAGTGAGCAGCAGCATCCACAGGCCGAGGCAGGCCGTGGCGATGCGAGCCTTCCAGTTGACTAAAACCGCGATGGCGGCGATCGCGAGGAGAATCGCGGTAACTGTGGCCCAGACATGCGGCCAGAAGAGCCAGGGCGGCGAGAGCTTTTCGAGCGGCACGCCGGGGGCGTTCTGCGGATGCAGGATATGCATGATGGCGAAGAAGAGGAAGGGAATGGCCATGCCCACCCGTCCGATAGGAACGAGCAGCTTCGAGCGCGGAGCGTGCGCTCCGGCGAAGGCAAGGAAGCCGGCGGCAAAAGAGGTTTCGCGGAGTACAACCGTCCAGCCGAAGCGGTCGTGCGGACTCGCAATGGCGCCCGGAAGGTGGAGCGTCAGCACAAAGATCAGGAACATGACGGCGGTCAGCGTGGAAGAAAGCCTGACGTAGCGGTTCCACACAAGGCTTAGCGCGCTGGCGAGCAGGGCGAGTCCAAAGAAGACGACCCAGAAGGGATGGAACGGGAGCCAGCGGGGAACCATCTGCCCGAAAGGTCCGATGTTGACCATGTGCTCTGCTCCAAAGCAGGCTAGCCCCGCGGCGGCGAAGGCGCGACCGAAGACGATTACCTTCTCGATCCCGGCGGCAGCCATGAAGTCGTGTCGCGCCGAGAGGAGGCCCAGGATGAGAAAGACCAGTCCTGTAAACAACGGCCAGAAGATGTAGTGTGAGAACACTAAAGACCTCTTTCCTGCGGAGGCACACATCCGCGAAGCTTCGACCGGAACCGCTGAGTTGGTCCGATGCTACCTGCGCGATTGCGCGGATGCCATAGCCACTTGAGACGCGATTTGGCCGCCCACGCTGTACACTTTGGAGCGCAGTCACTCTACAGTTTCTGAAGGACCCCTATTCATGTCGCGATTGCTTTGCCCAGCTCAGAAGTTCGGATTCTCTCGCCTTGTCTTAGCAGCGCTTTGGCTTAGCGCGTGCATCTCTGCGGCGCAGCAGACGGCTGCGCCTGCGCCGGTTCAGCGGTCTGCGGCTCCCACGGCACTGGTACCCGCACCGGCGAAGAGTCCGCAGATAGATACGGAGGGGAATGCCACATTCACACTGGCGATGCCAAATGCGGCCAAGGTGGACCTGCATCTGGAGAACGTCCGGGAGCCCTTCCCGATGAACAAGGGCGTGGACGGCGCATGGACGGTGACGGTTCCGAAGCTGGCTCCGCAATATTACAGCTACGCGTATGACGTGGACGGGACGAGCGTGATCGATCCGCACAATACGCTGGTGAAGACCAGCTTCTTCAATATGCAGAGTATGTTTCTGGTTCCGGGGCAGCCGCCGATGCCGTGGGAAGCGGGAGATGTTCCGCACGGCGAGATCCATCACCACTTTTACCGTTCAAAGATCGTCGACATTAACAGCGAGTATTACGTTTACACGCCGCCGGGCTTCGACGCGAAGAGCAAGAAAAAGTATCCGGTGCTGTATCTGCTGCATGGATACAGCGACGATCCGAGCGCATGGACGTGGATGGGCAAGGCAAACGTGATCCTGGACAATCTGATTGCACAGGGCAAGGCTAAGCCGATGATCGTGGTGATGCCGCTGGGTTACGGCACGATGGACATGATCTCGCGCGGATGGGCGGTGTGGCGCGACCCGGAACTGGTGAAACGCAACTTCACAGACTTCGGGCGCGTGCTGTATGAGGAAGTGATGCCGCTGGTAAAAGCAGAATATCCCCTTTCCGACAAGCGGGAGGAGCACGCGATTGCGGGCCTTTCGATGGGCGGGGCGGAGACGCTGCTGGTGGGGCTGAATCATACGGATGACTTTGCCTATATTGGGGCCTTTAGCGCGGGTGGAATCGGTGACAGCAACTTCGGACCGTTGTTTCCGGCGATCACGCCGCAGTCGGGGGCTCAGATCCAGGCGAAGCTGAAGTTATTCTGGGTGGCATGCGGCGAGCAGGACGGGCTGTTTCCGCCGAACCAGAAGCTGATCGCGTGGCTGAAAGAGCAGGGTATGCAACCCACGGCGATTGCTACTCCGGGGATGCACGTGTGGATGGTGTGGCGTGACAACCTGAGCAACTTCGCTCCGCTGTTGTTTAAGTAACCCGCTTTTGTTTAAGTAACTATGACAGTTACATGGGTGATTCTGGCCGGGTTGCCAGGTACGGGCAAGAGCACGCTGGCGAGGGCATTGGCGCCCCGGCTGGATGGAGTTGTCCTGGATAAGGACCGGGTGCGGGAGGCGCTGTTTCCCGGCGCGATGACGGATTACTCACGCGAGCAGGACGATCTTTGCATGCGCGCGATGCTGGAAGCGGCGGCATATCTGACCGAGCGGCATCGGGTGGAGTTCATCTTTCTCGATGGGCGGACATTTTCCAGACACCAGCAGATCAATGAGGTCGTGCAGGCCGCAGAGCAGGCCGGCGCGAGGTGGCGGATTCTGCATGTGATGTGTTCGGACGCGGTGGCCGAGGCGCGGTTGAGCCGTCCGGACGCCGAGAATCCGGCGAAGAATCGCGATGTGGCGCTTTATCGGGATATTAAGAATCGTTTCGAGGCGATTGCGTATCCGAACCTGGAGGCGGACACTACGGACGGTGTGGATACCGTGGTCGAGGATGTCCGCCACTATCTGATGAATTCGAAGGAGTGATTCGTATGGCTAAGACGAAGACGGGGCGGTATGCGCAGGTAGTAAAGAAGGGCGGTCCGCTGGAACTGGTGACGCGTGAAGTTCCGGAGCCGGGGCCGGGACAGGTGCGGGTGCGGGTGCAGGCGTGCGGGGTTTGCCACAGCGATGCGGTGACGATGTACGGCGTCTTTCCGATCGATTATCCGCGTGTGCCCGGGCATGAAGTCGTCGGGACCGTGGATGCTGTTGGCGAAGGCGTGACCCAATGGAAAGCGGGCCAGCGCGTGGGGATCGGCTGGTATGGCGGTCACTGCGGCAAGTGCGAACCGTGCCGGCGCGGCGACCATATCTGCTGCGTGATCCTGCAAATTCCGGGGATCAGCTATGACGGCGGGTATGCAGACTACGTTGTCGCTCCGGCGATGGCGCTGGCGGCAATGCCGGATTCGCTGTCGGGCGTCGAGGCAGGTCCGCTGCTGTGCGCGGGCCTCACGACCTTCAATGCGATACGCAACAGCGGGGCGCGGCCTCCGGATGTGGTTGCAGTTCTGGGCATGGGCGGACTTGGACATCTGGGCGTTCAATATGCGGCGAAAATGGGTTACACGACCGTCGCCATTGCGCGCGGCGCAGACAAGGCGAAGTTCGCGCATGAGCTGGGTGCGCACTATTACATCGATAACGCGGCTCAAGATGTGGCGGCGGAATTGCAAAAGCTGGGCGGCGCTCGCAGTATTATCGCCACGGTAACCGATGCCGACGCAATGTCGTCGTCGATTGGTGGTCTCGGCCACCAGGGCAACCTGGTGATTCTGGGAATTCCGAGCGAGCCTCTGAAGGTTCCGGCGGTGCCTCTGGTGATGCAGAAGCGGGCGGTGGTTGGTTGGCCCAGCGGGACGTCGATCGACTCCGAAGATACGCTGAAATTCAGCGCGATCACCGGCGTAAAGGCGCTGATTGAGAAGTATCCGCTGGACAAGGCTCCCGAGGCCTTCGAGCGCATGATGAGTGGGAAGGCGCGGTTCAGGGTGGTGCTTGAGATGGGGGGGTAAGTCTATGGCCTCCGGCCGGTTCCCATCTGGTCGGAGGCTTCCCGGCAGTCCCGTTGCTGCTCAATGAAATAAAGGGTGATTTGCCCATCAGCAATGTCAATGTAAGACAGAGAGATCTTCTGTGAGAGCAGCTTCTCACTTGGCGTGCTTTGAGATTTGCGTATTGAGCAAAGAAACCAGGGGCTGGCCCCCGGGCGTGGGCTTGGCAACGTTGCCGACTACGATTTCTCGCGCGCTGAGCGGCTTTCCGTAACGCTCATTGGCATCGCTGTCCGGGGACAAGGAGGAACCGTTGAGAGACATACCGGCGAACAGTCCATTCAGGCTCCGGTCCGGCAGTTGCCGCAGGGACCGGAACGCGTATAGGCTTTTTGGCATGTCTAAGACTCGTCTCTCCGTCGCAGTGCTGTTAGGCATGGGAATCGCCCTCGGTTTCAGTCATCCTTTGGCTGTTTCCCAATCATCAGCTCCCACTCAGCCGTCTGCCCCGCTCAAGGAGATTCATGTTGACCGGAGATGCAAGATTTTGCAGGAGGAGAGCGACGCGCTCTCAGACCTTACCGAAGCGGATCTTCGAAATGACCACGCTATCTGCCACCTGGAGAGCGTACTCACCTCTCACCATATCGAGGAGGCTCTTAGGGACGGCGTGATGCAACGCAACAAGGTCACAGTTGCGGAGCAGGAATACCTTCTCCAAAATGTGACCTCCGCGCCGGTTACGTTTGTCGTTGAGCATGTTTTGCCCGACGACTGGAAGGTCGATTCCGATCCCCAACCCGTAAAGGTCGTCGACAATAAGGCATTCTTTCGAGTGAATGCGGAGCCTGGTCAAATCGTGCGATTGCATGTGGGCGAGCACCACGCAGATCCCGTTCCAGATGCCGACTGAGACAACCGATAACGTTCGAAGCAGCGCCCGCTGAAGTAGATGATAAGCGGGCTCATCGTACACTCGAAATCCTGAAGTGCTATTCGACGCTAAGAAGCGGACCGTATACCTTCCTGTCGCGTTTCTTGTAGCCGGTTCTCTCGCTGTTGGTCATCACCTTCGTGGCCAGCCGGAGATCCCTGCTTTGTCTTGACGAGAGTCGCGGCGCAGGCTGCGACCTAATGCACGGTGCAGCATCCTTTACAGGTATGTCTAAATATTCGCATTTATTTTCTCCCCTTCGTGTGGGTGCTTTGCGACTGAAGCACCGTGTGGTGATGGCTCCGTTGACGCGGATGCGTTCTACGCAGCCGGGTGATGTTCCGAACGAATTGATGGCCACCTATTATGGGCAGCGGGCGTCGGATTGTGGATTGATTATCACCGAGGCGACGCAGATTTCGCTGATCGGCAAGGGCTATCCGGCGGCGCCGGGGATTCATTCGCAGGATCAGGTAAAGGGATGGAAGAAGGTTGTCGAGGCTGTCCATGCCAAGGGCGGGTTTATCTTCCTGCAGCTTTGGCATGTGGGGCGCATCTCGCACAGCTCGCTGCATCCGAAGGACGGCTTGCCGGTTGCGCCTTCGGCGATTGCTCCCGCAGGGACGACGTTTTCTGCAGACTTTCAGCGGGTTCCGTTTGAGACGCCTCGGGCACTGGAGACGGCGGAGCTGCCGGGTGTAGTGGCGCAGTATCGCAGGGCGGCGGAGAATGCGAAGGCCGCGGGCTTCGATGGCGTCGAGATTCATTCGGCGAATGGTTATCTGCTGGACCAGTTTCTGCAGGACAGCACAAACAAACGTTCAGATGGGTACGGCGGGTCGATTGAGAATTGCGCGCGGTTGTTGATGGAAGTGGCCGATGCGGTGATTGCGGTGTGGGGTAAGGATCGCGTGGGCGTGCGGCTGGCTCCCTATGGAAAATTCAACGATATGGGCGACAGCGATCCGGAGAAACTGTTTGCGTATGTGCTGAAGTCACTCGGCGAGAAGGGTGTGGCGTATGCGCATGTAATCGAGCCGCGGGCGACGAATCCAGGCTCGGGCGGCCCGATTGTTTATGAGGCTCCGCGAACGGCAGAGATTTTCCGTAGTGCTTTTCCGGGCGTGCTGATTTCGGTGGGCGGATACACGGCGGAAGATGCGGAGGCGACGGTGGCGCAGGGGCTGGCGGACGCGGTGGCGTTCGGGCGGCTGTTTATTGCGAATCCCGACCTGCCGGAGCGGCTGCGGCTGGATGCTGATCTGAACAAGCCGGATCGGTCAACCTTCTACGGCGGCGATGAGAAGGGATACACGGATTATCCCGAGCTGGAAGTAGAGACGCTCGGTAAGTAAGACCGCCTCTTAAGACCCGGTCTGCGGTGAAGTCCAGGTTCGAGAATCCGGACGTGGGCACCCCATGAGGCATTCGACCAGACAATGAGCGGGAAGGAGCGATTCAGGGTGGTGCTGGAGACGTAGAGGCAACGCTTAGTTAGCGGAAGGAGCGAGCCCCGTGAGGGCTCGCTATTACTACTTGTACTGTCCGTTGCCGTGAAGATTAAACTCGGTGACGACTCCAAACGGTACGGGTTCGTTGTTACGGGTTGCTGGCGCAAAACGATACTGACTCACCTCTACAATTGCCTCCGAATCTCGGTCGGAACCGGCTGACTTCGCAATGCGAATGCTATTGGGGAATCCGTTTGTCTCAACTACGACATGCACGAGACAGATGGCGCCGGATTCATGCGGTAGTGGGTCGACCGAAGGAACGGCATGAATCAAGCGTGGAGGAATTACTCCGTCTCGCTCCTTTTGATTCACTTGTAGTACTCCGTCCGTACGTTTCAGTTCCACTTTGTTGTTGCCCCGTCCACTTGCAGATAGGGGTTGCCCGCCAGGTGGCAACGCGGAGACGGTCTTTGCGTGTAATTCGGAAGGCGTCGCAGGAGCCAGCACGGGAAAGCTCGTCAGCAGTGCTTGCTGTTGCTCGGGGGTCTTATCCGCCAGAATCTCTTTCAGATCTGTGGCGAAGATTCTGTTCAGGAGGGCCTGGAGATTCTCGACTCGGTCTGGAGCACCAACGACTCGGATGTGAACCTCTGCCGGGAGCGATACGAATCGAGGTGTTTGTCCCTGTACATCCGGACGATCGTAAATGAAAATCCCACGGTGACCGCTGAATTCAAGGTTTGTGCCTTTGAGGTGAGACTTCTCGACCTTGAATGTGCTGAGGAAAAAAGGGCCGGGTGTTGCGGTGCCGATTGGGTTACCCTGTGAATCAAACTTCAAGTCGCTCTCTAAGTACATTCCTCGAATGAAAACGACTCTCCCTTTAAGATTTTCAGCAACGTCCTCTGGGGAATTTGATTGGGCCATACCGAACAGCGGAAGGCAGAAAGACAGGCAGACAAAGGCACCGAAGAGCCTTGGAGATCTTGTTAGCTGGATCATTCTGGCTAGATTCTCATAAAAGTAGGTTTTGACAAAGTATCCGGTATGTTCTCTTTGGCTCGCTTTCCCGATATGCTGCGAGCAATGGATACACCAGCAATTTCCACGCGTGGGTTGACGCGGCGCTTCGGCGATTTCACGGCTGTGGATGACATCACCTTCAGCGTGGCTGCGGGACAGTTCTTCGGATTTCTCGGGCCGAATGGGGCAGGGAAGTCGACGACCATCAAGATGATGACCGGCCTGCTGGAGCCAACTTCCGGGCAGATGGAGATTCTTGGGCAAAAGTTTACGGCGGAGTCGCTGGAACTGAAGCGGCAGATGGGCGTGGTGCCGGAGGGCATGGCTCTGCTGGGCCGACTAACCGCGTCGGAGTATCTGCGCTTTGTGGGCCGGATGTATGGGCTGGATCGCGAGACGACGAATCGCCGGACGCAAGAGCTGCTTGACTTCATGCAACTCGCCAATGAACCGAAGAAGCTGGTGACCGATTTCTCGCACGGCATGCAGAAGAAGCTGGCCCTGGCGGCGGCGGTGATTCACGGGCCAAAGGTGCTGTTTCTCGATGAGCCGTTCGAGGGCGTCGATGCGATTGCGGCGGGCACGCTGAAGACGATGCTCCAGGGGATGATTCATCGCGGGGCAACGATTTTTCTCACCTCTCATGTGCTGGAGATTGTGGAGCGGCTGTGCAGTCATGTGGCCATCATCCATAGAGGACGGCTGGTGGCGAACGGATCACTGGAAGAGCTGCGTGCGGGGGTTGCCATTTCACTTGGCGAATCGTCGGATCAAAAGCTCACTCTGGAAGAGATATTCCTCAACGTCGTCGGCGCAGGAGCTGGCGAACCTGCTCAGGAGCTGTCGTGGTTGTAACTGCGGGGCTCTCGTAATGTCGGCGTCATCGCGAGCGCAATACGCAGCGCTGGCGGAGATGCGCTGGCGGATGCTGCTGAATTCGCTGCGGACTCGCCGCGGCAACTTCGAGCTGGCAGCACGCATTCTCGGGGGTGGGTTTTTCTCCCTGCTGGGGCTGTCCATGGGTGTGGGGCTGGGTTTTGGAGCTTTTGAGTTCGCCTCGGACGGGAAGCTGGAATTCCTGCCTTTCCTGATCTGGCCTGTGTTGTTTCTGTGGCAGCTGGCGCCGGTGATGATGGTTTCGTTTCAAGAGCATGTGGATCTGAGCGTGCTGCTGCGCTTTCCGGTGAGCTTCGGATCGTACCTGCTTCAGTATCTTGTCTACGGTCTCTTCGACATCTCGTCGATCCTGGGCGGCATTTGCCTGGCGGGCATCTGGACTGGATTGGTATGTGCGCGGCCGCACCTGCTGGTCTGGGTCACGCTCGCGCTGGTTGGGTTTGCCGCCTTCAATCTTCTGCTGACAAGGATGATTTTTGCGTGGCTCGACCGCTGGCTAGCGCAGCGGCGTACACGGGAGATCCTGGGGATGGTCTTTCTGTTCCTGCTCCTCGGGGCTCAATTGCTGAACCCGGCGTACTATCAGCATTCCGGGCATCGATCACGAATGACACGGTCTGCGACGCTCCATGCCCTGCATACCGCCGATCGTGTGCAGAGCGTTCTGCCGCCCGGTCTCGCTGCGGGCGCGATTCACGAGGCTGCGGACGGTCACGAGATCGTGGCGCTGGCATCGCTGGGCGGCCTCGCGTTGTACGCGCTGGCTGCGGGGTCTCTGCTCGGGATCCGGCTGGGGGCGGAATATCGCGGAGAGAGCCTGGGCGAAGCGCCACGGCGCGTTGCGACGGTCGAGGGAACTCGCGGAAAGACTTTCGACTTTGCGGGTCCGATTGGCGCTGTGGTTGAGAAGGAGCTGCGGTATCTCTCGCGCAGCGGTGTCATGCTCTACAGCCTGGTGGCTCCGCTGATCATGCTGTTTGTGCTTGGCCGCAACGGCAGCGGCGCGGGTTTCGCGGCCCATTACGGATTGCCGCTCGGTGTGGCTTACGGATTTCTCGGGCTCATGCGGCTGGTTTACAACAGCCTTGGCGGGGAGGGCGCGGGAATCCAGTTATATTTTCTGTCGCCGACCCGGTTTCAAACGGTGATGCTTGCGAAGAACCTGGTTCACCTAGCGTTGTTTTCGGTTGAATTGGTGGTCGTCTGCTCGATTATAGTTTTCCGTTTTGGAATCCCTGGCACGGAGATACTGGCAGCTACCGCCTGCTGGCTCCTGTTCGCGCTGCCCGTGCAGTTGGCGGCAGGGAATGTGCTCTCTATTACTATGGCCTACCGGATGACGCTAACGCGCATGAGCCGCGAGCAGGGATCGGCGGGGAACGGACTGCTGAGCCTGCTGATCCAGCTGCTGGTGTTCGGAGTGGGGGTTGCGGTCTACCTTTCGTTGGCGCTCAAGGGACATGCACGGCTGGCGGCGCCTGTATTTCTGGTGCTGGCCGCCGGTGGAGTGATCGCGTGGCTTCGGGTGCTATCGAACGCTGATCGCATGGCGGCGGGGCGCAAAGAGGCCCTGATCCAAAGTCTGGCGCGGGCCGCGTGATGGCCGGCGGTAACCAAAGACACAGGTACTAAATGGTCAGGGAAGGAACGACGAAAGAGGCAGAGCCACTTTGGGGAGTAAATGACAGAATTGGTAATGATTGAACACGCGGCGGGAAGAAGGAATCCCCCACAGGAGAATTTCGAATGACTCTTCGCACTGTTACTTCTCTTCTTCTTGGTTTCTCTCTTGCGGCGGCCGGCCCGCTCACCGCTCAGGCGCAGCAGGCCGCGCCCGCCAGCCCAGAGGCAGCCGCTGCAGGTGCGCAGCCGGTCAACCCACTGCCAAATCCAGCCGCAGCCGTGCCCGCGAATCAGACCACCTTCGTGGTTGCCGCGGGAACGAAGATTCCTCTGGAATTGCGCACTGCCATCAGCACGAAGACGGCGAAGCCGGGAGATGCTGTTTATCTGAGCACCACTTTTCCCGTCATCGTTGGCGGCAGAGTAGTGATTCCCGCAGGTGTTTTTGTCCAGGGCTATGTAGACGGCCTGCAGCGCGGAGGCAAAGTCAAGGGGCGCGCGCAGCTGATGATGCATTTTGTCTCGATGGCCTTTCCGAACGGTGTGGTGATTTCGTTGCCGGGCGCGGTAGATAAGGTTCCGGGAACGAACGGGGCCGAGGTGAAGGATAAGGAAGGCCTGATTGAGCAGTCGAGCAACAAAGCCGGGGATGCAAAGACCATTGCGGGAACGACAATCACGGGCGCGGGTTTGGGCGGCCTTGGTGGCTATGCAAGCGGCAGCCCCGGGCTGGGCACCGGCATCGGTGCAGGAGCAGGAGCCGCAGCGGGCATACTGATTACTATGTTCAAGCATGGCGATGACATCGTTTTCGCTGAGGGTTCATCGGTGGTAATGGTGATGCAGCGCCCGCTCGAAGTACAGGAACAGCAGCTTGCGGGCATGCGGAATCTGACTGGCTATGACGGTCCAGAAATGACTCCGGTAAATGCGGAACAACTGCCGCTGCCAAAGCCCAAGCCGCAGCCGCAGACAAACTAGTTTGCCCCTTGGTTACTCGTTGAGCCGGTGGAGGGCGGAGTTTTCCGCTCTCCCCGGTTTTCATCGTGGATGCCCGCTTCGGCGGGCATTTTCCATTTTGAGGCAAATGGAAAGAAGAGCATTGACACACCTTTAACCTGTCCCTATGCTGGCCGCTTGCAGGTTGGAGCGCTCCCGGCACGCACGTGAGCAGGAGGCACTATGTTTGGATCGGTCATTCTCGACGTTGCGATCGGCATGTCTTACATCTATCTGCTGCTCAGCCTGGTCGCATCGGTGATCAACGAGGCGCTGGCCAGCCTGGTCCAGTCGCGCGCCGCGAATCTGCAACGTGGGCTGCGCAGTCTGCTCTCGGGCGACTCGATCGAGTCGGGAGCGCTCACGCTTGTGGACAACATCTATAACCACGGCCTCGTGCGCGGACTCTATCAGGATCCGGCAAAGGATTACGGGGGACCAGTGCTTAGCCTGTGGAGCGGCTTCCGGTTGAGACTCCAGCAGTGGGTCGGCATCGCTCCACCCAAGCCCATCGCCGGAGTCACTGACCCTCTTCTGCTGCCGTCCTACATTCCCGCACGAACATTCGCGCTGGCGATGATTGACATTTTGAACCAGGACAAGTTCAACGGCAAGACTCCAATCGAGAATATTGAGAATTTCTTATCGAGCCACCATCAGCAGTTCGAAAAGAACAAAGCTGTCGAGGCTCTTTTGACGCTTCTGATCGATGCCAAGAACGATGCGAAGGCAGACTATCTGAGGTTGCAGCAGCTTCAGACGAATCTCGAGAACTGGTACAACGACGCGATGGACCGCGTGTCCGGCTGGTACAAGCGCTATACGCAAAACGTGCTGATGATCATAGGCCTGGGGCTGGCGATTGCATTCAATGTGAGCTCCGTCCGCATTGCGCACACGCTGTGGATAGACCGTGATGCGCGCCAGGGAATGGTGGATGCGGCGAATGACTATCTGAAGGCCAATCCGACGCTGCCAACCGGGACGGGAAGTCTCGCCGACCAGATGAAGACGTCGGTGCAAGCAGTGAATCAGGTCAGCGCGGAGCTCCTTCTGCCTCTGGGCTGGCGGTTTTCGCCGTCGCAATACGTGGACTGGTGGAAGCAATATCCGGTTGCGATGAGCGGCGACGCGTTGGTGGTGCTGATCGGATGGCTGATCACGGCCGGCGCTCTGTCGCTGGGAGCCTCGTTCTGGTTCGACACGCTGAACAAGATCATGGTGATCCGCAACACGGTCAAGCCAGAGGAGAAGAGCCAGACTGAGGGATCCAAGGATTAAGACTTTCGCCGGGAGTGTACCCTGTCCGTATGAAAAAGATTGCACTCGCAGTGCTCGCTATCCTCTCTTGTACGTTTTCCGCCCATGCGCAGGATTGGGCCAAGGCACGGCTCGAGAAATCTCCCCGCCACCAGGAATGGGTCGATATCAAGTACGGCAACCGCACGGTGCATGCGTTTGTCGTCTATCCCGAGGTGAAATCGAAGGCTCCGGCTGTGCTGGTGATCCACGAAATCTTCGGCCTTACGGATTGGGCGCGCGAGGTGACCGACGAAGTCGCCGCGGCTGGGTATGTTGCGATTGCGCCTGATCTGCTTTCCGGCTTCGGTCCCCAAGGCGGCGGATCGAGCGAGTTTTCCGGCGACGACGACAGGGTGAAGGCGGTGTCGGCGCTGAATGCGGATGTGATCACCGCGGATTTGAATGCCACGGCGGATTACGTTAAGAAGCTTCCCGCGGTAAACGGCAAGCTCGCAGTGACGGGATTCTGCTGGGGCGGCGGACAGTCCTTCCGGTTCGCGACAAACCGGCATGACCTGAGCGCGGCCTTCGTGTTTTACGGGGGTCCCCCGAAGGACGTGAGCGCGATTACGGCTCCGGTATATGGCTTTTACGCGGGGAACGACGCGCGGATCGATGCGACGATTCCGGACACCATCGAGGCGATGAAGAAGGCTGGCAAGAAGTACGATCCGGTGACGTATGACGGAGCCGGGCATGGCTTTATGCGGGCGGGCGAGGATCCCACGAAGACGACGGGGAATGATGCGAACATCAAAGCGCGCGAGGATGCCTGGGTGCGCTGGAAGGCGCTCCTGAAGGGGATGTGAGGCGGCGCGTGCCCGGTATTCCACCGCTGCGAGGGGGACTGATTTGAAGCTTCGGCGGTCTTTACTCAATCTGGTCTGCCCGTTTTTTCTCGCTTGTTGCGTCGTGGCCGGGGCGCAGGAGACGATCGTCGCCATCCGGCACGCGGAGAAGCCGGCGTCGAGCCTCGGGCAACTAACCTGCAAAGGTTTGAACCGGGCGCTGGCTCTGCCGAAGGTTCTGATTCCGCGGTATGGCAAGCCTGACCGGATTTACGCGCCCGATCCGGGCACCCGGATTGGCCAGCAGGGCAATATGAAGTACTCGTATGTGCGCCCCCTGATGACCATTGAGCCGACGGCGATCCAGCTAGAGATGCCGGTGAATGCTCTGATCGGCTTCAAGAATGTCGGCAAACTGCAGAGACAGCTTACCGCTCCGGAAAACGCGAATTCGGTGATTTATATTGCCTGGGAGCACGCGTGGCTGAACGAATTCGCGAAACGGATGCTCACGAGCTATGGGAAGGATCCGTCCGCGGTTCCGGATTGGCCGAACGAGGAATACGACCGAATTTATGTCTTCCACATCAAGGATGTGAACGGAAAGAAAGAGCTGACTTTTACCATCGATCATGAGGGATTGAACGATTCTCTGAGCGATAAGTGTCCGGGGCAGTAAGGCAGGTGATCTGAGACCGGAATGAGCGCAGGTCCTGCTGCTTAAAGATCGTGTGAAAACCCGACCAGCTATTTGGTAGTTGGCGCGGCATTCGCGGGTTGAAGCGCTTTCAATCTCTCTGCAGCGTCCTTGTTATCAGGATTGATTTCCAGCGCTTTTTTATAGTTGCTGATGGCGAGATCCTTCTGTCCGCTCTTCTCGTATGCCTCACCCAGGCTCACGTGGATATGCGATGAATCCGGGTGAAGCTCGATGTTCAACTTGAATATCTCAATCGCTTCAGGCAGATGACTCTGCTGCATCAATGCATAACCCCAACTGTTGAGGGCATCATTGTCTATCTTCATGTCCGGGTCCTGCTTCTTTGCCTCCGCGTAGACCTCGGTCGCATGACTGAAGCCGCGCTTGTTCAGCTCTGCAGCCAGGCCTTCAATGGTGGGGGGAAAGCCTTTCGCCTGGCGAAAATCGACTGTAAGCAGGTGTGGTGGGACGCCGTCTTTTGCTGGAGAATTCTTTAAAAATGCCATCGAGCCGGCACCATGCTTCAGATACGCATTGAGGAAGTGCAGGAAGTACTGAGCCATCCAGGAATAGCTTGCAGAAGTTTCCTGTGGCGAAAACTCATTGGCCGACTGGCCCTTCCAGTATTGTGGAGAGCGCTGAAACAGCGAGGAGAAATCTCCGTGGCGCAACTCGCGCATGTGCACGATGTATACATCGCTGTGCTTCATCTGGTTCAAAACGTTTCCCGATATATCGAGCTTGTATTGGTCGATATCTTCCAGGCTGATATCACCTTGGGTGAAGAAGAGCAGTGGCAGGCTCATGTTTTGCGGATAGACAAACTTCGATTCTGCAATTAGTTTTGGGTAGTAACGGGCGGAACCGTCGAGTGCGACCAGGGCGGTAATGCGGCTGTCCTGGGCAGCCGCGAAAAAGTTCGATATGCCGCCCCAGCTGAAACCCGCCACAGCTATTTGCGAAGGATCGACGTCGGGAAGTGTCTGGGCAAAGCCTATGAGGAAGGAAATGTCGCGGGCTTGTGCGTTGATGCCTTCCAGATCCTGGGTCATGGCCCGGGTGTGTGCTCCCATATCCGGGCTGGCGATAACGACGTATCCATGGCTGGCTAAATATTCGCACAGGTCGGCATTTTCGAAGGCCGGGGCGCTGAAACTCGGGGCATAAATTACCGCTGGAAACTTGCCGCTTTCCGGTTTCGCACCCTTCACGGCCCACATGACAGGCGCAGGACTGGCATCGTGATCCTTCTCCGCATCGTGGACGATTTGCTGTGCCTGCGCGGTCGTCGGAGAAAAATTCTCCTCAGTAGCAAACAGCGCAAGGTAGTCACCATAGGTAACATGCGCAGTCGCACTGTTCTGCGCCGGATACCAGATTAGCGTCTCAATAGGACGCGCAGGCTCGCCGTGAAGTGGCTGTCCGGCTGGATCAGTTTTGTAGAGGTAGGTACGGGAGTAGTCGTACTGCAGCACCACGCGAAAACCGACGGGGTGTGCTCCGGGCTTGTTTAGAAAGGTAAAATCTGGCGATTCAAGAGCTGACGCTGAGGCGCTTGCCAGCAGACAGAACGTGAGACACAGAGGTTTCAGCACAGGGAGCTCTCAAAAAGGGAAATGGTAATTCCGGGTCCGTCAAGCCGGATGAACCATCATAATCATCAAGATCTTACAAAGCAGCGGAAAGGATGGTTCCATGAAGCTGAGGGCCTGCCGGCACCCAAACGCGGACATGTTATTCGTTGTATCTGCAGCGCAGAGGATGCCGAAGTCGGACCGGCCCCAAAAGGTGCTGAATTATTGACTCCAGCCCCAAATTCACGTAATCTAAACTGGTTGCGCAGTCTGCGTCTGCCCGTCTGTCTGACTGGGTTGTGAACGCGGAAAACCCACAGGTTTGGAAGCCTGCGCCAGCCTCACGCGAACAGCATTCTGTAAGCTGCGGGGAATTTTAGGTCCGCGGCTGCTATTTGCGCGTGGGCAAGTTATGTTTGGGCGAGCGTGAGTCTCGCCAGCAGGGCTGAGGAGAAGGAAAGAGCGATGTCGACATATATTCCGAGCGCGCACGAGATTGACCGCAAGTGGTTCCTGGTAGACGCCAGTGGTAAGACACTGGGCCGCCTGGCCACCGAAGTCGCAAGCGTGCTGGCCGGCAAGAGGAATCCGAAGTACGTGCCCTTTATGGATATGGGCGATCACGTTGTGGTCGTGAATGCCGAAAAGGTGCGTCTGACCGGGCTGAAGAGCCAGCAGAAGCTGTATCGCCGTTACACCGGGTTTCCGGGCGGGTTGCGCGAGGAGTCGTTTGTGCGGCTGCTCGAGCGCAAGCCGGAAAAGATTGTCGAGGAAGCCGTCAAGGGCATGCTTCCCAAAACCAAACTGGGCCGCAAGATGGTGTCGAAGCTGCAGGTATACCGCGGCGACAAGCATCCTCATCAGGCGCAGAATCCGCAGCCGTTAGAGATCAACGCGTAAAGCGAGAAGAGAGACCAGGACAGAGAATGGCAGATTTGGTTCAGTATTACGGAACGGGACGGCGCAAGTCGGCGATCGCTCGCGTGTTTTTGCGCCCCGGCAGCGGCAACTTCAAGGTCAATGAGAAGAGCCTTGAGACCTACTTCGTGACCGAGCAGCAGAGGGTATCGGCGGTGCGTCCGCTCGCGCTCACCGAGTTGACGTCGACCTTCGACGTGGTCACGACGGTTAAAGGCGGCGGCGTAAGCGCGCAGGCTGATGCGGTCAAGATGGGCATCTCCCGTGCGCTGATCGAGTTCAATGCCGAGCTGCGCAAGACGCTGAAGACCGAAGGTCTGCTCTCGCGCGATGCTCGCGCCAAGGAGCGCAAGAAGTACGGGCAGAAGGGTGCTCGTAAGCGGTTCCAGTTCAGCAAGCGGTAGTTGGTTTCCCGCGTCTCAGAATCGAGACGTGGGGCACCCAGTTTTGCATCTTGTTTTAGGTAGTTAAATTTTCCCAAGAGGGAATCAATCCCGGCACTCAAACCGCCGGGATGCAATCCACAGAGGAGGCTGTTTGGCCACGATCACTATGAAGGAGCTGCTCGAGGCGGGTGTTCACTTCGGGCATCAGACGAAGCGCTGGGATCCGCGGATGAAGGAATACATCTTCGGCGAGCGCAACGGCATTTACATCATCGACCTGCAAAAAACCCTCAAGATGTTCAAGGAGGCCAGCAAGTACGTTACGGACTTGACGGCTTCGGGCAAGGTCATCCTGTTTGTCGGCACCAAGCGGCAGGCGCAGGATGCCATCGCTGAAGAGGCGACCCGTTGCGGCATGTTCTACATCAACCAGCGCTGGCTGGGTGGACTGCTAACGAACTGGGTGACGGTGCAGAAGTCGGTGAAGCGCCTTCAGGAACTCGACGATATGGCTACAGACGGCCGCTACGATCTGCTGACCAAGAAAGAAGTCATCAAGCTGGAGCGGGAGCGCAAGCACCTGCAGGCCAATCTGGCTGGCATCAAGAACATGCGCCGGCTGCCCGACGCGCTCTTCATTGTGGATTCGAACAACGAAGCCATTGCCGTGAAGGAAGCCCGCAAGCTGGGTATTCCGGTAGTCGCAGTGGTCGACACGAATTGCGATCCCACGGTGGTCGACATGGTGATTCCGGGCAACGATGACGCCCTGCGCGCCATCCGGCTGTTCACCTCGAAGATCTCCGATTCGGTGATCGAGGGTGTACAGATGGCTGGCAACAAGCAAAATGCCGAGATCGCCGGAGTGACTGCCGATTCACAGGTTGAGCTCCAGGCTGCGGCTGCCGATGGCGAAGGGGCCACGCCGGTGGTTGCGGCGGAAGATCCGGCTGCCGAAACCGAGGTTGTCGACCTGGAAGCGGTCTTGGGCGGAGGGATTCGGAAGGCTCCGGCGGTGGTTGCAGCTCTGGAAGAGGCCGAGGCGGCGGAAAGCAGCTATTAGACTTTGCGCGGTTCAACCGCTGGGAAGTTGAGGAAGCGTGGCTGCGTTGAAGAAACGGCCACGCTTTCTTTCTGCCCGGAAGTTTGTCGGTTTCCCACGTCTGAGAATCCGGACGTGGGGCACCCGCTTTCACGGGCTATTTACAAGCCGCGCGGCGGCATTTGTGGGATTCTAAAACATGAAGGAATGGGTATAAGGAATGTCAACGGTGACTGAAAAAATCGATGCGAAACAGGTAAAGCAACTGCGCGACAGCTCGGGCGCGCCCATGGGCGATTGTCTGAAGGCGTTGCAGGAGTCGAAGGGCAACATCGAAGATGCTTTCGTTATCCTGCGCAAGCGGGGGATGGCGTCGGCCGCGAAGAAGGCTTCGCGCACCACCAATGAGGGCGCGGTGGGCACCTACATCCACGCTGGCGGCAAGATTGGTGTGCTGCTCGAAGTGAACTGCGAGAGCGATTTTGTGGCGCGCACGGCTGATTTCCAGGAGCTGCTGAAGGACATCGCCATGCACATCGCGGCGACCGACCCACGCTACATCCGCCGCGAGGACGTGACCGCCGAGGATCTGGAGCGCGAGAAGGATATCTATCGCGCGCAGGCCGCGGCGACGGGCAAGCCGGCTCCGGTGATCGAGAAGATCGTCGAGGGCAAGATGAGCAAGTTCTATGAAGAGGTCTGCCTGCTCGAACAGCCCTTCATCAAGGAGCAGACGCTGGCCATCAGGGACCTAATTGCGACGAAGGTCGGCAAGCTGGGCGAGAACATCACGGTTCGCCGCTTTGCGCGTTTCAAGGTCGGCGATCCGAACTGGACCGTAGCGCAGGTGAAGACGACGGAAGAAACACAGTCGTAACGCTAAAGCCAATTAAGCCAGAAAGCCCGGGATTTGCTCCCGGGCTTTTCTTTTCGTCTCAGGCCTGACCGGGAGGTTTCGCGTTCGAAATCCATTCCTCACGCTTGCGGCCGGGCTCGACCTTCGGTTTAGGTTTGGGCTTCTTCTTTTCTTCTTTCTTTCCTTTGTCTTTGCTTCCCATGCGGATTAGTTTATAGCAGGGCAGAGGTTTGTGCGGAGTAAGCAGGAGCGGCGAATGGATTTTTCTGCGCGGCGGGCGGCATTTCGGAAACTGCATGAGAGCGGATGTTTTGTGATTCCCAATCCGTGGGACACGGGCACGGCGCGGTATTTGAAGGGGCTGGGATTCAAGGCACTGGCGACGACCAGTTCAGGTTTTGCGTTTTCTCGCGGACTTCCGGATGGTGAGGCAGGGGCCTCGCGTGATGCGGCCTTGGAGCACATCGCCGAGATCGTAGCGGCAGTCGATCTGCCAGTAAACGCCGACTTCCAGTCGGGCTACGGAGATAAGCCCGAGGACGTTGCCGAGAGCGTCCGGCGCTGCGTCCAGACCGGAGTCGCCGGCCTGTCGATTGAGGACCGCGCGGGCGGCCAGGAGAAGGCTCTGTATGAATTGCCTTTAGCAGTTGAACGGGTAAAGGCGGCACGTGCGGCGATCGATTTGTCGGGTGCAGATGTAATGCTGACGGCGCGGGCGGAGTGCTTTCTGGTGGGACATCCAGACCCGCTGCGCGAGGCCATCACGCGTTTACAGGCTTATACCGAGGCGGGTGCGGATGTGCTGTATGCCCCGGGGCCAACTGACCGTGAGCAAATTGAGACAATCGTGAAGGCGGTGAACCCTAAGCCGGTGAACGTGCTGATGCACGCGAGCAACGGCCTGCGGGTCGCCGATCTTGCTGCGATTGGTGTGCGGCGAATCAGCGTCGGGTCATCGCTTGCGCGCGCGGCGTGGACGGGGTTTATCCGCGCAGCAAGGTTGATCGCGGAAGAAGGAAGCTTTGCGGGTTTCGAAGGATTGGTTTCGGGTGGAGAGTTGAACCACTTTTTTCAGAAGGCGGCGACTTCTGAAGTCTCGTAATCTCGTAATCCCACCGTTTCTTGAGACGCCAATCTCTCAAAGAGATTCGCGAATGTATCAAGAGAAGTGACTGTTGTAGATGACAGCGTCCAGCTCAGGGTAGCTTGTCGAAGAAAAGATAAAGGGCCTCAATCCGGCCGTCCCGGGCAATGATGAAATCAGTCCCAGCATAGGCCGGCGCCGCGCCAGGGCTGCCCGATACCCATGGCACCCGCCCGCCATTGCCCGATTCCTCGGGCTCGGCAATTGGCTGATATTGAAAGTTAGGGTGAGTAGCCTTGATCGCGCCCGCGATGCGATCGATCTCGTCGCGGCCACGGTAGATGCCCTTGCTGGGATCGTAGAACACGCAATCTTCGCTGTAGATCTCGTCAATGGCTGCGCGCCGACGCGCGGGATCGATTTCACCGAAAACGTCGCGAAGATTGCGGATCAACAAGGTGGATATGCTGTGGGACATGATCATGTGATTCTGGTTGGCGCGTGTATGGTGCAAGTTTTTCATTGGCCGGGAAAGATGGCGGTCGCAATTATGTAGCCCGCCGCATGCGGTAATGATGAGCAGATTCGTCCGTAAGGACGAATCCCAGGCGGGCATAGAAGGAACGCGCAGCCGTATTCACTTTCAAAACAGAGAGGACAAGCCCGCGCTTGCGGGCAAGCGCGTCTTCAACCAATTGCCCCATAAGGACAGTACCTAGACCGTGTCTTTGATGCACGGGCGCTATGCAGAGCGTATGCAGCTCAATGTCCTGTCCACGTTCAATTGTCATAAAAAAGCCGACGCGCATACCTTCATGCTCGACGATCCGCGTGTGTGGAAGCTGCAGCTGTTCGTGGAACTGTGCCTGCTCTTTGGCTTCATTCCAATACCCACGTGTCGCCGTGATGTGAGTCTGCATGGCGCGTAAGAACACATCAGTCATGAAACAAACATCGTCATCGGTTGCGTGACGTATCGCTACCAGCCCCGGCATATTTGTAATGCAGATGATTACATTTTGCTCACGTCGATCATGTTATCCTCTGGATTACGATCGATGAGCTTGTTATAGGGGTCGATGCCCGCCCGCGTAGGCTTCTGATCGACGATGAATTCGATCGTCGAGTCGTTCTTCGTAATCCACTGCTTTTCGACGTGGATCGGCTGTTCATGGTCCTTCTTGCCCGAGAACACCCCCACTTCGATCAGATCATGTAACGGCACTTCGGTCTCCACGCCATCACCGTTGGCCTTGAGCTTGCGCGACCTCACAGTAAGCACGACTTTGTATTTGTGATCGGGCGTCTCCTGCCAGGTGGCGGATACGGCGCGGTTGTCGTAAAGCGTGATGCTTTCGAACATATCGGTGATGAGGTATTGAAGATCGGGCGGCGTGGCATCTCGCAGAGCGGCAACGAAGCCGCGCGTGTCGGGATAGGTCGTCTTGCTGTAGCGGTTCTGCTGGAGAAAGCTGCCCAGCGCTGCATTCAGCTTGTCTTCGCCGATGTAATCGCTCAGGGCATATAGCACCAGCGATCCTTTTTGATACCAGACATACGGTTCGTTCTGCACCAGCACGAGCGGGGGCTCGTGACGGACTTCGCCGGCACGTCCGCGCAGATAGCCGTCGAGCTCGTACTTGAGGAAGCGGCGCATCTGGGCGTCGCCATACTGGTGCTGCATCACGCGCAGGGCGGAGTACTCTGCGAGGCTCTCCGACATCATGTTTGAGCCCTGCACGTTGGCGCCGATCAATTGATGTCCCCACCATTGGTGGGCGAGTTCGTGCGCGGTCACGAAGTACGTGAAGTCGATGTCATCGGGCTTCTTGAGGCGGCCAATGAAGCCCATGTCCTCGGAGTAGGGGACGGTGTTTGGGAAAGACTGGGCGAACTGGCGGTAGCGGGGAAATTCAAGAATGCGGTACTGCTGGAACTGGTAAGGGCTGTAGTTCACGGTGTAGTAGCCGAGGCCGCGCTTGGAGGACGACAGCATTTTGTCGAGGACATAGGTATGTTGCGGAGAGTAGTAGATCTCGAGATTCACGTCCTGCCATTTATCGCGTTTGATCGTGTAGCGTCCGGACAGGTAGGAGAAGAAGTCGTTAATCTCGGTCGAACCCATGCTGTACTCGTAGTAGTTGCGGCCATCCTGTGTCCATTGGCGCTGAAGGTAGCCGGGTGAGATCGCCATTTGATTCCCGGAGGTGCTGACTACAGTGTGGTAGCTAACCCATTCCGAGTCGGGCCGAAAGAGATTCGTCTTCGAATAGTAGGGATCGCCCCGCGGCGCCATCTCTTCATATGCTCCTAGCTTTTCTTCTCTGCGGCGGACGGGGTTGTTGATTTCTACGCCGCGGTTATAGCCGAGATAGGGAAAGTAATCCGAATCGAAGAAGGTACCGTTATAGGCGAATTCCGCGCGCTCTCCTCCATCCTTGAAACCATGCGAAGTGTAGGAGCAACGAAAGTTCATGCGCATCTTGTCCCCGGGCGCGAGCGGTTCCGCGAGGTGATAGATGGAATACCAGTGCTTCTTGTCGTCGAGCACCTGTTGCGCCGGGCGGTCGAAGTGGATCTCGTCGATCGAGTCGCGTTGACCGGTGATGTGAATGTCGGAGATGGGCTGCGCGGTGTTGTTCTGAAGAACGTACCAGCCGGTTGCTGAGAAAGACCGCCGCTCGGGGTAAATGTTGACCGTGGTATCGACGGCGATGACCTTGGGCAGCGGCTGCTTCTCGTATTTCTTGTAAAGCTTTTCGTAGTCGGCCTGGAGCTGGCGCCTCTGTTTCGCAGTCTGGAATTGATTGAGGCGGTGGGTGTTGTAGTAGAACCACCCTCCGCTGCCGAGGACCAGGGCAAACAGCACAATGGCGGCCGGCAGAACCGCGGGCAGCCGTTCGGCAGCGATGTGGAAGCGCGCCTTCCAGGAGTAGTCGCTGCCGCGCCGCGCCATCAGAATACCGACAACGCCGAGCAGGCCGCCCCAAGCCAGCCAGTAAGTGAGCGACCAGAAGAGCGCGGGTGCGAAGTGGCCGTAGCCGTTCATATCGGAGTAGGTGTAGGGCGTGACTTCGCCGTACAGTACGAGGCGGTTCTCAAAGCCGTAACGGTAAAGCACCGGGATGAGAATGAAGAAGCCGATCACGATGCCATGCCCCAGAAACTTGTTCGGCACCAGCGTTTGCACGCACAGCGCGAGCAGTGCGTAGATGAGGACCTCGGCAAAGGTAATAAGGTAGAGTTCCTTGAAATACTGCAGGAACTCGTAGTGGTAATACCCCTGGATTGTCTGCGAGAAGATGGCGCAGAACAACACGATGGTCAGCAGGATCAGCTCAACCAGGGCGAGCGAGCAGAATTTGCTTAGCCAGTCGATCCATTCGCGCATAGGCAGCGAGTCGTGAATCTGCTCAAAGCTGGTGTCGCGCTCTCGCCATATCAACTCGCCGGCATAGATCGTGGACACAATGATGAAAAACACAATAGCGCTGCCTTCAACCGCCTGCAGCATGAGATAGGTCACAGGCCACACGTCGCGGTCCTGGAAGTGGCCGGCGAAGTGTCCGTTGATGAGAACGTAGGCGATCATGACCAGCGCGATCGCCCAGAAGATGATTTCGCGGACGATATTGCGCATGCGCATGCGCGTCAACGTGACGAATTGCAGCCAGGCAGTGCGAGCGCCGAAGTACTGATGCACGCGAGGCAGCGAGACACCGAAGAGCGGACGTGGCGGACGGGCTTCCTCCTGTTCGACCTTCTTCTTTTTGCGGGAGACGCGCGCGGTGAGCGCTTCGGCAGACATGGGGAAGAAGATCCAGGTAATGGCCAGCGAGAGAAGGCCGATGCCTATCCACACCACGCGGTTCCAGAGGAACATGCCGGCCCAGGCTGGCGTGAGGGTATTTTGCTCAACCACGGTCCAGTAGCGCGTGATGCTGTCGAGGAGAAGAATGCCCAGCGGATCGAAGACAGAGGGCCAGAATCGATCGAGGCTCCGCGCCTGGATAACCGAGACGAGAAGGATGAGGTAGATGACAAAAAGAACGACGCCTTGCAGATAAACGGTGATGATCTTGCGCGTAAGTGCGGCCACTGCGAAGAAAAGGCTGCCGAGAAAGAAGACCTGGACGGCGACGATCGAAAAATACAGTTTCGCGAACATTGCAAGATGAATCGGTCCGATGCGGGTGTGGTCCGCCCAGGGTGCGAAGGAGCCGGCGATCTCGCCAAGTGGCAGGCCGGTGAAGATGATCAGTGTGATGACGAGCGAGCCCGCCCAGCGTCCGCCAAGGTACGCGAGCTTGGAGATGGGCTTGGTAAAGACCATCTGGTAGGTGTCACGCTGGAAGTCGCGCAGAATCGACGGCCCGAAGATGGCCGCCATGATGATCATGCCGAAGGCGGAAAGCTGCAGGAAGTACTGCATCGTGGCATAAGGGCCATTCAGCAGGACTTTGCCCGCGCCGACAGGACCCCAGTCTTCCGCGGCGACCGAGAAAAAGACCATCAGGAACCACAGGGCAAAGTAGACGTAGGTCGAGAGGCTCTTAATCCGCAGCTTCAACTCAAACAGGAAAAAATCCAGAAACATGTCGGCTCTCCTTCCTCGCGCTCAGTTGACCTTCTGGCTTGCTGTGTGTCGTTCCATGTTAAGGAAGTAGACGTCTTCGAGGTTCGCGTCGACAGGGCGGAAGCCGCTGCCGGGATCGGTCTCAGAGTAGACACGGACTTCGTGAGCGCCGCCGAGCAATTGCACGGATACGATCTGCAGCTGTGCCTCGAGAGTCGTGAGCTCGCTTTCGTCGGTGACCAGCTTGCTCCAGATGCGGCTGCCGAGGGTTTCGAGAGCTTCGGCAGGAGCGCCCTCGAGCAGAAGCTCTCCGTTGCTGATGATCGCCATGCGGTTGCACAGCTCGCGGACATCTTCGACGATATGCGTCGAGAGGATAACGATGACGTCGCGGCCAATGGAGCTGAGCAGGTTCAGGAAGCGGTGGCGCTCGGCGGGGTCAAGGCCTGCCGTGGGTTCGTCGACGATGATCAGCTTGGGGTTTGCCAGCAGCGCCTGGGCAATGCCGAAGCGCTGCTTCATGCCTCCCGAATAGGTGCTGAGCGCCTTCTTGCGGGCGTCCCAAAGATTGGTCTGGTTGAGCAGCGCCTCGACCATCGCTTTTCGTTCGCCGGCGTTCGTGACGCCTTTCATCACAGCGAGGTGGCTGAGCATGTCGAGCCCGGAGATTTTTGGGTAGACGCCAAACTCCTGCGGCAGATAACCAAGCAGGCGGCGTACGGTCTCCTTCTGTTTGACGACATTGATGTTATCCAGCCAGATTTCACCGGAGTCGGGTTCCTGGAGTGTGGCGATCGTACGCATAAGCGTGCTTTTACCCGCTCCGTTAGGGCCAAGAAGGCCGAACATGTTATTGCCAATAGTGAGGTTAAGGTCTTTGAGCGCCTGCACGCCGTTGGAATAGGTCTTCGACAATCCGGTAATCGTCAGTGGCACAGAAACTCTCCTGATATGCGCTGAAGATCAGCGCCGAAAGTGGTTAGAGTCGCAAAAACCGGGGATCGTTCTTGTGGTAGAAGTGTATACGCGCGGGCGCACAAAGGGTTCAGAAGAAAATCAGCGGCGCGCTCCAAAAGAAAAAGCGCGCCAGAACGGCGCGCTTTCTTCGCACGGTGCGGCAAAGTTCGCCTTTCCGCGCGCAACATCGATGTTTTAGCGGCGCCCTCCGGTCAGGAGGCTGCCTTCCACTGTTTGTTATCGGCAACCATCTCGATAATCTTCTGGTTGAATGCCGGAAGATCGTCCGGCTTGCGGCTAGTGATGAAGTTTCCGTCGATGACGGCCTGCTCATCGACCCAGTTTGCGCCGGCATTTTTTAGGTCGGTCTTAAGGGAAGGCCAGGAGGTCATCTTCCTGCCCCGCACCACCCCAGCTTCAACCAGCGTCCAAGGGCTGTGGCAGATTGCGGCTACGGGTTTGCCTGATTCCGCAAATTCCTTCACAAAGGAGACCGCTTTCGGCTCCATGCGCAGATGGTCGGGATTGATGACGCCGCCGGGCAGCACCAGCGCGTCGTAGTTGGCGGGTCGAACCTGGTCGAGGGTCTTGTCGACCTTTACCTTGTCGCCCCAGTCCCTGAAGTTCCAGCCTTTAATCTCACCGCTCCTGGGCGAGATGATTTCGGTGGTGGCGCCTGCGTCTTCCAGCGCCTTCTTCGGCTCGATGAGTTCGACCTGTTCGAAGCCATCGGTCGCGAGAATCGCGATCTTCTTTCCCTTCAGTTTTTCAGCCATTACTACTACTCCATAGTGGGAGATTTTGTCTCGCGTTCTTGCTCTTCTATGGAGTAAGAGGCTGCTTCGCAGCGGGGCGTTGCCATTCCCGGGTTGTGGATTCAGGTCTATGGATTACTGGACTGGTTTCGCCTTCCCCGACTGGAATGCCTGGTCGATCATGGACTCCATTTGACGCGAGGCCTGGCGGGCGAGCTTTCCTTGCTGTCGTCCGAGTTCCCCCTGCTGACGGCCCAGTTCGCCCTGCTTGCGGCCCAGTTCTCCCTGCTGACGGCCGAGATCGCCTTGCTGCGCACCAATCTGACCCTCCATTGCACCCAGATGGCCTTCGATGCCGCCGATGCGGCTCTGAATCTCAGCCAATTCGTCCTGAGTAACAGTCTTGCTCTTCTGGAGGTCCTGGAGCTTCTTCACTGCTTCCTGCAGCTCGGCAATTTCCTTCGACATGTCGGGGGTTTCAATGTGAGCTTGCTCCTGCTGTTTGCCAAGCCGATCCTGCTCGTCGCCGAGGTTCTCCTGTTGGGTGCCGAGAGCCTCCTGTTGGCGGCCCAGCTCTTCGATCGGTGCGAAGAGCTGGCGACTCTGCTGCATGAGAGCCGGGTCGTCGATGACGTAATATTTCCCGGTGCGTTCCGCCAGAATGTAGTTGCCGTGAAGCTTCTTGCGGATTGCCTCCATCTCCGCGTAATCGCCGTGGTAATTGAACATCTGAGTCTTGTCGCCGTTGACGATCATGAAGGAATCCTGATCGGAGTCGGAGAAATGAGTATCGGAGTCGCGCTCGACGGTAACCGCCGACGGGTTCGCTTGTGCAACAACGACAGCCGCCTTGTCTTTGTTTTTCTCTTTGTCTTTGATGGTGGCTGGCTCCGGAACCGGCGCTTCGAGCCTTACATTCGGTAGCGCTGCAGGGGGCAGTGCGGGCGCGGAAGTGGGAGCATCAGGCACTGCAACCGATGTGTTCGAATCCTGAGCCACGACATGAATGAACGGCGTCGTGGGCGCGGTCACCTTGGCCGCGGCACGCACCGCGACCAGAGATGCGGACGCCGTTAAGACCAGAGGAACGACCGCCGCTACGGCGAGGGCACGGCCCTTGCCTTCGACGAATGACCTGCGGAAAATTCGGTCGACGAGCAGGCGATCGATGCGGTGTTCAATTCTGCTGGAACGAGCCATGGCGACGGCGAAGATCGCCCGGCGGGGCAAGGCGGCGACTTCAAGCAGAAGCTCGGCATAGGAAGGCGCGTCCTTGGCTTCGGCGATGCCGGCAAAATCGCTGATCGCCTCGCCGAGATCGGAGAGATGTCTCTGTATCCACCAGGCCGCCGGGCTGAACCAGAAGGCCGCGGTATGCAGATGCGCGAGAAGCTGCAGGTAGAAATCGCGTTGGCGGACGTGCGCAAGTTCGTGAGCCAGAACAATGCGCAGTCGGGGTCGGCTCCAGCCATGGAATGAGACGGGAAGGACGATGCCGAGGCCGATGGTAACCGGGGTTCGAATATCGGAGCTGAAGCGAACGTCGGCGTGCGGCTCAACCAGAACGGAGGCTGGTTCGGCACGGCTCCAGATACGCCAGGCGAGGGTCAGGCCGAAGAGGACACGCAGCAACAGGAATCCTGAAACAACGAAATAGATGCGGACGATGAGCGTGCCCGGATTGGGGACTGTCCAGCGGCGAACGGGCGGGGTGTTTGAGGCGACGGCGGGGGCGGTCTGGAAGGTTGCAGGCGCCAGAGACACGGACGTGGCGATGGGCTCCATTGCTTCCTTAGGTGCGGTAACGGGTGACGTTATGGTGCGCGCAGGGGTGGCGTTATGGGGAGGATTTGTCCAAGCAGTTGGAATCACGTATGTGGGAATTGCGGAAGTGGGTATCACGACTGAGCTCACCTGGATCACGCGCCAGCGCATGAGGAATGGCATGGCGATCGCCGCGGCAAGCACCAGCGTCCAGGCAATTTTCTGCGCGATCACGTGGCGGACGCGGAGGAGCCGGAGGACGGTCCAGACGGCCACGGCGAGCAGCAGTGTGCGGGCGGAGGATTCGAGAATGATGGACATCATGCCTTTTTTCCTTTCCTAGCAGCAGCGATTCGTTCGGCGAGCCGCTGCAATTCCGTTTGGTCGAGGACTTCGGAGTCGACCATGCCGACGAGCAGCGCCTCGACGGAGCCGTCGCAGAAGCGGTCGATGATGCGCTTGACGGCGCGCCCGGCCACGAGCTGTCGGGTTTCGGCGGGGCGATAGCGAAAGGTGCGGTTCTCGACCGTGTGGGAGACGTAGCCCTTTTCTTCGAGGCGGCGAAGCACAGTGCGAATGGTGGAATCCTTGAGAGGACGGTCGAGTCCATCCAGCTCTTCTCGCACCTGCTCTGCGGTGAGGTTGCCGTGCTGCCAGATGAGGCGCATGATGGCGCGTTCGAGTTCGCCGAGTTCTGCGGGGTCGTGAGCTGGAGGTCTGCTACTAGTCATAACGCTACAGAGCGTAACATTGCGCACGGATCGATGCAAGACGTTTTTAGGGAACGCCCGCACATTATTTCGATACGCAGGCGGCCTGTCGCCGGTTCTGGGCAATGGGCCGCCTGAATGTAACGCTTGGGTTTTCGCGATTGGAAGGATCAAGGCGTCGAAGCGAGCGACGCCGATCCGGTTAGCGCGGTTGATGTATACACAGGAGGGGCACGCGGTTGCTATGTCCCGGCGATTCCCTTGTTCTGCAGAACCCTGACCACGACTCGCCTGTTCTGCGCCTGACCCTCAGCCGTCTTGTCATTGCCCACCTGTCTGCTTTCGCCCATCGCTCCGGGCGCCAGTATGTTCGTAAGAGGGATGTGACCTTGTTGCATCAGGAATTGGGTAACGTTGTTGGCACGGTCCTCGCTTAGCGTCTGGTTCAGTGCTGCGCTGCCGCTCGCTGAAGCGTAGCCTTTCACCTGGATCGTGTAGGCAGTGATGGTCTTCGCCTTCTCAGCCAATTGCAGAAGCTGCGGCTTGTACTGAGCCTCAATCGCCGTCTTGCCGTTGCCGAACAAGATCGTCACCTCATCCATAATGTTGTAATCATCCAGTTGGCCGAAGCGCTTGTTTGCGGCTTCAATGGCGGCCTTGTTGGCGTCAATCTTCGCCTGTGCCTCAGCCATTTGCTGCTGTTGCTGCTGCATCTCTTCCTGCTGCCGCTGGAGCGCAGCCTTCTGCGCCTCCAGTTCCTCCTGAGTTTGCTGGACCTGTTCTTTGGTCGGCTGCATGCCCGCCTGGATCGTTTGCGCATCCTGAAGGTCATTGCCCTTGAAATCTATGGTGCTTGCCACAAACTGGTTCTCGGCATTGTAGGATCCCTGTACCTGCACCTGGAGGCCCGGTATCAGCGCTGCCATAGACATCTGCTTGCGCCGGGCCTTGAGCATTCCCTGTATTTGCTGGACTTTTGTATCGTCGGTCAGCAGCACCGTCACCTTCGGGTCAGTTGCAGTCTGCACAGTCACCGTGGGCCCGTTGCGTCCGGTGATCAGACCGGAAATTTTCGTTGTCTGAGCGGCCGCGATGCCGTTAAGCATCAGGAGTATTGCTAGCGATGCTGCGAAAACGGACGTTACCAGATTGTTTCTCTTCATCGGTCCCCCAAAATATACTTTGGCGACGGTCGGATGACGGAGCTCCACCTTCGCCCAAATAGGTTTATTTGTACTCTCCACGGCGCAGGAAGCCCCATCGAAGCAACCCACCAGTCGTGTTTCCGGTCTTGAAATATGTACTGGAGAATAACAGCCGAAAGCCGTAAGGGTCTACTGGCAGAAAATGCCAGTGCAGTCTCCTCAGATTTGGCCGCCGGATCTCAGTTTTGATCGCGGTTTTTCAAGTTCTCAAGGGGACCTCGAGTGGCCGAATCAGACCCATAAGCGAATATTCGCGAATGGCGGCCCGCATGCGATACTCGAAAGTGAATGTATAAAAGGGTTGTTCTGAAGCTCTCGGGAGAAGCGCTGGCGGCGGGCAAGGGCTTTGGCGTCGATGTCGACCGGGTTTATGAAATTGCCGCCGAGATCGCTGAAGTTCACGAACTGGGCGTGGAAATCGCCGTGGTGGTGGGCGGAGGAAATTTCTTTCGCGGAGTCGCCGAGCAGGCCAAGGCGATGGATCGCGTCTCGGCCGATAACATGGGCATGCTGGCTACGGTGATCAACGCGATTGCGCTCCAGGACGCCATTGAGAAACAGGGGCCGTTTTGCCGCGTGATGTCGGCTATCGAGATGCACCAGGTCGCAGAGCCGTATATCCGGCGCCGGGCCATCCGTCATCTCGAGAAAGGCCGAGTCGTGATCTTTGCCGCCGGTACCGGCAACCCCTACTTCTCGACCGACACGGCAGCTTCGCTGCGTGCCATGGAGATCAAGGCGGATGTATTGTTGAAGGCGACCAAGGTGGAGGGCATCTACGATGCCGATCCCGTCACCACAAAAGACGCCGTGAAATTTGAACAAATTACCTACATGGAGATTCTGCGGTTAGGGTTAAAGGTAATGGACACGACTGCGGTGAGCCTCTGCAAGGACAACAATTTGCCGATGATCATCTTCAATATGAACGAGCCGGGGAATATCCGCCGGGTAATTTCTGGGGAAAAAGTCGGTTCGCTGGTCACTGCTTGAGTCCCCGGGCCTGATAAAGAACGTCTTACTGCCAGAAGGTGATAGCCTGAGCGCGCCAGCTCAAACTGTACCCGCGTTTCCCCCGCCCCCATCGAGGGAAGAGTATGCTCCCGTGCCAGCCGAGAGGCCGGCGGCCGTGGCGGGTGTCGCCGCTACACGCAATAAAAAAGAGACTCTGCCGGCACTGACTGGACTACGCTGCTTTGCGGCGTTGAACATTGTTTTCTTTCATTTTTCTGATCCAAAGTGGTTCGGGCCGTTTGCTCCGATCGTCGACAACGGTTATACGTCAGTCAGCTTCTTCCTGCTGATGTCGGGGTACATTCTGGCCTACAACTATGCCGACCGGGCGGGTGCAGGGCAGCTGAGTACGCGGAATTTCTGGATCGCGCGGCTATCGCGGCTGTATCCGGTTTACATACTTGCGCTGATTCTTTCCCTGGGCATGTTGATGGCGGAGTGGCCCGCACGGAGCCATGGGCAGTTTGCGCTGGGTGCCGTGCTGACTCCGCTGCTGTTGCAGGGGTGGGTTCCGCCGCTGTCAACCTTCTGGAACACGCCTGCCTGGACGATGTGTACGGAGGCATTCTTCTATCTGATCTTCCCGGTCGTCGTGCTCTGGAAGCGGCCCAGAAGGGTATGGCCCCTGCTGGGTCTGCTGCTCGGCTTGTGGCTGCTGGGGATGGTGCTGCCGGGGCTGTATATGTGGCTGCATCCCGACGGCGACCTGCATCCTGGACGCTACACCGACGGTTTCTGGATTCGGGCGCTCAAGTTCTCGCCGCCGCCGCATGTTCCGTCGTTCCTGTTCGGGGTAGCGCTGGCCGATCTGGACGGCATGATCTCGCGCACAGGCTGGAGACGGCTGATGCTGGGAGTGATGGGCATGGGCGGGCTATATCTGATTTTGTATTTTGGCGACCGGATGCCGTATCCCATGATGCACGACGGGCTACTGATGCCGCTGTTCGGGTTGGCAATTCTGGGTCTGGCGGGGCACAACCTGATCGCGCGCTTCTTCGGATTCTTTCTTTTTACCGCGATCGGACGGGCGAGCTATTGCCTCTATCTTCTCCACTTCAATTTGTGGCTGCTGATCCACGATTCTCACCTGCTTGATCGACTGCATCTGGCGCGATTCGATCCCTGGATCAGCTATTTTCTGCTGGTAGCTGGGGCGATGCTGGTGATGGTCTGCATAGAGCGTCCGTGCCAGCGATGGATCCGGAGATGGATCAGAGCATAGGGCTGCTAACCCCCCTCATCTTTCTGCCGATGAATAAAGGAAGAGCCCAAACCCTGCACAAGGGCCATCCGTTTATTCTGAGTTATCGTGAACAACTCATCAGAACCATCCCTTTTTCCTGGCAAGCAAGGGCGCGAACAGCGGCGCCATCCGCGCTATCCGTGCGATGGATATGCCGAGGTCTTTCTGCCTCACGGAGGGCTGCTCTTTCGCGCGCGAATTCTGGACCTGAGCATATCGGGCTGCTATATCGAAACAGCCTTGGTTAATCTGGGGCGCGGCACACAGGTAGAGGTCTACTTTGTGACGAATCAGCTTCAGTTCCGGGTGCTTGGAAATGTGGCTGTGCTGCGCCGTAAACGCGGGGCGGGGATTGCGTTTGCGAATGTGAGCCCTCGGCGGGTCCTCCAGATCGCGACGCTGGTAGGGGAACTGGCCGAGCAGCAAGTTAAGGGCTGAGCCAAGCAAAAAGCCCGCTCGGAAGCGGGCTCAATGCTGCACAAGGAAGGCGTTCTTCCGGGTTACGATGCCCCATTGCCCGACCCGGCCTGAACGTGCTCGGTCGCGTGGTTGCCATGCGCGACAGCAGCCGTGCAGGTAGGCTGACCGGCGGTCGGGTAGGGGTTGTTCTCCGTACCGGTGAGAATGCCGCTATTGGGGTTGAGCTGGTAACCGGTGATTGAGTTATCCAGGAAGTTAGAGGTATAGAGAAAGCGGCCCAACGCCGGTTCAATCATCACACAGGTGGGGCCTGTCTTGGTGGCAAAGCTGGCGCTCGCCAGGCTGGACGGGGCACCCGTGCCCTGATCGATGGTGTAGGCGCTGATGTCGTTCGAATTGTAGTTGGCGACGTAGATGAACATCCCATTGGGAGAGACGGTCACCGCATCTGGAAAGACATCCGTCTTGAAGGGGCCGTTCTGCACCGGCACGAGAACCCCGCTGGTCTGGATGCCGTAGGCGATCAGCTGGTTCGTAGCGCTGTCCGTCGTGTAGAAAAACCGCCCCGTAGGATCGCTCGCGCTGGCATTGGGCGCGACTCCGGCAGGGAAGGGACTGCCGGCAATCGGAGTGAGCGGGCCTCCGCCGCTGCCAGTGGAGAAGGAGAACGCTGAGATGGTTCCGGCTTGTGCAGCGGTATTGGTATTCACCACGTAGACGAAATCGAGTGGGGCATTCGTTGAAGTGAGCGCAGTAACGTTAACGCTGGACGGGTTGAACTGGACCGGCCAGTAGGGCAGATTGCCATTGGCTATGTTGGTGCCGAGGCTACCGTCAGAGTTGACAGGATAGACGACCACAGCGCCAGGGCCAGGATTGGCCGGGGTAAATCCCGCCTGGAAGGTGTCGACGACGAATAGCAAAGTTCCTGCGGCGTTGATGGTGATAGCCGTTGGCTCCGTTCCCGGTGTGTTGTAGGTGTGCTGAGGATAAAGCTTGCCATCGGTGCCTATGGCGTAGTCAACAACGGTATTGTCGTCGTGATAAACGACGTACAGGTATTTCCCGTTCGGCGAAGTTACCAGGGCCACTGGGTTACGGCCGGGAAAGCTGTATGGGGAGTCCGGAATCTGGGTCAGGGCACCGGAGCCCTGTTCGAGGCTATAGACGGCGATCTGGCCGGGATTCTGTTTCGACGCCGTAACAAATACATAATCGACGATATTGCTTACACCACAAGAGGTAATTCCAAGTCCTATGCCAATAGAGACTGCGGCGGCCAGCAGAGCGTGGCCCGATTTGCTGAACTTCATGCGCTTCCTTCGTCCTGG
>Ga0210391_10000249_pt1 | contig 62292 bp, 51 predicted proteins | sample IncBWC12OmetaG_FD_160573 | JGI IMG/M metagenome (GOLD analysis project Ga0210391, IMG submission 160573) | Forest soil microbial communities from Barre Woods Harvard Forest LTER site, Petersham, Massachusetts, United States - Inc-BW-C-12-O ...
AACCCGTCAAAATCCACGCATCAGCCATGGGCACTCCAAACGAGTGAGGCAGTTTTGCGACCCTCACCGCGCGGCCCCCAACCCTCGCCACGATCCGCCGGACACAGAATTCTTAATCGCGCTGCGGTTTGAAATACGTTACCGAGAGCGGGGGGAGCTTCAGCTTGATCGAGTAGGGGCGGTCGGACCAGGGGAAGGGTTCGGCGCGCACGCCGCCGGCGTTGCCAATGTCGGAGCCTCCGTAATATGTCGAATCGGAATTGAAGATTTCGCGGTAGAAGCTGGCGCGCGGAACGCCGATGCGGTAATTTTCGCGGACCACCGGCGTGAAATTGCACACGCAGACGATGAAATCGTCGCCATTGCGCGCGCGGCGAATGAAGGAGAGAACGCTCGCCGCGGCGTCGTTTACTTCCAGCCATTCGAAGCCGGACCATTCGAAATCGACTTCGTGGAGCGCGCGCTCGCGGAGGTGCAGGTGATTCAAATCCGAGACGAGCCGCTGGATGCCGCGATGCGGCGGCGATTTTTCAAGCGACCATTCGACCGCGCTCGCCTCCCAGAATTCGTCGCGCTGCGCCAGCTCGCTGCCCATGAAATGCAGCTTCTTGCCGGGATGCGCGAAGAGATACGCGAACAGCAGCCGCAGGTTGGCGAATTTCTGCCAGTCGTCGCCCGGCATCTTTTCCAGCAGCGAACGCTTGCCGTGGACCACTTCGTCATGCGAGAGCGGCAGAATGAAATTTTCGTGGAAGGCGTAGAGCATGGAGAACGTCAGCTTGCCGTGATGGTACTGCCGGTTGATCGGGTCCTCGTGCATGTAGGTGAGCACGTCGTTCATCCAGCCCATGTTCCATTTTAGATCGAAGCCGAGGCCGCCGACGTAGGTGGGGCGCGAAACGGCGGGCCATGACGTCGATTCTTCGGCGATGGTCAGCGCGCCCGGATGGCGGACGTGCAGGACTTCGTTGAGGCGCTTGATGAACGCGATGGCATCGAGATTTTCGCGGCCGCCGAATTGGTTGGGGATCCATGCGTCGTGCGGGCGTGAATAGTCGAGGTAGAGCATGGACGCGACGGCGTCCACGCGCAGGCCGTCGATGTGGTATTTGTCGAGCCAGAAGAGCGCATTCGAGAGCAGGAAATTCTGCACTTCGTTGCGGCCGTAGTTGAAGACGAGCGTGCCCCAGTCGGGGTGCTCGCCCATACGCGGGTCGGCATGCTCATAGAGATGCGTGCCGTCGAAGAACGCGAGGCCGTGCGCGTCGCGCGGGAAATGCGCGGGCGTCCAATCGAGAATGACGCCGAGATTTTCCTGGTGACAGCGGTCGACGAAGTACATGAAATCTTCCGGCGTGCCGAAGCGGCTGGTGACGGCAAAATATCCGACGGTCTGGTAGCCCCACGATGCGTCGAAGGGATGCTCCATGATGGGCATCAGCTCGATGTGCGTGTAACCCATCTGCTTCACGTAGGGAATCAGCTGGTCAGCGAGTTCGCGATAGCTGAGCCAGCGGCCGTCTTCGCTATGGCGGCGCCAAGAGCCGGCGTGGACTTCGTAGATCGACATCGGCGAATGAAGCCAGTCGCACGAGGCGCGTTCGGCGAGCCACGGGGAGTCCTGCCATTCGTGGCGGTCGATATTGCAGACGACCGACGCCGTTTTCGGGCGCAACTCGGACGCGAATCCGTAGGGATCGGATTTGAGCCCGAGATGATCGCCGACGCGTGAAAAGATTTCGAACTTGTAGAGCGCGCCTTCGGCCAGACCCGGCAGAAAAATTTCCCAGATACCGCTGGCTCCGCGGCTGCGCATCGGGGCGACGCGGCCGTCCCAGTTGTTGAAGACGCCGACCACGCTCACGCGCTTGGCGTTCGGCGCCCAGACCGCGAATTCCACCCCGCTGACGCCGGCATGTTCGCGGACGTGTGCGCCCAGCTTTTCGTAATTGAGGTAATGCGTGCCTTCGCCGGAAAGGTAGAGATCGTACTCGGTGAGGATGGGCGGGAAGGCGTAGGCGTCGTAGCTTTCGTATTCGGCGCCGTCGGGGAAGCCGAATCGGAGGCGATAGTCGATGGGGGCGATGGCCTCGTCGCCGGACATTTTCAGCGCGGCGGCGGGAAGCATCGCTTCAAACAGGCCGGCGGGATCGATTTTCGCGGCCGCGTAGGTGGTCTCGGCAGCGCCCCTACCCCAGACGAGGGAAAGCTCGCGCGCGTCGGGCCGCAGACTGCGGATCGCCAGGATCTTCTCGCCGTCGCGCTCGATCCAGTGCGGGCCGAGAAGGTGGAACGGGTCGGATTCACGCGCGGTGATCAGGGCGTCGAACTGGTCGGCAATGCGGTGCGCCTTCGGCAAATCTTCATCCGGAATGTGATCGCTCGTGGTCATAGCCCTTCGTCATTTGTTCGCCCGTGGGCGGCGGCCCTCAGGCCGCACTCCATCTTACGCGGGCGATTCAGAAGGTTGCCATCCGGTTTTTAGGGGATTGCGCGGAATCACGGCCGTTTCAGCAAGAGTGCGCTTTGGCGCACGGGCGGGCGCCGCTGGTACCAACGTACCATTGTTGGTGCTGGTACCGGACCCTATAACTAAAGCGGGGATGTCCGCGGAGCTCGCGTAAACTCCGGCCCTACAGCTGTCTACAACTATGTCGAGCCAGAACTCGAAGCTTCAGGGGAAGCAAGCCGCTCCGACGCGTGCGCTCAAACGCGCGGATGGAAGCTCGTCATTGGACGCGCCGGAGAGACGGTCCGCCATGGGCAGCCACTCGGCGGTGGCCGACCGCCAGTTCGAAGTTCTCTTTTCTACCAACCCGCTGGCGATGTACATCTGCGATCACCGGACGCTGGAGATTCTGGAGGTTAACGCAGCGGCTGTCTGGCAGTACGGTTATTCGCGCGAAGAATTGCTCGGAATGCAGATCACGGAGCTGCGCCCAGCCGAAGATGTGCCTGCGTTCCTTAGTTCGCTGCGCAAGAACGGGGCTTCGCCGAGCGGCGTGGGCCATGTGCGGCATCGCCGAAAAAATGGCGAAGTCTTTTCAGTGGACGTGACCAGTCAGGCGATCGCGTTCAATGGCCAAGATGCCGTGCTGGTTGTCACGCAAGATATCAGCCAGAGGCTGGCGGCGGAGCAAAAGCTGGCTGAGAACACGGCGTTTGCGAACGCGCTGACGGAGAACAATCCTCTGGCAATCGTGGCACTCGATTTGGAGCGGCGCGTGCGGACGTGCAATCCCGCGTTCGAGCGGCTGTTCGGCTACATGCTCGGGGACATGGTGGGTAAAGAGCTTCCGTCGTTGCTGGCGCCCCGCGACGGCGAGCCGGAAATGGCCGGATATGTGCGCCGGGTGATGGACGGCGAGATCGTGCGCCACGTGGGAAAACGGCGGCGGCGGGATGGTTCGCTGGTGGACGTGCGGGTATTGGGCGTTCCTCTGATCGTCAATGGAAAACAGACCGGGACGTTCGGGATCTACGAGGACATTACCGAGCGTGGTGTGGCGGAAAAAGCCCAGCAGGCCGCCGAGGAAAAATATCGGCGCATTTTCGAAAGCGCCGTCGAAGGATTTTTCGAATCGACGCCCGATTGCCGGCTGGTCACCGTCAATCCGGCGATGGCACGCATCGCCGGGTATGCGTCTCCGGCCGAAATGATTCGCGAAATCTCCGATCTGGGGAGACCGCTTTACGCCGATCCCGCCTCGTACGAGGAACTGAAGCGCCGCCTGGAAGCGGAAGGGACCGTTGAGGGTTTCGAATGCCCCATGCTGCGCAAGGACGGAAGTACGATCTGGATGTCGATGAATGTGCGCGCGGTGCGCGATGCGACCGGCGAGATCGTCAGCCATGACGGTACGGCCGAGGACGTTACGCAGAGCAAGCGCTCGGAATTGATCCGGCAGGTTACGACCGAGATCATTCACGCCGTCAGCGTGACGGAAAATCTGGACGCGCTGCTGCGGGTGATCCACGCGGCACTGAGCAAAGTGCTGGACGCAGCCAATTCCTTCGTGGCCCTGCGCGATCCGGCGACCGAGAAATTCTATTTTCCCTTTTTCGTGGACCGCTACGATAAGGCGCCGCCGCCGGGCGAACTGCAGGATCTGGGCCGCAGCTGCACGTCCTACGTGTACCGCACTGGCGAAGCGGCGCTGATTTCACAGACGCGGTTTGACCAACTGGCAAGCAAGGGGGACGTGGAGCTGGTCGGTACACCGTGCCCGTCATGGCTAGGCGCGCCGCTGCGGACGCCCGCGGAAACGATCGGCGTGCTGGTGGTGCAGAATTACGAGCGCGACAACGTCTACACGCAGCGTGATTTGGAGTTCCTGTCGTCCGTCGGCGGACAGATTGCGCTGGCGATCGAACGAAAGCGTTCCGAAGAGCGCGCGCGCGAAAGCGAGGCCCGGCTGCGCGTGCTGATCGAGCAACTGCCGGCCGTGTTGTGGACCGTGGACAAGAACCTGCGGTTCACGCGGGCGGAAGGATCGGGCCTGGCGCGGCTCGGTCTGAAGCCGAACCAGATCGTGGGCATGACGCTTTCCGAATATTTCGAAACGAACGACCAATCCTTCACGCCTATCGCGGCGCATTTGCGGGCCGTGTCCGGCGATCCAGTGACTTTCCCGGTCGAATGGAAAAAGGGCTCGTACGCCTGCCACGTGGAGCCGCTGCGCGACTCCGCGGGCGAGGTGCAAGGCGCGATCTGCATGGCGCTGGACGTTACCGACCGCAAGCAGCTCGAAGAGCAGTTCCGGCAGGCGCAGAAAATGGAAGCGGTCGGCCGGCTGGCTGGCGGAATCGCGCACGACTTCAACAACCTGTTGATGGTGATTCAGGGCTACGCGGATCTGCTGGCAGATCGTCTGCCGGCAGGAGAAGCGCTGCATCGGAATGCCGAGCAGATTCAGACCGCTGCGCAGCGCGCCGCGGCATTGACCCAGCAACTGCTGGCATTCAGCCGCAAACAAATCCTGGCTCCCAAAGTCCTCAATGTCCACACGGTCGTGGAGGATATGGAGAAGATGCTGCAGCGCCTGATCGGCGAAGATATCGAGCTCGAGACGGCATCGAAACCCGATTTGTGGCTGGTGAAGGCGGACCGCAGTCAGATCGAGCAGGTGGTGATGAATCTGGCGGTGAACGCGCGGGACGCGATGCCCAAGGGCGGTCGCCTGATGATTGAAACCGCCAACGTGGAGTTTGACGCATCGGTATCGCATTCACCGGCCGTGGTGGCGCCGGGCAAATACGTGATGCTGGCGGTGACCGACAACGGTTGCGGCATGGATCAGAAGACGCAGGCGCACATTTTCGAGCCGTTTTTCACCACCAAGGAAAAAGGAAAGGGAACGGGTCTGGGCCTGGCGACCGTTTACGGAGTGGTGAAGCAGAGCGGCGGCTACGTCTGGGTCTACAGCGAACCAGGCCACGGGACCACCTTCAAGATTTATCTGCCCCGCATTGAGGACGAGACATTGACGGCTCCTCGCGCTACCAGAGAGAAACCGGAAGCGCTGCAGCGGGGCTCGGAAGTAGTGCTACTGGTCGAGGACGAAGCGGGCGTCCGCGAGCTGGCCCGCGAATATCTCGAGATGAGCGGCTACAAGGTGATTGTGGCGGCCGACGGCCACACGGCGATCGAATTGGCCGCGCTGCACAAGGGCGTGATCCACCTGCTGATGACCGACATGGTGATGCCCGGAATTGGAGGCCGCGAGCTGGCCGAACGGGTGCAGGCCGCGCGACCGGATATCAAGATTCTTTACATGTCCGGCTACACCGATCAGGCTGTTGTTCATCAGGGAATCCTGGGCACCGACGCGCCGCTGCTGCAAAAGCCCTTCACGTTGGCCACGCTGACCGGCAAGCTGCGCGAAATCCTTGCCGCCGAGGTTGTTCGTTAGTTTTTCCGCCACGCCTTCGTTTTTGGTCCTGTTCTCAACGAATCGTCCCGGCATCCCGCTCCGCTTGGCGTAGAATCTCCTCGCATCGATGACCCCTGCGTCGAGCCAACTCGCCAGCCCTGAAAAGCGATTGCTGGTGGCCTGCGCGCGGATGAAGGTGGAGCCCCCGGTGGTGGATACGATCCGGGAACTTTGCGCCGGGGCGCTCGACTGGGAATTCGTAGTCAACGAATCCGCCGTCAATTCAATCCTGCCGTTGCTGGCGCGGAATATTTCCGCGGTTGCCGCCGATATCGCTCCTGCCCAGCATGTGGATCGTCTGACCAAGGGCGCGCGCGCGAATGCGTTGCGCTGCCTCAGCCTGACGGCCGAGCTGATCAAGATCATCGATTTGCTGCGCGCGAGCGGCGTGCAGGCGATGCCCTACAAAGGTCCGGTCCTGGCCGTCGACGCTTACGGCGACGTGACGCTGCGAGAATTCGAGGATCTGGACATCATCGTGCGGCAGCGAGACATGGCCCAGGCCGACGAGGTCGTGAAGAAAATCGGTTATCGGCCGAATCATCCCTGGATTTTCGGTTCCGGCGCGAACTCCGCGGTGGTTCCGGGCGAGTACGACTATCGCGATGAGCAGCGCGGCATGCTTGTGGAGTTTCACTCGGAATTCACGCTGCGGCATTTTCCGGCGCGGCCCGATCTGGGTGAAATGTCGAAACGGCTCGTGTCGGTGACGATCAGCGGGCACGAAATTGCCACTTTTTGCCCTGAGGACATGCTATCGCTGCTGTGCGTTCACGGGTCGAAGGATTTCTGGGAGCGGATTTCCTGGATCGCCGACATTGCGGAATTCGTGCGGTCGCATCCGCGTCTCAATTGGGACGTAGTGCTGAGCCAAGCCGAAGGGCTGCAGGCCGGACGGATGGTGAATCTCGGCCTGGCCCTCGCAACCGGAATGCTGGGGGCATTGCTTCCGACGGAAATCGCAGCGCGCGTAGGACGTGACTCCGTCGCGGGAGATATTGCATCTGCAATAGCGCAGAGGCATCTGATGCGAGAGCCGCCGGAACGCGGGGCGGGCGAACGATTTCAATACCGGCGCCGGATGGTAGCGGGAGGGTTTGCAGGTTGGCGCTATTCCATGCGGCTGACCACGCAGCCCGCGGATGAGGACAGCGCGGCCATGCGGTTGCCGCGCTCTCTCGCGCCGCTCTATGTGCTGCTACGGCCATTCAGACTCTTGCGCCAGTATCGACCGAGCAGCGAGCGTTCCGAGCGGGGTCGCTAGGAGGGCTCGAAAGGCATTCGGCGGTTTGGAAAACGGAGGAGGTTGCAGATGGAACTCGGACTGAAGGGCAAAGTGGTCGTGGTGACAGGTTCGAGCAAGGGAATCGGGCGCTCGATTGCCGAAGCGTTCGCCCGCGAAGGGACGCAGGTGGTGATCAGTAGCCGGAATGCCAAGGAGCTGGAGGCCACGGCTGCGGAAATGCGCAAGACCGGCGGCTCGGTGCTGGCGATCGCTTCCGATGTCACTACCGCGGAAGGAGCCCGGCGGCCGATCGAAGAAGCCGTAAAGAAATTCGGCACGATCCACGTGCTGGTGAACAACGCGGGAGGGGCGGGCCGGTTCGGATCGTTCGACGATCTGACCGACGACGAGTGGATGGACGCTTACAATCTGAACGTTTTGTCGGCTGTTCGCGCGACGCGAGCGGCGCTAGCGCACATGCAGAAACAAAAATGGGGCCGGATCATCAATATTTCATCGGAGTCCGGCGTACAGCCCGACGCCATGATGCCGCATTATAACGCCTCGAAATCGGCGCTCAACAGCTTGACCAAAAGCCTTTCGAAAGCCTATGGCCAGGACAACATCCTGGTGAACACGGTGTCGCCTGCGTTTATTCGCACGCCGCTGCTCGACGGGTTTTTCGCGCGAACGGCGAAGGATCGAAACGTGAGCGTCGCGGAAGCCGAGCAGATTCTGCTGCGCGAGTTTCGTCCCAATATCCTGCTGGGGCGCGCGGGCAAGCCCGAGGAAACGGCGGGGATCTGTGTCTTTCTGGCGTCGGACCAGGCGACTTTTATCACCGGTTCGAATTACCGGGTCGATGGAGGATCGGTAGCGAGCCTGTAATGATGGCGTGAGAGACTTCCACTGTTCGGCGGCCGCGCTCGCGCCGGTCGTTAGGAAGGTTCGCTTCCCAGCGCGGCGTGCGGTAAAATGACGTGGATGGTCAGGAGAGTGACATGAGCACAACGACGAAAGTACCGGCCACGGCCCCGGCAGCCTCTCAGCACGAGAATCCACTGAAAGCCCTGCTTCGATACGGACAGTCGATCTGGTTCGACTACATTCGCCGCGACCTGATCACCAGCGGACAACTCGCGCGGATGATTCACGAGGATGGCTTGCGCGGCATGACCTCGAACCCCACGATTTTTGAAAAGGCGTTTTCAAGCAGCCCGGATTACACGAAACCGCTCGGAGAACTCGCGCGACGAGGCGACCTGGACGCCAAGGGCATCTACGAAACTCTGGCAATTCGCGACATTCAGGACGCGGCCGATGCGCTGCGCGAAGTCTACGACGCGGCGAAGCGGCGGGACGGCTACGTGAGCCTGGAAGTTTCACCGTACCTCGCGCACAAAACGCCGGAGACGAAGGACGAGGCGCGGCGGCTTTGGAAAAGCGTGGCACGCGACAACGTGATGATCAAGGTTCCCGGCACGCCGGAGGGGATTCCGGCGATTCGCGAGCTGATCGGGAGTGGGATCAACGTCAACGTGACGCTGCTGTTTGCGCAGCAGGTGTATGAAGAAGTGGCTGAGGCTTACATCGCGGGTTTAGAGGACTGGGCGGCAAAGGGCGGGGATTTGAACCGCGTGGCGAGCGTGGCCAGCTTCTTTGTGAGTCGCATCGATACGCTGGTCGACGGTAAAATCGCGGAGGCGCTGAAAAATCCGCCGGCGGGCGCGGATCCAGCTTTGCTGAAGGGCCTGCAGGGCAAAGTGGCCATCGCGAACGCCAAACTGACCTATCAGCTGTACAAGAAAATTTTCAGCGGGCCGCGATGGCAGGCGCTGGCGGCGAAGGGCGCCGGGACGCAGCGTGTTTTGTGGGCGAGTACGGGCACGAAGAATCCCGCTTATAGCGACGTGCTCTACGTGGAAGAGCTGATCGGGCCGGACACGGTTGACACGGTGCCGCCGGCGACGTTCGACGCGTTCAGGGACCACGGCAAGCCGCGCGCGAGCCTGGAGGAAAATGTCGACGCCGCGCAGAAGACCATGACCGATCTGGGGCGCTCCGGCATTTCGATGAAGGCGGTCACCGATCAGCTGACCGAAGACGGCGTGAAGCTTTTCGCCAAAGCGTTTGAGGAACTGCTGGCCGCGGTCGAGAAACAGGCCAAGCTGGCCACCTCGAAACAATGATCGACAAATTGGGGGAACCGCTCGCCCAGGCGGTCAAAGCCACGCTGGAAGATTGGCAATTCAACGGTGGAGTCTCCCGTGCTGCAGGATGCGGGCATCCAGCTTTTCACGGACGACAAAAACGCCGCGGCGCGGAAGCAGGCCGCCGGAAAAGACGTCGCTCTCGGCGGCTATCTGCGCGCGCATCTGGGCCGCTTGAAACCTGGCGACTGTTTCGCCGTGCTCGGCTACATCCAGATGAACGACGCGCACCAGTCGCAGCTTCAGCCGATTCGCCAAGCCGGTCCGCGATAAACGCCACGTGGCCACTTGCCCGGCTTCGGCCCGCGGTTTCTGCACTCCATCGGGCCGGCCTACAAAGGTGGCCCGAATTCCGGCGTTTTTCTGCAAATCACGTGCGATGACGCGGCCAATATTCCGGTGCCCGAGCAAGAATATACGTTTGGCATCATGAAGGCGGCGCAGGCGCGCGGCGATTTTCAGGTGCTAGCGGAGCGCAATCGCCGGGCGCTGCGCGTTCACCGGGGGCCGGACATCGCAGCCGGCCTCGATTCGCTTCAGCGGGTCATCCAGCAAGCGCTGGCTTAGCCCGGTCTTCACCTATCGATCCAGCTAGGAGCCCTTTGGGAGGGGCCTTCGTGGATATCAGCGATTCGACAAACATTTCTCAGGATGCTCTTGGCGGTCCGGCAGGCCCGTGTGCGATGGTCATTTTCGGTGCGGGCGGCGATCTTACGAAACGCCTGCTGATCCCGGCGCTCTACAACCTCGCCGCCGGAAAGCTGCTGCCGGAGCAATTCGCCATCGTTGGCGTCTCGATCGAGCAGTACAGCAACGATCAGTTCCGCGATCTGGCCACCAAGCTGGTTCACCAATTCGCGACGCGTGAGGTCACCCCGGAGCTGTGGGATTGGTTCGTGAAGCGCATCTACTACGTCTCGGGCGATTTCCACGATCCGAACACGTACGCGAAGATCACCGACACGCTTGGGCAAGCCGGAAAAGACCACGGCACCGCGGGCAATGCGATTTTTTATCTTGCCGTGAGCCCGGAATTTTTCCCGGTGGTCGTGACGGAGCTCGGCAAGGCCGAGCTGACGAAGCAGCAAGACAACCAATGGCGCCGCGTGGTGATCGAGAAGCCGTTCGGCCACGATCTCGCGTCCGCGATCGAGCTCGATAAGACCATCGCGAAGGTGCTGGACGAAAAGCAGATTTTCCGGATCGACCACTACCTCGGCAAGGAAACCGTCCAGAACATTATCGCGTTTCGCTTCGCGAACGGAATCTTCGAGCCGATATGGAATCGCCGCTACGTCGATCATGTGCAGGTGACCGTCTCGGAGACGCTCGGCGTCGAGCAGCGAGGCGGATATTACGAGACCGCCGGCGCGCTGCGGGACATGGTTCCGAACCACATCTTCCAGCTCATCACCCTGTGCGCCATGGAGCCGCCGATTTCGTTCGAGGCCGACGCCGTGCACGACGAGCAAGTGAAAGTTCTGCACGCGATCCAGCCACTCAGCGGGGACGCGGCCGTGAAGGATGCAGTTTGCGGGCAGTACGGTGCCGGCACCATCGACGGCCAGCCGGTGCCCGCCTATCGCAGCGAGCCGCACGTGGCTCCTGATTCCCATACGTCGACCTTTGTCGCCATGGCCCTGCACATCGACAACTGGCGCTGGGCGGGCGTGCCGTTCTATTTGCGCACGGGCAAGCGCATGTCCGCTGTAGCCACGCAGATCGTCATCCGCTTCCGAAAACCGCCATTTATGCTCTTCCGCAAGACTCATGTCGGCGGACTGCCCCCAAACGAGATCGTGATCGACATCCAGCCGGACGAGGGCATCTGCCTGAATTTCGAAGCCAAGGTTCCGGGGCCGGTCGTAAAGCTGGGCTCGGTGAACATGAGCTTCGCCTATTCCGACTACTTCGGCTCCATGCCGCAGACGGGCTACGAAACGCTGATTTACGACTGCATGATGGGCGATCCCACGCTGTTCCAGCGCGCGGATATGGTCGAGGCTTCCTGGCGGGTGGTGCAGCCGATTCTGGACGCCTGGAAACCGGAGCCGCCGGAGGCTTTTCCGAACTACGCCGCAGGCTCCTGGGGGCCGGAAAAGTCGTTCGAGCTGCTGCGCCGCGACGGGCGCGAATGGCGCGATCCCACCGCCTGCAATCCTGTGAAAGCAGCCAAAGCCCCCCGCTCGCCCGCGGGGAAATGAGCGGAAAATGAATACGTCCTATCGCCTTTAACCCTGTCGGGGCGCCTGTTTTTGCTATAATCCGCTTCACCTAAAATGGACTTCGACCATCTAATCACATTCTTGGAGATTGCCAAGCAGGGCAGCTTTTCGCGCGCGGGGCAAAAACTCTACCGCTCGCAGCCCGCCGTGAGTGCCCAGATCCGCCAGCTCGAGCAGGAATACGGGCAAAAGCTCTTCGACCGCGTCGGCAAGTCCGTTCGGCTCACCGTCGCTGGCGAGGCGCTGCTTGAATATGCCGGTAAGCTGCTGACGCTGCGCAACGAGTCGCTGCGCGCCGTGGCCGACCAATCCAGTTCGCCGCATGGCACTCTGGCGATCGGCGCCAACGAGGCGACCTGCCTCTACGTGCTGCCTGAAATTTTTGCCGAATATCACCGACGCTTTCCCGGTGTGCAGATCAGCATCTACCGCAATTTCAGCCACAAAGTGCTGGAGAAGGTCGAGGACGGCACGGTGGACGTGGGCATTGTGACCTTGCCCGTGAAATCGCCGAGCCTGAAAGTTCATCCGATTTTCCGCGATCGGCTGATGCTGATGGTCAGCCCTGCGAACCCGCTGGCCACCTACAAAACGGTGCGCACCAGCGACATCGCCGGGCAGCCGCTGATTTTTCCGAAGACCGGCTTCACGCGACAGGTTCTCGACAAGCAATTTCGCCCGTTCCGCTCGCGTCTGCGCATCACCATGGAGCTGGCGAGCGTCGGCATGATCAAGCGATTCGTGGCGGCCGGTCTCGGGGTTTCGTTGATCAGCGAAAAATTTGCGCAGGACGAAGTGCGTGCGGGGCAGGTAAGGCTGATTCCGATCTCCGACATGGAAGTGTGGCGGGAGCTGGGCATCGTCTACCGCCGCGACCGTACGCTTCCGCGTTCCGCTTCAGCTTTCGTCGCCCTGGCACGCCACGGAATCGGCGAGAACACCGCCGAGCCGGAAGCCAAAGTCGCCGTGCACAAGCGCTAGCTGACGCTACGTCGCCTTTTTCAACTGCTTGTACAGCTCGTTTGCCGCTAGAAATTCTTCCTGGAGGTCCTTGCGCGCCAGATTTGTACGTACGTAATCGACCGCCTGAGCGAGCCGGTCGAGCGCACGCGACACGTTATCGGTATTCGTCAGCAGGATATCGCGCCAGATATCGTAAGGGCTTCCGGCCAGCCGCAACATATCCTGGAGGCCCGGGCCTGCGAGCGAAAGCGGCAATCCGGTTTCGTCCGTTTCATCCTGCACGACGCGGGCCAGGGCCACCGAAACCAGCTGGGGCAGATGGGAGACGATTCCGACGCCCCAATCGTGCGTTTCGGGATCGGTCCAGACAGGCCGGGCGCCGATCGCCTCAATCATTTCCTCGAAAATCTTCTCGCGCGCACCGACCGTGGCTTCCGGGCCCATTAGAAGGTAGGGCATTTTGTGAAACAATTCCGGATCGGCGTGATCGATTCCCGAATGTTCCTTCCCTGTCATAGGGTGCGCGCCGAGGAACTTTGCGTCACCGCGAAAGTGCTCTTTCGCCGCGCGGCAAATCACGGCCTTCGTGCTTCCAGCGTCTGTCACAAGTGCGTGCGGCTCGGCATGCTTGGCAATCATGGCGAGAGCCTCAATCGAGGCGCCAATCGGGAGCGCAAGATACACGAGATCGGCGCCCCGCACGGCGCTCGCGATATCGGTTGCCGCATCATCAATCGCGCCCAGCGCGCGCGCTTGGACGAGCATCGGCGCGCGATCGTAACCGATGACCGAAATGCCGGCGAAGCGCTTTCGCAGCGCCAGAGCAAATGAGCCGCCGATCAGTCCTGTCCCAACGACGGCAATGCGACGGAAGGGCATTGGATCCACCGCTAATCGCGCGTGGTCATCATGAGAGCGGCTGCGGCGAAGGCAGAACACCGATCGCGTTAGGGGCCATCACTTCTTGCCCTTACCGGCCACTGCGGTTTCCGGCTTGATCCACGACATTTGCGCGCGCAGCTCCCGGCCCACCGCTTCGATCGGGTGATTCTTGTCGCGATCCAGCAGCTTCGAATAGGTCGGGCGGCCTGCCTGATTTTCAAGCACCCATTCGGTGGCGAACTGGCCGGTCTGGATTTCGGTGAGAATTTTCTTCATGTTCGCGCGGACGTGATCGTCGATTACGCGATTGCCGCGCGTCAGGTCACCGTACTTCGCCGTCTCGCTGACGAATTTATGCATCTCCGCGATGCCGCCCTCGTAAATGAGGTCGACGATCAGCTTCAGCTCGTGCAGACATTCGAAATACGCCGACTCCGGCTGATAGCCGGCCTCGACCAGCGTCTCCCATCCGGCCTGAATCAGCGCGCGCGCGCCGCCGCAGAGCACGGCCTGCTCGCCGAAAAGATCGGTTTCCGTCTCTTCGGCAAACGTGGTCTGAATGACGCCGGGACGCGTGCCGCCGATGGCGTGCGCGTAGGAAAGCGTGCGGTCGAAGGCGTGGCCGGATGCGTCCTGATGGACGGCGATCAGGCAGGGAACTCCGCGTTGCGCTTCATATTGCCGGCGAACGAGATTACCCGGACCTTTCGGCGCGACCATGGTCACGTCGACGTCTTTCGGCGGCGTAATTTGGCCGTAGTGAATGTTGAAGCCGTGCGAAAAAAGCAGCATGCCGCCCGCCTTAAGATTCGGCGCAATTTCATTCGAGTAGATTTTCGCCTGCGCGATATCGGGCGCAAGCATCACGATCACGTCCGCGGTTTTCGACGCTTCCGCCGGAGAGACAAGCTGCCAGCCGTCCTGCTCGGCCTGTTCCCACGATTTTCCGCCTTTGCGCAACCCAACTACCACGTTGAGTCCGCTATCGCGCAGGTTCAGAGCGTGCGCGCGTCCCTGACTGCCGTAACCGATCACCGCGATGCGCTTGCCTTCGAGCGCCCTCGGATTTGCGTCCTTTTCCCAGAACATCTTTGCCATCTGTCTTCTCCTTGGAATTGCAGAATATTTCAGGCGTTTGTCACGGCGCCTTCGGAAGCCGATGAAACCAGCTTCGCGTATTTGGCCATTACTCCGGACTTGTATTTCGGCGCGGGCGGCTTCCAGTACGCGCGCCGCTCGTCGAGATTCGCTTCCACGTCCAGGCGTCGCGCCTTCACGTCGAGCGTGATCTGATCGCCGTCGCGCACGAACGCGATCGGGCCACCCTGCGCGGCTTCCGGCGCCACATGGCCTACCATCAGCCCGTGCGTTGCGCCGCTGAATCGGCCGTCGGTGAGCAGCGCGATCGATTCGCCGAGACCCTGGCCTACGAGTGCGCCCGTCACCGCGAGCATCTCGCGCATGCCGGGACCGCCCCGCGGCCCTTCGTAGCGGATCACGACGACGTCACCTGCCTTGATCTGCTGCTTTTGCACGGCCTCGAACGCCGCTTCTTCGGAATCGAACACGCGCGCCGGGCCGGTGTGGAAGACACGCTCGTGGCCCGCCAGCTTCACGACGCAACCCTCCGGAGCGAGCGAGCCGCGCAGAATAGCGAGGCCGCCGTCTTTCTTGATCGGGTTCGCGAGCGGGCGAATCACTTCCTGCGACGGCGTTTCCTTGACTTCAGCGATCTCGGCGAAAAGATTTCGCCCGGAAACCGTCGGGCCGTCCTGCAGCAAGCCCGCTTCCTCGAGACGTTTGCCGAGCAGCCTCATTCCGCCCGCATGAAACATATCCGGGGCCGTAAATCGGCCTCCGGGCTTCAGATCGGCCAGCAGCGGAGTCTTCGCTGAAATTTCGTCGAATTCGTCGATCGTCAGTGGCACGCCCGCATCGCGCGCGATTCCCAGGAGGTGAAGTACGGCGTTCGTCGAGCCGCCCGACGCCGCGACGGACGCAATCGCGTTGTGCAGCGACGCGTGGGTGATGATCTGGCTGGGCCGCAGGTCTTTGTGGAGCAATTCCATCACTTTCTTGCCGCAATCGACCGCGACTTGCTGTTTCCGAGGATCGACGGCGGGTACTTCGTTCGCGCCCATCGGTGAAATTCCCAGGAATGAAATCGCGGTCGCCATGGTGTTCGCGGTGAATTGGCCACCGCACGCGCCTGCTCCGGGACAAGCATGGTCTTCCAGGTCCGTAACCTGCGCCGCGGTCATTTTGCCCGACGCGAAAGCGCCCGGTGCTTCGAAAACGTCCTGAATCGTGACGTCGTGCCCTTGAAATCGCCCGGCCATGATCGAGCCGCCGTAGAGCACCAGCCCCGGCAGGTTCAGCCGTGCGAGCGCCATCACCGTGGCGGGAATCGTTTTGTCGCACCCGCAGATCGCGACCACCGCGTCGAACGCGTGCGCCCGCACGAAAAGCTCGATCGAGTCGGCAATCACCTCGCGCGAAACGAGGGATCCCTTCATGCCCTCGGTGCCCATGGTGATTCCGTCCGACACCACGATCGTATTGCACTCGATCGGCGTTCCACCGGCCGCGCGAATTCCTTCTTTCACCTTTTCCGCCAGCGACCGCAGGTGAAAATTGCAGGGCGTCACCTCGCTCCATGTGTTCGCCACCGCGACCAGCGGCCGGGCCAGATCCGCATCGGTGAGGCCCGTGGCCTTCAACATCGCGCGCGCAGGCGCCCGCGCCACACCCTTTTTTATTGCATCGCTCTGCATGTCCCAAACCTTCCGTGGCCCCAAAATAAAAAGCCCCGCGACCTGTCTTCAGGTGCGGGGCGCATTCGCCTGAATTTTTCTCAGGCGGGCGGCCCCCACTGAATAATTACATATACGGGAATGATCGATTGCCGCGTCATAGAGTAACGTCCCGATTCCGATTCAACAAACAGTTTCCTCGTTTCGCGACGGCCCTGCCGGCGAAATGCACGCCGCGCGGTTCACGTCGCGAAACACCAGTAAACGCGATCGAGCAGGATAAGTCAAATTTCCAATTATTGCGGCTGACATAAATCGCGCTTATGGGCCGCCCTCCGAACCCGGCGCTTGACGCGTCCGCGGGCCTTTTGTATAGTGGCGATTCGTTTGAGCCGTACGTTCGATTTACCAAGGATTAGCCCAGAGCGCGCCATGCATCTGTACTCTAGCTATTTCGCCTTTACGTACCGCTTCCTCTACGCGGGGGAGCGGGCCGGCGAGACGCGCGCGAACACAGGCACGATCTAATCAGCGCCTAGTTTCGAAGCAACCGGCCGCGAACCTCCAACGAGGGCGCGGCTTTTTTGTTGTCCGCACGGTTTGATTCAAGTCAGCGACCCGGCCATGCGCCGGCGATGGGAGGCGACGCAACATTCATGAGCAAAATCATCGACTGGCGAAGCAAGATCGACGCGATCGACACGGCCCTGCTCCACCTGCTCAATCTCCGCACCGAGCTCGCGCTCGAAGTCGGCCGCCTGAAAGCCGACGAAGGCGTCAGTCTCCGCGTCCCGGCGCGCGAGCAGGAAATCATGTCGCGCATGAAGGCGCTGAATCCCGGCCCGCTCGCCATCGACTCCATCGTGAAAATTTATCAGGTGATTCTCGACGAATCGATTCGCACGCAGCAGCAATACGGCTTCGGCGCGCACGAGGGGCGCCATCCCGCCTCCGCAACCGCGCCGAAAAAGGCGGCCCGAGCAAGAAAATGAAAGTTGCGAAAAACGCGCGCGTGGCATTTCAAGGCGAGCGCGGCGCCTTCAGTGAAGAAGCCGCCGTGAAACTCCTCGGTGAGGAGATCCAGCTCGTCCCGCGTCCGACTTTTGAGGCCGCTTTCAGCGCAATCAGCGACGGCGTCGCCGATTACTTGCTCGCGCCGATTGAGAACAGTCTCGCCGGCTCGGTCCACAGGTCGTTCGATCTCCTGGTCGAAAGCAACTTGAATATTCTTGCCGAGGTGGTGATCCCGATCGTGCACAACCTGATCGCGGTTCCCGGGGCATCCTTCGACGAATTAGTCGTTGTCGAATCGCATCCCGTCGCACTCGCGCAATGCGAACAGTTCTTCATCGCCAATCCGCGCCTCAAACGCGTGGTCACCGAAGACACCGCCGGCAGCGTCCGCTCCGTGATTCACGCCAAGGACAAATCGCGCGCCGCCATCGCCGGCCGCCGCGCCGCGTCGCTGTACGGCGGCGCGATCCTGCGCGAGCATCTGGAAGACAACCGCGAAAACTACACGCGCTTCCTGCTACTTGCGACCACGCCCGATGCGCCCGAAAACGCGGACAAACTCTCGCTCGTCTTTCAGCTCGATCATCGCCCGGGCGCACTGGTTCACTCGCTCGAGCCCTTTGCGCGCCGCCATATCAACTTGATGAAGATCGAAAGCCGCCCGGTGCACGGCAGCCCGTGGCAGTACCGTTTTTATCTCGATTTGCAGGCGTCGCGTCGCGATCCCGAGGTCGCCGCAGCGCTCGCCGAGCTCGAATACTTGGTCGTGAATCTGCGGATACTCGGCTCCTACGTCTCCGCGGCGCGATCGGAGCAAGAATCCCAGCCACAGTGAGGAAAGCAAAATGATTTTCAATATGACCGGTGAAGCAACAGACGCGCAAGTCCAGCACATCGTCGACCGCATCAAGGAATGCGGCTACGAGGCGCACCTGATCCGCGGCAAGGAGCGCACCGTAATCGGCGTCGTCGGCAACAGCCGCACCAGCCGCGAGGAACTTTTTGCGCTCAGCTCCGCGCCGGGTGTCGAGGAAATCGTCCGCATCTCGCATCCGTACAAGCTCGCCGCGCGCAGCGTGCGGCCGGAGGGAACGGTGCTCGATCTCGGCAAAGGCGTCACGATAGGAGGTCCGGAAGTCGTCGTCGCGGCCGGCCCCTGCGCCGTCGAGAGTCCGGAACAGATTGAAAGCGTCGCCGCCAGCGTGGCCAAAGCCGGCGCGAAGCTGTTGCGCGGCGGTGCGTTCAAGCCTCGCTCGTCACCCTACAGCTTCCAGGGCCTCGGCGTCGAAGGTTTGAAAATGATGCGCGCCGCAGCAGACCGGAACGGACTGCTCGTCGTCAGCGAAGTGATGGACCCGTCGCAGATCGAAATCATGCTGCCCTGGGTGGATCTTCTGCAGGTCGGCGCGCGCAACATGCAAAATTATCACCTGCTGCGAGGGCTGGGCGAAGTGCAGAAACCCGTGCTGCTCAAGCGCGGCATGTCCGGCACCATCGAAGAGCTTCTACTCAGCGCGGAATACATCATGTCCGGCGGAAATTACAAAGTGATCCTGTGCGAGCGGGGCATCCGCACCTTCGAAACGGCGCTGCGCAACACCATGGACATCGCCGCCATCCCCGTGCTGAAAAGCCTATCGCATCTACCGGTGATGGCAGATCCGTCGCACGGCACCGGCAAGCGCGACAAAGTCGCGGCCTTGGCCCGCGCCGCCGTAGCAGCCGGCGCCGACGGCCTGATCATCGAAGTCCACCCCGACCCCGAACGAGCCATGTCGGACGGCGTGCAATCGCTCTATCCTGATCAGTTCGCGCAGATGATGAAAGAAGTCCGCGCCATCGGAGCGGCCATAGACCGTCGCGTAGCGTAGCGCCGGCATGCCGTCAGCGTTTTTCTCAAGGCAGCTGGCGCGACGGCCACGACAGGGCTCAAGCGATGTGCAGCGCGGCAGCTTGCTGCCGCAGCGTAGCCCCGGAACTCGCTCCGGCGCTACGGAGGATTTGGCCATCGGCTCCCGCCGCGCACGAGCGGTCACATTCCCGCGGCCTTAAATCCGTACTTTTCAAACACCGCCGTCCCGCGCGGGCCGGCCAAAAAATCCAGCAACGCCTGAGCCGCCGCCGGATTCTTCGTATCCTTGATCACCGCCGCCGGATAAATTACCAACGAATGCGACTTCGGGGGCGCCGTAGCGACCACTGCGACCTTCTCGGAAGAAATGGCATCGGTAGCGTAGACGATCCCGGCGTCGACATTTCCGGTCTCAACATAAGTCAAAACCTGCCGCACGTCTTTCCCGAGCACCGCCTTCGCATTCACCGGGTCATAAATCCCCAACGAAGTCAGAGTCTCCTTCGCATACTGTCCGGCAGGCACGCTCAACGGCTCGCCGAGCGCCACGCGTTTCACATCGGCCCGCGTCAAATCCTTGAATGACGTAAGCCCAAGCTTCGAATCCTTCGGCACGATCAACACCACTTCGTTCAGCAGCACGTCTTTGCGCGTGCCCGCCAGCAGCAGCCCCTTCATTTCCAGCACATCCATCTGCTTGGGCGCTGCCGAAAAGAAAATATCCACCGGCGCCCCCTGCTCGATCTGCAATTGCAGCGTGCCCGACGCGCCGTAGTTCACCGCAACGGTCACATTCGGATGATCCTTCGTGTAAATCAGCTTCGCGTCGTCCAGCGCATCCTTGAGGCTGATCGCTGCCGAAACGGTCAGGTTCGCTTTCTCAGACTGGGGCGGCCCGCTGCAAAACAGCACACCTCCGCCCGCTAGAAAAACCATTGCTGCGGCCAGAAGGACAAGGATGCGGGGAATCGAGCGGAACATGGGAAACCTCCGTGAGCCTGTGGGGAGTCGAAGCCGAGCGACTCGCTCAGCTATACGGATTAACACGGTCCGGGGCGTGAGGTCAATTCTGTTGTGGGCGTTTTCCGAAGGGAACGGCCGGCGGGGTCTCGGCAATCGGGATCTAGATTCGGACAATCATTACTTCAGTGGACTTGATCAGCGCGGCAGCTTTGTCTCCCACTTTCAGCCGCATCTCGCGCACTGCGTCGGCCGTGATGATGGAGGTAATCTTTTGTCCGCCAATCGACAGCGCAATCTGCGCAATCAGCCCGTCCACTTTGATTTCCGTCACGCGGCCCGCCAGCTGATTACGCCCGCTGATCTGCCGGAAATTCGGCCGCCGCTGCTCGACCGGCAACCGCTCCGAATGCAGGTGCAGGAATTCGTCCAACTCGGATTCGGGAATCCGGTGGTGCCCGCCGGCGGTCGTCACCGTGTGCAGCTTTTTCTTGTAGATCCACTGCTTCAGAGTGGGATAGCTGATCCCCAAGATCTTCGCGGCATCGCGAGGGCTTAGCAGCCTCGACGTTCGCGTGTTGTTGGCCATCCAGCAAGTTGTAGCCTAGTCCGCCGGTCGCGTCAATCGGTTGGATCGTGCCCCACTCCCAGCGCATCGAATCAGAAGCCCAGGGGAACGGCGGTCAGCACATTGATTGACAGCGTCAGCCACCGAGACTAGACTAATTTGGTACACGATGGAAACGATGCTCCCGAACGCCTGTCGCTGTTGTGCCTGTTGTCCATGCCCTGGTAGGTGTGCGTTTTCGGGGGCACCGGGATTCATAGACTAGGTTCGAACGAAAACCAGGCTTGAATTCAACCCGCCCTCGGAATAACCCGGGAGGCGGGATTTTTTATGGCTGTGCGAGAATTCAGGCTTGCTCTTCTCGAGAGGGGCACAAGGGAAAGCGGCGACATGGCGGCGCTGAGCCAACTCGACCATCTGAAAATGCTCGAAGCCGAGAGCATCTTCATCCTGCGCGAAGCCGCGGCCGAATTCGCGCATCCGGTGATGTTATATTCCATCGGTAAGGATTCGTCCGTGATGCTGCGCCTGGCGCAGAAAGCCTTTTACCCCGGCAAAATTCCGTTTCCGCTGCTGCACATCGACACCAGCTATAAATTTCCCGAGATGATCGAATTTCGCGACTGGTATGCGAAGCACCTCGGCGTCGAGTTGATCGTCCACAAGAATCAAAAAGCCCTGGACAACGGCGCAAATCCCTATTCGCTCGGCACGCAGAAATGTTGCGGCTTCTTGAAGACGCGCTCGCTGCTCGACGGCCTGGCCGAAGGCGGATTCGACGCCGCGTTTGGCGGCGCGCGCCGTGATGAGGAAAAATCCCGCGCCAAGGAACGCGTCTATTCCTTCCGCGACGCACTGGGCCAGTGGGATCCGAAAAATCAGCGCCCGGAGCTTTGGAGCCTCTACAACAGCCGCCATCACAAGGGCGAGAGCATCCGCGTCTTCCCGCTTTCGAATTGGACCGAGCTCGACGTCTGGCTCTACATTTACGCCGAGAAGATTCCGATCGTCCCGCTCTATTTCGCGAAGGAACGCGAAGCGCTGGTGCGCGGCGAACAGATCCTGCTGCTGCAGGCCGGCGTCCGGCCCTTGCCCGGCGAAAAAACGCAGACGGTGAAATGCCGCATGCGTTCACTCGGGTGCGCTCCGTGCACCGGCGGCATCCGCTCGGACGCCGATACGGTTCCGAAAATCATCGACGAGATGATTTCGTTCCGCCGCTCCGAGCGCGAAAACCGCGCCATCGATCACGACGAAGAAGGCTCGATGGAAATCAAGAAGCGCGAAGGATATTTCTGATGTCGACGGCCGCACCAGAGCCGACGGATGCGCCGTCGGCAGCGTCGACACCTGCCGCCTCAAGCGTCGGTGCCGTCGGATCGCTCACCAGTCAACTGGGACTCCTGCGTTTTTCCACCGCCGGCAGCGTCGACGACGGAAAGTCCACGCTGATCGGCCGCCTGCTCTACGACAGCAAATCCGTCTTCGAAGACCAGCTCGCGTCCGTGCAGAAAAGCAAAGTCAATCGTTCCACCGGCCCGATTGATTTCTCCCTACTTACCGACGGCTTGCGCGCCGAACGTGAGCAGGGAATCACCATCGACGTCGCCTATCGCTACTTTTCGACGCCCAAGCGCAAATTCATCATTGCCGACACGCCCGGCCACGAGCAGTACACGCGCAACATGGCGACTGGCGCCTCCACCGCCGAAGCCGCTGTGGTGCTGATGGACGCGACGAAAGGCGTCCTGCGCCAGTCGCGCCGCCACGCTTTCATTGCGCATCTGCTCGGTGTGCAGCACATCGTCGCGGCCGTGAATAAAATGGATCTGGTCGGATTTTCGCAGGAAGTTTTCGACCGCATCTCTGCGGAGTTTCGGCAGTTTGCCGACCACCTCGGCATCAAGAATGTGTACGCCGTTCCCGTCAGCGCGCTCGAGGGCGACAACGTCGTGCGCTCCAGCAAACGCATGCCGTGGTTCGAAGGACCGCCGCTGCTCGAGTATCTCGAGACGATTCCCGCAGGCATTGGTTCGGCTTCGGGCCCGCTTCGCCTACCGATTCAGTACGTGATTCGCCCGGACGCGAGCTTCCGCGGCTTTGCCGGCCAGGTAGTTTCCGGCACGCTGAAGGCGGGCGCGACCGTTGTGGCCATGCCCAGCGGAGTAAAGACCAGAGTCCAGTCACTGGTCGCCTTCGAGGATGAGCCCGAATCCGCCGCTCCCGGCGATTCCATCACCATTACGCTCGAAGATGAAATCGATCTTAGCCGCGGCGACATGCTGGTCGGCGAAGCGAACCCTCCGCATTCCGGCACGGAATTCCAGGCCACCCTCGTCTGGATGCATTCCGAGCCGCTTGATCCGCACAAAATTTACGTGCTCAAGCACACCACGCGAACCGTCCGCGCGCGTGTCAGCCAGATCCGCTACCGCGTGGACATCAACACGCTCGAACACGGGCGCGCGACGAAGCTTGAACTCAACGAGATTGCTGCGGTCGACATGAAAACCACGCTGCCATTGCTCTTCGATCCGTACGAAGTGAATCGCATCACCGGCAGCTTCATCGTTATCGATCCGCTCACCAATGCCACCGTAGCGGCGGGCATCATCGAGCGCGCCATCGAGCCCAAAAGCGGCCCGCGCGCAGCCGCTGCGCATCGCAAACATAGCACCAAGGAGGAGCGCATTCTGCGCTTCGGCCATCCCGCCGCTGCCGTCTGGGTGAAGGGGCGCCCGCACGTCGCGGAGCTTGTCGAGCGCCGCCTGTTTGACGAAGGCTGGCAAGTGCAGCTCGCCGGTCCAAACGATTTCCTTTCGCACGAGCTCGTCACCGTTGCGAAAGCGTTCCGGCTTTCCGGCTACATCACGGTTTTCTGTCCGCTCGATGACGGCACGGACCAGAAACAGGTCGTCCGCGCGATTTTCGGCCCCGATGCGTTTTTCGCTGTCCGCATTACGGATGACACGGACGAAGAAGCCGTCGACCGCATCATGAAAGTTCTCCGCAAATGGCGCGATCATTATTCGCTGGATTCGGAGAAGGGACAATCATGACCACGCCGGCGCTCGCCGAACAACTCGAAACCCTTTCGGCCGCCGAAGCGATCGACCGCCTGCTCGCGGGGAATCCGGCCGCGGTGAAAAATGGCGCCGTGTGCATCACCTGCAGCTTCCAGGCCGAGGACATGATCGTCCTCGATCTGCTGCGCAAGCGCCTGCCGGAGATTCCCGTCCTATTTCTCGATACCGGCTACCATTTCGCTGAGACTTACGCTTACCGCGACCGCATGGCCCGCGAATGGAATCTCAACGTGCAGAATCTGGTGGCGAAGCACTCCGTCGCCGAACAGGAAGCCGCGTTTGGGATTCTCAACCGCACCGATCCCGGCCGCTGCTGCCACCTGCGCAAGGTCGAGCCGCTTTTTGCGGCGCTTGAAAGATTCGATCTCTGGTTCACCGGCCTGCGCCGCGAACAGTCGCCGACGCGCCAGAATCTGAAAGTCGTCGAGAACCACGAGCTGCCCAGCGGAAAAGCCCTGCTGAAAGTCAGCCCGCTCGCCGCGTGGACCTGGGGCCAGGTTTGGGAATACACGTCGAGGGAAAAAATCGAGTATCTGCGGCTCTACGATGCGGGCTACAAAAGCATCGGCTGCGAGCCGTGCACCGCCATTCCTTCCGCGGGAGCCGATCCGCGCTCCGGGCGATGGGGCGGCGCAAAGCTCGAATGCGGCATTCACACGGAATCCAAACGATCCGATCAGTGATCGCCCGATGAACGCCCCCTTGAATGTATTGATCGGATTTGTGATTGCGCTCGCCGTCGGTATCACCGGGATCGGCGGCGGCAGCTTCACTGTTCCAGCCCTCGTACTGATCGTCGGCATGCCCGCTGCGTCGTCCGTCGGAACCGCGTTCGTCTTCGCGGGCGTCCTGCGGTTGATTGCTGCGCCGTTTTATCTCGCAGGACGGCACATTCACTGGCGCTATCTCTGGCTCCTGCTGCAGGGTGCGGTTCCAGGTTTGCTGATCGGCACTTTGTTTCTGCGCTTGCTCAGCAAGTCCGGCGGCAATCCCGTGATCGTCGTTGTGCTCGGTGTGATTCTCACTGCGTCGTCCTGCATCACGTTCTTCTCGCGCCTGCAAAATCGCAGCTTCGCAAAGAAAAACTCCCGCTGGCTTCCGTGGCTCGCGCTGCCGATCGGCGTCGAAGCCGGGTTTTCGTCCGCGGGCGCCGGAGCGCTCGGCACCGTGCTACTGCTCAACTATTCGGAGATGTCGCCGCCGGAGGTCGTCGGCACCGACATTTTGTTCGGCCTGGTGCTGGCAGTGATTGGCAGCCTGTTCCAGTGGAAATTCGGCGCGATCAATGGCCACGTACTGCTGCAGATTCTCGCGGGCGGCGTTCCGGGGGTATTGATCGGCTGTCTGCTGGCGAAGCGCGTGCCGGCGCGAAAACTGAAATTCGTTATCGCGGGAATCGCGATCTTCGCGGGATTGCAGCTCGTCTGGAGCGGCTCCCGTTCGATGGCGGTCAAACGTCCAACGGACATCAGTGTTCGCGCCGCGCCAGAACCCGCAAACTGATCTGGGACTTGTAAAGCGGACTAAAGATCGAAGCCCAGCTGAAGTTTTGCGGCTTCGGACATGCGCGAAGGGCCCCACTGCGGTTCGAACACGATTTCGACGTCGACTTCTTTCACGTCCGGCAGCTTTCCGAGCTTACTCTCGACGTCCATTTTCAGAACGTTGCCCATTCCGCAGCCGGGAGCGGTCATCGACATTTTGATTTCGATGCGGTTGCCTCCCTGCTCGAGCGGCTTGATGTCACAGGCGTAGATCAGGCCGAGATCGGCGATGTTGACGGGAATTTCCGGATCGTAGATCGTTTTCAGCTGGTCCCAGACCAATTTTTCACTGAACGACGCGGGCTCACCGGCGGCGTCGGCTGCCGACGTGGGAGGCTGCAGGCCGAGCGCGTCGGCGTCCTTCACGTCGATGCGAAACATTCCGTGCGCGCTGGTCACCGTCCAACTGCTGCCGAGAAACTGCATCACGCTGACGCCGGTGCCCGTAGGCAGAATGGATGGATTGCCGCTCGGAATGGCGATCGCGGCTGTTTCGCGCTTGAGTTGGATGTATTCGTTCATGCTGCAATTCCGAGCTACTCGGTCGAAACCGGGTCCTGCTTGCCTTCGAGCGCGGCGTGCAGCGTGTGCCAGGCAAGCGTGGCGCATTTCACGCGAACAGGGAACTCCGAGACGCCGGAAAAAACGGTGAGCTTGCCGAGATCAGACTCCTCGGCGGGCTTCTCGGCGTGTCCCGTGACCATGTCGTGGAAGCGCTCGAAGATTTGTTCGGCTTCCGCCATGGTTTTGCCTTTCACGCTCTGGGTCATCATCGAGGCCGAGGCTTTCGAAATCGCGCAGCCGGCGCCCTGAAAGCTGACGTCCTTGATGGCGTCGCCGTCGAGCGTGACGTAGATGGTGAACCGGTCGCCGCACAGGGGATTGAAGCCCTCGGCTTTGTGGTCCGCCGCGGGCTGCACGCGAAAATTTCGCGGGGCCTTGCTGTGCTCCAGAATTACGTCCTGATACAGATCGCGCAGATCGGACATCAGGCGAAAACCTCCTTCACCTTTTGGATGCCGCCAACCAGCGCGTCGATTTCCCCGCGGGTGTTGTAGACGGCGAACGAGGCGCGCGCCGTGGCGGGGATGCCGAACCGCTCCATGACGGGCTGCGAACAGTGATGCCCGGTCCGAATGGCGATACCTTGCTGGTCCAGAATCGTGCCGATGTCGTGCGGATGGACGCCTTCGACGACGAAGGAAACGACCGCGGCTTTCTCTCTCGCGGTGCCGATGATGCGAACGCCGGGAATCGCGGAAACCGCGGCGGTTGCGTAGACGAGCAAATCGTGTTCGTGCGCGCCGATATTTTCGATGCCGAGGTTCTCGACATACGTGAGCGCCGCGCCAAGCCCGATTACTCCGGCGATATCGGGCGTGCCGGCTTCAAATTTGTAGGGCAGCTTGTTGTAGGTGGTGCGCTCAAAGGTGACGGAGCTGATCATGTCGCCGCCGCCCTGGTAGGGAGGCATGGATTCAAGCAGGGCCGTCTTTCCGTACAGGACACCGATGCCGGTGGGCGCGTAGACCTTGTGGCCGGAGAACGTGTAGAAATCGCAATCGAGCGCTTGGACATCGACTTTGATGTGCGGCACGGCCTGCGCGCCGTCGACCAGGACTGGAACGTTGTGGGCGTGCGCGAGCTCGACCATGCGCTTGAGGGGATTGATGGTGCCCAGCGCGTTCGAGACGTGGGTGACGGCGACAAGCTTCGTTTTCGGACTGAGGAGGTTGGCGTATTCGTCAAGCAGTAGCTCGCCATTATCGTTGATCGGCGCAACACGGAGCTTCGCTCCCTTTTCTTCGCAGAGGATCTGCCAGGGAACGATGTTCGAATGGTGCTCCATGGCCGTGATCAAGATTTCGTCTCCGGCGCCGATGCGGGTGCGGCCCAATGTCTGCGCCACGAGATTGATGCCTTCCGTCGTGCCGCGGACGAAGATGATTTCGCGCGAGTGCGCAGCGTTGATGAACTGCTGCGCGATTTTGCGGGCACCTTCGTAGTCCTCCGTCGCGGTCTCGGAAAGGTAGTGAACGCCGCGATGCACGTTGGCGTTGGTGCCCTGGTAATAGCGCATGATCGCGTCAATCACCGCGCGGGGCTTCTGCGACGTCGCGGCGTTATCGAGATAGACCAGCGGCTTGCCGTGGACCATGGTTTCGAGAATCGGGAAATCGGCGCGCACGCGGGCCACGTCGATCGAATCGGTAACCGAATCGGGCGGCGAATCGATTCTGCCGGCGGCGGTGGTCATGCGACCCTCCCGAGTGAGCTTTCGGCCAGTCGCAGCGCCTGATGGTGAATCAGTTTTTCAACGTGGGCGCGGACCGGACCTTCCTTCATGCGGTCCGTGCATTCGCTGGCGAACGCGACGAGCAACAGTCGGCGCGCGGAGGTTTCGTCGATGCCGCGCGAGCGCAGATAAAACAGCGCGTTTTCCTCCATCTGACCGATGGTTGCGCCGTGCGTGCACTTCACGTCGTCGGCGTAGATTTCCAGCTGCGGCTTGGTGTCGATTTGGGCGGTATCTGAAAGCAGCAGGTTGCGGTTGGTCTGCTTCGCGTCGGTTTTCTGCGCGTCCTTGTGCACGATGATGCGGCCGTGGAAGACGCCGTGCGCGCGGCCGTCGAGAATGCCGTTGTAGAACTGGCGGCTGCCGCAGTGCGGGCTGGCATGTTCGACGAGCATGTGATTGTCGAGGTGCTGGCGGCCGTCGCCAATGAAAAGGCCGTTGATCAGGCACTCGCCGCCTTCGCCGGCGAGGACCGGATGCACGTTATTACGCACGAGCGCGCCGCCGAGCAGGATGGAGTGCGAAGCGACGTCCGCGGCCCGGCCCTGCTGGATCCGCAGCGTGGAGACGTTGTAGGCGCTGGTGTGTTCGCGCTCGATCATGTAGTGCGAGACGACGGCGTGATCGCCGGCGACCAGCTCCGTAACCGTGTTGCAAAGCGCTTCGCTCGCGCCGAGCGAAATGTAGTCTTCGACCACAGTCGCCTGACCGTTTTCTTCGACCACAATCAAGTTGCGCGGATGGCTGACGGCCGGGGAATCGTGTTCAGTCGAGACGTAGAGGAGCGCGACGGGATCCTCGAGAACCACCCCCTTCGGAACGTGAACGTAGGCGCCGTCTTCCAGGAATGCGGTATTGAGCGCGCTGAAGCAGTCGCGCTCGAGACTCAGGTACTGGCCGAGATGTTTTTCGACGACGGTCGGATTCTTCGCGATTTCGGAGGCGAGGCTCGCGACCGTCACGCCCTTTGGCAGCTCTCCGATCGAGGAAAGTGCCGCAGCGAAGCGCCCGTCGACGAAAACCAGGCGCGAGGCTACGCCGGCCATCCGAAACGGAGCGAGCGCTTCCTGTGAAGGCAAGTTGTGGCCGTTGCGCGCCGGATCGAACGCCGTCTTGGTGATTGCGCTGGGGTTCGTAAAACGCCAGTCTTCGTCGCGCATCGTCGGGAAGCCGGCTTCCCTGAAACGCGCGAATCCCTCGTGGCGGAGTTTTTTCAGCCAGGCGAGATCGTGGCTCGGTGCGGAATTTTCAAAACCGCCGAAGCTTTCGGCGTAACGGGCGATGGCTTGTGATGCGCTGGCCAATGGATCGGTCCTTCCTACAAGATGCCGGGCTAAAGACTCCGGCGCTGCGTTTAGATCTCAAAACCTCGAAAGCCCTATGCGCCCGCGGCGGTTTCGTACGTGGCGTAGCCTTTGTCTTCCAGTTCGAGAGCCAGTTCGGGGCCGCCGCTGCGGGCGATGCGGCCGTTTACGAGTACGTGAACTTTATCAGGCACGATGTAGTCGAGCAGGCGCTGGTAGTGTGTTACGACCAGCATGGCGCGGTCGGGGCTGCGCATGGAGTTGACGCCTTTCGCCACGATCTTGAGCGCGTCGATATCGAGGCCGGAATCGGTTTCGTCCAGGATCGCGAGCTTCGGCTCGAGCACGGCCATCTGCAGGATCTCGTTGCGCTTTTTCTCGCCGCCTGAGAACGCTTCGTTTACGGAGCGGTTCAGAAGCTTGTCGTCCATGTCCAGCAGTTTCAACTTCTCGCGCAACATGGGAAGAAAATCCATGGCGTCCATCTCATCAAGTCCGCGATATTTGCGGACTGCGTTGAGAGCGGAACGGAGAAAATAGGCGTTGCTGATGCCGGGAATCTCGACTGGATACTGAAACGCGAGGAACAGGCCTTCACACGCGGCTTCCTCCGGCTTCATAGCCAGCAGGTCCTTGCCATTGAAGTAAATCTCGCCGCCGGTGACGTTGTACGTCTCACGGCGGGCGAGAACCTGCGCGAGAGTGCTCTTGCCCGAGCCGTTGGGTCCCATGATCGAATGCACTTCGCCGGTATTCAGCTGGAGGTTGATGCCGCGGAGGATCTCGCGATCTTCGACCCGGACTTTCAAGTTCCTAATGTCCAAAAGACTCATTCAGTTCGTCCCTTTTTGTGGTGGCCCCCCGTTTGATCGTCGATTCGGAGTGGCACCGATCCTTTGTTTTCAGCGCGGGTTACCTGGGTTGCGACTCGGTTTCAATGTCGAGTCGAAATGCATAACAGATGATCTCCAAAACGATCGCGCGCGATCGAGCCAGGCCGGGCACAGCACGCAGTGCCCCGGCGGTTGGTGAGGGGCCCTGGCGCATCACTAGCCGACGCTCCCTTCCAGGCTCACGCTCAGGAGCTTTTGGGCTTCGACTGCGAACTCCATTGGCAATTCCTTGAAAACTCGCTTGCAGAAGCCGTTCACGATCATGCTCACAGCGTCTTCTGCTTTCAGGCCGCGCTGGCGGAGGTAGAACATCTGGTCTTCGCCGATCTTTGACGTGCTGGCTTCGTGCTCCATGCGGGCCGTCGAGTTTTTTACCTCGATGTATGGGAACGTGTGGGCGCCGCATTTGTCGCCGATCAGCAGTGAATCGCACTGGGTGTAATTTCGGGCGCCCACGGCGTCCTTCATGATTTTCACCTGGCCGCGGTAAGTGTTCTGGCCGTGACCGGCGGAAATTCCCTTCGACACGATCGTGCTACGCGTATTCTTGCCGATGTGGATCATCTTTGTGCCCGTGTCGGCCTGCTGATAGTTATTCGTCAGCGCGACGGAATAGAACTCCCCGACGGAATTTTCTCCCAGGAGGATGCAGCTGGGATATTTCCAGGTGATGGCCGAGCCGGTTTCGACCTGCGTCCAGGAGATTTTGGAATTCTTGCCACGGCAGGCTCCACGCTTGGTCACGAAATTGTAGATCCCGCCCTTGCCGTTCTTGTCGCCGGGATACCAGTTCTGGACAGTTGAGTACTTGATTTGCGCATCATCGAGCGCGATCAGCTCGACAACCGCAGCGTGCAGTTGATTTTCGTCGCGAATCGGAGCGGTGCAGCCTTCGAGATAGCTGACCGAGGCGCCTTCGTCCGCAACGATCAGAGTGCGTTCGAATTGGCCGGTTTCGGCGGCATTAATGCGGAAGTAGGTGGAAAGCTCCATCGGACATTTCACGCCCTTGGGCACGTAGACGAACGAACCGTCGGTAAAGACGGCGGCGTTGAGCGCGGCGAAAAAGTTGTCCGTGTGCGGCACGACACTACCGAGATATTTCTTCACCAGATCGGGATGCTTCTGCACGGCTTCGGAGAAAGAGCAGAAGATAACGCCGACATCGTTGAGCTTTTCCTTGAACGTGGTGGCGACCGAGACGCTGTCGAATACCGCGTCAACGGCCACGCCCGCGAGCATTTTCTGTTCTGCGAGAGGAATACCGAGCTTCTCATAGGTGCGCAGGATTTCGGGATCGAGCTCGTCGAGCGATTTCAGATTCGGCTTCTGTTTGGGAGCGGAGTAGTACGAGATCGCCTGATAGTCGATGGGCGGATAGTGAATGTTGGCCCACTTCGGCTCGGCCTGATTCGATTCGAGCGTCATCCAGTGGCGGAAGGCCTTCAGGCGCCATTCGAGCATGAACTCCGGCTCATTCTTCTTGGCGGAGATAAAGCGGATGATTTCCTCGCTCAATCCTTTGGGCGCGCGGTCTTCGCCGATGTCGGTGACGAAACCCCATTTGTATTCCTGCTGCGCCAGCTCGCGAATCGCGGCGTCGGTATTGGAACTCATTGAATTCCCCCGGACGAAATCGTGGAGACCACTCGGCCCCGCGCGTCTTTGATGTTGGTGAGGTGCATGGGATGCAGCAGGTCGGAGAGCGTGATCTTTTCGAGCACGCCGCGGACGGCCTGGTTGATGATTTGCTGGTTGCTCTTCAGGGGGCAGCAAGGCTCGAGATTGCACAGGCCGGTGATTTCGCTGCTGCACTCGGTGAGCGCCATCGGTCCTTCGATGGCGGCGATCATCTCGACGACGGAAATCTCGTGGGGCTCGCGAGCCAGCAGGTAGCCTCCCTTGATCCCGCGATGGGACACCAGCAAGCCGCTTTGCAGAAGCTCCTTCAGCAGCTTACTGACGGTCGAGAGAGGGAGCTTCGACTCGCGGGCGAGGTCGCGGGCCGTACGCATCGGCGAGCCTTCGGCGCGGGCCATGCAGGTCATCAGAACCAGGCCGTAGTCTGTTAATTTGCCGAGCCTTACCATGAGGGGCTCCCGAATCGAAACATATAGCACTAATCTAGTGCGGTTTCATATTAGCAAGGCGGCGGAGCAGACGCAAGGGGAGATCGAGTGGCGTGCGGTCGAAACGGGCATCTTCGGTCCGTCGGTTGGCCACGCAGGCCTCGTGCTGAGGTTCTCAGTTCTCGAGCCGACCTGGGGCGCCTGAACGGCCTGCGCTTCCACTGGCCGGCGGATCCGGACAAGGAGAGGGATTCTCTCCCGAAGCACGAGTCTCGCTGCCGGGATCCCCAGCCGACGCGATTTGCGCGTATCGAAAGGCGCGATTAGACAGGGTGGGATTGGCTTGGTACTCTGCGGGGAGAAAGAGATTGCCAACCGAACAGCGGCTCGCCCGCTGAGGGAACTCATCCATGATCGCTGAGTTCAAAGACGGTGAGATGGCCATGCGGCCATCGGGAAGTCCGACCTGGAATGGCGGAGCGGTCGCCGCCAACGGCGCGGGGGCGGAGGAGCACGCTCGGAACGAGGAGAGTGCGCTTGCGCCGCCGGTGCGGTCGGCAAGGAGGGCGCGATCGGCCGTGCGGTCCTACGCGATCTCAACGGTGCTGGTGGCAGCGGCCCTGGGCCTGACCGTGATGGTGCGCGGAATTCTGCCTTATCCATTCTTGTATTTGTTCTTTGCGGCGGTGATGGCGAGCGCGTGGATCGGCGGGACGCTCGTGGGATTGTATTCGGTGGTGATCTCGGCGCTGGTGGTGGCCTACTACATCGTGCCGCCATTCGACGCATTCTGGATGACGGCGACGGACGCGGAGTATTTCAGCGTGTTCGTGATTTGCGTGCTGGTGGCGAGCTGGGTGAGCTCGGCGAAGAAACAGACAGAGGAAGCGCTGACGGAGGCGCGGGACCAGCTGGAATATCGCGTGAGTGTGCGGACGGCGGAGCTGCGGAAGTCGAACGAAGAGCTGCGGCGCAGCATCGAGGAGCATCGGAAGGCGCAGCAAGCGCTGATGAATACGCAGGCGGAGCTGGCGCATTTGTCGCGCGTGTTCACGATGGGTGAGCTGACGACGTCGATCGCGCACGAGGTGAATCAGCCGTTGACGGCGGTCGTGACGCAGGGGCATGCGTGTGTGGAGTGGCTGTCGGCAAATCCTCCGGAGTTGGCCGAGGCACGCGAATCGGCGCAACGGATCATTCAGGACGGAACCCGGGCGGGAAGAATCTTGGGGCACATCCGTTCGCTGGTGAAGAAGGATGTGCCGGAGCGGGACTTCCTGAATATGAATGAGGTGATTCAGGAGCTGAACACGTTCTTGCGCGGCGAGGCGTTGAATCAGCGTGTGTCGCTGCAGATGGATCTGGACCCCGATCTGCCGCGCGTGCGAGGCGATCGCGTGCAGCTGCAGCAGGTGGTGCTGAACCTGATCATGAACGGCATGGAGGCGATGCGAGGCATGAACGGGAGCGCCGCGAAAGAAATCGTGATTCGGACTTGCCGCAATGATGATACGAAGGGGATCAGGATTGTGGTGGAGGATTGCGGGATTGGATTGAGCGCCGAAATCGCGGACAAGATTTTTCAGCCGTTTTTCACCACGAAGGAGCAGGGCATCGGCATGGGGCTGTCGATCAGCCGGACAATTGTTGAATCGCACGCAGGGCACATTTGGGCGACGCCGCGGGCGGAGCGCGGAGCGGTGTTTCAATTCACGATACCGATCGAATCGTAGATGCCAACGACACAGACTGAATCCGTGGTGTTTGTGGTTGACGACGACGCGTCGATTCGCGCCGCGGTGAAGAGCTTGTTGAAATCCGTCGGGCTGCGTTCGGAATCGTTTGGCTCAACCGAGGAATTCGTGAGCGCCGTTCGGCCGGACACGCCGAGCTGCCTGGTGCTCGACGTGCGCCTGCCGGGAATGAGCGGACTGGATTTCCAGGCGGAGCTCGAGAAGCGCGGCGTGCGAATTCCGATCATTTTCATCACCGCTCACGGTGACATTCCCATGACTTCGCGGGCGATGAAAGCAGGCGCGGTGGAATTTCTGCCGAAACCGTTTCAAAAGCGCGAGTTGCTGGAGGCCATTCATCAAGCGCTCGAGCGTGACCGGACGTTTCGGGAGGAGGAAGCCGGGCTGGCGGACCTGCGTTCACGATTCGATTCCCTGACCGAACGCGAACAGGAAGTGATGGCGTTGGTGGCGAAAGGACTGATGAATAAAGAAGTGGCTGCCGAACTGGGTGTGACGGAAATTACCGTGAAAGTGCATCGCGGCCACGTCATGCAGAAGATGAGGGCTGAATCGCTGGCGGACCTCGTGCGAATGGCGGAGAGGCTAAAGCCCAGGCGCCGTAAGTAGCTCATCCTACCAAGCTTGCCCGACTATACTAAGGCATAATTGTTTCCCACCTTCTGTCGCTGCTAGCCTCGATCATGACGACGACGTCTTGGACCGGCCAGACAGCGAATTTGCGAAATCCACCCATTGTAACCCTTAGGGATCGCCCGGCTGCCGAGGTGCGGCAGGACGGGGATTACGCCCGCCTGCTTCAAATCGCGACTCGAATTTCCTCCGCGGCGCCCCTGGACGACATGTATAACGAGATCGCGGAGTTTGCCGCGGCAGCCGCGAAATTCGAGTCCTGCGGCGTGTGCGTTGCCGAAGGCGAGAGCCTGATTTTTCGATCCGCGCAGAGCTACCATCCCGAGGCCCTGCATCGCGTGAAAGTTCAGTCGGTGATCGACACGACGGGCTGGACGTCCTCTAACGGCGTGCTCGTGGCGGCGCTCGAGAACGCATGGGCCGATCCTCGCGCGAAGTTATTCTTTAACCATCCTTTGGAAGACCGGTTTGAATCATTTCTGTCGATAGCGATGGTGAGCGGCGGGCGGCTGGTTGGTGCGATCAATTTGATCGACCGGTCGGGCAAGGCGCCGGATGAGCGCGCGGCGGCGTACATCGCCACGCTGGGGCAGCTGGCCGGAGCGGAAATCGAGCGGGCCAGGCTGTCGGCCGAGAACGCGCAGCTCGCGGAGCGGCTGGAGGCGCGGAAAATCGTGGAACGCGCGAAAGGGATTTTGCAGCGCAGTTTGCAGATGAGCGAAGAGGATGCCTATCTGACGCTTCAGCGAGAGAGCCGGCAAAGACGGAAGTCGATGAAGGAAGTCGCTGAAGCGATTGTGTTGAGCGAAGATTTGAAGAAAAAGAAGTAAGTTTGCGCTCTTTTGGCCTGCCTGATTTCTGCTGGTTCCTGATTCGATCCAATAAGCGGTGACGACCCGGCTGGCCCATGCGCGTATGGAGAAATCCACGAGTGCAGGGGCGGTAGGAGGTCCCCGTCGGGCTGCGGCGTTCGTGGTTTGCCTGGCACCCGGTTCGTAGGAAAACGCCGGCAGGATGCCGGCGCTAGGTAATGCTAGAATTCGCCGGGATTTATGGCGGCACTAGACATGGCGACGCGCGAACAGGCTGCGCTGATCAGCGCGCGGCTCGATCGGCTTCCGACCACTCGTTACGTCTGGAAATTGGTGCTGCTGCTTTCGCTGGGCGGCTGCTTTGAATTCTACGATCTGTTTCTGATGACATATATCGGGCCCGGATTGATACGCAGCGGGCTGTTTGCGGGAGCGTCCGTTTCATTTTTCGGGATGACCGGACTTGCGAGCTTCGTGGCGGCCACATTCGCGGGACTTTTCATCGGGACGCTGGTGTTCGGATTCACCGCGGATCGGTTTGGGCGCCGAGCGATTTTCACGTTTTCGCTGCTGTGGTATACGGCGGGTTCGATCGTGATGGCCTGCCAAGTAACGACGCACGGAATCTTGCTTTGGCGCTTGGTTGCGGGGATCGGGATCGGCGTCGAGCTCGTGACGATCGACACGTATATTGCGGAACTGATGCCGAAGGAGATTCGCGGAAGGGCGTTTGCTGTGAATCAGGTGGTGCAATTCACGGCGATTCCGATCGTGGCGTTGGTGGCGTGGTTGTTGGTGCCGTACCGGCCGCTCGGCATCGACGGCTGGCGCTGGGTGGTGCTGATCGGATCGGTGAGCGCGATTTTCGTGTGGTTCATCCGGCGCGGAATTCCGGAAAGCCCGCGGTGGCTGATCGCACGCGGGCATTTGCGCGAGGCAGAGAGCGCCGTGGCGCAGATGGAAGCTCGGGTGGCGAGCGAATCAGGTGGAAAACTGCCGCCGGTTTCCGGGAACGCGATGGCCGCAACGCCGGCGGGCGGCGCCGTGAGCTTCGGGCGGATTTTTCAGCCGCCGTATCTGGGGCGCACGCTGATGTTGACGGTATTTCAGCTGGCGCAGACGATCGGTTATTACGGTTTTTCGTCTTGGGTGCCGACGCTGCTGATCGCGGCGGGGATTCGCACCACGGCGAGCCTGGAGTATTCGTTCGTGATCGCGATTTTCGCTCCCGTCGGCCCTCTGCTCTTTCAGGGAATTGCGGACCGATTCGAGCGGAAATGGCAGATCGTATGGAGCGCGATTGCCATCGGAGGATTCGGGCTGCTGTTCGCGCGGCAGCACGAGGCGGCGTGGTTGATCCTATTGGGCGTGCTGCTGACCTGCTCGAATAACTGGATGTCGGTGGCGTTTCATGCCTATCAGGCGGAGCTGTTTCCCACGCGGGTGCGCGCGCAGGCGGTAGGGTTCGTTTATTCGTGGAGCCGGTTTAGCGCGATTTTCACGAGCCTGATGATCGGATTCTTCTTGAGCAATTTTGGAGTGCGGGGGGTGTTTGCGTTTATTGCCGCGGCGATGCTGACCGTGGTGCTGGCGATCGGGATTTTCGGGCCACGGACGCGGGGCTTGGCGCTCGAGTCGATTTCCGCGTGAAGCTGCGCTTTGCAAGCGCGCTTCGCGCCGTCGTTCATGTCCGAGCTGAACGTGCGAGCCGCCACGCAAGACCCCCGGGGACGCCGGAGCTACGGTTTGGCGACCATGGAAGCGCCTGAAGGGAGTTGCTTGGCATCCCAGCCGCCGCCGAGGGCTTCGATCAGCTGGACGCTGGATTGCATCTGCTCCATGCGCAGCGAAATTTCGGTTTGTTGATTGCCCAAGAGCGCCGTTTCGGCGGTAATCACGTTGAGATAGGGATCGAGGCCGGTTTTGTAGCGATCGGTGGCGATGTTTAGCGTGTGTTGCGCGGCCGCCACGGCTTCGTGCTGCTGCTGGTATTCCTGCTCGAGGATGCGCAGACCGGCGAGATCATCTTCGACCTGCTGGAATGCAGTCAGGACGTCCTGGCGGTAGTTGGCGATGGTTTCATCGTAGTTGGCGCGGTACTGCTGCAGGGTGGCGCGGCGAAGGCCGCCGTCGTAGAGAGTTTCGCTCACCGCCGGGCCAGCGGAGAAAAAGCGGCTGGGCCAGGTGAACCACTTGGCGATCTGCGAGCTTTCCAGGCCGAGCGACGCGCTGAGCGTGAGCGACGGAAAATAGGCGGCGCGCGCGACTCCGATTTGGGCGTTGGCCTGAGCCATGTCTCGCTCTCCGGCAGCCACGTCGGGACGACGCTCGAGCAGCGCCGAGGGAACGCCCACGGGAATCGCCGGCGGCGGCGCATCGAGCGGCTTGGCGGGAATCGTGAGGTCGGACGGCGGTTTGCCGATCAGAACGGCGATGGCGTGCTCGTATTGCGCGCGGGCGACGCCGAGATTGGTGTCCTGCGCGCGCGCGGTGTCGAGTTGGGTTTGCGCCTGGGCGACGGATTCTTCGCTATCGATGCCTGTTTCGTAAAGCGCTTTGGTGAGATCGAGCGCGTCCTGATAGGCCTTGACGGTTTGATCGAGCAGTTGTATTTGCGCGTCCTGCGAGCGGAGATTGTAATAGTCGACGGCCACCTCGGCTTGCGCGGTGAGCCGGACATTTTGAAGGTCGGCGGCGGAGGCTTGCGCGGCGTATATGTTGGCCTTCACCTGATTGCGAATTTTGCCCCAGAGGTCGACTTGATAGGTGGCGTCAAAGGGCAGGGTGTAATCCGTGAACGTGCCCGGCGAAGCGGACGTTGAGCCCGTTCCTCCTGTTCCTCCCGTCCCGCCTGTGCCGCTGGTTCCGACGATGCCGTTGCCAAGCGTGGACGAAGGACGCTCCCAGGTAACGCCGGGACCGACCGTCACAGTGGGAAAGAGCTGCGCCCGGGCTTCCTTGACCATCGCGCGGGCGACCAAGAATGCGGCGGCTGCAGAGGCGACGTTCTGGTTCGAGACGTCGACCTGCTTTTCAAGATCGTTCAGCTCTTGGTCGCCGAACATTTCCCACCAATCGCCTTTGAGCTGCGTGTCCTGCGGTTCGGCGACTTTCCAGCCGTCGAGCTCTTTGTATGCGGGAGGCGTTTCCACGGGCGCGCGGGAGTATTTGGGGCCGACATTGCAGCCGGCGAGCAGCGGCAGAAGGGAGATGGCGCCGGATAGAGCGACGAACGCGGCGGCTATTTTGTATCGACCGCGTAGTCCGTCGGGATGTTGTTGCGTTCGCATTTCAGTCCTCGCGATTCGCGTCGCGGTTCTCCTTTTCAAGATCAATCCCCGTGGCTCGGTTCCCATTCGGCCTTGCCGAAAATATTGTCGCGCTTTCCTTCGATGCGCAGACGCATACGATCGAAAGTCAGATAGACGACCGGCGTGGTGTAGAGGGTGAGCAGCTGGCTCACGATCAAGCCTCCGATGATGGTGATGCCGAGCGGGCGGCGCAGCTCGGAGCCCGTGCCGGTGCCGAACGCGAGAGGCAGCGCGCCCATTAAGGCAGCCATGGTGGTCATCAAGATCGGGCGAAAGCGCAGCATGCACGCCTCGAAAATCGACTCAGCGGGGCTCTTGCCCTCTTCGCGTTCGACCTGGAGGGCGAAGTCGATCATCATGATGGCGTTCTTCTTGACGATGCCGATCAGCAGGACGATGCCGATGATCGAAATGATATTGAGATCCACCTTGAAAAGCATCAGCGCGAGCATGGCGCCCACGCTGGCGGGCGGCAGGCTCGAAATGATCGTCAGCGGGTGCACCAGGCTTTCGTACAAAACGCCGAGAACGATATATACAGCGATGAGCGCAGAGAGAACCAGAATCGGTTCGGTGCTGAGCGACTGCTGATAGGCAAGCAGCGTGCCGGCGAAGAAGCCTTGAATCGTGGACGGCATTCCGAGCCGCCGCTGCAGGTCCAGAATGGCGGCTGTGGCGTCGCTGAGCGACGTGTTGGGATTCAAGTTGAAGGAAACGGTGACGGAGGGAAACAAACCCGTGTGGTTGATCGCCAGTGGAACGGTGTTCGTCTGACTGGTTGCGATAGCGCGCAGTGGGATGTTGCTGCCGGGAGTACTCGATTGGCCGTTGTTCACAGCCGATTGCAGGTAGATGTCTTTCAGGCCCTCGGGGCTTTGCCAGAACTGAGGCGCGACCTCCAGAACCACGTAGTACTGGTTCAGAGGCGCGTGGATAACGGAGACTTCCGATTGGCCAAAAGCGCCGTAGAGGGTGGAATCGAGCTGTTGGGCTGTAATGCCGAGCTTGGCGGCGTTGGTGCGATCGTAGGTCATCATCTCATCGAGACCGCCATTTTGCTGGTCGGAATTGACGTCCTGAAAGCCGGGCAGCTTTCGAATCTCGCGCAACAGGATCGGTCCCCAGTGCGACAGGTCCTGCACGTTATCGGCCTGGAGAGTGTATTGATACATGGCGTTGCTGCCGCGGCCGCCGATGCGGAGATCTTGCGCGGCCTGCAGGAAGACCGACGCGACGGGCATGCGGTTCAGCTTGGGCCGAATGCGGGCGATGATCTGGGTCGCACTGACTTTGCGCTCACTCAGCGGCTTGAGCGCGACGTAGACGTTGCCCGTGTTGGTGGCGCCGCCTCCTCCGGTGAAGGCGATCACATTGGCCACCGCTGGGTCTGCCTTGATCACGGCGACGATTTTCTGAAGCGAATCGTTCATCGAGGGAAACGATGCGTCCTGCGGGCCCTGCATGCCCCCGTTGAGTGCACCGGTGTCCTGGACGGGGAAAAACCCCTTGGGGATTACGACGATTAGGACAACGTTAAGGGCGATGGTGATGAACAGAACCAAGAGCGCGAGCACGGGATGGTCGAGCACCCGATGCAGGGTGCGTCGGTAGAACGACAACAGCGCGTCGAAAGACTTCTCGCTCCATCTGTAAAAGCGGCCGTGTTTTTCGCCGCGCTCGTCGCGGAGCAGAACAGCGCACATCATCGGCGTAGTGGTGAGCGAGATGACCATGGAGACGACAATGGCGGCGGAAAGCGTCACCGCGAATTCGCGGAACAGCCGGCCCACGATGCCGCCCATCAGCAGGAGCGGAATGAATACGGCGACCAGCGAGATGCTGATCGACAGAACCGTAAAGCCGATTTCAGCAGCGCCCTTGAGTGCGGCATCGAAGGGTTTCATGCCGCCTTCGAGATGGCGCGAGACGTTTTCCATGACCACGATGGCGTCGTCGACGACGAAGCCGGTCGAAATGGTAAGCGCCATGAGCGAAAGATTGTCGAGGCTGTAGCCGAACAGATACATCACCGCGAAGGTGCCGAGCAGGGAAGTCGGAACGGCGACGGCGGGTATCAGCGTGGCGCGCGGGTTTCGCAGAAAAACGAAGACGACGAAGATCACGAGAATGATGGAGATGATGAGCGTGCGTTCGACGTCGATGATGGAGGCGCGGATGGTGGTGGTGCGGTCCAGCACCATGGTCAGGTCGATGCCCAGTGGAATGGAGGCTTTTAGCGACGGGAGCTGCTGCTTGATGGCGTCGACGGTCTGAATGATGTTGGCGCCGGGCTGGCGGAATATGATCAGCATCACGGCGCGTTTGCCGTTGAGGAATCCACCCGTGCGGACGTTCTGCACGGAGTCGGTGACGTCGGCGACGTCGGAGAGACGAACGGCCGCCCCGTGGCTGTAGCCCACGACGATCGGCTTGTAATCCGCGGCGAGCGAAATCTGATCGTTGGCGATGATATCGGCAGTCACAATGCCGTTTGAAATCTGGCCCTTCGGCTGGTCGGCGTTCTGAAGGCTGAGGACAGACTGAAGATTCGCCAAGGTCAGACCGTAGCTTGCGAGCTGAGTGGGGTTCGCATCCACACGCACCGAGGGGAGCGCGCCGCCGCCGGGATTGACCTGGCCGACGCCCTGCACCTGCGAAAGCTTCTGCTCCATGATCGTCGAGGCGACGTCATAGAGTTTTGCCGGGCCGTACTTGTCGGACGTGAGACCCAGAATCATGATCGGCGAATCGGCGGGATTGACCTTTTTATAGCTCGGGTTCGAGGGCAGGTTCGCAGGCAAATAGGCGCGCGCGGCATTGATGCCGGCTTCGACGTCGCGCGCGGCGCCGTCGATGTCGCGGCTGAGATCGAACTGGATGGTTACGGACGTGCTTCCGAGCGAGCTTGCGGAAGTCATCTCGGTCACGCCGGCAATGTGGCCGAATTGGCGTTCGAGCGGAGTAGCCACGGACGAAGCCATGATTTCCGCGCTGGCTCCCGGCAAGCTCGCGCTGACGGAAATGGTTGGGAAATCAACTTGCGGCAACGGGGCGACCGGAAGCACGTTGAACGCGATGATGCCGGCAATCACCACCCCGGCGGTAAGCAGCGTGGTGGCGACGGGGCGGTGAACAAATGGCGAGGAGATGCTCATAGCTCTCCCGCCGGCGCAGGTTCGCCGCCAAGGGCCTGGGGAGCGGACTGGGGGTGGCGGCGGTGCGCGAGATTATCGAAGAAGATGTAAATCACGGGCGTGGTGTAGAGCGTCAACGCCTGGCTGACGATGAGGCCGCCGACCATGCAGATGCCGAGCGGCCGGCGCAGCTCGGAACCGAAGCCTGTGCCAAGAGCGAGTGGGACGCCGGCCAGCAAGGCGGCCATGGTGGTCATCATGATGGGGCGAAACCGGAGTTGCGCGGCTTCGAAAATCGCTTCGGTCGCGTTCTTGCCCTGGTTGCGTTCGGCGTCGAGGGCGAAATCGACGATCATGATGCCGTTCTTCTTCACGATGCCGATCAGCAGGATGATGCCGATCAGAGCGACCACGCTAAGATCCTGGTGGAACAGGATCAGCGCCAGCAGGGCTCCCACGCCAGCTGAGGGTAGCGTGGACAAGATCGTGATCGGATGGATGAAGCTTTCATAGAGCACGCCGAGGACGATATAAACGGCAACGAGCGCGGCAAGAATGAGGAGCGGTTCATTCGAGAGCGAGTTGGTGAACGAAGCCGCGGTGCCCTGGAAGCTGGCCTGGAGGCTCGCGGGCATGTTCAGGTTCTTTTGGACTTTGTCGACGGCGGTTATGGCGCTCCCGAGCGCGGCATTGGGCGCAAGATTGAAAGAGACGGTGATCGCGGGGAATTGGCCCTGGTGCGTGACCGAAAGAGGCTCAGTCGTCTGCTCGAAATGCGCGAAGGCGCTGAGTGGCACGGCATTGCTCGTTGCGGTCGTCGTAGTCTTGGTCGAGTTTACGCCGGTGTTCGCGACGGTGGTGGAAGCGCTGGAGGAAAAGACATTCGTCGGCGGCATGAGCGTGGTCGCCGACGGCGTATAGAGCGGGCTGCCCGTGACGGCGTTGGAGCCTGCAGAGGAGGATCCTGAAGCCGCGAAGGAAGATGCCGCCGCCGCGCCCGATTGCCCCGACGACGCGTTCGCCTGAATGTAGAGATGATTCAGGATGCCGGGGTTCTGCTGAAAATTCGGCTGGCTTTCGAGCACCACGTGATATTGATTCACCTGCGTGTACATGGTGTTGATTTGGCGCTGGCCGAATGCGTCGTAGAGCGTGTTGTCGATCGTCGATGGCGCGATGCCGAGGCGGGATGCGCTGGGGCGATCGATCACCAGATTGATCGCGAGGCCCTGGTTCTGCTGGTCGGTAGCGACATCCTCGAGCTCGGGCAACTTTTTCAGTTCGCCGACGAACCGGCTGGACCAGTCATTGAGCTCGTTCTGATCGGGATCCTCCAGGGTGTACTGGTATTGCGTGCGGCTCACGCGGTCGTCCACGGTAATGTTCTGCACGGGAACCATGTAGAGATCGATTCCGCGCACCTGGTTAAGCTTTGGCTCCAAGCGGCGAATCAGGTCCGCCGCGCTGATTTTGCGGTCGCCGATCGGCTTCAGGTTGATCGAGAAACGGCCGCTGTTGATCGTGGTATTCGTGCCGTCCGCGCCGATGAAAGACGACAGGCTATCGACCGCCGGATCGGCGAGGATCACTTTCGCAAGCTCCTGCTGCTTTTCCGCCATCGCTTTCGAGCTGATCGTCTGCGAGGCCTGCGAAATGCCCTGAATCACGCCGGTATCCTGCACGGGAAAGAAACCCTTGGGAATCACGATGTAGAGAACGATCGTGAGGATCAGCGTGCCAAGGGCAACCAGGAGCGTGATGGTCTGATATCCCAGGACGAATTTCAGCGTGCGGGCGTAGAACGCGATCATGCGGTCGAAGGCGCGCTCCGAGGCTTGGGAGAACCGGCTCTGCTTGTCTTTGGGGATATGGCGCAGAATGCGCGCGCTCATCATCGGCGTGAGCGTCAGGGAGACGACCGCGGAAAGCACAATGGTCACGGCGAGCGTGACGGCGAATTCGCGGAACAGCCGGCCCACCACGTCGCCCATGAACAGCAGCGGAATTAGCACGGCGATCAGCGAAACGGTGAGGGATAGAATCGTGAACCCGATTTGTTCCGCGCCCTTCAGCGCGGCCTGCATCGGCGGTTCACCCTCCTCGATATAGCGCGAGATGTTTTCGATCATCACGATCGCGTCGTCCACGACGAAGCCGGTCGAGATCGTGAGGGCCATCAGGGAGAGGTTGTCCAGGCTGTAGCCCAGCAGGTACATCGCAGCCAGCGTGCCGACCAGCGAGAGCGGCACGGCGACGCTCGGGATGATCGTGGCGCGCAGACTGCGCAGGAAAAGGAAGATCACCAGCACCACCAGGACGACCGTAAGCATCAGCTCGAATTCCACGTCCGACACGGACGCTTTAATCGACGTGGTGAGGTCGGTGAGGATCGATACGTCGATGCCTTTCGGCAGATTGGCCTCGAGCTGCGGCAGCAGCGACTTGATGCTCTTGACCACGCTGATGGTATTGGCGCCAGGCTGACGCTGCACGTTCACGATGACGGCGGGCGTCTGATTCATCCACGCGGCCTGGGAGTTGTTCTCGATCCCGTCGATGATCTGGGCCACATCGGTGAGCATTACGGGGGCGCCGTTGCGGTAAGCCACCACCACGTTTCGGTAGTCCTTGCTGCTGACGAGCTGATCGTTCGCGTCGATCTGGTAATCCTGGCGCGGCCCGTCGAAGTTTCCCTTCGCGGCGTTGACGCTCGCTGCTGTGAGCGCCGTCCGCAGACTTTCGAGATCGATTCCATAAGATTCCAGCTGCTGAGGATTGGCCTGTATGCGGACAGCCGGTTTCTGGCCGCCGCTGATGCTGACGAGTCCTACGCCGCTGAGCTGAGAAATTTTCGGCGCTAGGCGAGTGTCAATCAGATCTTCGACCTGCGAAAGGGGCACGGAATTTGAAGTGACGCCGAGCGTCAGGACCGGAGCGTCCGCGGGGTTCGTCTTGCTGTAAATCGGGGGCGCGGGCAGATTGGAAGGCAGCAGACTCTGCGAGGCGTTGATCGCGGACTGTACTTCTTCTTCGGCGATATCGAGATCGAGCGTCAGATTGAACTGGAGTACGATGACCGAGCAGCCGCCGGAGCTCGTCGAGGTCATCTGGCTCAGCCCCTGAAGCTCGCCGAACTGACGCTCGAGCGGGGCCGTGACAGTCGTGGCCATTACATCGGGGCTGGCGCCGGGATAAAACGTGACCACCTGAATCGTGGGGTAATCGACTTGCGGGAGCGCCGACACCGGCAGCTGCGTGTAGCCCACAACTCCGACCAGGAAAATCGCGGCCATCAGCAGCGAGGTTGCCACCGGCCGTAGAATAAACGGGCGAGACGGACTCACGGCTAATTGCTCCCGCTCTTCTTCCCGCTTTTCTTGCCGCTGGAGTTTGCGCTGTTGCTCGTATTGCCAGTCGAGCCGCTTTGGCCCTGAGCATTGCCGTTGTCGATGGCGACTTTGGCGTTGTCCTGAAGCTTGTCGAAGCCGCTGTTGGCGACGACGTCGCCGGGATTGATGCCGTCCACCTGTGTCGTGCCGGAATCAGTGACTCCCGGCTTTACGTTGCGCAAGTGGGCGACGTTGTCCTGGATTACGTAGACGAAGGAAGTCGAGCCGTTCTGCTGGATAGCGGAAGAGGGAATCAGCGTGACGCTTTGCAGCGTATTGACGAGCAGCCGCGTGTTGACAAATTCGTTCGGGAAGAGCTCATTGTTCTTGTTTTCAAATTGCGCGCGGCCCTTCACGGTGCCCGTGGTTGTGTCGATCTGATTGTCGATGGCGACCAACTGGCCGGAAGTAATTTTCGTCTGCGCCGTACGGTCGAATACGTCCACAGCGAGCTTCGCATGCTGCTCCAGCCGCTTTTCAACCGGGCCGAGGCTGTCTTCCGGGATCGTAAAGACGACGGTAATGGGCTGCAGCTGCGTGATGACCGCCAGCGTTTGGCTGCCGCTGGCTTGCACCACGTTCCCGGGATCGACCAGCCGCAGACCCACGCGGCCGCTGATCGGAGCGGTGATGTGGCAGAAGTCGACCTGCACCTGGTCGTATTGCACCGTGCCCTGATCGTTTTTCACCGTGCCCTGATCCTGCAGAACGAGTTTCTCCTGGTCTGCTTCGATCTGTTGGGCGATCGCGTTACGCGCCAGCGCGTCTTTGTAGCGCTGGAGATCGAGCTGAGCCTCGGCCAGCACATTCTCGTCGCGCTCTAGCAATCCTTGCGCTTGCAGCAGCGTGGCGCGGTAGGGACGCGAGTCGATGTCGATGAGCGCGTCGCCTTTCTGAACGAGCTGGCCTTCCTTGTAGTAGACGTCGGTTACGAGTCCGCTTACCTGGCTGACGATCGAGTCCGTGAAAACAGGCGTGACGGTGCCGATAGCCTCCAGGTAGACGCCGATGTCGCCCTTCTGGGCGGTCGCGGTAGTGATCGGCGTGCCTTGCTGTGCGGCGCGTCGCGCAGCTTCGGCAGCCTTTTCCGTGGCTTCGTGGCTCCTCCACAGCTCATAAGCGAGAAGGGCCAGCAGTATGAGAGCAATCGCGACGATCCACCCCCACATCCGCCGGCGGTTGTGCGCGGGCGGTGGATCACGGTCGTCGGGTGGCTGGGTTGCGGTCACGACGGAAGTTGGACTCTCCGTGGTGACGGATGAGGTTTCCGAGGGGCGTTCAGACGACCGCGCCTGCGAGTAGGGCGGCTTGGATAGGCTGGTCGGATCGTTTGCCATGAATTTTGAGATAACTCCCGTCTTTTCTTCGATGCTTCAGGGCCTATAGATGGTCACAAAACTGGGACGAGTACGGAGGGCCCGAGGTTTCGCAATTGTTATCTCAGAAAAAAGTAACAGAGGCGATCAATATAATGTAAACGCAACTTTCGTATCGAAACGGTGCACTCCCTGGAAGCCCGCAAATGCGGAGTCAGAGATCTTACTCCTCACCTTTTCGCGCCGCCCCATCTCATGGGCGAGCGAAGAGCGGCGAGTAGGTTCCGGCCGGCCGGGACGATGGACCTAGGGCGAGAAGAATCGTCGCGGAAAACTCGGACCTGACCATCGTGGGAAGCTGCGGAAAGCAGGCCGTAACAAATCGTTCTGGTCTCGCGCCACCCGTCTCGATCCGGATAGACGTGTTAATATCACGCGTATTGAACCGCATGCGGCGGGCTATGGCTGGCTGCATGTTGAGGGGGAAGCCAATCATGAAGCGATTCCGTTGGGCCGTTATCGTCGTCTCTTGCGTGGCGATTGTGTTCCTTTTTGCGTCACGCCCTCAACGGGCGTGGACGGCCGCTCGAATGCGGGTGAGTCCGTCCGCGGAAGCCGCGGACTCCGGCTGCCCGAGCGATGACGCCGGATTGAAATTGCCCGCGGGATTCTGCGCCACGATATTTGCGGACGGCATCGGTCACGCACGCGACATGGCTGTCGCGTCCAATGGCGTCGTGTACGTGAACACGTGGTCGGGCCGCTACTATGGCAATGACAAGCCACACGAAGGAGGGTTTCTCGTCGCGCTTCAGGACACGGCCGGCAAGGGCGTGGCTGATGTGCAGGAACGGTTTGGCGAAACCGTGCAAACCGGCGGCGCGGGCGGCACGGGAATCGGGATTTACAAGGATGCGGTCTACGCCGAGATCAACGATCGCATCGCAAAATATCCGCTCGCGGCGGGCTCGATTGCGCCGAAAGAATCCGGCGTCACGATTGTGTCCGGACTCCCGCTCACCGGCGATCATCCGATGCATCCTTTCATCATCGATTCCAAGGGCCTGATATACGTCGATGTCGCCACGCCCAGCAATGCCTGTCAAGTGCAAAATCGCACGGCCGGATCGCCGGGCGAGAATCCGTGCCCGGAACTTGAGACGCGCGGCGGAATCTGGCTCTACGACGCGAACAAAACGAGTCAAACATTTTCCCCCGCCGAGCGATACGCAACGGGAATTCGCAACGGCGAGGGCATGGCCTTCGACGCCGCCGGCCGGCTGTTCGTGACGCAGCATGGCCGCGATCAGCTCCACGCGAATTGGCCGGAACTTTACAAACCCGACGAGGAGGCCACGCTGCCCGCCGAGCAGGTGATGCTGTTGAAGAAGGGCGGCGATTACGGCTGGCCGGAGTGCTACTACGACGCGTTCCAGAAAAAGCTGGTTCTGGCGCCGGAGTACGGCGGTGACGGCGGCAAGAAGATTGGCGTGTGCGCGGAAAAGATTGCGCCCGTCGTCGCGTTCCCGGCGCACTGGGCGCCGAACGGAATGGCCTACTACCGCAAGACGCAAATTCCCGAGCACTACCGCAGCGGCGTATTCATCGCGTTTCACGGCTCGTGGGATCGCGCGCCGTATCCGCAGGGCGGATACAACGTCGTCTACCAGCCGCTCGCGGGCGAACACGCAGCGGGGCCATGCGAGGTATTCGCGGACGGTTTCGCCGGTGCCGATAAATCGCCAGACAAAGCCTCGCATCGGCCGAGCGGCGTCGCCGTCGGTCCCGATGGTGCACTCTATGTCTCCGACGATATGGCGGGGAGGATTTACAAGATCGTTTACGTCGGCGGATCGGCGAACAGCGGCGGCAAGATTACGCCGTGCCCAAGCGCCGCGAGTCCGGCAGGTGAAATCGTGGCGGCTCCCGCGAATCCGCCGGAGGGAACGAATCCCGATGCGGGCAAGACCGCGGCGAACAGCAGCGGTTCGGTGCCCGAGGGCGCCACGCACGATATGGTCGCGCTCGGCGATCGCATTTATCACGGACAGGTCGGCGGTGCCACTTGCACCGGCTGCCATGGCGCCAATGCGAAGGGAACCGTACTCGGTCCTGACCTGACCAACAAAAGCTGGATGTGGAGCGACGGCAGTTACGCCGGAATCGCGAAGACGATCAGCGACGGTGTTCCGCAGCCGAAAAAATTCCGCAGCCCCATGCCTCCGACCGGCGGCGCACAGCTAACTCCCGACCAGGTGAACGCGGTCGCAGCCTACATCTGGAGCCTGAGCCACTAAGTTCTGTTGCTCTCGTTTTCTTGCGGCCACTGCCAAGGTCCTTGGCCTGACTTTGATGACGGGCGACCAGCGATTGCTGGGAATGGGAACGATAGCGACCTTGGCGAATCGCTGACGGGCGCAAGCAGCGGTGGGATTCTAATCGGTCCCTCGGTCGGCGATCAGAGCCTTGCCCGGCCGTGCGGCGGCGGCGAGCTTCGTTTGATGGACGTTGGAGGCGAGGCCGAGGCGCTGCAGAAACCAGATCCCATACCAGTTGAAGTCGATTTCATACCACCGCAAACCGTGTCGGGCCGACACGGGATTGGCGTGATGGTTATTGTGCCAGCCGTCCCCGAAGGTCAGCAGCGCCACCCACCACGAATTCGTCGATGTGTCGCGCGTCTCAAAACGGCGCGAACCCCAGATATGCGAAACCGAGTTGACCAGCCACGTGGCGTGCAGCCCCACGACCGTGCGCAGAAAGACGCCCCACAGAAGGAATGGCCATCCGCCGATTGCGAACAGCGCGATTCCCAGGATGATTGTCGGCACGAAATGGTACTCCGTGATCCAGACGTGGAACCTGTCCTCCGCCAGATCGGGCACGTAGCGGTCGAGCGTCGCGGCATCCTGGCGCAAGGCGTTGCCCACGAGGATCCACCCGACGTGCGCCCACCACTTGCCATCGCGCGGTGAGTGCGGGTCGCCTTCTTTGTCCGCGAACTGATGATGGATGCGATGGGTGGCGACCCAAAGTAGGGGCCCCCCTTCGACGGCAGTCACGGCGCAGACGGTGAGAGCGTACTCAAGCCACTTGGGAGTCTGGTAGGAGCGATGGGTAAGCAGCCGGTGATAGCACATGCCGAGTCCGAGGCTCGCCGAAATCCAGTACAGAAAAACCGCCACGAAGAGGGCCTTCCAGGTGAAAAAGAAAAACGCCGCGACTGCCCCGACGTGAAACAGCATCATGAAAGAAGCGATCAGCCAGTTGAGCCGATTCTTGCCGCTCCGGTTTTTTCGCGAACCGTTGAACCGCAACTCAGGCATAGGGAAGAGCGAGGATCTGATTGTGCCCGCCGGCTGAATGGAAAACTGTACTAAACAGCTCACATCCTGATTTTGTCGAAAATCCTAAGGGCCTCCGGGGGGACCCGAATCGCAGAAACCTCGGCCACGATCGCGGGAGTCCAATCGGCCGATGGCAGGGCCAAGGAAGGTTTGTGGGCCCGCTAGGATTCGAACCTAGGACCAACGGATTATGAGTCCGCTGCTCTAACCAGCTGAGCTACGGGCCCCACGCGTGTAACCCGATGATCTTATATTACCAGTGCGAGTTGCGAAGAAGAATCAGAGGACGAAAACGCCAAGACGTCTGATTCACGAGTTATAAAGTGTTCCGTTCGGAACAGACTTCCAGAGCTCGCAACGACTATGATGCGGGCGAAGATGGCGCGCAGGACGAGAGCTCCGGCCTCAGGGCCGGGGTCGGATATCGTCTTCTCCTCGCCATCTCTTAGACCTTAGGTCCTGTGCAAGACGGAGTTCCACATGGATGCGAACCGAAGCAGGCACGAACTCATAAACCGGTCTGCAAACACGCGCGTACCCGTAGGGCGATCCACCGTTCGCCAACCACTCGCTGTGTCGGTTCACAGCGACCATGGACAACGAGTCTGGGTCAGGTTGGGCGATCGGCCGCGCCATTGCCCCCAATGCCGAAGTGCGGCCACTCTGCCATCGCATCGACAGGGACTTCTTGAAACGCTCCTGCTGACGTTTCTACCCGCGCGGCCATTCCGCTGTATGGATTGCAATCGGCGCTTCTACGGATTGACCGTCAACGTGCGCTTGATCCGTACTTGGTTTCCCAGTGCCCACCAGCTCCGTTGAACGAACTTTTCGGGTCATCGGGAGTTGACACGCGTTCGTCTGGGGCGTCCGCTGACTTGTTCGGCGTGCGGAGTCTCTCCCTAGTTTGTCAGAAGACCCGGCACGGCCGGACAACCGCGATACCTCACCGACCAACATCTGTGTGTCCGGAACTAGCAATGGCGGGTGAACTATGCTGAGGTTGCGTGCGTCGCGTGTAGAAAGGTGGCGGTAATTCTCGTGCCGCCAGGGTCAGATTCGATGACCAGTTCGCCACCGAGCTGGCGTACACGCTCGCGCATCCCCCGGATGCCCACGCCGGCCCCTTTGAACCGAACGTCGGCAATCCGTTCCTGCGACATTCCCCGGCCTTGGTCCTGAACCTCCACATAAATCTTGTCGGCCTCGCGTGCCAGACGGATTTGCGCGGTCTTACTTCCAGAATGACGATGAATGTTTGTCAGACATTCCTGCACGAGACGAAATATGGCGAGCTCCATTTCCGGTTCCAACCGTTGCAGGTTGTCGGCGACGCTCAGCTTAATATCGAGTCCGCTGCGCTCCCTGAGCCCTTCTGTGTACCAGTGAAGCGCTGATGAAAGTCCGACCTCGTCGAGCAGCGGCGGATGCAAAAGATATGACGTCGTGCGTATCTCCTGACTCAGTATCCGAAGTCGTTCTTGGGCGTCGCTGACGGCTTTGGCGAGATGGGCCGGATCGTGCTTCAAATCCTCCTCGATCCGCGCAAGGTTCATGCCGAGCGCTGCCAAGCTCTGGCCCGCGCTGTCGTGCAATTCACGCGCAATGCGCCGACGCTCCTGGTCCTGAGTGATCATCATTCGACCGGAGAGGTCCCGTAACAGCTCCGACTGGCCAAGAATCTCGGCGTTTCGCCGCTGTAACTCTTGCGTACGGAACTGCACTTGGTTGTCCAACGCGTCGGCGAGTGCGCGAAATCGGTCTTCGCTCTCGCGCAATGCCTTCTCCGCCTGCTTACGATGAGTGACATCACGTGCTATTTTCGAAGCACCGATGATCTTGTTTGTGGAGTCTCGGAGCGGAGAAATCGTCAGCGATATATCGAGCTTCGTGCCGTCCTTTCGCACACGAATGGTATCGAAGTGGTCGATCCGCTCGCCTCGGCTGAGCCTGGCAAGGATCGTTTGTTCCTCGGCCATCCGATCGGCAGGGATAATGAGCGAAATGTGCCGCCCAACGGCCTCCTCGGCCGTGTATCCAAAGATCCGCTCCGCCGCGGCGTTCCAGCTCGTGACCACGCCCTGCAAGGTCTTGCTGATGATGGCGTCATCGGAGGACTCCACGATTGCAGCAATTAAGCCCATGGCCTTATCGGCTTTTTGGCGTAGCGCTGGAAGTTCTTCCAAAAGGGATTGGCTGATGTGATCGTTCGTGCTTTCAGGATCATTCAGAATGCAATCAGCCAGTGCTTCGTGGGTGGCGAGAAGCTGCTTGATGTCGTCCTCAAACTGAATTTCAGGGTGGACTTTCGTCCAGTAGTGGGCTGCCCGAACGAATGTCAAGAAAAGCAGCAGGTACTGAAATCGCGCCGCACCCAGCAATCGCTCCAGCGCGTCGATGCAAACAGACCCATCCGCGGTTTGCAGGAAGACATGGCCCGCGAGCGCGAATATTGCATCTTCAATCTGCGAGTCGGCGGTGGGTAGTTCCGCAAGAGGTGCGGGGCACGCCGCGCAAAGAGAAAGGCGCAGCTGCACCTCCGGACCACGTGGAAACACACGTCGCAGCAAATCAACGATATCCTCGACACTTTGAGTGCGAGCACCTTCGTCACCGGCTGGACGACCACGTCCAACGAGGAAACCCACGTGACGAGCGATGCAATAGCGGGCAGCGCAAAAACGTGAAAGATAGACGAAGAGTCGCTCCTTAAAGACAGACGGGAGTGGGTTGTCCAGGTAGGCGACTTGCGCAAATCCCCAGAGCTTCTCCGTGATCTCGGGAGTTTCGGGCGCAAGTCGGAAGAAATTTGGAAGGACGCCGAAACGCTCGCCGACCCTCCGTTCCAGTTCTGTTGCGGGCTTATCCGGCGATTGAGTGTTCTTGAACACTTTGCGCATGTCACTCTGATTCGGTCAGCGGCGAAACGGGTGTCAATCATACATCCAATGGGACGTCCATGGGGACATCATGGCCCCCTCCTGCCCGCGCACGCCGGGCGCCTGACAGCCCATCGCGGGTTTGCAGTTTTGGCGCGACGATTCTGAGCCGATTCAGACCGGAATGAGCGACCGTACGTGCCCCACGAGTTCTCCCATCTCACTTTTTGACACGACACGGTCAACCAGCAGGTTAGTCCCGACGAGGTGTTTGCCGAGATTCGCATGTTGCGTAAACAGGATAATCGGAACGTTAGGTAGAGAGGTTCTCAATTCCCGCGCGGCAGTTACTCCATCCATGACAGGCATGGATAGATCGAGAATGATGAGGTCAGGCCGGTGCTGTAAGGCCAGAACAATCGCTTCCTGACCATTCGCCGCTTCCGCACAAATTTCGTAGTCTTGCTCGGGCTCAAATAGGCGGCGTAACAGTGTGCGGATTTTCGGGCTATCGTCCGCCACAAGGATCGTCTTGGCCATCTCGCCCTCCGCGATGGGCGGGCAGCCCGATACAGTAAAGACACCAAAGGCAGGGACTTGACGATCAGGTATTCGATGTAGTCCATTGCCGCGCGGGACTTAGCCGGGGGTCTGACCATAGGCTCCAGGGTTCGCTGTGCGGCGAGAATTCTCGGTCGGATGAGTGCGCCCGCGCGGGCGGCATTCTATTTCCCGGGAAGTTTATCTGCGAGTTCACTGGCTAGCTTGTGGACGTCTGTCGTCTTGCTAAACGACTGAATCTCTTGCTTGGAGGACTCCACGTTTACGCCCGCATGCTGGCAAAGTTTCTGAAGCATTTGAAGGATCGTCGTCAACTCCTGCTCGGCAAGCATTCCCACCTGCAGATCCAGATGCGACCTCTGCTCAGACTGACGAGACATCCGGCCTTGACTGATCAGCACGAAGATCGTCAAAAAGACACCTTCCGAAGAGACGACCAGCGCCAGCACGCCAAAAGGGAACGGATCAAACGGTTTGATTCCTGGAATTACTTTGAGGTTTAGCAGCGTCCATCCCGCAATTAGAACTACTTGAATGGCTAGAAATCCCACGTTGCCAACGAGCTTTGTAATCACGTCACTGACTCGCTCCGTAGCCGTTCGCCGGCCAAGCGCGTCATGTTCGAGTTTAGCGATTGCTTCGATATTGCGCCCGGATGGATTCGCTTGCGATGCCAATTGCTTTTCCATAGCTCGGCTCCTATTCGTCGCTATTTCGAACGAGTTAGTTTGATGTGTAAATCGTCGCACTTGATCTGTCCATCTTAGATATCGGCTTATCGCATCGCCAGCGTGAAGGATGCAAGGATGTGTTTAACGAGACAGACATCGACCCTCGAAAGGTCCAGCATGAAGCTCGGTCGGGTCGTCAGACAGCCGCCTCGGAGCTTCGCCCCCCTTTTTGGCTGGTTGCATTGGCTTGAACCCTGCTCTGAAATAAAAGGCAAGGATGTATGCGGAAATGCGTCGTTTTCCTGGCAGCGGCTGGACTTCTACTGATTGCCTGTTTCCGCACGGAAGCGCAAATACCCGCGACGCAATGGGCCCCGGAGCAGACGCCTTCTGGCCTGACCGTAATTTTACTCCCCGCACCGCGAGTCTGGTTATCGCCGATCGCGCTGCCGATTCAAACTTTCGCAAGACGATTGCCACGTCCCGCATTTCTTTTGGTCACCGTCTATGAGCCTGATCCCGGCCTGGAGAATCGGCTGGCGATCGAGTCGTTTCATACACGTTTCCTGACAGAGTCGAGCCTTCCGGTAGCCCACCTATGGAGGGGACTAAAGCTCGTCCTCTTTGAGAGCACGATTCACCCTCGCGGCCTGGAGCTCGGTTGGCCGAATTCTGGGAGCGGTTCTTACTACCTACGTCCTTTGACCAATGATCAAGCGGGAGTAGCGAATTCGCTCGGATTCAGCGGCATCAGTTTGAGATACAGCTTTGGCCGGGATGCCGAGAGAGGAAACCCGGTACAGATTTGGCGTTGTGTGTCATGGGTCGTCGGAAACGGTCGCGGCTGCCTCCGTTAGAAGCACATGGATGAACTCGCTTGGCGGCAATTATGGTGTCCGGCCCAGCCTTCCCATTGCGGTTTCCGCGCGGCGAGCAAGCCGATCGCCCCGATGAACTTCAACGCGACCTGCGAACATCGTTCACTGTCGCAAGTGCTGCAGTTTCTCTGGCACCGTGAATCCGACGGCGGTCTCCCACGAGCCGTAGGTCGGATTTGGCAATTGAAACCAGCGCTCACCCCACATCGTCTCGTGCGCCGCAAAAAGTGAGTCACGGGCCCTGAGGTCCTTGGGATTGGCTGGCGTCCGGACGAAGTCCCCAAGCTGGTCACCAAACATCAGCAGAATACGGAAATTTGCGGCGCATTTCGTCCGCCTTTCGGTTTTGTCGCCCTTGTTGCCGTCGTCGCAAAACAGGTGCTCGGGTGCGGGATCGAGCGGCAGGCCTAAGTTGCGGAGCACCTGCGCCGTGGGATCGTCGGCTTTCGTCGGATCGCACACGCGGTTCGTAATGTAGATCGGCGTCACATGCTTCGCCGTGGCGAATTCCAGAAAGTCCTTCGCACCCGGCACCAGACCTGCGGCGCGCTCGTTCACCCATTCGTCCCACGCTTTATCCGAATAATCCTGACCGGAGGCTGCCAGCCGCGCCTCGAAGGGCGAGTTATCGAGCACCGTTTCGTCGAGATCCAAAATCACGGCGGGAGGCAGTTTCGAAAAGTCACCGGTCTGTTCGAGCCCTGCCGTCCAGTGCGGATCTTTCAGCGCTCGCTCAAGCGCCGATTCCCCCGAGCGATAGGTTTCAAGAGCGCTGGCGCGATACTCGACCGACGTCTGCATCCAGAGCACTGCGTTCAGGTTCACATCCGCCGGCTCCGCCGGCGGCCCGGCGCCAAGAAGAAGCAACGAACCGATTGCGGCAAAAAAAGCCACGCTTCGCGGCATATATTTCTCTCCGTTAATGGGAGTGGTCGTGCATCGCCGGCTGCCGGATGAAGAATTGGTTCTTGTCGATGTTTGCCGGAACCGCCACGTCGAAGAATCCGACCATCATTTCGTCGTAGGTTTGATCGCCCCAGTACACGGCGGACGTCGGATCGGGATTATGAGGATTGTTCTTGGAATTGTCGAACCACGCCACAGCTTGCAGAGTGGTTCCCGCAGCGATCGGACGCGGCACGGCGAGTCGGTAACTGAGCTGCCAGTAAAAATTGTAATGTACGCGCAGCAGCGTCTCCGCTCTGCCGTCTGGATGAAGGATGTTGTATTCGAATCGCTTGCCGCGCAGGTGCATGTGCGGAAAAAAGCTGAGCAGCACGGCGTCGTTCGGCATCGTGCCGCGCACCTCCACCCGATAATCGTCCACGCCCGGCGGAATCACGAAGTCGCTGTTGGTCAATTGCAGCGTCAGCACCCGCTGCGCCGGCGGTTGCTTCGCAAACACCAGACCGATTTTGGTCTGATCCGCGGTCCCGCGTCCGTGTGTGGTGTAATGCATTTGAAAAACAAGGTCGGATCCGGCGGGGATGAATTTCGCCATGCCGGCTGGCCAGCTGTCCGGCGAACTCCCCGGCGCATAAACAAGCAGGATGTCCGCCTTCGTCGTGTGCGTGTCGTGGCGGTCTTGTTCATCGGTCATATCCGACGCCGTGAACGGAATTCCGAGGGGGGCGTGGCGCAGCCAGTCCGAGTCCGGTGGGCGGACATACACGACAGCGTGATGCACATTTTCGCGGCTACTTGGCCGAATTTCCGACATGCGAACCCATTTGCCGTCGGTGAAACCGGTGGGGACGATTTCGTAGGTGTAATCGACGTCGCCTTCGGCTGGGATCGGCACGGGCTTCGGCATCTCCACGACCGCGTCCGGCGTGGGGATGTTCCATCCGCTCACCCATTTTCGCGGGGCGGGCGCGTCGTGACGATTTCCCTCTGGCGCGCCGGCCGCGGCCCACGACGCTATCGCATCGATTTCAGCGGGTGATAGCGACGGGTCGTTCTGAAAATGGCCCACGTTCGGGTCGGCAAACCAGGGTGGCATGCGCCGGGTGCCGACGGAATCGGCCATCGCTCGCGCCAGCGGCCGAACCTGGTCATAGGTTACCAGCGGCATCGGGCCGATTTCACCGGCTCGATGGCAGCTCTGGCAGTGCGGCCCAAGAATCGCCTGGATATCGCGATAAAACGTTGGATTTGCGGAGGAATCCTGCGCGCGAGTAGCGGCTGGCGCTGCGAAGACAATCGCGAGGGCCAGGGCTATCTGCAGGATGCGGACCGAAGTACCCGGTTTTTCGAGGACCTGAGTCCGCCTGCTGCGCAATGGGGGCACACCGGAATTGTGGCGGCTCGAACCTCGGATTGCAACGGGCGCACGCGAAGGGGCTTCCCCTGTTCGAAACATTGTCGAAAAAATCTCGCCGCAGACGGAGGCGCCCAACGTAGAATTTCGGCATGGCAAAAGGCTGGGAAAGCAAATCGGTCGAAAGTCAGGTGCAGGATTCGCAGGGCAAGACCCTCAGCAAGGGCGGCGCCAGATTGACGCCGTCGGAAATGGACACAAGAAGGCGGCGCGAAGTGCTGATGCTTTCGCGCTCACGCGTGGAACGGGATTTGCAGACGAGTCAGGACGAACGGTATAAAGCGCTCCTCACGCGCGCTCTTGCGGACATCGAAGCGCAGATTTCGACGCTCGAAGAAACCGTCGGCGAAAAGAGCTAGCAACTGGAATCAGTCGCGGGGTGGTTCCGACTCCGCGTCCTCGATAAAAAACACTCCCACGCCGTTCTGATTTTGGTCACGGCCGGGGGCACAATGCACCACCGTCGCGCGCAGCGAAAGCGCCGTCGACCGGTTCTGGTCTCCCACAGGTTCAATCACCACGCGCATCTCCGATTGCAGCCGCGGCCGGCTGCTCAACAAAAGATACGCGCCTTGAATGCTCATGTCGCGCACCAGGGCTTTTTCCTCAAAGGACGCGCCGTTGTCCGCCACTCCGCTAACAGTCGCTGTGAACTTCAGCCGTCGGCGCTGGCCCAGGCGCGATTCGGGCAGGCTGAATTCCACGCCGCGGTCACCCAGCCTGACATTCATGCCCTCCATCGCGGCCCAAGTGCACGGAAATTCCTGACGAGCCGCAGAGAGGAATCCATCGACCATGCGGCTGGAAGAATCCGGATCATGGTGGAACAGGATCAGGTTCCTCACCTTCGTTTCGCGGGCAATCTTCACGCCCTCGAGCCAGCAGGAATGTCCCCAGCCTTTGCGTGTCGAGGCGAGCTGCTCGGGAGAATACTGTGCGTCGTAGATCAGAACATCGGCGCCTTGCGCCAGTTGCCGCAGGTTGTTGTCGTATTCGGGCGCGCCGGGCTCATTGTCGGTGGCGTAGACGATCGAGCCGGCGGGCGTATCCATGCGGTAGCCGATGCAGCCCTGAGGATGGTTCAACCATGCCGTCGAGACGTGAGTTCCTTTCACATCCCAGTGGTCGCCACCTTCGATTTCGCGGAAAAAGCGTTCGGCGGACATCATGTTCACGTCGATCGGGAAATACGGGCTCGCGAACTGCGCTTCGAGCACCTGGCGCAAGCTGTTGCGGCCCAGGTGCTTGGACTGAAAGCTGTAGAGATGAAAACGATTTTGGGCCTCGAAGAATGGATGAAAAAACGGCAGTCCCTGAATGTGGTCCCAGTGATAGTGCGTGACCAGAACGTGCGCTTCGATTCCGCCATCCCCCTGCCAGCGCGACCAGCGATTGTGCATCGCATGGAGGTGATTGCCGAGCATCCGTAGTCCGGTTCCGCAATCGAGAATAAAGTGCGGGCCGCCCGCGACATCGACCTCGAGGCAGGCGGTATTGCCGCCGTAGCGCCAGGTGTCGCGCTCGAGCGTCGGCGTAGAGCCGCGCACTCCCCAGAAGGTCAATTTGGTGCTGTCTTGAGGCATGAAGGGGCCGTTTGAAGCCCGATTATTTGCCGTTTCCCCCGCTTTTACGGAATCCGGCCTCAATTTCATGGTAGGGGGCGGCATGATGGTGAGTCAATTGAGTTTCCGGAGCACGCGGCGAGAAACGCACGTCCGGCGGATTGCCGCGTTGCGACCCAGGTGACACGTGCAGGCCGGCGCTGTTCGATCGGGGCGTAGTGCGAGTAGAATTCACTCGATGCACGTCCATTCCCATACCGGATTCAGTCACGGTCACGGACACGGCCATGGGAATGATCACGGGGCCGCGTTCGCTGACGGAGCCGCGGGAGTGCTGGGCGCGGCTGTGGTTGCGACCCTTGCGCTGGTGGCGCTGGAGCTCGTGGCGTCCTACGCCGGGCATTCGATGTCGCTCTTGAGTGACGCGGTGCACAATTTGACCGACGTGCCCACGCTGGTGATTTCCTGGCTTGCCACGCGCTGGGCCAAGCGCCCTCCCACGCACGAGAAAACTTACGGATATCATCGCGCGGGGATACTGGCGGCTTTTGTGAACGCGATGCTGCTGACGCTCGCGTCGTTGCTCGTGCTGGGCGAATCGATCCTGCGGCTGCAAAAGCCGGTTGCGGTCGGTACCGGAGTGATGATGTGGGTTTCACTTGCCGCGCTTGCCGTGAACGGCGGCATCACGCTGGGGGTTTCTCGCGGGCGCCGCGATCTGAATATGCGCACGGTCTGGATTCATAACCTGGGCGATGCGCTTTCGAACGTAGCGATATTCATCGGCGCGCTGGTGATTCGCCAGGCGGGTGCTCAGTGGGTGGACCCGGTGATCGGCATCGGGATTGGAGCGATGGTGTTGTGGTCGGGGCAGGGAATTCTGCGCGAGAGCGGGCACATCCTGTTGGAGGGCTTGCCGCGCGAGATTCGCCTGGAGGATGTGGCTGCCGCGATGTTGGGCGTCGAGGGCGTGCAGGAGGTTCACGACGTGCACATCTGGACGCTGGGAACGGACTTGCAGGCGCTGTCGTGCCACGTGCGCATTCCGGACATGCACATGGAGGAAAGCGAACGAATACTGGCGAGCATTCGCGAAGTGCTCGGTCGCGATTTTCACATCACGCACACGACCATACAGTTTGAGCGAGCCGGTCTGCCGGCGACGACCGGTTTGTACATGCCGGCGCCGGTGCGCTGACGGGTGCCATGACTTTCAGCGGGCGCGCTTGCGAGGGGCGGGCTGGCAGGCGGGACAGAAATAGCTGCTGCGTCCGGCGACAATGGCGCGGCGAATCGTCCCGTCTCCGCGGAAGCATTTTTTCCCCAGCCGCTGATAGACGCGGTGCCGCCGCTGAAATTCTCCACGACGTCCATCGGAATCCACGTAATCGGAAATGGACGAACCGCGCATGCGGATCGCTTCGTTCAAAACCTGGCGCACGGCGCGATAGAGCTGGCGCAGCTCGGAGTGCTTCAGATTTGCGGCGATCTTCATGGGGTGAATTCGCGCGCGCCAGAGGCTTTCGTCGGTGTAGATGTTTCCCATGCCGCGAAGGACCGTTTGATCAAGCAGCAGCGCTTTGATGCGGGCGCGGCGGGATTTCACGAGCGCGATGAATTGAGCTTGGGTCGCTTCCAGCGCATCGAGTCCGAGCTTTTCGAGCCGCGCCTCGGGCGAGTCGCCCGCGAGCATACGCATCTTGCCGAAGCGCCGGATATCGACGTAGCGGAATTCGCGACCGTCGTCGAGCGCCAGAAAGACGTGGGTGTGCGGCGCGATGGGAGCTTCTGGCGGGCCGATCAGAATCTGGCCGGTCATGCCGAGGTGGATCAGCAGGGAACCGGCGGCCGCTGCGCCGTGGGAGCTTTCCAGCTCCAAGACGATGAATTTTCCGTGGCGTCGAACGCTGCCGACACGGCTGCCGGGCAGGTCGCGTTCGAGTGCGGCGGGATCCTCGATGAAATCGGTCTTGCCGAGGCGGACGTTCAGGATCTGGCGTCCTGGCAGGACCGCCTGGAGGCCGCGGACGACCGTTTCGACTTCTGGCAATTCGGGCATGGGTGATTGGATGCGCGTCGTGATGAAGTGAACTTCCAATGCCGAACGCAATGTACACGGAGGCCGCGCAGAGGGCACGGAGAATGATAGGACTGCTTAGGGCAGCGGAATTCCCGGTGAGGCTACGATGCCGGCCACGCGGAGGATTTCGGCGTATTCTTCGTCGGTCAGGGGACAGATGGTGAGGCGCGTGTTTTTCAGGAATTTGATCTTGCGGAGCAAGCGATCGTCGCGCAGTTCGGCGAGCTTTACGACGCGAGGCAGACGCTCGATGGCGCGTAGGTCTACCACCATTTTCTTGGACTCGGGCTCTTGTGGATCGGGGTAGGGATCGCGGGTGACTTCGGCCAAGGCGTAGAGCGAATGCTCCGGCTTACCGTGGTAGCACAGGGTGCGGTCGCCCTTGTGAACTTGCTTGAGCTGGCGAGTGGCGTCGGGCCGGTTCCCGGCGTGCCGCCACATTTCCTTGCCCTTCACAAAGAGGGTGTCCCAGTGGTAGATCCGGGGATCGACTGCCAGCAGCCAACGTCTTGGTTTTGGAGGAGCTTGAGTCATCCGTCGAGAAGCGCCGCGCGCACTATACACGCAAGGATAAAATAAATGGAAGCCCTGTCTGCAAGATTTTCAGTGAATTAGTGACAAAAATTGCCGTAGCGACACCGGCGGCACTCCAAATTGGCCCGTCAGGAGCCCACGTCGACGAAAACGTCCTCGCCACGCACCTCGACCGGGTAGGAATCCACGCCGATGGCAGGGTTCTGGGCTACCTTGCCGGTGGTTACGTCGTATTGCCAGAGGTGCCAGGGGCAGGTCACGAGCGTGCCGTCGAGCTCGCCCTCGCCCAGTGGGCCGCCTTCGTGAGCACATACGCCATTGATAGCGAAGAACTTACCGGCGATATTGGCGATTGCGACGGATTGGCCGCCGACCTGGAACTCGTAGATCTTGCCTGGCGGCACGTCCTGCTTGCGAGCTGCACGAGCGAAAGCCATTCAGCACCTCAGATTTGATAGTGTCGGCGGCGTGGTCTAGTGCGCGGCCACCCCGGCTGCGTGATGGTACGTCTTCTCGCCTGCCTCGATCCGCGCGTCCAACCGATTTTGTGGCGGCGGCAACGGGCACGTGGTGTACGGATTATAGGCGCAGGGCGGATTATATGCCTCGTTGAAGTCCAAAATCACCCCACCGTTGGGCTCGATTTTCGTGTCCAAGAATCGCGAGGCGGCGTAGGTTTCGTGACCGCTGGTGAGGTCGCGGAAGACAAAGGACAGGTCCGTGCCGTCGACTTCGGCGTCCAAGCGCAGGTCCTTGCCGCCGAGCCTGAACGTAACGTAGCCGGGGATCGTTTCTTGAAGCGTATCGCCCATGACGTTCTGGATTTCGATTTGCTTCGGTTTGTCGTAGGGGATGTATTTCCCGGCCACGCGGTAGGATTCGTCGACCGGAAACCAGCGCGTGCCGGTGAAGGTCTTTCGCAGGCGACTGTTCTTATCGCGCACCCGGACGGTCGAGCGCGCGCCGCTGGAGTGCACATACAGCGTGAGGTCGCCGAGGATGAGCTGATCGGCGTTGGAATCCGGATGCATCTCCTCGGATTCAACCACTTTGCCGTGCAGGAGCGCCGGGACGCCGGAATGTACGTGGACGACGGTGCGACCGGCGTGGAATTCGAAGCTGCCCGCATTCACGGGTGCCGGGGCGGGCAGGACAATGTCGTTCAGTGGACCGGAGCCGAAGGTGTTGGCGCCTTCGTGGAGCCAGAAGAGGCCGCTGACGCTCAGCCAGCCCTGATCGGACTTCAGATCGGTTTCGTAGGCCTGCCGCCATTTTTCGACGGATGCGCGGTAGACGGGATCCGCGACAGGCGCACTCGGCACGGGGCGACGCAA
>Ga0210391_10000250_pt1 | contig 62286 bp, 50 predicted proteins | sample IncBWC12OmetaG_FD_160573 | JGI IMG/M metagenome (GOLD analysis project Ga0210391, IMG submission 160573) | Forest soil microbial communities from Barre Woods Harvard Forest LTER site, Petersham, Massachusetts, United States - Inc-BW-C-12-O ...
CCTTGGACGCTCAGGAGCCGCACCGGTTGTGTCAGGCCCGACGCCCGGCACGCCGAGTTCAGTCATCAGCGGTTCAGAAACCGATTTGTAGATGCCGTAGCGTTGGCATGGGCGATCGCTACAGTGGGGTACTGCGTATTGGGCAGCCCAGCGGGTGCAGGAACTTGGGCGGCCGTATTAGGGGGCGTTGTCGGCAATAGGGCAGCTGCGGCGCTAAGGCTCGCCTGCATACCGTTGGGGGCGATCACAGCGCGGCTTTGCACCTCGGTCGCCGAAGCCTCCATGGCCGTGGCATCGATGCTGGCGGGACCTGCATTGCTGGGAGTGGGCAAGGAAAGTGCATGCAGGAGATCCGGTGCGACTGCATCACGCTGGGTGAGTGGCGGCGAGCCCTTGAGGAATAAGTTGCGGACCGTGGCAATGATGGACGTATGGTCGAAAGGGTACACAAGGCCGTCGTCGCGGACGGGCGGTCGGACCTTGCTGCCGGGTGGCACAAACGGGGAGACGATGACGGCCGGAACTCGCACGCCATAGGTATTGAAGGGGTAACCATAGGGGTTGTCGACAAGGCCGTCTGGCGGTACCGCCGGTGGCGGCACAACGTGGTCGTAACATCCACCATGCTCATCGTAGGTAATGATGAGAAGCGTCGACTCCCAGCACGGCGAGCTTCTGACGGCGTTATAGACCTGAGCAATCAGCTGCTCGCCGTAGAGGACATTGTGGGGCGGGTGCTCGTCGTTTGGGATTTTGTTGAGGAAGAGATCAGAGAAATAGCGCGGCTCGATAAAGCTATAGTCGGGTAGGTTGCCGGTGTGCGCGTCGGCCAGGAACTGTGCCAGGCCGCGAAAGTGAAACACGGCGTACAGCCACAGATCACCCAGCAGGATCGACTGCGGCATATCATGAAAGTACACCCGCCAGCTCCGACCACCCTTTTGCAGGCGATGGAATAAGCTCTCTGCCGGGAAAGGGATCCGGAAGGTGTTGTTATCCACGTGACCGCGGGAGGTGCCGGTGTGGACGAAGAATCGATTCGGCCAGGTCTGGCAGGGCGCGGAGGCGTGCCAGCAATCGCAGACGCCAAAACTCTTTGCCAGCTGTGTAATGACGGGCACTTGCTCCGGGCTGAAAAAATGCATGGCGCTGCGCGGATTGAACGGCCCGTCCGAAGAGGGCTTCTGGGTGGCGTAATTCGCTGCGAAGCCGCCCATAGGGCACGGCGCGGTCGGATCGCCTTGCAGCTGCTCGGCGATGTCCTTAAAGAACTCCCCTGGATCTGGGTCGGGGGCGGTCGCGAGGCTCGGCGGCATGCCCTCGCCGCTCCAGACTCCGAAGCGCGTCTGCGCATACGTGTTGTACTCACCCAGGGTCAGGCCATTGAAATCCGGGTCGTCGGGATACAGACGGCCCAGCATGCTGTCAAAGGAGCGATTCTCCAGCATGAGAACCACCACATGTTGGATCTTATCTGGCATGTCAGCTGTTCACTTCCTGGTACTTGAAGCCCACATAGCCTGCCCCGCTGATGCCCATCAGGGTGAGCAGAGTGCTGCTGAATTCCGGCATTGCTAGGTCGCGGTAGACCCCAATGATAAAGACGGCCCCGAGCACCAGCGTCCAGCAAAGCACTTGGAGACGATGAATGGCGGTGCCGTTGATGTCTGTGGTGATGTCGGTGAAGAATCCCTGCGTTAAGAAGGGACGAATACGATCTTCATAGGTGCCAAGCCGGTTCTTGCGGTCGTTGATCTCAATGATGAGCTGGCTCACGCGTTGATTCACCGTCTGCCATTGCAGCTGTTGTGGTGTTAGGGCAGCATCCGGTGTGTCGGGCGGAGCGGGCAACAGGGTGGAGAGGAGCTTTTGTTGCCGAACAAGCTCAGCCTCACGGCTGGGGATTTCATAAATGATCAACTGCTGAACATCCGCATAGCTGTTAAATCCCAGTGCCTGAAGCCCGCGATTAGTGGCGTCTGCGGGGGAGTCTTTGGCCGCATCCACACCAATAGCGGCCATGGCGGTCGCGCCCGATATGCCCATCAGAATCAGTGCCTGCGAACTGATGGTGTTGTAGTCCCAAGTGGCGATATAAAGGAAAATAAACGCACAAAAAATTAGTACAAACCAAAACGTCATTTGGCAGCGGGCCAGACTGTAGGTCTGCAGCGAGGGCGGGATTTGGGGAATCATCCCGTCTCTGAGCGTCGTGTTCTGGCGAGCTCGCGCCAAGACGAGCCAGATCATCCCGAAGACCACCACCGCCGCGACGCTGATACTTACCGGGCCGAACACCTTAAGTTCAAACTTGGACAATCCTTCATCGCCACGGAATGCATAGATTGAAGGTTGCGGAGCCTGGCTGGCCGAATCTGGGCGCTCACCAAGAGCCACGGTGACCGGGACCGTGGACCTCACCGGGGACCCGAGGAGATCCGTCCACAGGTCCTTATTGTTCACAGTTCGTCTGAGCTCGAAGACCAGACTGTGCGTGCTTCGGTTGTAGGTCGGATCAGGCAGGTCCTTCACTTCCTTACCGTTGAAGAACAAGACGTATTTCGATGCATCGACCTTCAAGTTGGTGTCGCCGGTTGGGCCGGTTACCTGCACTTGAAGCTTCTCGTTGAGCCCTACGCTTTTGGCTTTGCCATCCGGGTAGAGAATTGCGGTTATCGCAGCCGGCCGCTCGGAGGGAGCGGCGGTGCTGCTGTTATTCCCAGGCTGACTAGCCGGAGCCGGTGGGGCGCTTGATGCACTGGGCGCCGCTTGGGCCCACAGGACTCGAGAGCAGCTGAACAGAACCAAGATGACTGCACTGCGCAGATTACCTGAGATCCGAATCATGACACCCCAACTCCTGATTACAATGCCAGGTTGGCGACTGATCGGCAGGCAGCGTAGTTACGTAGCCCCGTCAGCGCGGCGCCGCCTCGATGGCGGCGACACTCACCCGGACAACGCGGCCTGCAGCCGCGGGGGGAATGAAATTAACGCACCGCAGCAACGCATTCGGGTAAGCGCTGTGATGTAACTGCTGGATGAGGTGAACCTATCTCAGCCCTCAGACCGCTATGCGGGTGGTGTCATGTAATAGCGGGTTACCTCGGCATCAGACGCCGGGTTCGCCGATCTTCCACTTATGAAGCTGCGAAAAATCGCTGGTGCAAGGTGCAAGCATCTCGACGGGTAGAAGAGAACCGCTTCAAGGTCCGTGCACTCAAGAAGAGAACAGTTCCATCAGTCAGGGGAGGATCGCAACGAGGCGATGGTCGGGGTGAACCCGCCCCATCGCGCTGGATCTGAAGGTTTCTTTTGGAGCGACTGCCTCATGGCGACTGTCAAGGCGGTTCGATGGAGCGCGCCTGGACGATGGCCAGCTTCCCTTAATTCGAATTTACAGTTTGGCGCGCCCGCCGAGACCGAACTATGGTGCCGGCGCTAGCAGCGAGGACTTATTCGTGGGACCGAGTGAGTGTATGATGTCGTCTGCCGCTTTCAGATGTTGATTAGCCGCCACGATGGCGTTGCCATCATTCCTTCGCAAGCCGTCGTCAAGCAGTTTAAAGCCTTGCGCACGATCGTTAGCGATTGCTTGCAGAACCTCAAGCCGCGGCTGATTAGCCGAACCCGGAACTAGAACAATATCGGAAGCACGTACGGATAGTTCGTGCCAAAAAGGAATGATGTCGTTCTCCAATTTATCGGCTAGCCTGGCTGCAGTCCGCGGATTGGATTTTGCGTGGGCGAGCGCCAAGTTGAATTCGCTTTCAAAAGACGGTGCGCGTCTCAGAAACCAATGCATGGTATGCCAATAAAGCCCCTCGCCAGCGAGATTGGTCGAAGAGCGCACCGCCACCCACGATCCCGCCATGACGAGTACCGCAGAAAGCCCAATCGCCTGCGCATAGATCCGGATGCGGGCCGAAGGTAGGTGAGCGTCGGCAGTAAGGGGACGCACGGCGGATATTCCGATAAGGAAACCGCCCATGAGGCCGCCCAGGTGAGCAGCATTGTCAATGCCAGCGCGGGCAAACCCGGCGAGCAATGCACCGCAGGAGAATATAAGCATCGATTTGGCCAACGGTCTTGCTACGCTACTCGGAAATGTCTTGCCCATAAACAGCAGAGCGGCGAAAAAAGCGCCGAACAGTGCAAAAATTGCCGTCGAGGCGCCTGCCGTATTGACCGCCGGTTCCCAAGAAATGCTGACCAAGTTCCCGAATATCCCACCAACGACATATATAAACATCAGGGCCGAGCTACTGTATAGCCGCTCAATGAGGGGCCCCACAATAATCAGAGCCCACATGTTGAATGCAAGGTGAATCAGTCCGAAATGAACGAAGAGGGCCGTAACCAGTCGCCACCAATCTCCAGCTGTAGTGAAAGGACCAAAATTTGAACCCCACATGATTCGCACAGAGCTGTCAGGACGCAGCCAATCGGCACGTGCAACAACCATCGCGATGAACATTAGGACATTCAATGCGACTAGACCGACGGTAGCAGGCGTCCGGCTGGCCTTTTTGTTCAGCAGAAGTGCGAATGTCGCTCGCGCTGGAAGCTGGGGCTGGAATGAAGTAGAACGGTCCTTTGGCAGAACGTTAACCAATCTTTCGGCGGTGTCCCGGTCAGGAAGCCACAACGAAATATGCCGATCGTCCGAATCAGGCATGCGCTCTACGAGGTGGATCGCAGTGTCCTGCAACTCGACGTCAACAATGCGGCGCCGCGCGATCTCTAGGCAGCTGCTCCAGGCAACGAGGAAGCCGAGCCATGGGGATGAACGCGGCCCTGACAGCATCAAGTGGATGCCGTCGAACGTTAGTGTTCCGGAGCCAGTCAGCCCGAAATCATTCAATGCGGGTCGAAAACGATCCAGGAGTCCGCCAGTGGGACCGTAGGTGACGCTGCACTCGATAAGGCGGGGAGATCCAATCAACTCCTGAAGCTTTTCCGGGGAAGGCACCACGGATCCGGGCCCCATGATGCCGTCATGAACAACGTACCCTCGCTGGATAAGAAGTTCCTTCACTTTGGCGGCCCGTTCGGCAGAGAACCGCGGGTCAATTCGTGAAAAGACTTCCGCCAACTCGAATTCGGTCAATTTCGAGTAGTCGGTGAATTCTTCCAAGTGCATCACCCCTTCCTCTTGTTTGCCTTCGTCGTAGATCGCGTGCGCTCAAGAAGAGAACAGTTCCATCAATCAGGGGAGGATCGCAAGGAGGCGATGGTCGGGGTGAACCCGCCCCACAGTGCGGGATCCGAAGGTTTCCTTTGGAGCGACTGCCTCATGGCGACTGTCAAGGCGGTTTCCGGACGCAGGTGCGCTTTGAGCAGGCCCTGATAGAAATCTTCCATGAGCAGCGCGGTCGTGCGGTCGGGTACCTGCCATAGCGACGCCACCACTGATTGCGCACCCCGCGCAAGTGCTACGTACCGCAGTCCCAGAAGACCCTCACCGCCCCGGTTGGCTCCCAGAGCTGTATTGCAGGCGCTCAGTACGAGCGAGCGGGCATTGAACCGCAACGTCATCAAGTCCCCGGCCCAGATGCGAGACTCAATGGGGCGTCCGACCGCGTCATACGTGCTGAGCACAAGCGAGGAGAGCTGAGGAATGATCGCATCAGTCGTCGCGTGCACGGCGAAATGAATGTATCGGTAGCGATCCAGCGTACGTGCCAACACGGCATCCCGTGTTGCGGCCGCGCCCTCCAGACGATCCACGACGGTTGGGAGCGCCGCCCGTTCGATATTCGTGGCCTCCTCCGCCGAGGCCGGCAGGCGCTCCAGGGCGGCGCCATTCACCGCGCTGCGCAGCTGCGGCCTGCTGGTGTCGGGGACAGCCGGCAACTGTGCGCCAAGTGTGGGCAACCGCGGATCGTCTCGGCTATAAATCGCATCGGCGACCAGCAACATGCGGTCCTCGGGGGCCACCGGTGTTGGCCTTGCGTGGAGGAGCCAGCCGATGGACGGACCGTAGGCCACTTCGTACTTGCCGATCAGGTAGGTCTCGCCCTCTTCAGGCCGCAGGGGAAGGACTGCAAAGGAGATGTAGTGCAAGGCGCCATCGGGAATCACCACCAGGCGCGTCACTTGGGCGGACAGGAAGGGCAGAAGCGGCCGCACGGCGAGCGCGCTCAACTGCGCGTCGGCTCTCAGGCGATCACCGACCTGCGTCGTGTTCAAGTTATCGAATGCCTCATGTGCCGCCTGGGCGGCTGCCGCGAGTGCGCTGGTGGGTCCGAGGCTTACGAGTTGGGTGCGCGTGCGGGTTAGTATCCAGGCGTAGGACTGTGTGTCGCCAAGCCAGTACGAGATGATGGCCGCATCGGTTGGGATCTGAGTGGACTGAACCGGATCATCGCTTCGTACGGGGGGGGATTGAGAGCCGCCAAGGATGGCCAACTTGGAATCCACCATTGCAAGTTTTGCTCGCAGCTGATTCATGTCGTCTCGAATGGCCGAGGCGATCGGCTGTGGGCGACCCGTCTCCAAACGGTCCTCGTGGACTGCAATCTCGCGAATCAGGTCTGACTTTCGACTGAGCAGCGATCCGAGGGGTGAACTGGCAGTGTGCTCGTAATTCGCGGCGGCAATGTCCTGCAAAACCCGGGCACGCGATCGTTCCGTTACCCCAAGCGCCGCGAGGGCCGCGCGCGTGGCACCCACTTGGTCGCCCGCTGCCACGGCTTGGTGATACTTTGCGATCAGCAGCGTCACCTCCAGATCGAAGGCGGGCCGCAGCGGCTCCATGGACGTCGCGCGTAACTCCGGATCAGAAGCCTGTAGGCGAATCGCCTCCGACAGCTTGAGCGCTTTGTCCAATTCGTGCAGCGCCATTGTGGATCGACCGGCGGCGGCCTCGAGGCGCGCTAAGGCCAGGGTTGCATCGAACGTCGGTGCGTCGAGGCCGAACGCGCGATCCGTCGTGAGGGCGGAAAGGATCAAAGTCCTGGCAGAGCGGAAATTGCCTTCACGGAACTCGAGCACCCCACGTTCGAGGTCCACCACGGCACGGCTGACCGGATCGGCGCCGGCGCCGATCTGTCTCGCGAGGGCCAAATCCGTGTGCGCTGCCGAATTCCGTGCGAGTAGCGACTCCGCCTCCGCAATCTGTACCAACAAGCGGATCCGCGTCCCGGGATCAGTGGCAAGATCCAGCGCCGCCCGGTCCAGGCGGATGGATTCTGCGGGGCGCCCCTCCTGGGCCTCGATGAGGGCGAGCGCCCGCATCCCTCCGACCTCACTTCGAGGCTCGGGATTGTCTGCCCAGGTGGCCAGCGCCTGTTGGAGAAACTGCGCCGCTTGGTCCCGATCGCCGGCGGCGCTGTCAACGAGCGCAATGCCAAACAGACTGCGCGCCTGTTGGCGTGGTGACTGCAGTTTGGTCGCAAGTTCCAGCGCTTGGGAGTGTTGCTCGAGAGCGAGATCCAGGTGACCCGCCGTCCGATTAGCGAGTCCCGCGTTATTGAGCACATCGGCGTACAGTTTGTGGGAGTCCTTTACTGAGAGCAGGCGCAATGCCAGTTGATAGTCGGCCAGCGCGTCGCTCACGCGACCCAGATCGCGTTCGACGACTGCTTTGTTCTGCGTCACCTGGGCAACGCCGTAGTCGTACCCAACCCGTCGATACAGAGCGACCGCACGCCCGTAGGCGGCGATGGCGGCCGTATAGGCTCCTGCGTAATACGAGGCGATGCCGATGTTATTGCGCTGCAAAGCGGCATCGAAATACTCGCCCCGTGACTCATGAAACGATGCCAGGATGCGCAACCGCTTCACGGTGCGCCCGAAGAGTTCCTGACTGTCGCGTCGTGCGGCTTCGGGCGCGGTATTGGCATTGGGAATGGTGGCAAGTTCAATCCACGCGGCTGCTTGCAAGGCCTGGGCCCGCGCGCGCCCATAGACGTCCCCGGCCGTTTCGAACAGGGACGCTGCGCGTTCGGCCCAGTGTGCGCTTTCGCGCCACTGCTTGAGATCCTGGTACAAGAGGGCAGCGATGGCGTGCGCAAGCTCTGCGCGAAACGGTTTGGCGTCGGGTGCGACTCCTGCGAAGGCCTGCTCATACTGGCGCAGTGCCGTCTCGTACGCATCGGCGGCCGCACCGGCAGGTGCATTCAGCTTCCCGTCCGAGATCAACTGACCTCTCGCGTACGCCGCGTCCGCAGCGACGATCTCGCCAACGACATCGCGACACGCAGAACCCGCGTCACCGGCGTCCGCATCGACGGCCGACAGGTCGATCTGCTTACCGCCGCCGCCGCGCGCCTTGGCTTGCGCGGTAACGAGAATCACCCCGGTTGAACCGGTTTGAACCACTACTCGTTGCACGCCACTGCGTCGGACTGGGTTGTCTGCCTGAAGGGGAGGGCGCCCATCTGAGACGACATCGAGAGTCACGTCGACGCCGCGCTCGGCAGCTTCAATGACGACTGAGCGGTTGGGGGGCAGCATGAGAGTGGTTGGTCTGGCTTTGTCGTCGAGATCCACTCTCCAGTGCCCGAATGGGGTGGCCTGCGAAAGACTGCGACACGTGGAATTCGCCGGGGATGATTTCGTTTCGGCCCAGGCGAGTGGGCAATGAATACCGATCATGAACACCAGGAAGACAGACCATGCTCGCAAGCCCCAAGCCGATGGACTGAGGTGGCTCGCGGTCATCTCAGGGACTGCTGGTTTTGGGGCCCGGCCGCCGATACGATCTGCACACGAAGCGGAGGCGTACCGCCTGAGCCGGGGGCCGGCGTGACCGTGACCGCCAGGGTATGACCGAGCAGGGTGGCGAGCGGCAGATACAGCTTGAGGTAACCGTCGGCATCGGCGCCGACACTTTCTATCCTTAAGGTTTGAGGGTGCAGCGGCGATTCGCGTGTGAGTGTGACGGAATAACCGCGCTGACCTCCAGGTCCGTCTGGCAGTAAGCGCAGCGTAAGGAGCTCAACGTGCGGCGGTGCAACAATCTGACGGACAGTGGAGCTATCGCGCAGCCGCAGGAGCGTTAGTTCAAAGGGCAGTGCGGCCCGAAGCGCTGCGGGCACCTCGGCCGCCGACCGATATGCGATGAGCGGTTGAGTATTCCGCCCACCCATTACCAGAAATACGCCCGCGAATATCACCAGCAGGCTTGCCGCGATGCCAAGGCCGACCTTCCACCGTCGACGAGCACGCTGGCGGCGATCTGCTCCGTGAAGCTCCTTAAATCCGACCTTTAAGTAAAGATCGAGCTCCACGCGTCGGGCGAATTCCGGGTGGTTCAGACAATAGGCTTCAAAGGCCTCCGCCTGTGTGTCATCCAGGCGATTGGACAGATAGGCCGCGATTGTCGCCTCGCTTGGCATGTCCTCGTCTGGTGCACGGCTCATAGGCTGCCCTCAGAGTCCAGCACATCCTGCTTATCGATGCCAGCCTGAACGAGTAATTCGCGCAACCGATTACGGGCGCGAAAAATCACTTGGTTGAATCCCAAGTCCGAGAGGTTCAGATCGCGACAGATATCGGATTTATCGTCTTCATCCAGATAGAAGCGCCTGAGAATAGTCCGATCGCGGTGTCCTGGCAGCTCATCGACCAATCGGCGGATGAGTAGCCCCATGCGCCCAGAGGCCAGTTCCTCTGGCACGAGGGGGCGCGGATCGGGCACGGATGCCAATGCCGCCGGATCCGGTTGGGTCCGTTGTCGTTGACTCTTGCGCCGCACCGCAATGACGAGGTTGCGCGCCGTTTGGGCTGCAAAGGCTTCCAACCCGGCTGGATCGTCGAGGCCCGAGGATCGCAGCCGGCGCAGCAAGATCAAGAGAGCTTCCTGGCACACATCGCGTGCCAGCTCAATATCCCCCCCCGCAGCGCGGCAGGCGACCAAACGCAGACCTGGCGTTAGTCGGGCAATCAGGGCCGCCTCGGAATCGGGGTCTCCCACCCGAATCCGCGAACACAGATGCCAGTTCAGATCGTCGGTTTTATCACCGACTTCCTCGGTACTCATTCGATCCGAAGGCCCATTCCCGGAATTGGGGGGTATGTGCGGTCGGGCTGTGTGGGAGTATGCCAGAGGAACGTGAAATGCCTAAGGCATTGCGTATCGAAGGCCTTAGCTGCATCCATCGCGAGCCGTGTCTGAGATAGATCAGGCTCGCGGCGCAGAGAATGAGTCACTGCAATCGGAATCGGCAGCGGGACTCCTGGCTCTCAGGGCCCGAAACATCAGCGTCCGAACTAACGGAGATTATCAAATGGCAGGCAACGACCCCTGGGTTGGCGTGACATGGCAGGTTCTGAACGGAGGCGCGAACCTCAAACCAGCCGATCAGACCGGACAGTTCACCCTGACGCCCGTTTCCAATCCTGCCACGGGGGTGGTCGCTTACTATAGCGTCAATTTCGCGCCCGGGTACATGCCGAAATGCTGGAAGGGTGTACTCCTTTATCCCCGCGGCAACCTGCCGTTTTCGGCGCCCGTACCGCAGCTTCCCCCCTACGCACCGGGTTCCGCCAATGCGTGGAGTGCGGCCGCCACAGCGGCACTGCAAGAACTGAATGTCTCCATGTCGCGCCTCGAGGGCGATCTTTATCCCGCGAGCATTGCGGAGGCGCTCACGTTGGTGCGCGTTGATAACGCCACTGTGCAAGGCAAGTCCCTCCTGGCGATGCAGCTATTGGCTGCACCAAGCTCCGGCGGCGTCGAGCCGATGGATGACGGAACCGCGTATGGGACATATTAGCGGAGTAACTTCTAGACGGGCGTTCGAGCGAAGAAATTCTCGGCGCTGTCGGCAGCTTCCGCGTCGCATACTCTCATGCCAATGGTCGACATGGCGCATCTTGATCCACTTGGTGCCAAAGGGTATCAAAGGAGCATGCAGTGGCTAACGTATACGTCGAACCGGAACCCAAGGGTCGGCCTGAAGGAAGTCCCATCACTCACTATGTGCTCGAGTACGCGCACGGTGCGCGGGTCACGTCCGCCAACTACTCCACCCAATACGAAGCTATCACGAACGCGAAGAAGCTGGGTCATCAGCCACTGATCGCACGGGTGCGAAACACCGATAAGGGAATTCCGGACCATTGGCGCTCTGCAGGGTGAATGGTTCGCAACCGAGCGTGTCAAAACTCGCTGATCGCCCGGTTTGCTCCAAATGCTTCACGTCTGCAGTGTGATCAACAGCGGCCATGTCGGGATCCACCTCGTGGTCAAGGCGGCCATGGCCCGATGACGCCAGCCGCGGCGGCTTTGATGTTCGCGCGCGCCGCCCCGTACGCAGCATATCGCCTGCTCAGCCGTCATCAAAGACATGCCTGGTAGTCCGGTCAGAGCGCTACGCGATGACGTTCGTTGCAGATCAAGATACGCCGCACCTTCCTGGGCACTCATATGACCTGCCGCGAGTTCCCCGTGCGCGTACGCGATCGTATGTGCCAATTTGCTGAGCTCAACCGTCGCGAGCGGTTCAACGTTCGGCGCACCAGCTTTCAAGACCGGAATCGCGGCGGACAACATCTGCTGCGCAAGCAGTTGAACATCAATGGCGATGGTGGACTCCCATTGGTTTATTTTATGCTCTGAATGAAATCACTTGCGCGCTTCGAGATGGTGGCCGGCAGAGCAAGCTCGGACACTCCACAGAAGCAGCCGACGACGAAAGCAAGCATCGGAAAGGTTGAAATGTTGCTTGCGGAAATCGTTCCGATCTTTACGTCAACCAAAGGGATCACGAACACGATTCCAAGTATAACGGTCAGGCTTCCGGCGAAAATAAGACGTATGATAGGTGTCAGGCGATCCGAATCCGTCACTGTGAGGTCGCTGAGCTTGAACGTCGTGGTCCGAATTCCATATGAAAGCCAGACGCCGACAGAACAGCCGGTCAGAAGCAACATGAAGTTGGCCACTAGGAGGGTGGATACACCCATGTGAAGCAGAAAAGCATCACCAACACCCCAGTAGCATGCGATGAGCCGCATCAGGAAGTAGACCATCAGGTACCCGGCACTAGCGGTTGCCGCGTTGCGGCCAAGAATCCGGAGATGCGTACGTTTCACGTTCGCCGCCTCATCGTCTATGAGATCCGAAGTCGTGGATTCCAGCGCCGTGGTTGCAATATCGGGGGCGACATTGCTTCCTTCCAGCCCAAGTTGGGCGAGGCGGTAGAGACGTACGTAGTAGATCCGAAACTGCGTCGCGTTCCTTTCTGAGTCGGCATCGGTCTTCCCGTAGAGCACCTGCACGGTGCGCAGCACCCGTTGCACTTTGTCCTGAAGGTCTATCGGCTTGTCGCGAGTGACGGTAAGGCGGTATTTAGAGGACCCAGATGCGGCGGTGCGCTACGGGCCGCGTGAGCCGCGGCCGACCAAGCTGGGTCCGCACATCCAGTACATCCTGGGGCGCATCGAGGCGGCACGGCCTGGGTGGATTCCAGCAGCGGTGCTGTTGCGGGAGATCAAAGAACGCGGATATACCGGCGGCATCAGCCAGCTGCAGGAGTATGTCGCGCCCTTGAAGGGCGGGGAGCCTGAGCCGCTGGTGCGCTTCGAGACCGAGCCAGGTGAGCAGATGCAGGCGGACTTTATTCACGTTCGTCGTGGCCGCTATCCGCTACTCGCGTTCGTGGCCACCCTGGGTTACAGCCGCGCCAGTTTTGTTCGCTTCACAGTCGCGGAGGATACTGAGACATTGTGCGCATGCCTGCGCGAGTCGCTCATATATTTCGGGGGTGTACCGGCGCACGTGCTGCTGGATAACCCCAAGACCGTGGTCATTCAGCGTGACTTCTACGGCGAAGGCCAGCATCGCTTCGACCGTGATCTGTTGGCGTTGGCTGAGGAGTTCGGGTTCCGACCCCGATTGTGCCGTCCCTACCGAGCCAAGACCAAAGGCAAGGTTGAGCGCTTCAACGGGTATCTGAAGGGCAGATTCCTCATTCCCCTGGCCGCAACCCTCAAACAGAGCGGGCTGAAGCTGGATCTGACGGCCGCAAACGCCCACATTGGGCCCTGGCTGCAGAACGTGGCCAACGCACGCATCCACGGCACCACAGGAGAGGTACCGAACGTGCGCTTGCAGCTGGAACGGGAGAAGCTGCAGCCGCTGCCCGTGAGTGTCGCAGCAAGCTTGCCGATCCGGGTGGCGCGCGCGGCCTTGGTGCCGATGCCCTACGAGAGTCTGCAGCATCCGTTGTCAGTGTACCACTCGCTCTTGGACGTGGCCTGATGAGCCTCCTCACCGAGCGATCGCACAAGGCTGCCAGCGCCTGAAGCTGATTCACCTCGCTGCCGAGTGGCCGGCGATCGCCGATGCGGCGGTCAAACGCCAGGACAGCTTGGCGGACTTTCTGGATGCGCTGCTCAGCGCCGAGTGCGCGGCCCGGGAACAACGCACCCGCGAAACAATGCTGAAGCTGGCGACACTGCCGGCGATCAAAACGCTGGAGGGATACGACTTCGGTTTTGCCAGTGGTGCACCGCGCAAGCAGATCAGCGAGCTTGGCGGCCTCGCCTTCATCGAACGGCACGAGAACATCGTGCTGCTGGGGCCATCAGGGGTCGGCAAGACCCATATTGCCAGTGCTCGGGCCTTGAAGGCGACCCAGGCGGGCATGAAGACGCGCTTTATCACGGCTGCGGACCTGATGATCCAGTTGGCCTTGGCCAAAGCTCAGGGCCGCATCACCGAGTAGATGAACCGCGCCGTCATTGGGCCACGCCTGTTGGTCATTGACGAGCTCGGATATCTGCCATTTGGTCGCGAGGAAGCGAACCTGTTCTTCCACGTGATCGCCAAGCGCTATGAACGCTCGAGCACCATCGTGACCAGCAATCTGGCCTTTACCCAGTGGGCCACGACCCTGGCGGACGATGCCACGCTGACGGCAGCCCCGCTCGACCGATTGCTGCATCACGCGCACATCGTCCAGACCAATGGCGAGAGTTACCGGTTGAAGGACCGCAAGAAGGCCGGTCATGTGAAGGTGTCAACGGGGGGATAAGCCACCTCCACGCGGCTTTTGCGCGCAGAGCGTAGCCCGTAGCGCAATAGCCGCGGCAACCAGGCTAGCGAAGGTGGTCTACTTTTACTTCGGTGGTGAGGGTCAGGGGTGGTCCAGTTTTACTTCGGTGTTGACATGATGCCGCGCCCACTCGCTAACCAGCCCTTGGTTTAGAAACGACTTGAGGCATCCCAGCCGTGTCGAACCCACCAGCAGGTAGTCTCGTATCGCCGTTCGGGTCCCGCGAACACACTAACGGTTAGCCCGAATTCGTGATCGACGGCGTGAATTGCACGGCGCAAACGTTCAAGCCGTTGGAATCGTTTCCATAAGCTAACACCGTTGCCATCGCAATTGAGCTTCGTTGACGCCCGAGGCGCATGCCGTGGTCGGTTAGCGTGCTGCCTGAGGATCCAGATTACCTTAAAAGGCATTGGCGCCGATGCCGTCGCGGCATACCACAGCAACACATTTAGGGCAAATGCAAGTGCTTGCGCGGCGAGGGGTAGGCCGCGGCACCTCGTGCCTACCCCGTTGTCTCTTGGCACGCGATCTCTGGCGACCGTTCCACTCGCACTGCATTTGGTCGTGCCTCTCAGTGACGCGATATTCGGCAGCGCCACAGCGCTGCACAATACTTGTCCAACGCCAACCCGTGAGGTCGCATATGGTGACAACCGCTGCAGCCCATCGATCTTGGACGCGAAATCGACTACAAGTCTATTGTAGGAGGCAGCGGGTTTCACACCGTCTATGACCGAGTTCGTACCTTTCTCGATAATCAGCGTCTTTTCACAGGAGAACCCATCATGCGTGCTGCGGCGTTAATCCTTATAACGTGTGCATTTATCGCGTCAACCAGTGCGCGGACCGAAGACGGAGTAACTGCCGGGACTACTAACGATGCATCGGATGCGAATGACGCCATTTGGGTGCCGCGCACATTAGTGAATTTCAAAATGCCACTTGTTAGCAATTCTGAAAACGGGCCGTTAGTGCCCGCAAGCTGTGACCAGATATCCGATACATTGAGAGTTTTGCTATTGAAGCTCGGCGCACGCAATGGGGACTTAAAGGTGGATCTCCGAGGCTGCTACGGTCATCCAGACCGCAGTGCGGATGCAACATTTTACGTGCTTGCGTCGCCGGCCGTGAGTCAAGATGTTGGCACCCTCATAAAAACTCGCTGGGAAACAGTCATGATGAAGGGCAATTGCCGATTCCTGGAGATGGCCACCATCAAAATTGTGCCGTTATTCACTTCGCGGAACGTCAAGAGGATTTCGGCTGAAGACTGCGCCCGCCTCGGCGTCGGGTTATTCGCGGAGGTTCTGAGAGAGCGTTGAGGTCCATGTCTCGGACCGTCATGCGATCCGTGACAGCTAGGGCCGTCGTCGTTCATCGCTTTAGATGCGACGTGCTTCCTGATGCACGCCATCAGCTCCGTCAGTACGTGTTAACGGTTAAGGCCGATCTTTGTCGCCATATCCATCATTGCGTTCGCCGTTCGGACGCGGCGATTGAAGGCGCCATTCGTATTCGTGCCAACGGGCTTCATAGACACCGCTCTTAAGAAGCAACATTGTTCGTCAATAGTATTGGCAGGGAACGCGATATACGCTCAAGGCGGAACCAAGCGCGATCCGCTAAGACCATAGGCCGGGCGGATCAAGGCGAAACACTATGGCACGACTGAAGTATTGGAATAACCTACTCGAATTCGGAAGTGCGACAGCTGTATACGACGCCTCGCGGCAGCTCGCTTGTTCATATAAAGAGCTACACTTACAGATGTCCATGGGCGCCGACTTGCTCGGGAGAGAGCGAAAACTCGTTGTCCTGCTATTTGGAAGCAACGACTTTGCAACCATCGCATTGTATCTGTCTGCATTGGAAGCAGGGCACTCCCTGCTGATATCGCCCGTTTCAACGCGTCATCCGGCGGCCGGCGAGTTGATTGATAAGTATAGACCGGAAATTGTGTTGAGTCGGGACGGAGCATGGCAATCGGAGCGGTCAACAATCTATTGCCCATGCGAGCAGATTCTCAACTACATCTGCTTCCGACGGCGGACAGCTTCAGACCCACCGCCATATAAAGACATCGGCTTGCTTCTGCTGACTTCCGGATCAAGCGGGGACGCGAAGACCGTCCGGCTCTCATTTCAGGGGGTTGATGCAGGCGCACAGGCAGTTGCCGAGGCGCTGCGTATGGGAGAGGGCGTGCGCGTCTTGGGATCATTACCGTTTGCCTATGTTTATGGTCTAACGGTGTTGAATAGCGTACTGCAAAGTGGGTCCGCGATACATCTTCTGTCCGGTTCAGCTGCCGATCCCCTGTTCTGGAAAGGCGTGGCCGCAGCCGGAATCACCATGTTGCCCGCTGTTTCTCAGACGCTCGCATTCATGAGGCACCATGACGTAAAACGAAGTACGCTTTCCTCCCTGAAGCAAATTACGCATTCAGGAGAGCCTTTAGAACTGGCGCTCTTCGGTTGGATCTATGAGCAGTTCGCTGCCTCCGGAGTAGATATCTACCTAATGTATGGGCAAACCGAAGCTGGCGGACGCATCTCCGTGCTACCACCGGAGCAATTGCCAGGCAGACATCGGTCAGTCGGTAAGGCGATATCGACTGCGCAGATATCGATTAGCCCGAGCGGGGAGATTCTTGTGCGCGGTGCCTCGGTAATGCTGGGCTATGCGCAGCGCAGAGAGGATCTTTCAGGGGGCGGGGATCAAATTGATGCGCTTCATACCGGGGACTTCGGTTACCTCGACGCAAACGGATTTCTATTTGTTACGGGCCGTCTCAGCAGAGATCGAAAGATATTCGGCAAACGCATTAATCTGGACGCTATCGAGGCATATACCGATCGAAACAATCGGGCGGCTGTGGTGGAAGATGGCGGGTTAATATACGTCGTTGCGGAAGCGTCTGCCGCGGGCCAGCTACCCTCAATTGCTGGACTGGCGGGGCACTTCCAAGTCCCGCCACAGGCGTTTCGAATGCGAGTCGTCGAGAAGCTCCCTCGTGGAGATCGCGGAAAAGTCGCGTACGATGAGCTCATCGGATCGGTACGCGAAAGCAATCATTAGCTCCTACTTGACCGTGCTATCACTGCAAAGGAGTTTCCAAACGGTAGTGCGAATATCGTCGAAGTCGCGCGCATCCATCAGTGCTGCCGGCGAGAGTTCTACCCTCAATTCCTCCTGTAGCCGGAATAGGAATGACATCATCGCCAACGAGTCGCCACCGACGCCGAAAAAATTATCGCCTGGTTCTGGAGTCTGGGGTCGCTGAAGCACTTCACACCAGATCGACCCTACGGCCGCATAAACGCCGTATTCATTCAAGTCGCGGGTCACATCGGTGGCGAGAATCACAATGGGTCCGTTACGTGGACCGAGCCATCAAAGCCGGCCATTTTCACAAGGGCTTTGCGATCCGGCTTGCCACTGTGCAAGCGTGGAATTGGATCAAGGACGAACAAAGCTATACGAGATGGTGGGAGTCCGCTGGCCTGGTTAAGCGTTTCAGTCAGCGCAGTTCGCATGGACGGGGTTAAGGGATGGGCGATGGCGACCAAAAGGTGCGGCTGGCCACATGCTGCCTGAATCAACACCGCGGTTACATCGTTGTTGGGGGATGAATTGTGCACTAGCTCTTCGAGCCTGCGGCAAGACACGAGCGTTCCGGCATTCCACAGCACGTCCTGACGGCGTCCCTGAACATAAAGGAAGCCATCAGCATCCAATCGTCCGACGTCGCCGGTATAGAACCATCCGCCACTGAAAGGTTCGATGGGCGTGCTCCGATCAAGTCGAATGTAATCGCGCATAAGCGTGGGACCGCGAATCCAGATGCCCCCAAATGACCCGTTCTGTGCTGCTTTACCCGAGTCATCGCGAATGCAGATATCGATAGCCGGGGATACCGAACCACATGTACCTGGCCGCTCCAGAAGATCTTGTCCCGAAGCGGACGACACGGAGCCGTTGGTTTCTGTTAGCCCATATCCGGCTCCGACGCGTATGGCGGGAAAGCGGGAATGTAGCGCTTGGATGGCTTGAGTGGAGAGAGACGCGCCGTAGGTGGTTATTGACTGCAGTGAGAATAGATTGTCATCGGCTATTGGGGCGTTGATGAGATCTGAAAGGATTTCAGGCTCGGCGCCTGACAGAAGCGTAACGCGCTCTTGGGAAATGACGCTGAGTGTTTCCGGCAGATCCGATCTGTATGGAATAACCTTGCCGACGATATGAAGCATGAGAAGAAGGTGGGAATACCCGCCGACGTGCGAAAACGGGGTCCTCAGCAAAGAGCAAGGCGACGCTGGTACGCTTGTTGATGAGATACGGGGCGCGTTGCGCCTCAGGCCGGAAAGCGCCGCGGACAACAGGGTGTTAAAGACGCCGCTGATAACCGCTCGATGTGTGGATATCACACCCTTAGGCAGACCTGTAGATCCCGAAGTGAAGGCGATTATTGCGTCCTCGTCAGGGTCGAGCGCCGGCGAGAAAGCGCCACGGGGCAGTTCCGACCGACTCCTGGTTATACCCGACTCGAAATATGGGCCTTTTTGCCAATTCAGATTATTGCAAACCGATATATGGACTCGACAGTCTCTATATGCACGCAGCTGCAAACTCAAAGAGCGCGTGGTTATTAACAGTGGGCAGCAGACTGCATCAAGAATCTGAATAACGGTCTCTGGTCCAATATCGGGACTAAGAATTACGGCGACGCCTCCGGATCGCCAAATGGCAAATACAGCAGCGATCCAGGCAGGTGAATCGGATGCCATTACCGCAACCCGGCAGCCGCGCGCCACTCCGTGTGCGGTGACGAGCGCGGCCGAGAGCAGATCTGACTCTTCCGCGATTACCGCCAACGACGCCTGCGCGTCACGAAGTGATGTAAATATGCGCGCGCCGGACCGGCGGGGCCGCTCCAAGAGCACCGGCAAAGTCAACGGCGCGTGGCGGAAATATCTTTGTGAACTGCCGTTTGACAATGCAAGTGAGAACGGGGACCCGGGACCAATTAATCGCTCCGCAGGTGTTGGCATACCCATTCTCGTGAATGACTAGATCAAGTCAATGAAACAGTTATAAGTAGCAAGGTCGGTCCCGGCACGGACCGTCCACGTCATCGTTCAACAAATAGACCAAGTGGTATCTGCGCGGAGGAAGAGGACTTGCTGCATCGTTGTCCATTTGAACTGCCGTAGCCATGCGATAGATTGGCACGCGTGGTAGCGTAGCATCGTAACTGGCGATCAGACAGCCCACCCGCCGTGGGCAGATCGACATCGCATGTGGTATTGGCTTGTAGGGTTGCTTGCACGGCGAAACAGCGCAAAGCGTTGAATCGGAAACATTTCGTGCAATATTTGCCACTTCGGCGTCGATCGACTACTGGGGCATTGAGACGCGTCAATGACTATGCGGGAAGAATGTATCGTGCGATCCATTGGTCATACCGGGATAACGGTGTCCAATTTGGAAAGATCGATCGCTTTCTACAGGCATGCGCTCGGCCTGACGGTTAGTGATCCACTTCATTTGTCCGATGCGGCTGTATCAAGAATTACTGGCATCGAAAGGGCCGAGCTTGATGTCGCCTACGTACGCGCCCCGGGGCATGTTTTGGAGCTAATGTGCTTCGCGCGGCCGAGAAGTGACAGACCTTCTGAGTTGATCCCATGCGATCCGGGTTTTTTTCACATCTGCCTCAAGGTCAACAACGTGGAAAACGTCGTCGACGCCGCAAGATCGGCCGGGTTTGAAGCGCAGAATCCTATAGAAGTATTCTCAGACGGACCTGCGCGGGGGATGAAGGTGGTTTACCTGCGCGATCCGGACGGTGTGGTTATTGAATTGGCGGAGGAGCCCTGCGGCCTCATTTTCGAGGAACTATTCTTTCCAGAGACGGACTAGCCCCTCAGGCTGGGGCGCATCAGAACGCGAGTGTGTCCATGGAAGTACACCCATATTAATGAGGCCTCAATTTGACGTGCTGGTTGTTGGGGCAGGAATCTCTGGATCCTGGGTTGCCAAGGAATTGTGTGAGGCGGGGCTATCCGTGGCTCTCATTGAAGCTGGACCGACGCTTGCGCCGCCGCAAATGTCCGAAGAGAGCAGAGCGGCTGTCACGGGCGTCAGGCGAGCATCGATGCGTCAGGCAGTACAGAGCCTACATCCGGCCTACTCGACTGGGGCTCCGCAATACTTCGTCGACGACCTAGACAATCCCTACATAAGTGGCGGCCCGGAGCGGTTTATATGGATTCGCGGGCGTCAGGTCGGCGGGCGAAGCCTTACGTGGGGCGGCGTTTGCCTTCGGTTCTCCGCAAATGAATTGAGTCCTGGAGGCGAAAGAAGCCCGCATGGAGGGTGGCCAATCACATATGCGGAATTAGAGCCGTACTATGCCTATGTAGAGGATTATATGCAGGTCCGGGGGGCGACCGACTCGGTCGCCACGCTGCCGGGTGGTGCGTTCCGTCCCGCAACAGAACTTTCCAGTGCAGAGCAACAGTTCAAGAACCACGTGGAATCACGATGGAGCGGCCGACACGTCTTGAAGTGCCGTGGCGTTGATGCGGCAAGTCCACATCCCTGCGGTGACGTTCGCTGGCCACCCACTACCATGCAACATCGGGTGCTGCCTGCAGCAAATGCCACCGGACGCCTGAGTTTGCACTCAGGTTTGGTTGTTTCACAGCTACTCACCAACCGATCCGGCGATCGTGTCATCGGTGCATCGTGCGTGAAGCGACATGTCGGCGAACGGGTGGAGCTCTATGGACGCGCGATAGCGTTGTGCGCTTCGACCATCGAAACGGTTCGCATTCTTCTCAACTCGGGATGTGCTGCAGCGCCCCGCGGGTTGGGCAACTCCTCTGGTTGCCTGGGCCACTACCTGCTCGAGCATGCGGCGACGGTCATGGTGGGCAGGATTCCAGGGCGCACCTTTGGGGAAGGCCTGCCTACTGGGGGAGCAGAGGGCATTGTCGTACCCCGGTTTCGCAACTGTGGCGAGCCGGCCACGGACTTTATTGGCGGATACGGTCTGTGGGGCAGTATGGGGCGAACGTCCTGGCCGGACAACGGGGACGCACTTTGGGCGTTGAGCGCCATGCTGGAGGTGCTTCCGAGAACCACAAATCGCATTCGTGTGCAGTCGAATGTACTCGATAGGTGGGGAATACCCGTGCCCAGAATCGACTTCGGGTATTCGGACAATGAGGTACGGATGCGCGCCGACGCGGAGACTTCCATACGTGAAATGGTGGAATCGCTAGGCTGGTCCGTTGAAGAGAGGGTACAAATGTTGCCAGGCCAGTTCGTTCATGAGCTCGGAGGCGCCAGAATGGGAGAGAATCCAATTAACTCGGTCGTCAACCGCAGCAATCAGTGCTGGGACACGCCGAATCTCTTTGTTCTGGACGGCGCGTGCTTTCCAACATCAGGATGGCAAAATCCGACGTTGACAATTATGGCGCTTGCCGTCCGTGCCTGCTCGGTGATTGTCAATGCGATCTGACGCCCTCTTTGCACGCATCGCCAAGTCCTGCAGGGCTATTTCGCAAGGATTCCTCCGTCGACTACGAGTGAGTGTCCCGTGACAAAGCTTGCATCGTCCGAGCATAGCCAAACAATCGCGGCCGCCTGCTCAGCAGGAGTGCCCATCCGTCCCATCGGGATCGTACTGGCAATGTACTGATTCAGAATCTCCGGGTGATGCTGCTTCGCCGGAGCAATCATGTCAGTATCAGATAAGCCAGGACACACTGCGTTCACTCTTATGTCCCGGGACGCGTACTCAAGAGCCGCTGCGCGTGTCATTCCTATGAGGCCGTGCTTACTGGCGACGTACGGCGCTATGCCGAAAGTAGAGCCTACAAAGCCGACATCGGACGAGACATTGACAATGGCACCACGACCCGAGCGAAGCATGATGGGGATGGCGAACTTCATGCACTGCCACGCGCCTTTCAAGTTCACCGTCAATACAGCGTCCCACATCAAGTCCGGATACTCGGTAAGCGAGTAACTTCCGCCGGGAATCCCGGCATTGTTGACCAGGACATCGAGTCGCCCATATTTCCTGCTTACCCAATCCATCAGCCGGACTACCGAATCCATGTTTGATACGTCCGTTTCGCAGTAGCTAGCCTCGCATCCCTGACACACAAGATCGCTGACGATCGCCTGCCCCATTTTTGCGCGGCGCGCCGCTATGACAACGGTCGCGCCCTCACTTGCGAGTGCGTATGCAGTCGCCTTTCCAATGCCGGAAGTTGATCCGGTGACGATCGCCACCCGCCCATGGAATCGCTTTATAGACATCCTCACGCCACCTGCATGTTCTGCTCGTTGATACGGCGGAGACGGTCTCCTATATCCTTAAGAACCGCATCCGGTAGTCCACTCTTCTTTAGACGCACAACGGCGGATTCCGCGGAATCTTCAATCGGCGAATACCCCTCTGGAGCCTGCCCCGTCATCCGTACCACCGTCCGATCGCACAAAAGCCTCAAGAATGCGTCATGGCGCGGTTGCAAGAAGTCATTCTCTTCCATGCTGGCGGACTCATCGCCTATGCGAACGAGGAAGTCGACAAATACTTCGCTCGCGGCGTTAGCTACTGACTCAACGTCAGCAAGGTTGCGGACTAAACGTGCGTATACGACCCGAAATAGGTGATGCCGGAAGGCGCGCGAGAATGATGCGGGAAGGAGCACTGGCGTGACATCAGGCACCAACTTCCCCGCGCGCTCAGCCGCCAATACGGCTTCTAGCTGTTCTTTCCCGTGGAAGGTCCTTAGCCGATGCCACCGCAGCTGGTTCAAGATTGAGTCTGCAACGCGTCCGATCATCACAGGGGCTACGGAGTTGGTGAACGCTAGGGTATCCTCTATGGCGCGGAGTTCCGTCGGCGTGAACGCAAACGCCTTGTAGCTCCTTATTAGGCGAATGGAACCATCCAGCGACAGCGACCGTCGGTCATGCACGTTTGGAAGCCGCCGAATCATGCTAACCCACCCGCGGAGACGCTGGCATAGGTTGTTTATGTCCGCGAAGGCATTGTTAAGGTATATGCGTCCCTCGATGAGTTGCGATCGGGAAAGCCCACCGGCGGGGAGTATGTCGACCTGAAGTGCTTCAGCTATATGCTCCTGGTTGGGAAGCTTCCATAGCCGGTTACTTTCGCGCATCCGCGTCCAGAGCTTGGTGCCGTAGGTCGCGCGCAGGATGCTCACGGAGGCAGATGGAACGCACGCGTCTTGCACTCCGCGGAAAATGCGATCAAAAATATCGTGGCCATCATTATCAAAGCCGACTATTAACGAGCCATTTATGCCGATTCCGTAGGAGAGAATTTTCTGGAGGTTCTCGACGATGTCTCCATTCATATTTTGGATTTTGTGCGTCTCAAGCAACGAAGGCTTGTTGAAGCTTTCGATTCCCACGACACCGTACCAAAAATTGGCATCGGCGAGGAGTTCAAGAAGTTCGTCGCGCTGGCTGAGGGTCATCGTAAACTGGGTGTGGAAGGCCAAGGGCGAGTAGAACGAATTGTTAACGGGGATCAGCTGCGCCAGCAGGGCCTTTGCGTAGCGCGGATCACCTACGAATTCGTCATCTGTAAACATTATGCGGCGGGCGCCGAGCCGTTCTAGATTGCGCACCTCCGTTAGGACGTTTTCAATTGGCTTGTGCCGTTGAGCGCGCCCATACAGGTAGATCACATCGCAGAACTCACAATCAAACGGACATCCGCGAGTCGTCTGCACACTGCCGGAACGATAGCTCGAGATTCTCGCGCCCAGCCGACCCCAATTCGGGGCTGGACTGTGCGCCAGATCTGGTTTTGCCACCTGCACATACTCGCGCTTTGGGCACCCAGCGATCCAGTCCCGCAAAAAGGCGGGCCACGTGTATTCCGCTTCGTTAAGGAAAAGGCTGTCAACGCATTTGTTCAGGGCCTGTACCTGGTTGGAAACGCCCGGTCCGCCCGCGCAGATGTAGGCGCCGCGTTCCTTGAAGAGCGCCGCGAGCTTGGGGACCCGACGGCCGACCCGTTCGAACAACGTCGAAATGCCCACGATGTCGTAGTGCTCGCTTGGCAACGCCGTCGACGAGTTTATCGGGCCATCCAGATTCTCGTCCCAGATGTCGACGCAGAAATCAGGCGGAGTTAATGCCGCGACCGTTGCGACAGAGACCGGCGCGAGTTGCGGCTCGATGCCGCTTAGCATGCGCTCGTCATAGTCGACTGCTTGGATAAGAAGAATTCGACGACCATGTGGCGCCGCTTCAGTCATCCGTGCCGGCAATTCGATCGTCATGCTATGGCCTCTCCGGTGCGATCGTGGCGTCTGTCTGACGGGCAAGCTCGACGTCGCGGTCTATGGTGCGACTGGCAAGCAACAGGTGCACAGCGGCCCACGCACAGGTGGATGCAGTGAGCACCATGATGCTGTACTGGAGCGCGCGGTCGCCAAATGTATGGTGAAACAGGTCGGAGAATGCGCCGATAATTAGCGGACCTAGACCCATAGAGATCAGATTCACAAAGAGCAGGTAGAAAGCCGCGACCGCAGCACGCCTACGAATACCGGCAAGGGTCTGCATGCTCGAGACAATGGGGCCGAGGACGACGTGATTACATAGCACGGGAACTGCGTAGAAAATCAGCGCGAGATCGGGCCGCGTCGCGGTGAATGCCAGCAGGAGAAACGGGACACTAAGCAAAAGAAAACTGGCGGGAACCCACATGCACCAGCGGAAGTCCTGGTGGCGTGCGCTGAGCCGATCACTAAGGAAGCCACCGACCAGGGCGCCGGCGATGCCCAGAGTGCCCATCAACAGAGCAAGACGGCTCCCGATGGCGAAGCTCGACATACCGTGAACCCGCATGAAGTAGGCAGGCACCCAAACGGCGGCGCCGAACGCCCCGAGTCCGTGGACAGCACCGGCCACCGGAATATGCCGGAGGCTGGGAATACCGATGAACGCCCGCAACGTGCTGAGCAAGGGCGGAGCGGACAAAGTTGGAAGTGTGCGGAGCTCGCTTTGGCCACGTCGCGGCTCTTTTACTGTCAATCGGATCAGCCCAGCGAGGAGTAACCCGGGTACGCCAAATAGAACGAACACGGCCCGCCAGCCGATCGTATCGTTAAGAAGGCCGCCGGTCGCGTATGCGAAAACGTAGCCGATGGGCACAAATGTATACAACGCACCCATCGCCAGACCTCGCACTTGGGGTGCGAAATAGTCGCTAATTATCGATTGTGAGGCAGGCGCACTGCCGGCCTCCCCGATACCGACGCCCATGCGTGCCAGGAACATGGAGGAGAAGCTATTGCATGCGCCGCAAAGTGCTGTCGTTCCACTCCACAATGCAAGAGACAGCACTATGAGTTGACGGCGATTGAAACTATCGGCGGCCTTCGCAAGCGGCAGTCCCACTGCAGCATAAAAGAGTCCAAAGGCGATTCCGCCCAAGAGGCCCAGCTGTGTATCGGTTAGATGCAGATCGCGCTTAATGGATTCTAGGAGAATGGAGAAGAGCTGACGGTCCATCCAGCTAAAGACGCCCACTACTGTGAGGATCGCAAGAACATAGTAGCGGTACCGGTCATGTACCCTGGACGAATCCGCTACCATGATCGGTTCAGAAATTGGCGTGATCGTATCCGACATGTTTATCCCCTCAATCACGAGTCCAGTCGTGCAGTGAATGCACCGATCCATCGTCTTCCACGCGTGCATGCCAGCATGTCGTTGCACGCGGTGTCAACGGGCAAAGACTTGTGGGTGAATCGGCGCGCGCAAATGGACGCCTGGACGGGAAGGGCGCATCGTGCCGAAGGCATAAAACAATGCGTGCATGACTGCAATTGAGCTAAGGAGGTCTGATGGTTAGTGACGTTACCAATCGCCTGCTGACTAGTGTCGGTCCGGAAACACGCATGGGCGCCTATCTGCGCCGATACTGGCATCCGATTGTGGGGGAGGCAGAACTGCAGGAACCCGGTATACGGCCGTGCCGAATTCTCGGCGAAGATCTGGTGTTGTACCGAGACTTCTCTGGAAGCATGGGCCTTATCCAACGTCACTGCCCACATCGCCGAGCCGACCTGGCCTATGGATTCGTCGAAGAACACGGCTTGAGGTGCAACTACCATGGATGGCGCTTTGATGAACGAGGTCGGTGTGTGGAAATGCCATTCGAGGACGCGACTCAGCAGGTCGTGCGTGCCGGAGAGAGGGCCATCGCTCGTGCCTATCGGGTGCGAATACACTGCGGACTGATCTGGGCGTACTTAGGCCCAGAGCCGGCGCCGCTGATTCCCGATTGGGAGCCATTCAGTTGGTCGAACGGATTCGTGCAGGTATTTTTTGCGGAAGTTCCCTGTAATTGGCTTCAATGTCAGGAGAACGCCATTGATCCAGTGCACTTGGAATGGATGCATCAGAATTGGAGCATTAGACAGGAGGGGCGACGAGGCCCGTACGCGCCGCGGCATCTAAAGATCGCATTTGACGAATATGACTTTGGATTTGTGTACAGGCGCATCACCCAGGGAAGCACCGAGGAGTCGGAATTGTGGACGCAGGGGCGGGTCACGTTGTGGCCCAATGCATTCTATGCGGGCGATCATTTCGACTGGCATACGCCGATCGATGACCGCACAACGTTGCGAGTGTCTTGGGCGTTTGTCCGCGTACCGCATGAGCGAGAGCCGTTTATGCAGGCGCGGCCCGTCCCAGCTTGGCGAGGGCCCGTCAGAGACATGGATGGCCGTTGGCTGCAGCTGCGCCCGGTCAATCAGGATTTTGTAGCGCTGGCAGGCCAAGGCGAAATTGCAGACCGATCAAAGGAGCACCTGGTCTCAAGCGATGAGGGAGTCGTACGGCTACGACGGAGGTTGCTCGCGGAGCTCGACGCCGTTGAGGCAGGGGCCGAACCCAAGGCGCTCATCCGAGATCCAGTGGCCAATTCGCGCGTTTTGTTGCCGTGCCCAAACCGGCAGATTTACATCGACGGGCTCCCACTCAAGCAGATGCTTGCACACCCGTCGTTGGGAGCCATGATTCGTACCTATCCGTTACAGTCTGGCGAACCCAAGGCAGTTCGCGACGCATTTCTCGCCGCAATGGGCCTTGAGGGATCGGAGGAGACCCTTCGATGAGGGCCGATGACGGAGAGATTCAGCCAGGCTTCGTGGCGATGTCGGATAAGCTCGAAGGATTTTGGATTACCCAGCTGTTAGGCACGACGGTCAGGCTCGGAGTCGCCGATGCAATGGGGGAGAGCATCAGAACCTGCAATGAGCTGGCGGCGGCCTGCGCCGTGGATGAGAGATGTCTTTTTCGCTTGTTACGTGCGTTGCAGACAGTTGGCGTGTGCGTGCGCATTGGACAGGATGGCTATCGGCTGTCTGAGCGGGGAAGAATTCTGCGCCGAAACGCTGTCGGCTCAATTTGCGGGCGCGCTTTGTTTACTTCCGGAATTATGTGGGACCTTTACGGGAATCTGGCGTCGGTGGTGCGGTCAGGGCGGCCTTTGCCGGCCGGAAGGGAGGGATTCGCCCGACTGGCGACGGATCCGGGACTTGAAGGAATGCATCGGGCGATGGTTGAAAGCAGTGTGCGAGTCATCGGGGACGCTATCCAAGTCCACGAGTTTGGACGCTATTCGCGGGTATTGGACGTCGGCGGCGGCTTTGGCGGTGCACTCGGAGCACTTCTTCAGCGATTTCCTAACATGTCCGGAGCCGTTTATGACCTCAGTTATCTAGCAGAGGGAGCGGCTTCCTACATGCGCGAGCTGGGGGTACAAGGCCGCGGTAGTTTCATTGCGGGAGACTTCTTTCAATCTGTGCCCACCGGATTCGATTGCTACCTTCTCAAGTACATCATCCATGACTGGGGTGACGCCGAGGCGTCCGAGATCTTGGCGACTTGCGCCGCAGCAATCGGCGAGCTGGGGCACCTCCTACTTCTCGAAAGAGTGCTTCCAGAATGTATGGAGGAAACTCTGCCGTGCCAGACGATCGCGCAGATCGATCTTGCAATGATGACAACTGGTGGCAAGGAAAGGACGGCCCCGGAATATGATGGACTCTTGGAGCAGGCCGGATTAAGGATGATATCGATCTCTCCGACCGGTTCGCCGTGCAGCGTGATTCACGCCGTCCCACGCTGACTGCGCGAGAGCGGGGAATCGATTGCGGGCTGGAAGAAGCCAACTCGCTGATCCGGTGGGGCCGGGACGGAAACGGCCCAGCGCTCGCCGGCTCATGGCGCAGTCAGTGGGATTGCACTGGGACTGACGGATTTGGCCGGATTCTCAAGCGCCAGCAACCGGGTGATGATTTGGCGCAGCAAGTACACCCCACGGTCGTGGCGTATAGCGGAAGAGGGATCGATCGGCCAACGTGCCAAATTGCGTTCTTGGGCCTCCAACATTCGACGGTCCTCCTCAAATCCGCGCAGCATTATCCGAAACATTACATCTGGCAAGGAGGTGTCCTTAACGGTTTCCGCGGCTAGCGGTCCGAGTGCAAAGAAATGTCGCGAGTGTCCGGAACTGACAGGTGTGACAGCTTGGATGTTTAGATTGGAGTGAAGGGCGGGCATTGAAGGGATGCGATATCCACAGGAGCGCGCAGTGCCAGCGGCATGAATTTCCGTCCGCATCACAAAAACGCCGGGTGCTATGAGATCATAGGACAGCCACAGATCTTGCATGCTTTCAGTAGGCGCGCGGGAGCCATCGGGAAGCCAGCTCTCAACGCGTTCGCGATCAGCTAACCAGCGCTCAATTCGAATACCGCGCTCCAAAGCGGTGACCGTTGGATGGGTCTGCGCAATTCGCGTGTCTCCGGCGCCAAATGTCGCCTCGTGCAAATACGCAACGTGCGACATGTCGGCAAGATTGTCGTTCATGAGCATATAATTGGCGTTTAGGTCGCAGTGTGCATGGCGCATCTGCCAGCTGCCCGTGTCGAGGTTAGCCGGTATTGGTATTAAGGCGGCGTCGGCCAACGCCGGGTCTCCGACCCAAACCCAAACAAGGGTGCCGCGCTCCGCTGTCGGAAAGGACGTTACGCGGCATGTCGGCGGAATATTTCGCTGGCCAGGCACTTCTACACATTGGCCTGCGCCATCGAAAAGAAGTCCGTGATACATGCATCGGAGGCGCCCGCCTTCGCATCGCCCTTGCGATAGGGGTGCGTTCCGATGACAGCAGCAGTCTCTAAGTGCGGTGGGTGCGCCAGTTTCCGTCCGAAATAGGACGATGGGCTCGTCTATCACGGTTATTCCAATCGGCCGGGTCGCCGTAAGGTCGTGTGACCAGCTCGCTGCATACCAGGCGTTTCGAAGATATTGCATCTGGCTTACTTCGCGAGGATCCCGCCATCCACCACTAGAGCGTGCCCTGTCACGAAGCTCGAGTCACTTGAACATAACCAAAGGATCGCCTTCGCCTGTTCAATGGCGGTAGCAGGGCGCCGCATTGGTATATGGGCATTGAGATAGTTTGCCAACATATCCGGGTGGTTGATCTTCGCATCTGTGAGCATGTCCGTATCGGTCAATCCCGGGCAAACCGCATTTACACGGATTGACTGGCCGGCGTATTCGAGCGCGGCCGCCCGAGTCAGACCAATCACACCGTGCTTACTGGCAACATAGGCGCCGATTCCAAATGGAGCGCCAACAAGACCGACATCGGACGCCGTGTTAACAATGACGCCGCCGCCATTTCCGAGCATGTGCTGAATCTCACATTTCATAGAAAGCCAGACGCCCCGGAGGTTGACGGCGATCACCTCATCCCACGACTCAGCGGGGTATTCGTGAATCGGAGCAGTCACGCCTGCCATGCCGGCATTGTTCACCGCTATATCAAGATGGCCGAATCTGCCTACCGTCGCGTCGACCAGTTCGGCGATAGAGTCTGGCAGCCTCACATCGACGGGAATGAAGTGAGCATCGAGTCCTTCGTGGCGCAGCTCAGAGGCGGATTGCTCGCCTTGTTCCCGTCGCCTTCCGGCAAAGACGACGCGCGCGCCTTTGGTCGCAAGTTCTCGCGCGGTGGCGTTTCCAATTCCCGAAGTGCCGCCAATGACTAGCGCGACTTTTCCATCTAATCGACTCATTGGCTAATCTTAGGTTGCAGTGAAACGTTGCCAGACAAGCCAGGCTCGTACTATTCGGTTACCATGTAGCGGAGATTGGCACCAGTCCGAGTGAAGAAAGAGTCTACCGCACTCAACACGAACACTGCGGCGCTGGACGCTTCCGGTCCAGCCCTCGAGCGAAGCGGCATCCACGGCAATATAGAGCTCCTCACCGGCTAACCGCCAGCGTCCAGCATATGCCATTCCGTGCGCGCCTGGAGGGGGAGGGCTGAGTTTGGGTGCCGTTGTACGGGCAAGCCTAACTTCGACAACCGTCAGCATATAAAAATCAGAATTAAACAGAAGAAATCCTACTGCGGGAGCGGAGTACATGGGGTTGCGTTCGCCGGAGTCCTGGTACTCTATCTCCGCGGACGCGAGTTCCCAGGTTCCGAATAATGCTTGCGCATCCGATTCCGGGGGTCTGCAATCCGAGAAGAGGCCCTTCTTAGCTTCCTGCATAGCCGCGCATCTTCATCGGCAGGTGAGGTACGCGGAGAATCCGATCAGCGGCACGGACTGCCGCATCGCCACCGCGGCCCATTTCCTGCCGACATTGGCGGCAAGCTAACTGTATAGCGGGGTCGCGGACTACCCGTTGGGTCGCTTCGTATATCGTAGTGGCCGACGCCCGGCCGGGGGGCAGACATACCGCAATTCCACGGCGTACCGCGGACTCGGTGAGCGAGAATTGGTCATTCGCCTGTGGAAATAGAACCATAGGAACCCCGGCAACCATCGCCTCGGTTAGACTGCTCATACCGCAATGGCTGATAAAGGCGCTTGCGAGAGCCAGTACCGACACCTGGTCGACATGTGACCGTAGAAGAACGTTAGCCGGGAGTGCGGGTAGCAGACGCGCGTCGCCCTGGGCACCAATGGAGATCAGCAACTGATATTCGGTGTTCGCGAACGCTTCAATGCATTGCGCGTAAAAGTCCATGCGCCGGTTCCATATCGTACCGAGTGAGACATACACAAGCGGTTTGCCGATGTCTGCAGGGAGCGAGTCCGCCGGAATCCAATTGCCGCGACGCACGCATGGTCCAACGAATTCGTAGGAGTTGGCGGCGTGACTGGGGCGCATACATTCATGTGTGAGAACCAATTGCAGTGTCGCTTCGCGTGGCTGGACGAGCGCAATAGGAGAGCGTAGTCGCGTTGTCCGCCATCGGCGCGACAGGTAATAGTCCAGACCTAAGAAGCGAATCACTGTCGACCACACGCCCGGTACGCGCCACAAGTCAATGGCAATCGATCTGAAATGGGATATGTCAAGGAAAACAGATGGTACTGTGGTGTGCAAAACCACAACAGGCAGTGACAGGACTTGCGCCAGAACATAGCCCCAATGACACGCCGCATCGACCAATACATAATTGGCGCCCATCTTGTGCGCCTCGCGCATCAGCTGTGGCATGCGTTGTTTGACCACCTGCAGCTGCCAATGCGCCATTGTAACTAGGGCGCGCGTATCAGTGTGCGCGTGGGGAAGTTCACGGAATTCGGCCCCGGCACTCCGGAGAGCCACTTCAAAGTCTCTGGTGGAGAAGGCAACTACTGTTTCGTTCCGGCGCGCGAGTTCTTCCAATATAGGAAGGCACGGGTAGATGTGTCCGTGATAGGGCAATGCGAAGAATAGGCAGGTGCCCAAGTCGGATCCGATTAAAGCAGAGAATGGATGGAGTGTCCGCGGGTGGAAGCGGATAAGGCAAGTCGCAAACCCCGATATCGCCCATTGGGAGATGAAATCAGGCAAGTAGCTGTGAGCAATGGAGTTTCAACACCGTCCGGTAATCGCAGCATCGTTCGTCGCTGTTCCCACCTCGGCCGTCGTGATGCAATTGAGGGCGACGCGCGCCAGGGGAAAAAACGTGGGCTCCGCTTGCTAGATCAAGCAAAGACGAAAAGCATTAAGGAAGTGAACCCTTTGCGCCACCGGCATTAGGGGTGCCAGTCACCGAGGTGCTTCGCCAGAATCGGATTGACAGTGGATCGCCTTGTAGACGGCTACAGACGGGGAAAATTAGTGCAGCGAGCTCAGAGGAAGGTGCAAAGCCGAAGACTGAGTAGACGACGCTCCCACTAGAGTAGAGACCAGCAAAGGAAGGTGCACCAAAAGATTGCCGAGCACCAGAAATGTGATGACAAATGAGGGCGGACCATGCGCCGGCGGAGCCTGCATGTTCAAACGAACCTCGAACGCTTATGGAATGAGTGCGAGTCACCGAAATCCATGAGGCGCAGACAGCGGCCCAGATAAACTGGCGGCATCATCTGTCAGTCATATTGGAGTGATCCGCATTCAGGAGGTGTCAAAGCACAGAAATGAATAGTGTGGCGCAGTGGGAGTTCGAGCATGTTCGGCTGTATCCACATGAGATCGGTCTGATCATTGGTAATGAGAGCTGGTCGAACGAGACGCTTCACACCATGTCGCGACGTTTTGCGGGCGCGCTGGTCCGGCTTGGTGTCGTTCCCGGTGACCGTGTCGCCATTGCGCTTCCGAATTCACTCGCCCTATTTATCAGCAGCGCGGGGGCCACAATAGCCGGGGCCGTACTAGTTGTATTGAATGACCAGGCTTCGGCGGAACTGACAGACAAGCTAGCCCATTGCGCTCCACGAGTCGTCGTGTGTACCACGTCGACCGGCGCGAGCATTGCGGAGGCGGGCTTGGATATCTCGGCCATCATCCTCGACGGGCCGGCGCGTCCGGGCATGCTGACGTTCGAAGACGTGGTGGCGCACGCAACGTCGGTTATTGATCCCGTCCGGGTGGCGGCCACAGACCTAGCGCAGCTTTGTTACACGAGTGGCTCAACTGGTAGGCCGAAAGCAGTGCCCTACACTCATGGGAACCTGAATCGCTTCCTTCATTCATTTGCGGAGGGAGTTTGCGACAGACATGTCTTGACACCCGTATTGGTGTGTGCGCCACCAACCGCATTTGGCGGTCGGTTGCTTACGCTGCGGGTCTTGGCAAACAACCAGTACATCGTGCACCCGACATTCGAGCCGGAGCGAGTTCTAAAGGAGATAGGTCAGCATAGGATCTCCCACTTATCGCTGCTCCCGACAATGGCGGAGCAGCTTGTGGCGTGTTCGGCGCGATGCCGGTACAACGGTGCCTCCCTCCGGACCATAAACATCGGAGGCGCGCACGTGCCGGCCAAATTGGTCGCGGCGCTCAGGGACCTATCCGGCGTCACCGGACCGGACGATCCGCGCGTTCGTGTGATGGTGCAATACGGAATGACAGAAGCGGGGGGCGGCATCGCCATGACAGCCGAGGGCGGTGACGGTCTCGTGGGGCACTTGTGCCCGGGCGTGATTGCCAAAATTGTGGATGCGGAGGGAGGCGAGAAAGATACAGCGGCTATAGGTGAAATCGTTGTTCGTACGCCATTTGCTCCTGATTGTTATTGGGGCGATCCCGAGCAAAGTAAGAAGGTGTTTCGCGACGGCTTTGTATATACGGGAGACCTTGGATATTTCCGGACAGATGGACAGCTGTTTCTTGTCGGACGAAGCAAGGAACTCATTATTCAAGGGGGCACAAACATCTATCCCGCAGAGATCTCGCGCGTCGTTGCCCGCATGCCAGGAGTCCGTGACTGTGCTGTGGTGGGATGCGCAAATGCAGTGCTGGGGGAAGCCGTAGCGGTGTGCATTGTCCGAGAATCTGGAGATACACCGAATGTTGCGGAAGTGCAGGCATCCTGCCGAGAGAATCTCGACGCTGCGAAGCAGCCCGTGCACGTGTTATTTCTAGCAGAAATTCCTCGAACGGAAGTGGGTAAGGTAAACGTCGAAGTACTCCGCCGTGAGGTGTCTACGCGTCTTGCTGAAGGCCGAACGGCGACGACCGATTTACATCACATTCCATTCCGGGAGGCGGCGGGAATCATTAAGGAAGTTCTTGACGAAGTGCTGTTGGAGGCCGGCATTTCCGCTGCGAACACTGATGGTGAGGAATGGAAAGTGCCGTTCGGTGAGCTGGGTTTGAATTCACTCTCAGCTGTTCGCTTTGCGCACGGCCTCAGCGTTCGCTTCGGGATCGAGGTTCCGGCAATTATCTCCTATTCCTGCCCGACGATCGAGGCGTGCGCGCGTTGGCTCGGTACCGCGTCAACGCGTGAATCGGCAACGTCAACATTGGGAATCAGTCGTTTCGTGTCGAAGAGTGCACCGCCGGTGGCGTTGGTGGGTATCGGCCTCCGCGTTCCCGGTGGAGTCAGTACGCCCCGCGAGTTTTGGGAGCTGATGTGGGAGGAACGTGAGACAGTGGCGGAGGCGCCGATCAGTCGGCGTACGGAAGGGCGGGCCCCGTGGCGAGCGTCATTTGTCGAAGATATTGGGGACTTCGACGCCGAGTTCTTCCATTTGCGGAGCACAGCGGCTGAGATTGATCCTCGACACAGGCAATTGCTCGAGGTGTGTTGGGAAGCCCTGGAGGATGCAAGGATCGACCCCACAACACTGGATGGGGACCGCATCGGGGCCTTTTTGGGTCTTTCCGGTCAGCGTCACGGGACGTTAGATACTCTGGGCGGTTCGGTGGGAATGGGGGCCGGGTATCTGTGTCACTTTTTTGACATTCGCGGTCCTGTCGTCACGTTGGATACCACCTGCTCTTCCGCGCTAGTCGCACTCCATCACGCGGTAATGAGCCTGGGACGAGACGAGTGCGATATAGCGATAGTGGGAGGATCCCATGTTCTTTACGAGCCGCCAATCGACGACAGATTGGGAGTCATTTCCGCAAGCGGCAAAACGCGCGCCTTCGACGCCTCGGCAAGCGGCTTTGGGCAAGGGGAAGGCACCGTCATCGTAGTCCTGAAAAGGGATTCTGAGGCTAAACGCGTGCGGGACCGGGTTTATGCGCACATCCTCGGAACTGCAATCAATCACGACGGACGCAGCGCAAGCTTGACAGCGCCCAATCCACAAGCACAGGCACGTGTAATTTCTGCTGCGCTACAGGTCGCGAATCTCAAGCCGGATATGGTGCAATATATTGAGGCACATGGGACCGGTACGCCACTAGGAGATCCGGTTGAACTGGAGGGAATTGCAAAGAGCCTAGGTACGGGTCGCAGAAGACCGCTGACAGTCGGGTCGGTGAAGACAAACATCGGCCACTTAGAGGCCGCGGCCGGTTTAGCTGGGTTTGTCAAAGTCGCGCTTTCTGTCTGGCATCGACGATTGCCGGCGAGTCGACACTTCTCCCAACCGAATCAAAAAATTCCGTGGGACCAGATTTCCGTGCGAGTACAGGCCTCCAAGGGCGGCTGGCCCGAACCGAATCGCCGGCTTATCGCGGGTGTGAGTGCCTTCGGCATGAGCGGAACGAATGCTCACGCGATTGTGGCTGAAGTGGATCGACTACAAAGAACACAGGCGCGCCCATGCGCTACTAATATAGACAAGACGTGGTTAATACCAATCTCCGCCGCTACCCATGGCGCGCTCCGAATTGCAGTGAGTCGCTGGATACAGACACTTGATGAGGCGACGCCACCGGATATTGAGAACATTGCATACACCGCCGGTTGCGGCCGCGCACACCTGCCCTGTCGACTCGCGGTTGTGGCGCGGACAAGGCAAGAGCTCGTACTGCGGTTGCGCGAGAAGTTAGGCGGAGCCGAAAAGCTGGGAAACCTGGGCCAACCACCGATCCAACTGGCCTTGATTTTCACCGGTCAGGGATCGCAATGGAACGGGATGGCTAGAAAGCTTTTTGCCGACAATGCGATTTTTCGCGACTCCTTGCTCTGCTGTGCCAGCCTGATTGAAGCCGAAACGGGGTGGAATCTCCTGAGTGAACTCAATCAAAGCGATAGCCAATCGAGACTCGACGACACTGAGATAACTCAACCCGCGCTCTTTGCCATACAGACCTCGATATGGCGGGTTCTACAGTCATGGGGCATCGTGGCCTCAGCAGCGGTCGGGCACAGCGCAGGCGAAGTGGCCGCTGCGCACGTCGCAGGACTACTAACGTTGCCAGAATCCGTAAGACTCATATGCCGGCGCGGACAAGTCTCAAGCCGTGCGCCACCTGGTGGAATGCTTGCCGTTGCGATGAGTGCGGCCGATGGTGAACTACTTTGCAACACGCTAAATGGGGACCTGGAGGTGGGTGCGGTCAACGGGCCTCGCTCGATCGTACTAACGGGGCCGTTATCCGCCATAGAGGCGGCACTACAGCACATGAAGAAGCATAACCTGGGTGCCCGACTCCTACCGGGGAGGCGAGCCTTTCACAGCCGGTTGATGAGCAGCGTCGCCGCAGAAATGAAGTGCACCAGCTCGTTTAAATGTGCGCGCACTCCGGAGTTGCAACTAATCTCCGGTATGACGGCGTCGCCGGCAGTGGAGCTTGATGAGAATTACTGGGCACGACAGTTGCGGGAACGCGTCAATTTCTTGGGGGCTATGCACTGCCTCCTTCATCGAGGAGTAGGCGCCTTTATAGAAATCGGACCGCATCCTGCGCTTTTATCAGCAATTGGGGAGTTGCTTCGCGAGTGCGGCAGAAGTGCTGAACCTTACGTGTCGGGATCGATGCGCCGCGAAGGTGGGGGTGAAGGAGCGCTCCTTGATTGTGTTGGACGCCTGTACTGCGCCGGCGTGGCCGTGGATTGGTACAAACTGCAAGGCGAGGGCATTCATTGCGACCTGCCTCGCTATCCTTGGGAGCATCGCTCTTTCGGGTGGATAGAAAACCGTGAGAATGTGCTAGGTCCTCGGAATACTTTCATCAACACTTTACCCAAGGTTAGTGAGGAAGAATCTCGGCTTCAGACCGCAGCGGAAGGCCTCAAGGAGGTACTATCCGGATTAATAGAACAGCCGAGTCGTCTCGAAAATGGAAGTATCACCCTAGAGGAGCTAGGAATCGACTCTCTGGGGCGGATCCAAGTCGGAGAGCGGCTTGAAAAGAGATGCAATCGCGGCCGACTTCTACCGACACCGGATTGGACCGTCGCATATCTTCTGGGCCTGCTCGAAGGGAGCGGCAGCGTTGGTAGTCGGGAATGGCTGGATGTAGTGACCGATCCTTCGTTGTGCTGGATTCGAATGGCCGGCAAGGGCCCGCTCCACGTTTGGATACATCCTGCGGGAGGCGGCGTCGAGTGTTATGCGCCCTTAGCGGCGCTGCTCCCATACCCGGCCATGACGATAGATTGTCCGAACTGTTACCCAGCCGCGGGATTATTGAACTCTATTGAGGCGCTTGCTGCGCAGTACGTGGACCAGCTTGTCCAACAGTTGCAATGTAAGACAGTAGTGCTCGGAGGCTGGTCGTTTGGTGGGGTTGTCGCTTACGAAATGGCTCGGATATTGCGAAGACGCAAAATACGAGTGGCCCAAGTCACTATGATTGACGCGCTTGCGTGGAAGGTACTCTCCCGTATCAAGCGCATGGTTGTCGCACCCAACCCGGGCGGCGGACTTGGGGAAGGGAGCCAGTTGAGACATCGCGTACAGAGTTTGCAGGACCACCATGTCGAGTTGCTGTTGAGGTATCGGCCCAAAAAATATGCTGGAAGAGTCGTTTCGTTACGCGCTGTTCCTTACGATGGCGAACCAGACGAGATATGGCGCGCCGTAGCCCCGGACTTGCACGTTACCGAAGTCGATGCCAACCATTTCTCAATAATAAGCGCGGTCTGCCGTTCTCCTCTCCACAGAATCGCGATCAGTGTCACTTGAAGAATCTTGTAGTAACAGCACGTTGCCGTCGCGCGGTTTAGCGACAGCAATGAAAGACGACAGGGAGAGGATCGATGATGCGCAACTACATCGGGCTGGCACACAGTTTCCACGACAGCGCATTGGCCATCGTAAATGCGGGAGGCGAGGTGGTATTCGCGGAGGGCACGGAGCGGCCACTCCAGTGCAAACGGGCATTATGTATTGCACCGGATTTGGTACACCACGTGGGAGAGATTATACGCAAGTATTGCGACCGGGACGCGGAGATTGTTCTGGCGAGGTCATGGAAGTCTAGTGAGGCGGCGCCTCCCGAAGCTGCGCTGCGCAGTCTTGAGCAACAGCGGCGCCTTCTTGAGGAGCGATTCGTACAACTCCCGGAAGGGCTAAGAACGGAGATCGTAGCCACCAAGCACGGCATACTTTCGATGTGGAAGGCGCGGGCATTTGCGGGTCACAGCATCGAATTCGAACTCGATCGTATTGGTTGGAAGAACGCGTTTATCGCGCGCGATGTTGGCTATGACCATCACCTGACTCACGCGGCGGCTGCATGCTTTAGCAGTCCGTTTGCAAATGCGGTGTGCGCCGTAGTGGATGCATTGGGCGAAGAGGTAGCCACCGCATACTTTAGCTATCGTGACGGGAGATTGACGCCGTTTGAGGTCCAAAGCGGCGCACCTGGAGTCACCGGGTTTGGAAGTCTCGCTAGCCTAGGATTGTTTTTTATCAAAGTATGTCTCGCTTGCGGCTTCGGTGTGCATACCGGAGAGGAATGGAAGGTTATGGGGCTGGCGGCGTACGGCACCCATGATGAAGAGCTTCTTGGAGTGTTTCGCGGCATGATTGCAGCGACAGGGCTTTCGTTGGAAGCAACCGGCGACCCGATACCCGAGCGATTGGCGCTCTACGAGCTCAGATGTGGCGCGCTCGCCTCTCAGCAGCGCGCCGCGGACATCGCATTGGCGGGCCAACAGGTGTTCAAAGAAACGCTCATGGAGCTGCTAAACAATCTGCATCGAGCGACAAAGGCCGACAATTTGGTACTCGGTGGAGGATGTGCTCTAAATTCATCCGCTAATGGGGCGGTGCTGCACGAGACGCGCTTCAGCGCGTTGCATACCTTCTGCGCTCCGGCGGATGATGGTAACGCTGTTGGAGCGGCGCTGCTCGCGTACCTTGAAGACCATCCAGACGCCAAGCCGCGCGGCAGCGTTCTTACACCTTATTTGGGCTCCCGAATGGAGGCGGAGACGTTAGCAAACACGCTGCGCTTTTCCGGTCAGACGCACGTCGTAAAATGCGGTGCGGAGGCACCGATGAAAGCGGCAGAAATGCTAGCAGCCGGGAAGATAATCGGCTGGATTCAAGGACGGGCAGAGTTTGGTCCTCGCGCATTGGGGAACAGATCCATTCTGGCCGACCCGCGCTCAGCGAAAGTGAAGGAAGACATTAACACTCGAGTGAAGTTTCGAGAGCAATTTAGGCCCTTTGCACCGGCGATTCTTCACGAAGCCGGAGAAGAGTATTTTGAGAATTATCAGGAGTCTCCCTACATGGAGCGCACCCTGCGGTTCCGCCCCGAAATGAGAGCGCGGGTGCCAGGCGTCGTCCATGTAGACGGCACAGGCCGGCTTCAGACAGTAAAAGAAGAATGGAATGCTCCCTTCTACCGTCTTATACGCCACTTTTACCGGCTGACTGGTGTCCCCCTTGTGCTGAATACGAGCTTCAACGTAATGGGAAAGCCTATCGCACACTCGGTCGAGGACGTGCTCGCGGTATTGTTTTCTACCGGGCTGGACGCGGTATTCGTCGAAGAGCTGTTAATCGAAAAGTAACGCTATTCACGTTCGATGATCGATCGGGAGGCATGGCGATATGAGCGCTCTACGGAACCCAAGACGGCATCGAACGCGCCAAGACATGTTCGCATTTATTCATTGGTATGGGCGCGAAGGTGTGGTTCGTAGGTATGGAGGCAGAGAATCTGCATGGAACAACCCGATTCGGCTTCCAGCGACTAGTGAAGGTCCTTAAGGGCAATTGCGATTTCTTGAATGACGGGGGTCCAGTCATCCGGCGTCCGTTGTCGGAATATGCGCATTTTGTCTGAGTACCAAGGACTGTCAGCTCGATCGTGCATCCACCGCCAATCTGGCTTGCGTGCCGTAAGGAGCACCCAGCACGGGACGTCCATTGCCCCGGCGAGATGGGCAATCGCGGTATCTACGCAGATCACTAGATCCAGCAACGACAAGACTGCCGCAGTATCGGCGAAGTCCTCCAAATCGGCCCCCAAAGGGAGTATGGGTTGCTCAGGCGGAGACTGTAATGCCTCGTCGCCGCCGGAGCCCGTCTGCAAGCTGACAAAAGTTATGTCATCCCTGCCGATTGCCCAAAGGGGTAGAAGCGTCGCCAAAGTAGCGAGGGAGCGGTGGGAGTCGTTACCGTGATTGCGGTTGCCCTTCCAGATCAACCCGATCTTTATGCCACCGGTAGGGACGCGGCCGGTCCAGTTGCGGACGTGCGCCTTTGGTGCCGATAGATATGGAAGCGACTTCGGAATGCTCTCGAGCGTCGTCCCGCAGAGTAAGGGAAGCGACAATAGATGAACCCAAAAGTCATACGTTTCGCGCTGCCATTCCTGGTTGTCCTGCGCGTACACAGCGTCTACGCCGGGAAGCGTTCGGAAGAGGGCCACTAAAGCTGGCCTACACACCAAGGTCACTCGTGTCGCCCCGCGCGATTTCAGGTACGGTACATACCTGCAGAACTGGATCTCATCGCCGAAACCTTGTTCGGGAACCAGTAGGATCGAGCGCCCAGCCAGCGGCTCGGCTTGCCAGCGCGGTGCGTCGACGGAGGGCGTGAAATGGCTCTCGTCTTTGAGGCGAAGCTCGTAAAGCGGCCATCCTTCGGAAAAGAGGCCCAGAGATAGCAGATTAAGGCCCATGACAAACTGTATGGTGACGTCATCGCGAGCCAGTGCGACTGCCACGTGGATAGCCTCTATCGCTTGCTGCCGCCGTCCCAAGGCGATTAGGACATTGGCTTTGATCCCGAACACTTCAGAATTGTTGGGGTCGATAGAAGACACAAGCTCGCAGCTAGAGAGAGCCTCTTCGTGGAGACCTAGCACCGAGAGGCAATCGCAGCGGCAAAGCAAGATTTGGTGGTTTTTCGGCTGAATGCGCAGGGCGTCGTCATATTCCTTCAATGCCTCTTCGTATCGCCCCAGCGCCGCTAGTATGTTTCCTCGTACGCAAATGGCGGAGGGATAGTCAGGCCGAATCGCCAGCGCACGGCCAGAGTGGCCGAGCGCTTCGTCGAGTCGTTTTAGTCCAAACATTGCCAGGGATAGATGGGAGTAAGCGGCCGCGTTGAGCGGATTGACTGCCACTGCGCGCATCAGGAGCTCGGCGGCCACCTCGAACTGTTGATTTCGCAAAGCGTTGATTCCGAGAAAATGGAGGGCGTCGCGGTGCGACGGGTCAAGCCGCAGCACCTGTTCACAAAGATGCGCAACATCCGCAAATCGTCCTTGATGAAATAGCGATAACGCACGCTGCATTGTGGTCTGAACGTCTCGCTTCGGCCCAGCCGCGGATTGTGGACCAAAAAGTCTGGCCAATTGTGCGGCCTGCTCAAAGCTGACATTTGCGTCGAGGTCATTTCCCAGCGCATGTTGGACATTGCCGAGCAGTTGATAAAATTCTGACCGTCGTGGATTACACGCGATGGCCTGAAGTAGGGCGTCGCAGGCGAGTTTCGCTTCACCCTTCGAGATGCTGCCAATGCTTCGCGCAAGGTGGGCCTCAGCTTCGCTGTTTTGGAGTTCCTCCGCGGCCTTCTGCGCCTTCTCTGCAGCATCCGCATTTCCCAGTGCGCATTGGGTGGAAGCCAGTGCCCGCCAAGCACCTAGAAATGAGGGCTTCAGGGCGATTGCGGCTTGCAACTCCGTAACTGCTTCATTTAGGCAGCCTTTTGCCCGAAGCGCTTGGGCGAGATTGTGATGAAACTCAGCTTGGTCCGGCCGCAGTGCCACCGCGCGCCGAAGCCATTCGGAAGGTTCGCAGTCGGAAGTGGGGCTTGCATGGGCGATGAGTCCGATTGAATGGATGGCGTGCGCGTGGTCCGGTTCAATCTCGAGCAGGCGGAGGTAGAGTTGCCGTGCTGGCCCTAATTCGCCGCGAATGTGAAGGGTCATCGCGCGGCGGAACAGCGTCTTGGTGTCGCTAGTCGCGTTGGGACGAGAATTAGTATTAGCGGACGGCGATTGCATCGTGAACACCATTGGTGTGATCGGTGGATGGGTTGGAGCGACTGTAACCGGATAGGAGTTGACGGGACAACCTAAGTGGGAGGTAGTGACATGCGCTTTGGAAGTTGAAATCGGCATCGCGTGTTGCTATTAGTGGCACCAATGGAATCGATGTTTGTTTTTCACTTCTAGGAGAAATGTATGAGCGACGGATTTGGTGGCGATGGCGGTTATGGCGATGGCGATGGCGATGGCGATGGCGATGGCGACGGCGGCGGCGACGGTGCAGGCGACGGCACTGCTGGCTCTCCCGGTTCGCCGGCCGGTAACGGACCCGGAGGCAGCCCGGAGGGAGTAACCTCTGATGGAACCATGGAAGAGGTCACGGTCACTGGAAAGCGGATCGTGGATTCCGATGATGTCGGGGAGTGGTATACCGGTTACACCTACACGGTAGGCTACATCACGACCTCGAGCGGAAGTGGCCGCGCCAGTGGGCCATCGGAGGCACCATTGGCGAGCATTGAGGCCGCTGCGAAGGCGTTGGAGGCGCTGATCAAGTCGGAATCAAACTATCTGAGTGTGGAATGGGACGGATTAATCTTTAAGGGGCCGGACGGAAACGTCAGCTATACGGCAATCCAGACTAATGATGATCCTGACCATTTTACGGCGACCTACAGCATTCCCGCAGGCTCAGTAATAGAAGGGTGGGTACACGACCATCCGGCCGAGTCTGGAGTCAACGAGGGGTTCGCCTCCTCGGACGACTGGGGAATGGTGGCGTCACTGACCGCGCTGGGATCGACAAAAGTCGACCCTGGTATGATGACCTACATCATTGATGATGCAACAGGGAACATGTACGAGTATGCTCCCAGCCAGATGGGTACCACAACAATAGGAAACAACCTGCACTAGGCAGGCAAGGCAAAGCGGTTTCTAAGTATGAAGACCCTCCGACTCTTCCCAGTTCCGTCAAGTCGCTCCCATAATTGGTGCTTGACGGAACTGGGTTTTATTGCGTTGTCAGTGTGGGCTCTAAATGGAGGAGCTCTCGCAGCAGACGCCATTGGCGGCACGGATTCAGTCACGATTAAGAAGAACGAACCTGTTAGCGGCGATACAGAGCGCACGGTGATCGGTAACTGCGGAGGAAAAAGTGTCTCCTTTCGCTTTTTGGGGAACCGGAAGCAGTCGCCAATGCTCATCGTCAATGTCGGCGGTGTAGAACACGCCTTTGATGGAACGCATGATTTCGTCGCCGATCTGACCTACGCGTCGAGGTCACCTTATGAGAGTACGAATGTTTACGGCGCCTGGATAAGATGCGAAAACACGATGGCGCATCATGTGACGTTGGCCGTTGAAGGCGTGAGCATGAAGTTGGGTCATCTTGAGAGCAAACCTTGGCGGGCACAGCTCGAGATGACGATCACAGGAGAGTTCGTTAGGTATTCTGGCTTAACGCCTATTGAATAGGTGTAGGTCTTACACAAAAAAGAACGCGAGTTGCAGGTGTTAGGGCGTTCGATAGTTAAGCAGATGCATAACCTCAGCGTGGGCTGCTTCTATTCGTCTAGCCTGGATCGCACTTAATATGGTTCGCCAATTGCCGGCGTGTCCCATCCGGAAAAAACCGGTACTGCTGTGGGGCCTTTCGATAAACCCATACAGCCGTTCCAATTGTTGCAGCGTCTCGAATTTAGTCGCCTCTGCCGCACCTTCAACTTGCTGCACGGTATGGGCAGTGCCAACAAACTTGAGAATGCGCGATAGCTGACCAGCGGGGTCCGCTAGGACATCTTCGTATCGCACCAATAACAGGCGCCCTTGCCAGTGATCGATCCAGGAAGTAACGTGCGCGCTCCAGGTAGAAAGAAGTTGTGGCAGGTACGGCCGTCGACCGTAAAGTTGCAGACCAATGCGATAAATCGGGTTCGCCATTAAGCTGATCACTTCATCCGTCGACATGCCAAGGTGACTGCAGAGCGAAACAGCCACGTCTCGCGGATCCCGCACGACATATACAATCTTATCGATGCTGGACGGGGACAGTGGATAACCCTCACCATCGGGCGAGGGCAGCCAGGCATCATGCACTTTTAAGAACCAGTCCTTTTTGCTCCCCGCCACGGCCTGGGCAATCGCGTTGGGCCGCAGCTTCGCGAGCTCCGATGAGGTGAGGTCGGAAATGCTTATGCCAAGAACCCGGGCAAGCAAGTCCAGATTCGCAGAGTTTGGTATGCGCAGACGGTTGATGTTCAGTGCGGCGGGTCCGTCCCAGAATGCAGTCAATAACGCACGAATCCAGGTGTTGCCCGACTTCGGATAGGACACCACTAACACCAGTCCGCTCACGCTAAGCAGTCCGAGACTACAGACTTCAACAGGCCCATCTCGGCATTCCACGCTCGATAGCCAGCATCACGGGAGAGTACCAATCTGTGCACTGGGACTGCTGTCACGATGTGGTCAACCCACTCCATACATTGTCCGGCCAGCTTTAGATCGGCCGCAATTCGTCGCTGGTAGATGGCGCGTTTCAACTTCTGCGCCGCTATATTCTTATTCAGCCGGGCTTCCGTAGTCGCGCGTCCATGCCTTCTTTCTACCAGCAAGACAGCGGAGAGTTCCACGCTCTCCGGGCGAAGACTCGAACATGGGATCGCACCGGGATAGAAGTAACGTTCAATTCCGTCGCGTGTGCGCACTAGTCCCGTCGCTGATATGGACAAGGCCTTCATTGATTCGCGCCACAGCTTTAACCGAGAGATTGTTGGCCGCGCGAGCACTCGCCCTCGCGCCGAATGGGACGTGGTATCAACGGCGACGAAGTCATCGGACAAGCACTCGAATCCACTGGCGAGGAGGCCCGCGGCCAGAGTTGATGTGCCAATACCGGACCGACCGACAAGCGCAACCGCGCGACGGTCCTTTACGACACAGGTCCCTTGAAGTGGCAACCTAGAGTGGTACAGACATAAAAGTCCCAAGACGGGTCCAAACAAAAACAGCCGAATGTCAGAAGGTGCCGCGCCTGATTCTGCTCGTATCACGACGCGCCTTTCGCTCTCTATGGAGTAGGAAGCAACCCCTGGTATGTGCACTGTGCAGCCATAAGGGGCCTGTGTGGAAAAAAGCGCGCCGGATCCGTTTACCTCATCACCAATGGGATCCGGCTCCTGAATCACCGTAATACGCCTATCGGCGTCCACGGTGTCTTCGCCGTCGGTGATTTCCGGAAGCAGAATATTCGATTGGATTCGTAATCCGCACACGGCACCAATATGCACAAGAACTCCAACTGACTGACAACACCTTGGCCTCCAAATACTATCCACACTCGACACCGCGATTTCAATCAGCACCGCGCGACATTGGAGGACGTCTGCATCGCATCTGGACCCGGGGACGTACGGTACATATTGGCTGCGTATCGCGGGCCGTGTAAAGATTGCGCCATGCAAGCGGCTAATCACTTGATATCGTAGACGCAGATATATCGATTTACCGGCTTAAGGGGAGAGCATGAATCGCTTCGAGCGCATTTATGCCGATATCGATGTCGCCGCGGTATCGGAGGAGTTGCGAAGATCAAGCGGCTGGCAGGCCGCCTCAGAGGTGCGGTCGCGGGCGGAATTCCCGGACAATACGGAAGCAATTGTGCTGCGCGGAGCGTGCCAGCGCGAGGATATAGCGCTGGCAAACAATCAAGAAGAGGAGCTCACAGATAAGGCCGCGGAGTTCTCCGCGACGCTTTGCATGCTCACGCGATGGGCGGAAGCAAGGGAGGCAATTCTCGCTCGTGTGGTGATGATCAGATGGCCCGGCCACTCGGGGATATGCAGACAACTGGAATCTGGCGCGTATACGCTAATTCGAAATCGTTATCACTTCGTCATCGACAGTGTAGTGCCGGGGGCGTTTAGCATCGGCAGAGAGCAAGTTCGGATGAGGGTCGGGGAGGTATGGCGCGTCGATCATAGGCAGGGGTACGAAACTTTCAATGAGGGCGGCAGGTCCAGGGTGCATTGTGTATTCGACATGCTTCCGATCGCATACAAAGACCTTGCGGTCAATCCAACGCGGAAGGATATCGACATTGAATGCCAATCCAGGCCGAACCGGGAGCCTGTCCCAAGTGAGTTTCGGCGTGGAACTCTAAGGAGACAGATTGCCGAACGAGCCATTCTTCGCGGCCACCAACAGTCGCTTATAGGACCCAATGGGCGGCGCAACCGCTGGTTGATAGATATTCGACGCATCGCGCTCGACTCGCGCGTACTAGAAGCGGTTAGCGAGCAGTTCTGGATAGAGCACCGGGACATTGGGGCGTTCCAAGTGGTTGGGATGGAGGTGGCGGCTATACCGTTCCTAGCCGCGATTGTCTCGCGCTTTGCGCGGGAAGGCGTCGTCCTAAACGCCGTAATCATCAGGAAAGAACGCAAAACATATGGAACATGCGGGACGATGGAAGGAGTCCTTACAGATGCCCCGATTGTTGTCGTGGACGATGTAATTAACTCTGGCCGTAGCGTGGAAAAAGTTCGCGCGGTCTTGGAAAAGGAAGGCCGCGCAATCCGCAGCGTGTTCGTTTTGATCGACTATAAAAGCGCCCAACGCTTCGCGCTCATGAAGCACTGGACATTCAACGTCACATCGATATTCGACTTAAAAGATTTCGGCTTATCGCTTCTGCGCCGGAAAAAGCCGGCGCAGGTGGCCAAATTTGTGACCGACTGGCGCTTCGCGGTGCCGGGCGCGAGTTGCTTCCACTTGGTGCCGAAGTCGTTCCCCGCGACACAAGACGGTAGGATTTACTTTGGCAGTGACTCAGGAAGTCTATGGTGCCTCCAAACGACAAACGGGGAGGTCGCATGGAAATTTGAGACGCGCGGCAGTGGGAAGAAGGGGATCTGGTCTTCGCCGGCGATAGCGGGCAGTAGCGTTGTATTTGGCGCCTATAACGGAAGCGTGTACTCCTTAAACTCTGTCACAGGCCGTGAACAGTGGTGTTTCAGGGAGGCAGAGTGGGTCGGGTCATCTCCTGCCGTGGCACCGGAATTGGGCTTGGTGTACGTGGGGCTGGAGTTCTCGTTGGAGGGAAAGAAGGGAAGCGTGGCAGCGGTGGACCTAAATAGTGGCGATCGAATGTGGGAATACCGCACACGTCGATATACCCACGCATCCCCGATTTACCTAGCGGAGAAAGGGCTGGTAGCCTGTGGTAGCAACGACGACGAGCTCCTGCTTTTGGACGGTCATACCGGGAAACTCGTGTGGCGGTTTCAGACACGGGGCATTCCAGGTGGAAAAGGGTCCATACGGCACGCCCCGGCGTTTGACGCACGCAGGCAACACCTGATTTCGGGATGCGCGGATGGCCGCATCTACGTTATTGATCTGAGTACCGGCACGGAAGTGTGGTCTGTCCAGACCGGGGGCGAGGTGTATACGGTGCCCCTGGTCGTCGATGACCTCGCATTCGTCGGCTCAACCGACAAGAATCTATATGTGTTGGACCTGAGAGCGCGTCGCGTCCGAAGAAAGCTCGCACTGGGCACAAAGATCATGGGGCCACCGAGGTGTTTGAACGGTCGCGTATATTTTGGCGCGTGCAATGGCTTGGTATATGAAATGGATCCGGGAGACGGTCGAGTGACTGGGTGGCATCAGCTCCCTGACGCCGTGACCAACGCGCTTTGCTATGACCATGCAACTGGGCGATTGTTTGCGCTCACGTACGCGAACGAGCTATTTGCGTTTTCGCGAGCCTAAGAAGGCAAAGGAGTTCAGGTGGAAGGCAGTCTACAGCTTGTGGAGAAAGACGTGGACATTCGGGATATCCGGATAGAGATCCTGTCTCAGTTGCCGGTGTTTAAGGAGAATACGGCGCGCCAACGGACGATTAAAGCTCAGCGGGAAACGGAGAGTGTATTTCTCCGGTCAGCGGAGCGGCGGGGGAAATCTGACGTGGCGCTGGAGGACATTCACGATTGCACTCCCACTGGCTATTCCGCCGACTATCCCCTGACAATGGGCTGGATCGAGGCGTTTGCCGAGCGCACCGGCGGTGCAATTGGCAGGGCACTGCTTGCCAAACTGCCACCATTTGGCCGTGTATTTCGTCACACGGATGTCGGGGAATACTACCGAGTCCGGGACCGTTTCCACCTCGTGATATACAGTCCGAACGGGACGTCAATGGTATGCGGCGGTCAACAGGTTCTGGCTAACGAAGCGGAACTGTGGTGGCTCAATAACAAAAAGCCGCATGAATCATTCAATCCGACACAGGACTACCGAATACATCTAATCTTCGACCTCCTCGGCGCACAGTGGCGACCAATCGCCGCTTAAAACTCCAACGCCCTGCACTGCGTTAATTAAGCCAGAGGGGGTGGCGCACTATTGCGGGCACGGGCATCAGTGGAAGCGGCAATCACCCTGTCGGTGATGCGGGCGGTTGCGGGAGAGTCGACCACTCTTATGGCAACAGCGGCAGAGAAAGGCACAACGTGCTACCGCGAGGGTCGCCATGCTCTCGAGGGCGTGCTTCAATTGTGAGCAACCGGCTTCTTTATCAACTGGCACCGAATCGCCATCATCGCTCGGTACACCTTGCGCCAGCAGCAAGCTGTCACAGCACAAAAGAGGGGTACCCCTGGAATGTCAATGACCGCGACGGAGCTGCAGCAACTCGTGGAGGAGCTAGTGCACGAAAGCGGGGTCCCGGGTGCCGGAGCAGTCCTCGCAACCGATAACGGAGTTATCGGGGCGTTTGCGGGTGTGGAACACATAGGCAATGAAACGCGCATCTCGGAGCGCTCACGTTTCGAAGTATCGTGCCTGATGAAATTCTATATGTCGTTGATTGCGATTAAGTTCATATGTGAAGGACGCCTAGATGCCGAAGCGGCAATCGAGGAGTTCGTGCCGGAGTTGGAGAGTCAGGATGCGCAACGACCAATTCGCGTCAGGCACCTTCTCTCGCATACAAGCGGACTACGGGGTGTCGATATTTCTGCCGCGAAAGCAAGGTGGGGACTGCGCTGGCCCGAGTTTATCGCCGCACTCAATCACTCGCCTCCGAGCTTTGTACCGGGCGTCGTGTTCAGCTACGAACATTCGGAGCACGTCATCCTAGGCGCCATACTAGAGCGCATTAAAGGGAGGCCGGCGTTCGAGGCCGTTAGGGACGAGCTGCTCGCGGAGGCCGGTGTAACGCTGGACGAAGGGCGCGAGCGAGGAAACGATCACCGGGTCGGGCAACACCGTCTGGACCTAGCAACACGGAAATATACGGGTGTTGTGGCCCCACCATTTGGGCAGTTCTGGCGGGACTCGTTACCCGATCTAACAATGACGCTTACTGACCACGTTATGGTGGCGCGACGCCTTCTCAAGTGGAGTACCGACGTCCAACGCGGCCAGTCGGGGGCAACTTCGAGCGCTCATTCCCTCATCAGTACGCCGGCCATCCGACTGCCCTCGTGCATCTCCTCGGGCAGTCACGAAGAAGTGTTCCCGAAAGCGTTTTCCTTGGGTTGCGGAATCTATGAGTCGGGAGTGTACGGACACAATGGGTCTATGCCGGGCCAGACCTGCGCGGTCCGGCTGGATTGGGATCGGCGAAGCGCTTTGGCGGTCGGCCTGAACGCCTGGGTTCCCCATGCACGCGACCGCTTAATTGACGCGATTCTCTCCAGGATAGCGTCGCGCCGAACACGGACTACCGGACTGGGCCGACGGACTCGACTTTTCGACTGGCGAAGTCTTTCCGGCGGCTTCTCGGTGCCAGAGTTGTGCGGTCACTATGTGGGCGGATACCTAAGCCGGGTCGAAGTCAGTGCCCGGAAAGGCGGTCTGCGCATGTCTTTCGGCGCAAATCCCGCGCTCCGCACGGTGGTCGATATTCGGCATCACGCGGGTGGCTATTTCGCGGTGGAAGGACGCGGTCCCACATCAATAGGGTTTTTCGCGAATCCGACTTCAGGGGAACCCGTGCTAATGGGCGGCGCACACGCTTACAGGAAGCTCTACGGGTGATAGGCCGCCATCACTCATCTGCCCAGAAAGCGCGGGGGGCAGCGGTTCTGACGATCGCGTCGCTAATCGGGGGGGTGGCCCCCTCTTCCGCCGCCGGAGAGAGCCCGGGTTACGGGTTCCTGCCGGCTGCGGTCGTCAACCAATCGTTCGGGACAACAGATTGCATCTTGGGCGCATTAAGCAACCGATTGAACGTGGCCGATGCACTAAATCGCGCACTCTGCACCAGCCCAGAGGTACGGCAGGCGTGGGCAACAACAAAAGTCAATGCCGCACAGTTTGACATCGCGCAGGAAGCCCGTTGGCCCACGATAACTGCGGTTGTTACCGATGGGCTCGACCGCGCGAGCTCGGTTACGCCCTCCGAGACTGCATACAATTCCGACGTGAAGTATACCGCGCCATCATTGAAGCTTACTTTCGACTTTGTGGTCTATGACTTTGGTGTCATATCCGCGAAGGCATTAAGTGCACGCGAAGCGCTTGAGTCTGCTATGGCGATGCAGTCAGAGAGTTTGCGTACCATCATGATCACCGTACTCGGTGACTATTACGATGCGGTGGATGCACAAGATCAATGGAAATCAGACCAAGATCTAGTGATCCGGTCAAAGTCGCTGGTGGATGTCGCTACGGCGCGCTACAAAGGTGGAGGGGCATTGATCATCGACATGCTTCAGGCGCAGAGCGACTTCGAGCAAGCCGAAATCAAGGAGGCCACCGACCGCGGAAAGTGGAATACGTCACGCGGCACGCTGTCCAATGATATTGGTGTGGTCGTGGACGCGAAGTACGATATTGACGATTCCATAAGTGTCGCAGGGGCCGCTACACTAGACCTGCCTATCGATAGGATACTTTCGATTGCAGAGGAGCACAGCGCAAAGCTTCAGGCGGACGAAGCCGATATCAAAGAGGCCATGGCGGATATGCTCGTGGAGGAAAGGACAGGATTGCCGACCCTCAGTCTCCAGGCAAACCTTACGGCTGGCCGCGATCTATACTCACCCGTGAGCGCATACGCGATTAATCAGACGCCCGGAAACACTTACAGTCACGATCGATACGTCGGCCTCCAACTGACGATACCGATTACAACGTTCGCACAGAGGCGGCAACACATTCATGAGGCCGGGGCCAAGGTGATTGCTCGTCAGACCACGCGCGAGACGGACGCGAAGAAGCTCGCGTTAGAGGTGTGGACTGATTACAGCAATGTCCAGAGTGCACGCGAGGTGCTTGAGGCCTCTGACCGGATGGTGGAAGTCGCGACGGAATACGCCGAAGTAACCGACGGGCGATATTTCGGCGGCGCCGGCGCGATCTCGGACGCCATTTCCGCCCAGCATGCCCTGGAGGACGCTCGCTTGAAGCGCGCTACAGCGATCGCGGAGCTGGGCGACGCGAGGCTCAATCTACTTGTGGCCGTCGGCCAGCTCGATGATGCCGCTGCCCGGCAAACCCGTTAGCACACCATGAATACACCACACTCCCGCCAAGACGCCGTAAGCAACAAAGATGGGGCCGTAGTGATGCGTCCGGTCCTCGATTCAGGGATCTGGGCGCTAATTTATGTCGTGCGCCGTCGCGGCTTTCTTGGTGATCCGCAGTTCCTTGCGCATGAATTGGCACTTAACGGACGCTTTTCTACAAAGGAGGATCTGCTGCGCGGCGCTCGATTGCTGGGCTTCGACTCGCGCCTGATTGCGGACCAGAAGCCACGTGATCTGATGTCGGTACACTGTCCGTGCATCTTGCCGCTGCGCGAAGGCGGATTTGTCGTACTCAAGGAACGCCTCCCGCAGTTCTCGTACCTCGTGGTGTCGCCGGATGGCGCGGACAGATGGTCGCGAGACGACCTCTCAAGGCAATGGGGCGGGGAGTTCATCCTTCTTGCAAAGTCGGATGCAACACAACCGACAACCAGAGAGTTCAATTTCGCTTGGTTCCTGCGTATTCTGTGGCGCTATCGCAAGCCATTGACACATGTGGCGATTGCGTCGGCCAGTTTGCAGGTGTTCGCGCTGGCCACGCCAATGATGTTCCAAGTGGTAATAGACAAAGTTCTTTTGCACAAATCACTGTCCACTCTATACCTCGTAGTAGTCGGGCTAATCGTAGTCGGATTCTTTGACGCCTTATTGCAGTATCTTCGCACGTTTGCGCTGGCACACACCGGCACCAGACTGGATGCCGAGATTGGCAGCACGGTCTTCCTACACTTGATGAACTTACCACTGTCGTATTTTGAGGCGCGACCCACAGGACAGACGGTGGCGCGGATGCGCGAGCTGGACCGGATTCGGTCATTCCTGACCGGGCAAGGTATGAGTAGCGTGATTGATCTGGCTTTTGTGTTTATTTTTGCCGCCGTCCTCAGTTTCTATTCCGTGAAGCTGTTTTTGATTGTGCTGGCATCGCTTCCATTTTATGTAGCCACGGCAACAGCGATACGGCCGCTGCTACGGGCGAGAATACAGGAACAGTTCAAACGCGGAGCGGCAAGCCAACAGTTTCTTGTAGAAACGGTGGTCGGAGCCCATACACTTAAGGCAGCCGCCACCGAACCGATAGTCGTGGAGGAGTGGAACGAGCGGCTGAGTGCCTTCATCGGTGCAGGGTTCCGATCGGCGACGTTAGCAAGCGCCGGCTCCGCGATTATTCAGTACATCGGGAAAGTGAATGTGGCGCTGATCCTATTGGTAGGTGCCCAGGAAGTGATTGCCGGACAAATGACCGTCGGCGCGCTAGTAGCGTTCAACATGATCTCAGGGTTGTTGTATGCGCCGATTCTCAGGCTTTCGCAGCTGTGGCAGGACATTCAGCAGATGCAAATTTCCGTCAAACGAGTTGGGGATATCATTGAAGCAGAACCAGAGCCACACTCGTCATTTGGCGCAGAGACGCTTCCGCGGGTGCGAGGGGCGATCGCCTTCGAAGAACTGAATTTCCGATATGCACCGGCGACAAAGCCAACGCTAAACCGATTGACGCTGGACATTCCAGCTGGACAGATTGTGGGAATCGTGGGGCCGTCCGGGTCGGGCAAATCTACCGTGGCCAAACTGCTTCAGAGATTCTACTTACCCGAGAGTGGCAGAATAACTATCGACGGCATCGACATCGCGCATGTTCCGCCTCATTGGGTGAGAAAGAATATAGGCGTAGTCCTCCAGGATACAATGCTTTTCAACCGCAGTATTCGCGACAACATAGCACTGGCGTCGCCGAACTTGAGTGCGGAGGAAGTGATCGCGCTCGCAATACTATCGGGGGCGCACGACTTCATCACGCGCCTCCCAATGGGATATGACACCATGATTGTGGAGCGCGGCGCGAACCTTTCCGGAGGACAACGGCAGAGGATCGCGATAGCGCGAGCCCTCGCGCGCAATCCGCGAATTCTTATTTTCGATGAAGCGACGAGCGCGCTCGATTACGAGAGTGAGCAGGTAATTCAGAGAAATATGCGCAGCATAAGTGCGAATCGTACTGTGCTAATCATTGCGCACCGACTCGCGGCAGTCCGCGGCTGTGACCGGATTATTAGTCTTATCGACGGGACAGTAATCGAAGATGGGTCGCATGATGAGCTGGTTCAAAACAATAGCGGGCACTACAGACGACTCTGGGCGATGCAGGGCAGCGGGACGGCCCTTTGAGAAATCTTAAGACAATTGTGATGCGTCGGGGTCTCGAGCTGCGCCAAACCAGTGGGGCGCTAGGGCCGGATCGGGACTTCAAGATTGGCATTCTCGCCATCAGCGAGGCACCGCCATCGCCGATTCGTCACGCACTGATGCTGACCGTGTGTTTGTTGGTGGCAGTGGCCGTCGCCCTGGCGTGTTGCGGCCGAGTGGACATTTACTCGATGGCGGTCGGCCGAATAGAGCCGGCAGGAAGAAGTCGGGTAGTACAGCCGGTCGAGGCGGGCCGCGTGGTGGCACTGCATGTGCACAACGGGAGTCATGTACGGACGGGCGATGTGCTGGTGGAGATTGATCCTACAGCGGCAAATGCCGATCGGCGGATTGAGGAGCAAAAGGTCTCGGAATTCGATGCGGAGTTGGCGCGAAGAGAGGCAGCAATTGGGGCGATATTGGGCGGTCGGATCGCGAGAGACCCGCCAATCCGCTTTCCGTCATCGGTCGACGAAGCAGCTAAAGTGCGGGAAACCGATGTACTCGCGAGCGACCTCGCGAAGCTTCGGGGCGATGTGGCGGAACTAGATACCAAGATCACGGAAGGTTCGGCGCAGCGAGATAGCGTCGTCAAAGATCTTGCTGCGAAGCGCACGTTACAAATGACCCTGACGCAGAAGTATGAATTGCGCAAGTCACTGGCGGATAAGCATTGGGAAACCGAGGCGACAGTTCTGGATGCACTTACGGATCTTCAACGCACGAACGAGGAAATAGCGGAGGATGAAGGGAAGCGCCACGAGACGGAAGTATCGATCGCGGCGGCAGCGCAGGCCCGTAATTCAGCGTTATCCCACTTTGTTGCAGAGAACTCCGAGCAACTGGAGCAAGTGGAGCGGAAGCGGCGGGAATCCGCGGGGGACCTGCAGAAAGCGTCCGTAAAGCTGGACGAAACTCGCTTGGTCGCGCCGATCAACGGCATAGTACAGGCGCTCGACGTGACAACCATCGGACAGGTCGTCACGTCGGCGCAGCAACTGATGGTCGTCGTCCCCGACGATGAAGCATTGGCAGTAGAGGCGCTGGTCACCAATTCCGACATTGGGTTCATTGAACCAGGACAGGATGCGGTAATTAAGGTGGACGCCTACCCTTATTCGCGTTATGGGACGCTGCCGGCCAGCGTGCTGCAGGTTCCAAGGGAATCGGTGTTAGCGCGAGACGTACCGGGGCTTGGGAGTGGGGACGAAACGGGTGCGGGGGCAGATTCTGAGATGGCCAAGGCAATACCGGAATTGCAAAACTTGGTATTCCTCGTGAAGCTGAAATTACTGGCGTCGTCGCTCGAGGTTGACGGGCGAGCGATTGTGCTTACTCCGGGTTTGACATGTCAGGTGGAGATCAAAACGGGGCAGAGGCGGTTGATCTCATTCATAACGTCTCCCTTAATAGAGTCGATTTCAGCCGCGGGTCACGAGCGCTAGCCGTGTTTGCGACGCGCGCAACAACGGCGGCGAGCCATCTGATCCCGATTTGCAGTCATCGCCAACTGCTGGAGGCCGGTGCCCCCTACATTGTAGGCGGGGGAGCGATGGCAACTGAGTTGTTGCGGCAAATGCCGAGAGACCTAAGAAGAGCTGTCCGGATTGTAGATACCGATGAGGTTGCGGGGCAGAGCCCGGACGGAGTTCTTGGATTCCGCGCATTCTGCGCGACTGTGTCGAGAGAGTGTCCAGTAGTCTATGCGTCGGAAGATAATCGTTTGTTGAGAGGACTGATATCAGTCGGGCAAGCCCGCATCTTCGATGCGCGAGATTTCGTAAGAAGTGTCCGCTTTGTGAGTCAAAAAGCCAAGTGTTCGGTCAGGCGGCCGATGGCGGTAATTGGGACAATACCGCGATCTGGAACGTTTCGCATTAACTCTTTTCTGTTCGCGTTGAACGAAAGGTTAGGCAACAGCGCAACGGCTATAAGTGCGCACAAACTATATCTCTATCACGTGTCTGGCTGGAGGTCCCCTGGATCGCCGTATCGGATCAGTCGCACATTCTCGGCCTTTAAGGCCGTGGACGTGCGCGTGGGACACCATTTGCCGCCCGGTTCGCTAGCGCTAGTGGGGCAGAACGCCTATCTGGCAACACTGTTTGAAGGAAGAACCAGCCGATACCTGGAGGGCTGCAGACGCCATCCGGCGTTGGCGGAGATCTCGCATACCATGCGTCCACGACTCTTTGAGCCCGTTCACTCAGCGGAGCGGCCTGCGGGCGTGCGCTACGCCTTGGTGGCGCGCGAAGTGGTAAATCAGCTAGTTTCTGTGCTCACTCTGTATGAGTCCTTATTGTCCAAGTGTCGCGAGCGCGTTTCGCGCCGTGGATCGCTAAACGCCTACGTGTTGCATTGCCATGAGCGACTGCGTGCGTTCGCGTTGTTTTCCTTTGATGGGCACATTCCGTTGATGCTGCAGCAGGCGGTCGCCCGAGACATCACATTTGTTGACGTCGTACTAAGTAATGGCTATCTGGAAAGCGCGATTGTGGATTATGCGATTCAGCTCTACTGCGCAGCAAGGGTGGAACGGCAAATGGGGCAAGATCTGTGCGGGCGTGTATTCTCTTATGAGCGGATGGTAGAGAATGAACGCCGATTCTTCCTAGATTTCGTGGAGTATTTCAGGGGCGAGGCACTGTCAGAATCGGAAGGGAGAACAGTGGAAATGGCGGTTCAAGACACAAATCACGCGGCAATCCAAATGATCGAGCGCGAATTGGGACATTCGTTGTCTTATCGGCCGGGATTAGAGCGGGTCTATGAGATGCGGAGTCATTTGACAAGCGGAAATGCAACATTTCCGGAGATACAGGCGCGTCGCGAAGGCGTTGCTGCGAGAGTGCAGGGAGTTGCGGAGTGGATCAGGACGCGATTGGCGAACGTTCTATCGAATCTTCACGCGTCAGAGCCGCAAAACAGCAGCCGAGAGGTAATATGAAAGTCACAAGGCTAGTGTTGGTAATAGGGGCGGCCCTGGCAATCTCCGGATGCGTATCGGCGCGACGAACCTATACGTCAGACGGGCGTCCGGGATTTTCGATTTCCTGTGGATCATGGAATAGATGCCTGATGAAGGCAGGCCGTATGTGCGGTGGATTAGGGTTTGCGACGAGCTATTCAGACGAGGTAAACGGTATTCTAGTCATGAGCTGCAAGGCACCGAGCTCGACCAGATCTTGAGCACCGGCCCGTCGAGTGACCCCGCACCACTCGCTCCGTCGCTTGACGCACGTAGCGCCAACGCGGCGGCGGCGGACAGACGGAATCCCATCGGACGGGCTGCCACGAGATCAAATGGTATATTAACGCGCGCCGCTCGCGAGTTGCCGTGACAGATAACTCTCCGCCAAAGGACCCCAAATGGCGGAGCCTCTGCGCGCATAGAACAACGTGTGGCCATCAGCGCCGAATGCGTCTGGCTGTTTCAACTCTGCGCGACCGCCGTTCACGGTGAAGGCGGCGTAAAGGGCCTGGGCAACATGGGGTCCGAAATAGGTGTCGTTCGCAGCGTATACCCACAACATTGGGGTCGTAGCCGTTTTACCGAATCGCCCGGCGGCCTCTGCAAGTCTGTCCGTGTGGCAATTGCGGCTGGGCATCTCATGCATATGACCGCCGCGCCCGCCCGCCATCACAATGAATGCATCAACTTTTGGATGTGCAACGCTGTCATAGGCGATTGCACCCCATCCACCGGCAGACTGACCGACGACCACCACGCCGTCGGGGCGTATAAAAGGCAAACGGGTGAGGCTCTCGACTGCAGCGTCAATGTCGCGCGCGGTTTCCAATCCTGCATGGAAATAGTCGGCTTGGTTGCAAGGCCCGTAATCCTCCGCCCAACGGCCACCACTGGCCCCGTATCCGCGTCGAAGTGGGAAGGCAACGACAAAGCCGCGGCTAAGGAACCATTGCGCGGCCTCCTGATCACACCGGCCGGGCGTCATTCTCGGGCGGTCTTTGGCGCTGGCTGGCGATCCGTGATTGATGATCACCAAACGCGCGGGCGCCGCATCTGCGGGGCGACATATCCGTGTAGGAAGCTGCCCGTCACCGGTCACAGGTATCGCGAGAACAATTTCGCTTCCCTGCGCAGCATTGGCGTTAGTGTTCATCGCGAAAGGGCTAAACAACAGGCAGATTGCGAGGCGAGCGGTGTTCATAGGTAAAGCTCGCCGTGACTGCGCGGGCGGACAGCAGTTCTACGTATCGCAAAGTGTGCATTGTTAAGATCGTATCGCACGACAATTAACAAAAACATGCTTTGCTCGACATAACGCGCCAATTCCCGGCTGCCTTGGCTCAAACAACTGAGCCTGAGAGTTCACCGTTGGCTACGGCACGGAAACGCCATTCAACGAGCCGTCGCCAATGTCCGCCAACGGTAGCAAAGGATTACTCGCGACTCGAGCCGCCAGATCTGCGAGGCCGTTCGAGAACTTTACGATCGTGGACTCCTCAAATAAGTGAGAGCTGTGAAGGATACGCCAATGAATCCGATCGGCAGATTCATAAAAGTTCACTATTAGTCCAAGCAGGGAGTCGCGGGATAGGCCATAGCCGGGGCTCCCGCTGGGCATGGAATCACCAGGTACGCGAACTCCAGCAGCCTTCAAGAAAGACATGAAGTTGATGACCACCCCCGGATATAGGGGGCCCGTGGCCGTGCGCCGTAAATCCGCAGCCACGTAGTGTAACGGTACGCGAAGGTGCGGCAGTGCGGTTAGCGTCAGGCGGTGCACACGCTTCAACACCTCGCCGAAATGCTTGGCGGAAGACAGGTCCAGGCGCAGCAGCCAGTGATCGAAGAAGCATCCAACGACTTGATAGTGCTCGCGGCGGAATCTGCCGCTGTGACAGATCCACGTCGCAGCGTCTGGTCTAGCGCTCCAGCGAGCAAGAGCGACCAGTACGAGCGCATAAAATATAATCGCGATCGTCGTTCTTCTTTCGGCGGCCAAGGCCCGCAGGCGTATGAGAACGGTGCTCGACACGCCGCCCACTACGTGAGGCCGCAGATAGGGGGTGCCGCCTATCGGCTTCCGGTCGTAAGGAAGCTGAAAGAGGTTGTGTGCGTCGGAAAACACGCTGTGCCAATAATCGCGGTGCGGCCGGGAATCGCTGCCTTCAAGCCATCGCGATCGCTCTCGCACAAAATCTCGGAACTCCATAATAGGTGCCGGCAACGGCGGAGACGTGCGTCTAAGCGCGGAGCGATATAGAAATGGAAGGTCGTGGCGCACGATGTTTATCGAAATCGCGTCCGCTACCGAGTGGTGTAGCATCACTAGGAATAACGTGAGCCGATCTCCAAGCCGAATGACGGTACAGCGAACCGGGGGCTGTCGGTAGATTGCCAAGGGCTCTTGAAGAATGTTGAGCTCGCACTCTTGTAGAAGAGAGGGATGCTGTGCAATCGAATGTTTTGTGAGGTCACGCATCGTGATCTGCACAAAGTCCTGAACGGGCGTAACGACCACGAGGGAGCCGCTCGGAGTGCGAGCATAGTGACTGCGGAGAAGGCTGTGCCGGGCTAGTAGGGCGTTAAACGCAGCTTGCGCAGATGGCTGGCAATACGAATCGCGGGAGACGGCGATGCAGGTGAGCCTCGCACAATCGGGATCATCGACCATGGTCGCCTGATGGCCCTGAGGAGTCCAGACTACGTCCGAGAATGTTGTCGAGGGAATGGGTAAGCGTGGGTCCATGGTGTGTTCCAACAATTGTGCCGGAATACAGCGAGCTTAGAGTAAGTGCCTGAGGGAATCACTAAGAACGCCGCAAGTCGCGGCTGACCGCGACCGTTCGAACGGCGGGCGGCCCTAGAACGAGATGTCATTACCGGTACTACGAAGCGCAATCCCGATCAACGGAGTCTGTAACATGGGCTGCCAAGCGCGAACAAAGGGAGTCAGAACAACTGATGCGCGACGGCGAGATATGAATGTGCGTGGGTGAATTGTATAAAGCGATTTGCGAGCGGCAACTCCGCAAGTGACTGATGAGAAAGCGGGAGTCTTACGCCACCGTTCGCAATGCATTGTAGAAGGTAGCCATGAGGGCGCCGCCGTGCCGGCGCGGAATGGCCGGCCGGGCCAATCGGATATGCAAGTCGCATTGAGGACGTGAGAAACTCAGAGCCGCTAAACCTCTGAAGGGCGTAGGTCGCGGCGGTGCCCGGATTGCATTAATTGAAATGTTGCGGAGAAGGGAAAGAGCTTAGATATAGCGGCGTATCGCCTTACCGTGGAAGCGCTCGATGATAAATTTTAGATGCTTAAAGACACGCCTCGACCTCTCTAAAATGCGTGCTGAGATAGCGGATTCGCCGGCATGGATTGACATAGGGCGACTTCCATCGGCGGCCTCTACGCACGCAAATTCCAATCGGATCCAGCTTCGCACAAATAGACGAATCGCCGGGTTGCACTACCATGAGATACAAGAATCGGAATCATTGCCCGCATGGCATGCCCTTCCAGAAACCCGGCGGTTCGTGGAGGACTTTGCAGAGGCGACGAACGGGGAAATTGGACGCGTTCGAATAAGTAAGTTAGATGCCGGAGCGCGCATTGTTCCGCACGTGGATGTGGGGGGGTACTGTGCGATCCGCGATCGTTACCATCTGGTCATCGATGCGGTCTTGGGGACGGAGTTTGTTGTCGAGAACGAAATCGTCGTTATGCGGGAAAACGAGCTCTGGTGGTTTGACAATAAGAAGCGGCACAGCGTACGAAATCTTGGGGATCAACCTAGAACCCATTTGATTTTCGATTTGCTGCACACGTGAGCGGTCGAGCGCGGTGTAGTTACCAGGTACCGACGTGGCGGGGCGTGGGGCTACGGGATGCCCACGGACGCCACGAATCTGGAGCTGTCGGCTCTACGGCGACACATGAACGTTTCGGGAGAACTCGACGCTCTTTCTGCTGCCGGAGCTAGGGCGTTCAGATAGGCGCGGCGCAGTGCCTTCACACATAATCGCTGAGATGGCATCTCTGATTTGCGCTAGCGTGTGCGGTGGCACCCGCTCGATCGGCAAGAGGACCGCGACGTTGGTCCTCAGCTGTCGGATGCGGAATAACGACTGGCCGGAGTTGTCCTTAACAACAAGATCGCGAGAGCTGATGCTTGCCCTTCGTCCCTTGCCGGTGGCGGTCAATAGCTGCCGGTACACCTCTGTGCCGTTGGGCCGAGGAGTCTGCCGGCCTATCACCCGTGCGCGCCGGATTATTGCGTCTCGGCGGCCAGCATCGTCGAGCGCCTCGACCAAGTCGAGTCCCCAAGACTCGTGAATTTCCGCAGGGCTCGCAAATGCATCGACTATTACGGCGGGGAGGCGCACTAGCTTCAGGAGCCTTGAAACCTGCGCAGCGGAGATTTTCAGCGCGCGAGCGATATCCTCTTGCGACTGGAAATGCCCGCTCCGGAGCCAACGGGAATAGCTCATTCCCCGCTCGTAGGCGCTTATGTCCTCGCGCTGACGATTTTCCGTGTCCATTAGTATCAAGGCATCCCGATCCGTGAGATCGCGCAACTCGACTGCAAGCGCGATGTTTATGTGGCGGGCAACGAAAAGCCGGCGAGCGCCACAGATCAATTCCACGTCGTAATCGGAATCGCCGTGCAATGGCCTACCGAGCGCCGGGACAATTTGTCCGTGACGCGAGAAGCTATCTATCTCCGCACGGCAGGCGTCCTCAGAAATGCTGGCTTCAAACCTATCGTGTAGATCCCAAAGCCGGCAGCGGAACGGATTGACTAAAACGATCTGCTTAGGCGCGGATGTTTTATCCATTACTAGAGCTCTCCGTGCTGTCGGAATCTGAGTGTGACGGTTGTTCTTCAATTGTTATGCCCGATTCCGGGTCCACCTCAATGAAGACTGCGACGAGCAGTCCATCTGTTGTGCGGCAGGGTGGCGCGAGACGATGCGCGTAAAATCCAGACCTAATGAGCAGGCGTTCGATAGCAACCGATGTCACCAGGACCAAACGCTTCAGTCCACGCCCGCGAACGAATTCAATGACTGCGTCAAGCAGGTCAACGGTGGGCTGGGATAGCGACAAAATGCGACCGTCCCGTGTCTTGCGCACGCTTGTTGCGAAACGACTCAGTTCCCAGATTGTTGGATCGCGCGGTGGTGGCTTGCCTCCGAGCAGTTCTGAGAAGAGATCGGTAAGCATACAACGGGTAACGGTGGGGAGTAGCCGTGCGCAGGCCGTGACGCTGCCAAGTGCGTCGCATACGACAAAGTATACCGTATCGTCATTGTCGTACTCGTCCCGCTCAACACCGTCCAGCATTGGCAGCGACCAGCCGAGACGACGCGCGAATATCTCGTGGCGAAATTCGTGCATGGA